>Ga0209437_100062_pt1 | contig 336900 bp, 319 predicted proteins | sample AraplaL_Cvi_mTSA_FD_184266 | JGI IMG/M metagenome (GOLD analysis project Ga0209437, IMG submission 184266) | Arabidopsis root microbial communities from the University of North Carolina, USA - plate scrape CL_Cvi_mTSA (SPAdes) (version 2) | ecosystem: Host-associated > Plants > Roots >...
CCGCCGCGTCCACGAAGCTGCGATATCCGGCGTCGACGGCAAGGCGCCGGTGACGGCGGCGATTGGCCGTTCATTGCGCGAGGCGGTCCAGATGGCGAAGGATGCTGCCTCGATCGGTGCTTCAGCCGTCATGTCGCACCAGCCGGTGGATCCTTTCGCCGCCCCCGGCTCGCAGATCGACTATTTCCGCGATCTGGCGGAAGCTTCGCCCCTGCCGCTCGTCGCCTATGTCCGTGCCGAGGGCTTCAGCGTCGAAGACATGGTTCGCCTGGCCGGTCACGGGAACGTTGTGGGCATCAAGTTTGCGACGACGGATCTGATGCTGCTTTCGCGGGCGATCGCGAGTTCCGACCCAAAAGGCGCGCTCTTCGTCTGCGGTCTGGCCGAAAGCTGGGCTCCGACATTTGCGGCGGCCGGCGCAAGAGGCTTCACCTCAGGCCTCGTCAATGTTGCGCCGAAGCTGTCGCTTGCCGTTCACGCTGCCTTGGAGAAAGGCGATTTCGCCGCTGCGCGCGCCATCGTCAACAAGCTTGAGCCCTTCGAACGCATGCGCACGAAGTTCCGCAACGGAACAAACGTTACCGTCGTCAAGGAGGCCGTGACCTATTCCGGCCTCGATGTCGGTCCTGTCCGCGTTCCGGGCGTGCCACGTCTTGATGAGAAGGACCGCGAAGAGTTATTCGCTTTGCTGCGCAGATGGCGGGAGGTGGATGAACTTTCCTCCAGCTGACGCATCGATGCCAATGACGGCCATTTCGTGAACCAAATCTGATCGGCGCCGGAGAAACTCGCTTCGGCGCCGCACTCTCCTATACCGTCGTTTACGCAGTTTCCCTTGGGTTGAGATGAAGAGATCGGCGATCGTTGAAGTCGCAATCAGAGCACCACGACCTTCGCTCCTACGCTGACCCGGCTATAAAGATCCATCACATCCGGATTTGCCATACGGATGCAGCCGGAAGATACAGCCTTGCCGATCGAGTTGGGCTCATTGGTGCCATGGATGCGATAGAGGGTGGAACCGAGATAGAGCGCTCTTGCTCCAAGGGGATTATTGAGACCGCCTTCCATGTGATCGGGTAGTTCCGGGCGACGGGCGATCATTTCCTTGGGAGGTGTCCAATCCGGCCATTCCGCCTTGCGGCTGACCGTTTCCGTGCCCTTCCAGGAAAACCCCTGCTTGCCGACGCCGATGCCGTATTTGAGTGCAGTCCCGTCATTCTGAACCAGATAGAGGCGTTTTTCCTTCGTGGAAATCACGATCGTGCCCGGCTCGTAGCCGGAGAAGGGGACCACCGTGCGCGGGATCGGCGATCGCGCCATGGCCGCACGCTGGTCATCCTTGACGCCGGGGTTGAACTGCGGGGAAGTCTCGCGCGGATCGATCGAAGCCTGCCGCGGTAGCCGCCGGGGAGGAGGCGGGAAGTCGCCGTCCTCGTCATCATAATAGTCATAGGCGTCGCCGCGATAGTAATAGCCATCGTCGAGACGCCGATCGTCCCGATAGCGCGGTGGTGCTTCTCGGAAATATCGTGGAGCAGCGTAGTCGTCGCCATAATCCGGTGAGTACCTCCATTCCTGTGCATGCGCGGCGACGCTTGCCATCAGCACTGCCACAGCGGGCAAAAGAACCAGTCTCATAGTCTTCATGTCACAACCATATTTCCCGAAATCGTGCCCCGCGAGGGTAGGCGGCTTGCGCCGACAATTCCGGAAACGGCGGGCGTAATTGTGGCAAAACGGCTGAAAGTCTCACAATCAGGTGCTAGATACCGTCGATAATGAAGATATTGCGGCAGGTTTGGAAGCACCTGCAAATCCCGACAAGCCGATCGGCAGAATCGCCAGGAGGACTATGGCGCGAGCTGAATTGGGCATCCGATGGCGCCCCGCATCTATAGAGATACCGTTATTTATTGTCGAACGCTGCGATTGCCGGCTGGAGCAGTTAAATTCCTGCCCCGTCGAGCTGCTCAGCGTCGTCGCCCTCCCAAGGCGAGGGCATCGAGGTCCGATTGAGATTGGCCGAGGGAAGCGGCATCCAGCACTTCAATTCCGGCTCGGCATATTCAATGATGCACCCCGGCGCAGAATCGGAAGCGCGCCAGCCTTCCGACCCAAAGCGATCCCCATTCGACCAATAGGCAAGGTCGACTTCTGCCGGCCCTTGCTCGGACGGCCGGATGGTAACGAGAATTCTGCTGCCGTCTTTCGGCGCGCTTGCCATTTGGCGCCAGCGATCTGGCTCGTCCATCATTATTCCTCCTGCCTCGCTCCAGGTTGGAAGTGTCGCCTCACCATTGGAAACGGTCAACTCAAACTTTGCGCAATCCAGCCACTGCTGATTGATCTTGGATCGAAATAGATCGCGATTTTCTGCAATCGGTGGGAGCAACCGCTGCCGATATTTTGATGGATATAGCGTCTCTTTTTATGGGAGAGAGCTGCGTTTGGCGCTGCCTTACCGGTGCGTAGCGCCTCCATAAGCAATAGCGGCTCAGATAATTCGAGGTCTTCGGTCGCGGGCAAGCTTTCGGCCGGGATCCATTTGCGCGAACGCCTCGATATTTTTCGGAACCAGCGGCCCATGTCTGCGTAGACTTATGTGACAAGCTTTGCTGGGTCCTAGCGAGCGCGCAGCGCGGTGCTTCGTGTCGTGCCCAGAAAGGGCGAATTTCATTGTACGACGATCCCTGGAGTCATGTCGAAAGGAGGCCGCATGTCCAGATACACGCCTCTGGTGCTTTTCTTCATCTGCGCGGGATTGCTGACTTGCATGATCAGTGTCGGTTTAGCCTCCCTTCTTCAATGAATGGGGCCATCCCGGGCCACAAAATGCGGCCTGTGACGCCGTGCTTTGATGCGCCGCTAGTGCCCAGCGGCAATGGCTCGATAGGCCTCGCGGCCGGCGACCCAGGTGCGCCGGACGACGGGTACATCGCCCTCGGGCCATTCGACCAGGATGAGGTCGGCTCGGCTGCCGACCTTGATCGTACCGCGATCGTCAAGGCCCGATGCCCGTGCGGGATTGCCGGAGACCAGCGGCCACAGATCTTGCAGCGATCCCACGCCATCTGCCTTCAGGCGCGCGAGTCCCAGCAGCATGGCGGGATAATAATAATCCGAGGCGAGGATATCGCAGAGACCCTCGCGGATCATGTCGGCGGCCCCGATCGAGGCGAGATGACTGCCGCCGCGCGTTGCATTCGGCGCGCCGAAGACAATAAAATCACCCGCATCACGGGCGGCGCGCGCCACGCGGCGGTTCATGGGGAATTCGCAGATACGTGCACCGCGTGCGCGATAGAAATCACGCGTCTCAATCTGGCTATCGTCATGCGAAAGCATCGGAGCGCCGGCAGCCTCGCCAAGCGCTGAGACTTCGTTGATAGCCGCCAGCACTTGCGGCCGGCGCTCCCACATGGTGCGTGCCATGGCGATCATGTCTGAGACAGGCAGCTTTGCCCTCTTCGCCCGTTCGGCCATCTTGTCCGCGAAAACCGGTGAGCCCGGATCCAGAGCTGGGAAATTCGGGTCGAGATCGAACGGCCGTTCCTGCAGCGATATCGAGGGATCAAGCAGCAGCATCGATGTGTGATCGTTGAAGGCAATGGAGGGCTGCCGAGGACCTGACAACGCATCGCGAATAAGATCGATCGCCTCAAAACAAAATGTTTCCCAGCGCAATTGGACCCGGTTGTCGACCATCAACCTGGAAGCCTGCGTATCGAGGGAGGAAACCACCGCGCGGCCGTTGTCGACGGAGCGCAGCCCCGGCTCCCAACTCAAGGTCAGTGCGTGGAAGGCTGTGGCGATGCCATTGGCAGCAAGCTGTCGATCCGTTTCGAGCAGCGCCGGCGCAACAGGCAACATCGTGCCCGCACGCGGCATGAGCTGTCGCTCGAAAGCGTCGCCGTGGACATCCACGAAAGCTGGCCCGAGAAGATGACCGCGCCCGTCGATAACGGCGGCTCCGTCGCGCGCACCGTCGATATCAGTGATACATCCCTCTTCGATCCGTATCGATGCTGGTTGCAGGCGGTCGCCGAAGACAACGGTGGCGCCCTCGATGAGAATGGGAGAATTGTGGTGCATGGGCGGCCTGTTTCGCGATGTGACGAGGGCGGGAATCGCAGCCCTGTGGCGGCTGATTTCCAGCACGTGCTTCTAGTGACACGATATGACAGATTTGAGAATGCTGTTGCCAAATCTCCCACTCAAAACGGCTGCCGCCGCCCACCGTGGTCGAGACAATGGATATCGACACTATCGATACGTCAAAGTCCAAGCATTCTCTGCAACACCTCATCTCTCCGAATGAAATGGTGCCAGAGGGCTGCCAGTATATGCAGGCTGACAAGAACATAGAGGCAGTAAGCACCGTATTCGTGGATCTGCGCAGCGATTCTTTCCAAGCCCCTGTCAGGCGACAGCAGGTCGGGCCATTGGAAGAGACCGAACCAGGGCAGATCATGCCCCCCAGCGGCGGAGGTGGTGTAGCCGGCAAGCGGCATCAAGATCATCAGGGCGTACAGCAGGATATGCGCGCCGCGCGCTGCGTAATGGTTGAAGAGGTCTAGCGGACGCCGATGGGCGGGTTCGCCAAACGAAAGTCTCAGCGGCAGCCGGATGGCGATGAGGACAAGTGCCGTCATGCCGAGCGATTTATGTACATCGAGGAGGGCGCGGCGCAGAGGCGTGCCGGGTGTGAGATAAGAACAATAGAGACCGATGAGGAGCGCGGAAATGATGATGACAGCCATTAGCCAATGCAGGAGCCGTTGCGATGGCCGGTAGCGGGCTGTCGGAAGCGTGGTTGATGCTTCGTTGGTGATGGACATATGTTTCTCCGGTCGTCCTGGGGTACTGCGCGGATGCGGTGATCGGCGCGAATGTGGCTGATTTGAGGGCCTATTCATTCACCTTCTTGCGAGCAGAGTCGGATCGACAGCCGGCAAGGCTTCCCAGGGCGGCAAAACGGGTTGTCCGTTGCGTCATAGAGAATAGGCCTCCCGCCCGGCGCTTTGCTCATGCTAGATGCCGGTCGCCGATCCTATCGGTCTGCCTTCGGAGTGAGGATCTGGCCCTTGTCGCCGGGGGTAGACAGGATCTCGCAGCTCTCAGTATGGGACGGCGCTTGGCCCTCCGTGGCGAGAGCCTTGGTACAGATGCCGATCTCGTGCCCCTGGATCCGGAAGAAGGCGATGCCTCCGGCCTCGAGCGCCAGTCGCAGTTGCGCTTCCGTCGCCCGATGCAGGCTATGGCGATTGCCCTCGTAATCGCGGATCGTGCTGCGCGACACGCCCGAACGGTTGGCAAGGTCCATCTGCGTCCAATCGAGGAAGCCGCGGGCCGCCCGGCAGAGCGCTGGTGTCAAAATCATCGCCATCTTACCTTGACGCAGGGTTTCAAGCTGCCCATATTGGGCGATATCTATCATATAGGGCATAATATAGCGGATTTCCAGGGGTTTTGCCGACTGGCATGATCCGGCCAAGCGAAGGAGCAACGTTTTGGGATAACGAGCGGGCCTATTTTTATTTTAGCACTTTTGGCTCTGCCGTTTATCGGAAGTCTTCTTTCCGTATGCCTCTTGCGCACGCAGTCACGGCGTGGCCCGGCCTGGATTGCCGGAGCTGTCACATTTCTGGCGCTGTTGATTTCCGCAAGCTTCTATCCTGCCGTCAAAAACGGCGGTGTCGTCCGTTATAGCATAGAATGGCTGCCGCAGTTGGGGCTTGATTTCAGTCTCAGGCTGGATGGCTTTGCGTGGCTGTTTTCGCTCGTCATCACCGCCATCGGTTTTCTCGTCATCGTCTATGCTCGCTACTACATGTCGGAGGAGGACCCGGTTCCCCGCTTCTTCTCCTTCCTGCTTGCCTTCATGGGTGCGATGCTCGGCATCGTGCTGTCGGGCAATGTCATTCTGCTCTCGATATTCTGGGAGCTGACCAGCATCTTCTCCTTCCTGCTCATCAGCTATTGGCACAATTCGGCTGCCGCTCGTGATGGTGCCCGCATGGCGCTGACGATCACCGGGATTGGCGGGTTCTGCCTGCTCATCGGGCTGATCCTGCTCGGCCATATCGTCGGCAGCTACGATCTGGACAAGATCCTCGCGTCCGGCGATATCGTCCGCAACCATCCGCTTTATCTGCCTGCATTGATACTCATCCTGCTCGGTGCGCTGACCAAGAGTGCGCAGTTTCCCTTCCATTTCTGGCTTCCGAATGCGATGGCGGCGCCGACGCCCGTCTCCGCCTATCTGCATTCCGCCACGCTGGTGAAGGCCGGCGTTTTCCTGCTGGCGCGCTTCTGGCCGGTTCTCTCCGGTACCAACGAATGGTTCTACATAGTCGGGGCCGCCGGCATCATCACGCTGCTGCTCGGCGCCTATTTCGCGATGTTCCAGCAGGATCTCAAAGGGTTGCTGGCCTATTCGACGATCAGCCATCTCGGTCTCATCACCACCTTGCTCAGCCTCGGCAGCCCACTTGCGACGGTTGCCGCCATCTTCCACATGCTGAACCACGCGACCTTCAAGGCGTCGCTGTTTATGGCGGCGGGCATCATCGATCACGAGACCGGCACGCGTGATATGCGCCGTTTGAGTGGCCTGTTCCGCTATATGCCGTTCACCGGGGCGCTTGCGATCGTCGCGAGTGCCGCCATGGCCGGCGTGCCGCTGCTCAATGGCTTTCTATCCAAGGAAATGTTCTTCGCCGAAGCGATCGAAACCCATGCTGATTCGATCCTCGATCGTATGCTTCCCTATGTGGCGACGCTCGCAAGCGCCTTCAGCGTCGCCTATTCGCTGCGCTTCATTCAGACGGTGTTTTTCGGGCCGGCGCCGACCGATCTGCCGATCGCCAACCCGCATGAGCCGCCGCGCTGGATGCGCTTCCCGATCGAGCTTCTGGTCGTGGTATGCCTGGTTGTCGGCATCGTTCCGGCGCTTTCGGTGGCGCCCTTCCTGCAGGCAGCCGTCGTCAGCGTTCTCAACGCCGATACGCCGCAATACAGCCTCTCTCTCTGGCACGGCTTCAATCTGCCTGTTATCATGAGCATTGTCGCATTGGTCGGCGGTACGGTGTTCTATTTCGCCTTCAAGGATTATTTTTCGCGATGTGACGACGGTCCGCCCCTCTTTCGCAGCCTGAAGGGACAGCGCATCTTCGAGCGGGTGCTGGTCGAGGTTTCCTGGCACTGGGCGCGAATAGCCGAAAAGCGGATCGGCACGCGCAAGCTGCAGCCGCAGCTTCGCTGGGTGGTGGCAACAGGCTTTGCGGCTGGCCTGCTGCCGCTCTATCTGTCGGGCTTCCAGGCCAAGCATTTTGCCTTTTCAGGCGCCGATCCGGTGTTCGCCGTCGTCTGGGCGATCGGGATTTGCCTGGCGATCGGCACTGCCTTCTTTGCCAAATATCACCGGCTTGTTGCACTCGTGATGCTGGGGGGGGTCGGATTGATCGTCTGTATGACGTTCATCTGGCTATCGGCGCCAGATCTTGCGATTACCCAACTTCTCGTCGAGATCGTCACGACGGTTCTCATCCTTCTGGGCTTGCGCTGGCTGCCGAAGCGGACAGAAGGGATTGACGATACGGTGAATTTACGCGCTCGTTTCCGACGCTTCCGCGATTTGGCGCTCGCCGTCATCTGCGGCGTCGGCATGATGTTCATTTCCTATGCCGTCATGACCATGCCGGTGCCTGACGCCATCGCGAATTACTTCCTGGAAAATGCCTATTCGAAGGGCGGCGGCCGTAACGTCGTCAACGTCATCCTAGTCGATTTCCGTGGCTTCGATACGCTTGGCGAAATCGCCGTCCTCGGTGTCGTCGCCTTGACTGTCTATGCGCTGTTGCGTCGTTTCCGTCCGGCACCCGACAGCATGGAAATGCCGGAGCAGCAGCAGATCCAGAACCGTTTCGACGAGGAGCGGCCGGAGCGCTCGGCCGGCGATACCGTGCGCGACTATCTGCTGGTGCCCTCCGTCATCATGCAGTGGATGTTCCCCTTCGTGATCGCTCTTTCGGTCTATATCTTCATGCGTGGGCATGACGCGCCGGGCGGCGGCTTCTCGGCCGGTCTCACGCTCTCGATCGCCTTCCTGTTGCAATATCTGGCCGGCGGCACGCGTTGGGCGGAGGATCGCATCCGCATCCTGCCGCTGCGATGGATGGGCGCCGGGCTTCTGATCGCGACGGCAACGGGCATCGGCGCCTGGTTCTTCGGCTATCCATTCCTCACCTCGCATTTCCAGTATCTCGACGTACCGTTGATCGGCAAGGTGCCGGCGGCAAGCGCGCTGCTCTTCGATTTCGGCGTTTTCCTGCTCGTCGTGGGATCCACGGTTCTGATCCTCGTCGCGCTTGCGCACCAGTCGATCCGTATCAACCGCTTGCGTGCGCTCGATGCCGACAAGGTAAAGGGGGATTGATGGAACTCATCTTGTCCATTGCGATCGGTGTCATGACGGCGTGCGGCGTCTGGCTGATCCTGCGTCCACGCACCTACCAGGTCATCATCGGGCTGTCGCTGCTCTCCTATGCGGTTAATCTCTTCATCTTCGGCGTCGGCGGTGTGAAGACGAATGTGCCGCCGCTGCTTGGCGATGGCACGGCAACGCACGCCTTGGCAGATCCGGTGCCGCAGGCTCTGGTGCTGACTGCGATCGTTATCGGCTTTGCCACAACAGCTCTGTTCCTGGTCGTACTGCTTGCCTCACGCGGCCTGACCGGTACGGACCATGTCGATGGCAGGAGTGACCGGAAATGACTGGCTGGTTGCATCATCTCATCATCGCCCCAATCCTGGTTCCCCTTGTCGCGGGTGCGTTGCTTGTGTTCATCGATGAGCGTTCGCGCACGCTGAAGGCGCTCATCAGCCTCTTTGCAACGCTGTTGCTGGTGGGCGTTGCACTTGCGCTCTTCGGTGCAGAAGGCGAATCGCCGGGGCAAGAACGTGCCTATCTGCTAGGAAACTGGAGCGCCCCCTTTGGTATCGTGCTTGTGCTCGATGGCTTGTCGGCACTCATGCTGCTGCTGACATCCATCGTTGCCGTTGCCGCGTTGATATTTTCGTTGGCGCGTTGGCATGCGGTCGGTGCGCATTTCCACACCATGTTCCAGTTGCTGCTGATGGGGGTCAACGGTGCGTTCCTGACGGGTGATCTCTTCAATCTCTTCGTCTTCTTTGAGGTCATGCTGGCCGCATCTTACGGCCTTCTGCTGCACGGCTCCGGGCCGCTCCGGGTCAAGGCGGGCATGCATTACATTGCCGTCAATCTCGCAGCCGCGCTGCTCTTCCTTATCGGCGTCAGCCTGATCTATGGCACGGTGGGAACGTTGAACATGGCGGATCTTGCCATGCGCATCCCGGAAATGTCGGCAGATCGCCGCATGTTGATGCAGGCGGGCGCCGGCGTGCTCGGCATCGCATTCCTCATCAAGGCCGGCATGTGGCCGCTCTGCTTCTGGCTGCCGACGGCCTATAGCGCGGCGTCGGCGCCGGTTGCGGGCGTATTTGCCATTCTCAGTAAGCTTGGCATCTACGTCATCCTGCGGCTGACCATGCTGCTGTTCAACGCCGGTCCGTCCGCCGGCTTCGGCGCGACCGTGCTTCTCTATGGCGGGATGGCAACGCTGATCTTCGGAACGATCGGTGTGCTGGCGTCGCAGGCGCTTGGCCGGCTGGCGGGTTTTTCGGTGCTGGTCTCATCCGGTACGCTGCTGATGGTGATCGGTATCAACGATGGCTCGATCTCGGCCGGTGCGCTAATGTATCTCGTCAGCTCGACGTTGACGATCAGCGCATTCTTCATGCTGATCGAGCTCGTCGAGCGCGGACAGGATGCGGGCGCCAGCGTTCTCGCGGTCACGATGGAGGCCTATGGCGACGCCGAGGAGAAGGAGCCGGCAGAAGGTGATGGCGTGACCATGCCCGGCACCATGGCGATGCTCGGCATCTGCTTTGCCGCCTGCGGCATCCTGTTGGCCGGCCTGCCGCCACTTTCCGGCTTCGTCTCCAAGTTCGCCATGCTCTCGGCCATGATGGGGACCGGCGCGATCGGCATTCCGCCGAGCACTGCTGTATGGGCGTTGATCCTGCTGGTCATTCTTTCCGGCATTGCCGCTTTGATCGCCATGACACGGGCCGGCATACGCACATTCTGGAGTTCGCTGGAGGGCATGGTTCCCCGTGTGCTTGTCATCGAGATATTTCCCGTCATGGGCCTGCTCGCATTGACGCTGGCACTGACCATCTGGGCCGGCCCCGTCATGCAATATATGGATGCGACCATCCGCACGCTCAGCGATCCCAATCTCTATGTCGATGCAGTCCGCAATGCCGTGGTCGCGCCGGCAAAGACGGGAGGCCTGTGATGCTGCCTTATCCGCTCCTGGCGCTGAGCCTGATCCTGATGTGGCTGCTGCTAAGCGGCTTCACGCTCGGTCAGCTTATCCTCGGCATCATCGTCGCGGTCTTTGCCTCCTGGGGGATGGCATCGCTACGACCCGAAAAGCCGCGGCTGCGGAAATGGTATCTGCTGCCCAAACTCTTCTTTCGGGTCGTTTTCGATGTGGTGAAATCGAATGTACAAGTGGCCTGGATCATCCTGAGAGGGCGCTCGCGCAAGACGACGCCGGGCTTCGTTGTCCTTGAGCTCAGGGTGCGGGATCAGATTCCGCTGGCGCTGCTTGCGGTTATCCTGACCAGCACGCCGGGCTCTGCGTGGCTGGAATATGATTCCAACGACAACACTGTACTGCTGCATGTGCTCGATCTCGAGAACGAGGCGCAATGGCGTCAAACGGTCGCCAACCGTTATGAAAACCTGCTGATGGAGATTTTTGCATGAGCGCCACGATCATTCAGATATCCGTTACGATTGCGCAGATGATGATCGTGGCGGCGATGGCGATCGCCTCCATTCGTATGTTCCGGGGACCGCGCGCACAGGATCGCATCATTGCACTCGACACGCTTTATGTGAATGCCATGCTGCTCCTGTTGACTTTCGGCATTGGAACCGCCCGAGTCGTTTATTTCGAGGCGGCACTCGTCATCGGCATGCTGGGCTTTGTCGCAACGGTTGCCTTGGCGAAATTCCTGATGCGCGGGGAGGTGATCGAATGAGCGCGTCATTTGAAAACATACCTCTATGGGCCGCGATCCCCGTCGGCGGACTTCTCGTGGTCGGCGCTTTCCTGACGCTCGTCGGCGCCATCGGGTTTCTGAGGCTTGGAACATTCTACGAGCGCATTCACGCGCCGACATTGGGAACGAGCGGCGGCATCGGCGCGATCATGATCGCGTCGATGATCTTCTTTTCGACCACGACGCGGTCCCTCGTCGTTCATGAACTGCTGATCGGTATTTTCATAACGGTGACGACGCCGATCACCTTCATGCTGCTCGCCCGCGCGGCGCTGCATCGCGATCGTGCCGAGCAGAACGGCAATGTTCCGCCAAAACAATCGCCCGAGCAGAAGCCGGCCGAGGGGCGTCAGTCATAAACGACCAACGACTGCTGCCGCATGAAGATGCGGCGCTGCGTCTTCTATGGGATCGCGGTACTTAACGCTCAAGCATATAGCAACACTGGACGATGGTTTCGCGACGTGCCCGCGAAAAGAGCTCCCTGTAGCTGGCTTGGCGGAAGCCCAGTTTGGTCAGCACCCGTCCCGAGGCGGGGTTGTCGGATGCGTGACCGGATTCGAGCCTGGACAAGCCGACCACCTGGAAGGCAAAGCCGATCAGTGCTCGCGCAGCCTCGAAGGCATAGCCCTTTCCCCAGGCTTGCCTTTCCAGCCAATAGCCAAGGCTGCCCTCACTCCCGGTAATGCCATCGACGTCGACGATGCCGATCATTCTTTCCTCTTGTTCGATGGCGAAACGATAGGCGGAGCCTTCGGCCCATTCGCGCCCATGGCTGGAAAACCAATCTCTGATATCGCTTTCGTCCGGAGGGTATGAGGCGTTGCTCAGCATACGTGTCACGGCCCAGTCGCTCTGGATTTCGAATGCGCGTGTAGCGTCGATGGCCGAGGTAGGGCGCAAGCGGAGGCGTGCCGTCTCGATGGAAGAGCGCTGGATTGATCTTGCTGTCATCATGGAAGTGTCTTGCCAGTAGAAAGATGGCGATGTGCGGTGAGGGCTCCTGAGTTTACTATCTCTGCGCGAGATGATGATGGGAAGCGATTTTATCAAGCTGCCGTTTTTTAGTCTTAGCCAATATATTGCCGCAATGGGCGCGCAAAAGCGCCGCCTCTTGCGGGCCTGGCCCGCGGGAATGTGGGACCGGCCGTGAGAGCGTTCCGTTTACGAGGGGCGAACCCCCTTTCGCGGTCCGGTCCTTTATCGCCGCGTCTTCCCGCAGATCCCCGCCAACCGCTGAAGCGTGCCGTAGCCTTCATTGAGGCAGCGCGACGGCACTGCCGGTACTCGCGTCTATGACGTCTTCGTCGATTGTTTCCAGAACGTCTGCTCAATCATATCCGCATTGAAGATGCGGCATACGAACATGATAGCTTCGATCAAGATGCTGCAACAAAGTTCTTGTTCGATCGGCATGGCGACCTGACGAAGGTGGTCGCATCGATGAACACCTATGAATTTGCCGGACAACAAAATAGCGGTCAGCGCTAGCTGCTATCAATAAATTGTCGAGACGGCACAAGTTTTATACTGTCGCGGGTTACTTCGAAGCGAGTATCGCAGCAGCACGAGGGTGTCGAAGTTCCAGATCGGAACGAGAGGCGGCCTGTCCCAGCGAAGGAAAAGATAGGAAATTTGCGCTTCGGGGTCGAAAAGGCGGCAATAGGGCGGCCGAAATGGCGATTTGCCCCGCAATAATAACGGATTATGTTGCCATTATACATCTATCCTTTACATATATGCGGGCATCCCTGTGGAGGAGCTCCGTCAGCTTTTTTGAAGCGATGGCGGCGTGACAAGGAACGCTAACCTGAAGAGATCAGATCAATGGCAAACTTTCTTGAGAAATGGACTTCCAAAAAGGCTGACAAGCCGAAGGCTGGTGCGCGGAACGTTGTTGATACATTTCGTGCCCGAGTAGCGGAGCAGAAGGCATATCTGGAGGAGTACGAGCGCGACGCGGCTGGCTTCAGGAAGTGGCGCTCCACCTGGTTCCAGCGCGTTCCAGGCGGATATGGTGTAACGGTCGGTCGTGACTCGATCAACGCCGGCCGCGGCTTGAGCTATGTCGTCGTCGATACCATCAAGGACGTGGCTGAGTTTCTCGATGATCTCGCCCATCATGCGGAACACGATGTTGGTTTCCAGCAGGCTCTCGAGCAGAACCGCCAGCGTCGTGTCGCACTCCTGAACGCGGCAAAGACGGGAGGTAAGGCAACAACGTCCAAAGCGAAAGCCAAGGCAAAGCCCGCAGCGGCAAAACCGGCTGCCGCCAAGCCCGCTGCCGCCAAGACGTCGACGAGAGCTACCCGGGCAAAGGCTGCTGTGGCAGCTCCCGCACCGGCTGCCGCAGAAGCTGCAAAGCCGAAGCGCACTCGCAGGACGAAGGCCGCCGGCGCGGCAGAATAAAGCTGAAGAAGCCCGCCTCGCGCGGGCTTCATTTTGTCTTCCTTCTGCATGGAGGATTATGCGTCAGTTGAGGTGAGACGCAGCATTTAGCAGCATCTATGTTGCAGATGCCGTTTCACGGACAGGAAAGAATACTCCGATCGCGATAGGCATAGCTGGCGCTTCAGGCTTTATCGCATGAGTGGATCGGTGAAATTTCCATCATGTGTGTCGGTCATTCAAAAGCCATAAAACTGGTGAGGCTTGGAACGGCAAGATGGATCGGCATGATCCAATAGCCGTTGCTTGATATGTTCGTGAGGCATCAGCCTGCATCACCGCATATCCCTGTTTGCAGCGCGCTCATCCATAAGGACCTGAATGAGAAGGTTCGCCGCAACCAAAGCAGATCTGCGAGGTTCAATGCGATGCATTCCATCCAAGACCGCGTTCCCGTCTCTATCGTCATTGCGAACTATAACTACGCGCATTTTCTGAGGCGCAGTATCGATAGCGCATTGGAACAGGATTACGATGAGGCTGAAGTCATCGTCGTCGATGATGCATCGACCGATGCGACGGCTGATGTCATCGCCTCCTATGGCTCCCGAATAAAGACATGTCTGCGTGAGGTGAACGGCGGACATGCTGCCGCGTTCAACACAGGCTTCACGTCCAGCCATGGCGAGATCGTGCTGTTTCTCGATGCAGATGATTATCTTTATCCGAATGCAGTATCGGAAGTTGTCGAAGCCTGGGAGGACAGGACAGCACAGGTGCAGTTCAGACTGCATATCGTTGACGAGAAAATGCAGGTGAAGGATGTATTCCCGCCTGTCGAATTGCCCTTCGATTCCGGCGACGTCACGCCGGAACTGCTGCGGAAAGGCCGCTATCAGACGACGGTCACCAGCGGTTTGGCATTCAAGCGTTCGGTGCTGGACAAGGTCATGCCGGTGCCCGAGTCGGAGTTTCGGCAGGGAGCGGATGGATATCTTGCCACGGTTGCGCCGCTTCATGGTGAGGTAACCTCCATCGAAGATTGCCTCGGCGCCTATCGTATTCATGGTGCAAATCATTCTGTCTTCGCCGAAAAGCTCGGACAGCGCGCGCGCTGGCGGATAAAACATGATTTCCGCCGGCTGGAGGCCCTGTCGGATCAGGCAAGCGAGATCGGACTGAACATGCGTGACGATGCCGGCCTCCACGACCCCGTGCATCTGGAGGAGCGTCTGGCATCGCTTTGCATCGACAGGGACCAGCATCCTGTCGCGAATGATTGCAGACTCTCCCTAGCCGCGGCCGGCGCGGCTGCCAGTCTCAAGATGAATGCGTCGCGAAAGCGCCGGCTGATGCTGGCCGGATGGTTTCTTTCCGTCGGTGTCCTGCCTCGGGATATGGCAAAGACTATCCTCTCGTGGAAGCTTGTGGCCTCGTCCCGGCCTCCGTTTCTCCTGCGCCTCTCGAAAACCATCAGGCATGCGATGGGATAGCTGGATTCCTGAAGACATGGAGTCTCTTGCGCCAATGAATTGACACTGATCCTATTCGGCCGTGCCTGATTTACGCGACGGTCCCATCAAGGCGTCGACCACGGCCTGATGATGGATATTCCTGTCATAGCGGCTGTCGGTTGCAAGCTGCATCAACCCGGAAAAGGCGGTTCTGGCGGAAGGTTTCTTGCCCTCGCTGCGGAGATAGGCAATCAGGCGACGATAATTTGCATTCGTCTTGATCTCCAGCGGATTGCCGGCGCCCATCTTCTTCAATGGCCACCACGACCAGCCGATACCATTCTTCTCCTGCAATTCTACGGCGCGGGCATACCATTCATTATTGTTTTCGCCGGATTCACCGTTCCAGAGCGGCATGTCATATTGTTCGCGCAGCTTCAGGAAAGGCTCGATCGATTCCTGCGTCGTCGGCGTCCAGTATTTGTGAAAGCTGAGCGCCGTGTTGCGGTCATCGATCGGCAGCACGCCGGCATAATTGTTACCCCAGCAATTGCCCTCGATAATAAGCATGTGGTTCGTGTCGATCGCGCGGATCGCGCTGATAGTGCGCCGATAGATGTCGCGCAGCGGCTGGTTTTCGGTCTCCCGGCAGCCGCCTTTGTCTTTCTTGTCCTGAAAACCCCAATTCGGCTCGTTGAGCAAGTCGTAACCCGCAATCGTCGGCTCGTCCTTGTAGCGGCGTGCGACCTCGCTCCACAGTGCGATCATCATTGCCTGGTTCTCATCGCTGTGCCAGAGCGAGGGCTTGTTCGGATTGCGATCGGAAATGGCGATGTCGTGACCCTGGCCGCCAGGTGCCGCATGCAGGTCTAGGATCAAGTACATGTCATTGGCTTTCAGCCAGCGGATCAGAAGATCGATCCGCCGAAAGCCCTCTTCGTTCCAGACAATGTTCTTGGACGTGTTTCTGCCGTGCTTGTCCTCGATGAAGAGGTTCCAGTGCATCGGCAGGCGCACGCTGTTGAAGCCCCATTTGGCCATTGCGTCGATATCGGCTTTCGTTACCGCATTCTCGCGCCAGGACCGATAGAATTGCTCGGTCCTTTTCTCGCCGATGACTTCGGAAATGCGGTTGCGAATGATGTGCTGCGCCTTGAGATTGGCAAGGCCCATCATGTAGCCTTCCTGCACCATCCAGCCGCCGAGGCCGAGGCCGCGCAGGATCAGCGGATTGCCCTTGCCGTCGACGATCCGCTGATGATCGGCGCGAACGAATCCCTCGGCCTGCGCCGGCGGTGCAAATGACCCAAGGCAGATAATGGACAGGCTGGCAAGGAACAGCAAAAAATGCCTCATGAATCCCAACTCGCGTGAAACTTTGGCGCCATGTGGGCAAGGTAGCGCGCAGAGGGCCAAAGTCTCGTGACAATATCTACGCCGGTTGCTCCAACGGTGCGCCAAAGATGATTTCCTGATAGGTAGCAAGCAGAGCAGGTTCCTCGATGGAGCCGTGATGGTGAAGCTGACGCCAGACGCCGTCGATCCGGGTGAACCAGCGTGTCGTTCGAATGCGAAGCTCGATACTCCTGTCGGTCGTGACGCAACTTCCCCTCTCACGCCCGACGAACAGGTGCCAGTCATCGCCGCCCTGGCTGGTAGAATCGTGGAATGCGACCTGGACTTTCGCCTTTCCACCAAACAGCTTCGCATAGCCATCACGGATCGACGGCCATCCGCGCCGGATGCCTCCGATCGGATTGTCCATGCTTGGCTTGTCGCCATCGGCCCAGTTGGCAGCGAGTGCTTCCAAGTCGGCGGTATTGAAGGCGCGATAGAAGCCGATAAGGGCATCGAGTGCACTGCCTTCGCCAAACATGTTTTCGCTGCCGGCAATCTCAGTCAAAAGTTCTGCCATGTCCAATTCTCCTGCTGTTATGAATCATGATCCTGGGCGTGTTCCCGCGGAGTGCGGATAAACACTGCGACGGAGAGGTCGATCGCCAGAGCGAGAATCATTGCGCCGGCCCCGATCAAGAAGAGCACGCTGTAGTTTCCACCGGTTTGGGCGAAGACGAAGGAAAGTCCATAAGCCGCTGCCGCCTGAAACAGGGCGAAGAATACGGTTGCCAGGCTCCAGGCGACTTTCTGTTGCGCCGGATGGTGTGGCAGCAGTTCTGCGATCCTGCCGAGCATCAAGGGAACAGTGCCGGTTACGAAGGCGCCGACGATCAGGCTCGAGGCGATCAGCCAAGCCTGCCCGAGACCAGAGGCGGGAATGGCGACTGCGAGAGCCTCGAGAAAAAAGGCAAATCGCAGCGCTGCAGCAAAACCCGTGCGATCAGCCAGATGGCCGGCAAGGATCGGGCCGATGGTGGCGCCGAGGCCAAACAGCACCCAGTATTCCGCACCGACCTGCAAGCCCTCTCCCAATCCGCGGGCAACGAAATCCACGAGGAAGATCATGTGCGGAACCCAGCCGGCGGCATTCAGCGCATATTCGATGTAGAGCGCACGCAGCGTCCAGCGTTTCGGGACATGCATGGCATTATGGCTTGTGGCGGTGTGGCCGACGACATCGCGCGGCCATCCGGCCCAGGCAATGATCGTGAGCAGCAGCGATAGGACGCCGATGCCAAGCCATGTCTCGCGCAGCCCCTGTTGCAGCAGCAGGGGAACCAATGTGCCCGATAGTGCGACGCCAGCGCCGATGCCCATAAAGATTATGCCGCTGGCAAGCCCTCGGCGAGATGGTGCGATCAGCGGCAGGACGGTCGGCGCTGCCAGAACCATCAGAGCGCCACCGGCAAGGCCGGCTACAAAACGCCACGCAAAGAACCATGAAAAGCTTACAGGAAAGGCGCAGGCAAAGAAGGCTGCCGTTGCGGCAAGCATCATGATCCTGAGCGTCAGGACGGTGGAAGTGCGTGCGGCGATCGTCCGCCCGAGCAATGCGCCGACGAGATAGCCGGAAAGATTCGCGGCACCGAGATAGGCGGCTGCCGAGGCTTCGAACCAATGGGCATCGACGATGGCAGGCAGAAGCGGCGTATAGGCGAAGCGGGCAAGGCCGATGCCGATCAGGCAAGCGCAGAATGCCGACAGGATGGCACGCCATGCCATCCGGGCATTCTGATGATTCCGGTCGGTTTCATGCGCGGCAGTGTCGGTCATGGGAACTCTCTCAGCGATCTGTGCTTGAGAGAATACGCCGCATGTTATATCATAAAAACTGAATTATTATGAGAGCAGTTATCTCTATTGGAGATAAGACGAAGATGGACGTATCCGATCTCAGGGTATTCGAAGCGGTATCGCGGCATGGCAGCATGAACCGGGCGGCGCAGGAGCTGCACACTGTTCAATCGAATGTGACGGCGCGGATCCGGGCACTGGAAGAAGAGCTGGGCGTCAGCCTGTTCCAGCGGCATGCAAGAGGCGTGTCGACCACGCCGGCGGGACAACGAATTCTGCCATTCGTCGGTCGCATCACCAAGCTTCTGGCCGATGCCCGCACCGCCGCCAAAGATGATGGTGAGCCGGGCGGGACGCTTTCCCTCGGCAGCCTGGAAACAACCACGGCGCTGCGATTGTCGCCGCTCCTGGGCCGGTTCGCCAAGACCTATCCACAGGTACGTCTTGTGGTGACAACAGGTACGACCCGCCGGCTGATCGACGATGTCGTTTCATGCCGGGTCGAGGGTGCCTTCGTGGCGGGTCCCGTCAACCACCCCGATCTCGATCACGAGGTGATCTTTCAGGAAGAGCTTGTTCTCGTAACGTCGCCTGCCATTCTCGAAATGAAAGACTTGGCCGGCATTGTCGATCTGAAGACTATCGTCTTCCAGATCGGATGTTCTTATCGGCAGCGGCTGGAGACGCTTCTTGCCGAGATGGGGATCGTCACGTCGAAGCCGCTGGAATTCGGCTCTTTGGACACGATCGTCAGCTGCGTATCTGCCGGCGTCGGCATCACTCTCTTGCCGAGAGGCGTCGTCGCTGCCGCCGCCCGGGAGGGCAGGGTTGCAATCCATGAGCTCCCGCCGGAACGGTCGCTGGTGGATACGCTCTTTGTGCGCCGAGCGAATGCCTATACGTCCAGTGCGATGACCGCGCTTCTCGACATGCTCCGATCAACCCGCCCGATTAACTCGAAGCCATGATCTCCTGCCAGGCGCGATAGGCCGAAAGCACCGTTTCCATCTGTGCGGAATGGCCGGCGATGAATGCGTCGCCATAAATGGTCTCGTCCGGATATTCGGTTATCAAGGTCATAGGCACCGTATGGCGATCGTCGATATTGGCGAGGCAGGGGAAGCCGTTGATGATGCGGAAGCCGGTTTCGCCGGCATGTATTTCATAGAGTGCGATCTGGCGGTCGTTGTAATCCAGCAGACCCGGTATGGCGCCGAGGTGCCGGGTGACCTTGTCGAGAAGCCGCTCGGCCTGAGCGGCCCAGCCGGAATGATAGCGAGCAATCAGGAAAAAGCCCTTGGGCAGTGTCCACATGGCGAAATTGCGCGGGACATAGCCGGAGAGCGGCCGCGTCCACTCATGCGCCGGATAGCCATGCAGGTTGACGTGCAGCCGCGCTCCGCTCAGCCTTTCCGCCTGGAAGCGGATTTTCTTTTCAAAGAGATAGGGACCGGCGGTCTCTTCGGTCCGATATTCGAGATCGTCGCCGAGCGCGGTATAGCGGGCGGCATGATACATGTGGCGCGGGCTGTCCCTACGCAGGCGCTGATGAAGGGCGTAACCGTCGGGATTTTCGAGCGGCGAGATGGTGAAATGCGCGCCTTCGAGCTTGGCAAGCCGACGCGCGGCACGCAGAGCTCCCGCACCACCGGTCGTCTCGTTGGCGTGCTGTCCGCCGCTGATCATCACGGCCGCGTCGCGGCCCTTGATATAGCGGGCTCTGACGATGCGGCCGGAGCGAGTAAGGGCCTCAAATGCTTCGCCGCCAATCTCTTTGAGTTCGGCCTCGATCTGCTGCACGGCCACAGGTTCCGTTGCGGTCTCGATCTGCTGTTCGGCTCCATCCCAATAGCGAGACGTCAGCGGCTGCGTTTCCACTCGGACGAAAATATCGCCGGAGGAGGGCAGAATCTGCGGAACGATCTGCCCCGGCTTCAAGCCGCGGTCACCGAGCGGCCGTCCGGATTTCTTCTGGAAGAATTCGAGCAGCGAGAAATAGAAGTCCTCGTGCAGCGCCTCGCGAAGGCTCATGACTTCGTCGCCGATAGGCAAGGCCTCATCCAACGCCGGCAGGGCAACGCGAATGTTCAGTTCCTCGAAATAGGGTTCGCTTGCGCCCCAGTCGAAGTGCGTGACCGCGTTGATGGTCTCCTCGAAGAGCTGCTCATAATCCGTGGCGAGCCGGTCGCCCGCCGCATTGCCGTTCCTCATGAGCCAGCCGGTCGGGGAAACGCTCGTTTCACCGGCGGCATCAATATGGACGCGATTGGGCGCGAGCACCTGCAATCGGCGTTCCCGGCCGGCATTGCCTTTCAGCAGAACGTCATAATGAAAGTCGCTGTCGGCTCTTGCGACAAAGATGATCTCGCGATTTCCCACCATTGCAGCGAGCGGATATGCTTCAAGGCGAAAGCGATTATCCGGTGCGTTGGGATGAACCGGATAGCGGATCTCGATCGCATTCACATCATGCAGGTCGATTTCCTCGATAAAGGCATTGACCAGCGGCTTGTAAGCGCTGCGGATACGGGCCTGTACGCCTTTTTCCCTGAGTTCGCGCTGTGCCTGCTGGCGGCTTTCTCCGTCATCGAAGGTCCAGGCTTCGAAGTTCTGGCCAGGCTTGGCATCGGCAACAAGGCGCGACAGTGTGCGCTCAAAATGTCTCTCGAAAATCATAGCCATGATATTCTACCTTGTCGTTCTGCCAGTTGGATCGAGGCTGTCGCGCAGCCAGTCGCCGAGGAGATTGAGACCGAGCACGGTCAAAAGGATTGCAAGGCCAGGGAAGAGGCTCACCCACCAGGCGGTTTGTAGATAGGTTCTCCCATCGGCCAGCATGCCGCCCCAGCTCGGAATTGTCGGGTCGACACCCATGCCAAGGAAGGTGAGGCTGCTTTCCAGAAGGATGTTGTTGGCAATGTTCAGCGTCATCAGCACGATCACCGGTCCCAGAAGATTCGGCAGCAGATGCTGGAAGATAATGCGCCAGTCTTTGACGCCGATCGCGCGCGCCGAGAGGATGAATTCGCGCTCGCGCAGGCTCAGCACCGAGCCGCGCACGAGACGTGCATATTGCACCCATTGCGAGACGATCAGCAGGATGATCGTGTTGGTGAGACTGCCGCCGACGATGGCGATGAAGGTAATGGCCAGGAGAATGAAGGGCATGGCGAGCTGGATATCGGCGAAGCGCATGAGGATCATATCCCAGATGCCGCGATAATAGCCCGCGGCAAGCCCCACCAGCACGCCGAGCACCACGCCGCCGATCACGGAGGTGAGGCCGACACTCAGCGATATCTTGCCACCTGCGACGACGCGGGCCAGCACATCGCGGCCGAGCGGATCGGTGCCGAAGGGATGGGCGAGGCTGGCGAAGGGTTTTGCAAGCCTTGCCATCAGATCGATTTTTTCGGCGCCGCCGGGAAAGAGTACATCGGAGAGAAGCACGGCAAGGCAGATGATGACGGTGATCAGGGCTCCAGCGATGAATTCGAAGCTGTAGAAACGCGAGCGGCGTGAAATCGTGGCGGCCATCAGCACTACTCCGTGCGAATGCGGGGATCGACGAGGCCGTAGGCGATGTCGACGAGAAGGTTGACGCCGACGATGAACAGCGCCAGCACGGTGATCACGCCCTGCAAGACCGGGTAGTCGCGGGCGCCGACGGCGTCGAATGCCAGTGTGCCGAGGCCGGGCCAGTTGAAGACACGCTCGATGACGACGATGCCGCCGAGCAGGCCGCCGAACTGGATGCCGAAATAGGTAATGAGCGGGATGGCGCAATTTCGCAGGGCGTGCTTGTAGAGCACCTTGCTCTCGCTGAGGCCCTTGGCGCGCGCGACCATGATATATTGCGATTGCAGCGTTTCCAGCATGGCGGTGCGCACCAGGCGAACATTCGTCGCCGTCAGGATGACGCCCATGGTCACTGCCGGCATGACGTAGCTTGAAATCCCGACCATGCCGCTTGGCGGCAGCCAGCCGAGCGTGATGGAGAATAGGAGCACCATCATCAGCGCCAGCCAGAAATTTGGAAAGGAAAGGCCAAGCAGCGAGAGAACGCGTATCACCTGGTCTGCCATCTTTCCACGTGCCGTCGCCGCCTTGATACCGAGCGGGATGGAGAGCGCAATCGAGACCACCATGGAAATGAAAGCAAGCAGCAGCGTGGCGGGCAAGGCATTGGCGATCAGTTGCGAGACCGGCGTACCGCCGGTGAAGCTGCGGCCGAAATTGAGCGTCAGCAGTCCCTTCAGGAAGCTGAAATACTGCACGAGGAAGGGCTGATCCGTGCCTAGGGCTGTACGGATACGCACGAGATCCTCTTCCGTCATGCTGCCGCCGCCCTGAAACATCATCACGGCAGGGTCGCCGGTGAGGCGGATGGCAAATGAGACGAGAAGAGTGATGGCGATCACAACGAAAATCGCCTGCAGCAATCGCTTGATGAGAAAACCGGCCACGTTCTTACCCTAAGAGCTTTCTAGTGACGCCGCCGACCGAGCCGGCGGCGTCTGCTTAATGATTAGTCGACGGTGACTTCGTTCAACTTGATGCGGGTATCGGGAGCGGGCACGAAGCCCTTGACGCGCTTGCTGACGCCGTAGATCGCGTTGCTGTTGTAGAGCGGCAGTTCGAGCGCCTTGTCGGCGACATACTTGCCGATGTCCTTCAGCACCTTTTCGCGCTCGCCGCGCTCGGTGAGCGGGCGCTGCGATTCCAACAGCTTGTCCAGCGTCGCATCCTTTTCGTACGGATTCCACTTTTCGCCGGAGTGGTACATCGAATAGGCGGTGTTGTCGTAGTCGAAGGTCCAGCCGCCCCATTTCTGCTGGAACATCGCGCCGGTCTTGCCCTGCGGGATGATATCGTTCAGCAGAACGTTGGTTTCATAGGGCTTGATGGTTGCGGTGAGGCCGACCATCTGCAGATAGCTTGCTACGACCTGCGCCACCTCGTTCATCGTCGCGTCGTTGCCCCGAATGTCGATCTGCAATGCCGCGCCCGGCTTCACGCCAGCTTCGGCGAGCAGCTTCTTGGCGCCTGCCGGATCATAGGGAAGCGGCTTCAGATCGGCATCGTAGCCGAAGGACAGAGAATTCTGGAAGCTGACGATTTCTGTGCCCTGGCCAGCGAGGATCGACTTCACGATCGTGTCACGGTCAACGGCCATGATGATCGCCTTGCGCACGCGCGGATCGGCGGTGATGCCGTCGCGGGTGTTGAAGCGCAGCGCATCGACCGTTGGGCCTGGAACGCTGGCGATTTCCAGCTTGGAATCGCCCTGGATGACCGGCAGCATCCCGATCGGAATGGTCGGCGGGATGACGAGATCGACGCGGCCGGCCTGAAGCTCGGCAACGGCCGTCGCCGGCTCGCTGATGAAGCGGTATTCGAGCTCCGAAAGCTTCGGCGCGCCGCCCCAGTAATCCGGATTGGCTTCGAGCTTGATGTTCACCTTCGGCGTATAGGAAACGAACTTGAAGGCGCCGGTGCCGACCGGGTTGAGGTTGAAATAATCCTCGCCCTTTTCCTTGATGTATTTCGGCGGAACGATCATTGCGCCATAGCCGGCAAGCTTCGTCAGCAGCACGGGGTCAGGCGTCTTCAGCTTCATGTCGACCGTGTAGTCGTCGATGATGTCGACGCTTTCGATCGCCGTGTAGTTCGAGCGCTGCGGTCCCTTGGCGCCCTGTTCTCCGAGCAGGCGATCGAAAGTAAACTTCACCGCTTCTGCATTGAAGGGCTCGCCGTCATGGAACTTCACGTTATGACGCAGCTTGAAGCGGATGCGCTTGCCCTGGTCCAGTTCTTCCCAGGATTCGGCAAGGCCCGGCACCAGCTTGAGATCGGGGCCGCGATAGGTGAGGCCGTCGAAGATGTTGGTCGAAACAGCGGCCCATGCCACCAGGAAGGTGTCGATCGGGTCCCAGCTGCCGGGATCCTGCGACGACGACACCGTCAGCTTGCCCGCGGCCAGCGCCGGCGAGGCGTTAATCGCGACGCCCGACAGGACGAGTGCCGTCAGAGCCGTTTTCAGTCCCCATTTCATTCTTCTCATTGAACCTGGTTCCTCTTCAGATCGATGCGATGGTTGGCGGTCGTTCAGGCGCTCTTGGCGATGAAGTGGCCTGAGGTGATTTCTTCGTGAGCCAGGATCGGCGGTTCGTCGCCGACGCGGCGGACCGGATTGGGGATCTCGCCCTCGATAAGCGCGGTTCTGCGCTCCTGCGTCGGGTCGGCGATCGGCACGGCCGAAATCAGGCGCTGCGTATAGGGGTGCATCGGCGTTTCAAAGACCTGCCGCCGGCTGCCGATCTCCATGATCTGGCCGAGATAGAGGACGGCGACGCGATGGCTGATCTTTTCGACCACCGCCATGTCATGGCTGATGAACAGATAGGCGAGCCCCCGTTCGGCCTGGAGATCCATCAAGAGATTGATGATCTGGGCCTGGATCGAAACATCGAGAGCGGAAAGCGCCTCATCGGCAATAATGAGTTTCGGATCGGAGGCAAGGGCGCGGGCAATGCAGACGCGCTGGCGCTGGCCGCCGGAAAACTCGTGCGGATAGCGATCGGCATGGGCTGACGTCAGCCCGACGCGTTCCAGTAGCTCGTCCACCCGGCGGCGAACCGCCTTCGATCCGGTGATGATGCCATGCGTGTTGATCGGTTCTGCAATCGAGAATCCCACAGTCTTACGCGGGTCGAGCGAAGCGAAGGGGTCCTGGAAGATATACTGCACATCGCGGCGCAGGTGGAAACGCTCCAGCGCCGACATGGCGGCAAAGCTCTTGCCATTGAAGGTGATTTCGCCGGAGCGCGCTTTCTGCAATTGCTGGATGGTGCGTCCGATCGTTGACTTGCCGGAGCCGGATTCGCCGACGAGGGCCAGGGTTTCACCGGGATGAATATCGAAAGCGACCTTCTGGACGGCACTGCAGCGATGCGTGACCTGACCGAATATGTTCTTCTTTATATCGAAGCGCACGAAGAGATCGCGCACCGACAGGAGCGGCTGCTGGTCGTAGCGGGCAGTATTCTGGACCCGTTCTTCACCGACGATCTTCGGCTCGCCGCTGTCGAGGACAGTCAGCGGTATGCGTTTCGGAAAATCCTGACCGGTCATGCTGCCAAGCCTAGGCACTGCGGCGAGAAGTGCCTTCGTATAAGGGTGTTTCGGATTGGCGAATATCTCGCGAACCGGACCCTCTTCGACCTTCTTTCCCTTCCACATGACCACGACATCATCAGCCATCTCGGCAACCACGCCCATGTCGTGGGTGATGAAGATCATACCCATGCCGAGATCCTTCTGCAGGTCCCGCATGATGTTGAGAATCTGCGCCTGGATGGTCACGTCGAGCGCCGTCGTCGGCTCATCGGCAATCAACAGCTTCGGACGGCAGGCAAGCGCCATGGCGATCATGACGCGCTGGCGCATGCCGCCGGAAAGCTGATGCGGATAGCGGTTCAAAAGGGCGGCCGCATCCGGCAGGCGTACCATCTCCAGAAGGCGACGGGCTTCCGCCATTGCGGCGGATTTGCCGAGTTTCTCATGAAGAAGAAGGACTTCGCAGATCTGGTCGCCGATTGTGAAGACGGGATTAAGGGAGGTCATCGGCTCCTGGAAGATCATGGCGATCTCCTTGCCGCGAACTGCGCGCATATCCTTCTGCGAGAGCTTCAGCAGGTCCTTGCCGTTGAAGAGGATGCTGCCGGTCTCGAAGCGCGCGCCCATCATATCGGCAAGGCGCATGACCGAAAGCGAGGTCACCGATTTGCCGGAGCCGGATTCGCCGACGACCGCGAGCGTTCGCCCGGGCTCGACCGAAAATGAAAGCCCTTCGACCACGCGGTTTTCGCCGAACCACACAGTCAGATCCGTTACGGACAGAAGCGGTTTGTTGTCGCCAGCGGCCTTGGTCATGCGCTTACCTCGGTTTTGGGCAGGTCGTTCATGGCATCCGGAATGATAGCCGCGTTGTTCTTTGCATCGATGATGCAGGCGCACTCGCTGGGATCGCCACCAAGTTCGGACCGCAGCATGCTCATGCCGGCACCTGTTGCAGCCTGACAAAAGCAGGCGATGTTTTTCTACAAGACAGGCGTCTCATGAACATCTGTATCTGCGTTCCCATTATATTTGTTAGGCCGTGAGATAGCATCAAACGACAATCTGGTCTATATTGTTCAACAATTTTCATATTGCCAATCAAAAATGGGGACAAATCTGCGCAAAATCTTCCACCGGATCTGGCCGTCGACAGGTCGCCAGCCCCAGGCAAGCGGAATACCCGCTCGCTTTCCAGCCGGCGCCTGATTTGCGGGCGTTCGAGACGATTGAATGCAGATGCCCGGAGAGCGAATGAAGCAGACAAATCTTGCCAGCATCGAGCCGGCGACCGTCGCGGAGACGGGGCAGACGGTTGCAGAACTGACCGCCGCCCGCATCCGAGAGCGCGTGATCAGCGGCACGCTCTCGCCCGGCAGCCATCTATCGGAGGCGGCTCTTTGCGAGGAGTTGCAGGTCTCGCGCAATACGCTGCGCGAGGTTTTCCGGCTGCTGACGAAAGAGGGCGTGCTGCGCCACGAGGCCAATCGCGGCGTCTTCGTTTCCACGCCGAGCATTTCGACGATCATGGATATCTTCCAGATTCGCCGCCTGATCGAGTGCTCGGCACTCGCCAATGCACATCACCGCCACCCAAGCGTCGACAAGATGCGTGCCGCCATCGATGCCGCCGTCCAGTATCGTGAGCGTGGCGAATGGCTGGAGGTCGGCAGCGCCGATATCGCCTTTCATGCGGCGATCGTCGAGCTTGCCGACAGTCCCAGGCTTTCGGCCTTCTATGCGCAGATCTCGCTGGAGCTGCGCCTCGTCTTTGGGCTGATCCGCGATCCCGAATATCTGCACGCACCCTATGTCGGCCAGAACGCGACCATTCTTGCGCATCTGGAGGAGGGGGCGCCGGCGAGTGCCGCCGCCGCGCTGGAGAAATATCTGTTCCACGCCGAACGCTTTATTTTGGCCGCCTATTCGCGCGCGATGCCTGGCTGACGCCCAATTGCCCCCATTGATATGATGAATGATGTGGACAATCCGCGTCTGAGAAGGTCAAGCGCGATGCAATCATTTGCGTCTTGATCAGCTTTGACGGAAGGATATCCAGCGCCTCGGATAAAGGCCTAATTTGCAACATACCCGACCCCGCCAATGACCCGTCTCCTTCCCGACGTTTTCCGCGACCCGACCATACGGGTGAGCATGCTTGCGATTTTTGCCTTCGGTTTTGCCGGAGCAGCGACCTCGCCCTATCAATCGGTCGTCGGCATCCGCGAACTCGGCCTCAGTAACGGGCTCTATTCGACGCTGATCTTCTGCGCGGCTGCGGTGAATGTCGTCGTCAGTATCCTGCTTGGAAATCTGGCCGACAGGCTCGGTCAATATCGGGTTATGATGCTGACGGTCGCCACTTTCGGCGTGCTGGGTTATAGCGCCGTCTATGTCGTTCCGGCACAGGCGACTTTCGTGCTCAGCGCCTTGTTCTTCCTGCCGATCTACGGCTCGCTCAACTCGCTGCTCTTTGCCAATGTCCGCGTTGCGACGAGGGGAATGGAGCGCAACGATATCGCCACGGTCAATTCCGGCGTGCGTGCGATGATCTCCCTTTCCTGGGTGCTGGTGCCTGGGATAACCGGAGCGCTGCTTGCGAATTCAGCGAGCATGCTGCCGGCCTATCTGTTCGCCGGTCTCGCCTGCGTCGCCTGTTTCGGATTGATCGCGATTTTCCTGCCGCGCCAGGATGGCATAGACAAGGCTGCTGCCCATCATCTTTCCTATCTTGCCGCGCTGGGCGAGGTCATCTCTCCGCCTGTCTTCGTGCGCCTGATCGCCGTCGCGCTGATCAGCAGCACGCTGCATGTCAACGGCGCCATCCTGCCGCTTATCGTCACCGGTGCGGCACACGGAACCGTGACTGATATCGGCATTCTGGTCGGGATCGTTGCCCTTCTCGAAATCATCTTCATCGTCGTTTGGGGACGGGCGCAGCGGATTATGAGCCACGTCGTGGCGCTGGCGATCGGTACGGTGATCTATATCGTCTATCTGGTCCTGCTCGGATTGGCGTCTGCGCCCTGGCATGTCTATGCGCTGACCCTCATCAGCGGGGTCGGGGCGGCTGCCCTGATCAGTATTCCGATCACCTACCTGCAGGATCTGATTGCCGAGCGCCCGGGTTTGGGCAGCGCCCTGATCTCGGTCAATATCTTTCTGAGCGCAGGTCTCAGCGCTCTTCTTTTCGCCATCGGCACAGCCGTCAGTAATTATTCCGGAACGGCGCTTATCGGCGCTGCCGCCGGTTTGTTGGGGCTCGGCTTGCTGCTTTTCTTCGAAAGGGTGAGGCGGCATAGCTAAGGCGATCGTTAGTCTGGTGAAAATCATTGACGACGCATCGAGTATTGCCTAAGTGATAAAGTCATCCGATGACTTGATGAAAGTTCAGCCATGCGTGCTTTGACAAAAACGACGCTCGCGGATACAGCCGTTGAAGCAATCCGCAGCGAAATCACCGCCCGACGTTGGCTGGTCGGGGAAAAGCTGCCGAACGAAGCCTCCCTTTCATCCATGCTGTCGGTCAGCCGCGGTACGATCCGCGAGGCGGTGAGGGTGCTGGTGTCTCAGGGTTATCTCGAAACTCGGCAGGGATCCGGGACCTATGTTCGGTCTAACAAGGATGTCAGCCTCCCCCTGGATATGGCGCGTCGCGCTGGATTGAGGGATCAGTTCGAAGCCCGGCTTGCGCTGGAGGTCGAGGCCGCACGGCTTGCCGCGCTACGCCACTCATCGGACGTCGTTTCACAGTTGCGTGCCTTGCTGGTTGCCCGCGGCAATTATACGGGCGGCGATAAGGCCGCATTCATCGAGCGCGATCTTGCCTTTCACAGGGCGGTCGTCGCAGCCTCGCAGAACAGGGCCATGATCGAAATCTACGAGTTCTTCTCTTTCTCGATCGCCGAAACTATCGAGGCGACGCTCGGTGCGGATATTCCCGAGCCGGATATGCAGGCGCATATCGCCATCGTCGATGCCATCGAAAGCGGTAGTCCCGAAGCCGCCGACAGAGCCGTGCGCCACTTCATGGCCCCCATCGTCGCTACTCTTGATCGGTTGCTTATGTCATGACCATGCCCTCGCAAAATCTCCCCTCCGTCGAGTTGATCGATGCCGAGGCCGATGAAATTCCGGTACCGCTGCCGCATGGAGGCAAATCGCCGATCGGCAGGTTTCTACTGGGTGCGAGCCTTGTGCTTATCGCTTTCAACCTCAGGCCGGTCTTTTCCAGCGCGTCGACACTTTTGCCGGAGATACGGGCCGGACTTGGTCTCTCCGCCTTCGGCACCAGCATTCTCACGACCTTGCCCGTCATCTGCATGGGACTGTTTTCACCACTTGCGCCAAGGCTCGCACAACGCATGGGCACCGAGCGTGTTCTGCTCGGCGTCATTTTCCTTCTTGCGCTCGGTACGGCGCTGCGGGGCTTTTCCTCGATTTCGCTGCTGTTCTTGGGTACCGCGTTGGCCGGCGCCTGCATTGCTATCGGCAATGTACTCTTGCCGGGCGTGGTCAAGCGCGATTTCCCCGATAGAGCGGCGCTCATGACGGGCTGCTATACGATGGCGCTATGCGCGGGAGCTGCGAGTGCAGCCGGGTTCACGCTTCCCGTCGAACGTGCCCTCGGCGATTCGCTGGGTGGCGCGCTCGCCATCTGGGCCCTGCCTGCCTTCGCAGTCGGACTTCTCTGGTTGCCGCAGGTGATCGGAACGCATAATCAGGCCCGACGTACCGGCTTTCGCGTGACCGGTTTATGGCGTGACCGCATTGCCTGGCAGGTGACGTTTTTCATGGGGCTGCAATCGGCGCTCGCCTATTGCGTCTTCGGCTGGCTCGTGCCTATTCTGCGTGAGCGTGGTCTCGACGGCGTGACGGCTGGTGTCATCGTATCTGCCTCGGTTATGGTGCAGGCGGCTGCCTGTCTGGTTGCCCCCCATATCGCCGTTAAGGGTAAGGATCAGCGCGCCATCAACGTCAGCCTGTGCGCGACCGCCGTTATCGCCTTGCTGGGCCTGCTTTTCGCTCCGCTTTGGACGGTCTGGTTCTGGGCCGTGCTTCAAGGCATCGGTCAGGGTGGATTGATCGCGGTGGCGCTGACGGTCATTGTGTTGCGTTCGCCTGACGCGCATGTGGCCGCGCATCTCTCCGGCATGGCCCAATTCGTGGGTTATTTGCTCGCTGCAATCGGCCCGCTCGTCGTCGGCATGATTCATGGCTGGACGGGAAGCTTTGCCTGGTGCGCAGTGTTGTTCGTGCTGCTCGGTCTCGGGGCTGCGATCAATGGCTGGTTTGCCGGCCGCGCGATCACCGTCAATGCGAGGACAATCGAAACCCCATAATGGAATGAGTGCTTGTCGCTTGCAGAGCGATGGGTGAGGGCGCTGAAGCGCCGGGACGGATCTTATGTGGGCTCGCTAGCAGAGGGCGGCTCTATTGATGTGCCAGCAGCCGGGATGAATTTGCTCACGCAAGAGCGATCGCTCATTAAAAACGCGGCGCACGCTCGCGGCGCCTGGCGAAGCGCCGGGGTTATCCGATCTTGCGTTGCCGGCGGGGCGGCTCAACCACCGGAGGAATCTCGGTCGTGCCCTTGGCGTGGCCAAGGAGAGCCTTCTTGGCCAGCGTCGATCTTGCGGCGGCATAGGAGGCACACACCATTGGATAGTCCGCAGGCAAGCCCCATTTCCTTCGGTATTCTTCGGGCGTGAGACCATACTTGCTGTTCAAGTGCCGTTTTAGGGATTTGTATTTCCCACCGTCTTCCAGGCACACAAGATAATGATCAGTGATGGATTTCTTGATTGGGACTGCTGGCTTCTGAGATCTTTCCGTCGGCGCTGCCGACGGCACAAGTTGCTGGGAGCCTGCGAGTGCGGAATAAGTTTCCGCAATGAGCCTCGACAAATCTTTCATCGCGAGCTTATTGTTAAGGACATAGGCGGAGACGATCTTGCTCGTCAGCGCAAGAAATCTTTCGCCAGCGACAGTATTTCCTGTTTTCATTTTCCGCCTCCCACGCTTATTTAATTATTTATGCAATATGGTTTCGGCTTTCAATAGAAGATTGAGCGATTTTGGAGATTATTTTTTACGGTTTATTGTTATAGTAAATATGAGGGGCTTAGGATCTGCAAATTGTTATTTGCTCTGCATGCGCGTTTTCGAACTCACGGTCTCCGCCGTTTGACCGAAAGTCGATAGATTTCCACGAGGTAAGCCATATCGTGCTTTAGCTCTGCCGGAGTCGAATGTTAGTTGCCGGGGGATAGACTATATTGTCGATGAAATGGCAGGACGTGATGTTCGGTAAGCGGCGCCATAACGATATCAGGCGGATTTTGTGGTGAAATCCAACGAATCTCCTCGATCTCGGCCGTTGCTCCGATTTCGGCGTCGCCCACGTGCAGCCGGAATATATCTGCAATGACGGTATGGTTCGGCTCGTTGGCGGCCGGCGCCTGGAAGCGGCCGATGAAAGTCAAATCGCTTGTGTTTACCGTGAGGCCCAGCTCTTCCAAGAGTTCTCTGATAAGGGCCGACTCTGCTGTTTCCTGGGGTTCGATCTTGCCTCCCGGTTGCATGAAGGCAATGGTGCCGCGCTTGCGTACGAGCAACGTCTTTCCATCCAGGCGAAGCATCAGGGCCGCTGCTATGCGTATCGTTTTTGCCATGCCGTGATCTGAGCGGATTCGCGGTTGGTTTTCAACGCTCGTGATGTCCGCGCATAGTTCCATGCGATATGCTGCTTTGCGCTCCGATATGTTTGCCGTTACTGCTGCGTCAGATGCTGGTGGAAAAATGCAACGACTGTGGCGTTGAATTGCTTATGAAACGCGGCGCGATCGAAGCCCGGCGCGTCGGTGCAGGCATCAGACGATGGCCTTATTTCCGGGCAAGGCGTCAGAAACGATAAATGCACGGCATTGGGGACGACTCGAAAATCCGGCTTTTCCGGCAATAGGCGTGCGAGCGTTGCGACATTTTCGGGAGATGCTCCACCACCCCCTCCAAGTTCCGAGCCCCAAAGCTGAAGCGGGACTCTGACATCTTTCACACTGTCTGCAGTCGGGAAGACGATGCTCAGCGGGTCGGCTACAACGACTGCCCCGATGCGAGGATCGTGGGTTAGCAACTGCGGCGGCGGTTCTCGCCGGGGAGGCTGAGCACGACTCGCTGGCGGGCAGCCTGCTGCTTTCGGATCTGAACAGCGTGGCGGCAGTTTGGTGAAATCCGGATTGGCTCCCGCAACGACGAGGCCGGTATATCCGCCCTGGGAGAATCCGTAGAAGCCGATCCGCTGCGGATTGATCTTTCCTGCATCGGGAGACGTATCAATCATGAAGTCGACAGTGCGTTTGATGTCGACAGGTCGCTCGATCAATACGCCAAGACCGTTTGCCTTGCTCATGTCGGCATGATTGGCATGCGGATGATTGATGGCCACGACAATGAAACCAGCGTCGGCAAGCGCTTCGGCGGTATCGTGATGGCCGAGATACCAGCCGCCATAGCCATGCGAGATAATGATGAGTGGCAACTTCTCGCCTGCAATCGGACAATCCGGCGTTGCCGGTATTGCGAGAGCTCCGATCTTCACTTCTGTCGGAGAGGTCGTGCAAGGAGACCACATTGCGGCGTCGATCGCCGGGTTATCCGTATCACCGGAGATGCGAATGAATTTCAAACCTGCCGCATATCCCGATGGCGCGGCAAGAAAGAGCGTAGCCGCGATGGCAAGGCTGAAGCGGATCATGGCAACTGCTCCATTTAACCAGAAATATGCGCTGCGCGATGGGCTGCGATGGCAAGGTGCGTCGGTCCATAGGCCAGGCGATGACGCGAAGGCGGCATGTGCCGGTTGTGAAAGCCATCTCGCTATCTTGCATAAACAGATAGCTTGTTATATTCATTCTGTAAAGCTGAGGCGTTCATGACTGACTCGATCCAAGTTCAATTACGGAAGGGCGTGCTCGATCTTTGCGTCCTGGCCGTACTCTCCCGGGGTGAAAGCTACGGCTATGAAATTGCGAGCACACTTGTGGCGGCGGTCGGCATGGGTGAAGGAACGATCTACCCGCTGATGCGCAGGATGCAGAATGACGGGTTGGTCGCGACCCGCATCGTCGAGTCGAGCAACGGGCCGCCGCGTAAATATTATCGGCTCACGCCGTTGGGGCGTTCGATTTTCGAAGCGCATCGCCGCGATTGGCGCACGTTAGCAGGCTCCGTCGACAAGCTACTTGAGGATTTGCCATGAGCAGGGAAGCCTTTTTGCGCGCGCTGAGATTGGGGCTTGCGGGCCTGCCTCCGCACGAGATCGATGATATCGTGGCCGACTATGCTGCCCATTTTTCCGAATCCGAGGCGTCAGGCCGAAGCGAGGAGGAAGTTTGCTCCGCGCTCGGCGACCCTGCCAGGATCGCAAGGGAATTGCGTGCGGATGTCGGGCTGCGTCGTTTCGAGGCGCACTGGAGCGTGCCGAATCTTTTGGCTGCCATGATGGCGCTGGCCGGCCTTGCCATCGTCGATGTCCTTTTCCTGCTACCTTTGCTGTTTGCGGCGATGTTCGTCACGCTCGGCCTTGCGATCGCTTTGGTAGCCGTGGGCGCCGTCGGTCTGAAGATTGTCGTGACGACCGTGCTGTTTCACGTCGGTTTGCCCTCCGTCGGCATGCTGGCTCGTCTGCTTGTTGGCACCGGGCTGGTGAGTTGCTTCGTGGGCGGCGGGGCCTTGCTGCTGATGGGGCTGAGTTTGGGTATCCGCATGCTTGGACAATATGCCCGTCTGCATTTCCGCTTGGCGCAGGTAGACGAAAGCCGCGCTTGAACGCTGGGCCGCGAATCGTTGGAGGAAATGAACAATGAACGGGAAATTGGCGACTATCGCGACGACCGGACTGATTTGTGCATTCGTCTTTCTGGCCCTCGGGATCGGACTTTCCGGGCCGGATTGGGCAAACGCAGGGCATTGGTGGGGTGGTACGCAATCCAGTTGCGGATCCGCGGCATCCGGCGGACAGCAGGTTATCCTGCCTTTCAGCTCCAATGGCAGCCTGACGATCGATATCCCGGCCTCTGTTCACTATCAGCCGGGCGGAAAGGCGGAAGCCGTCGTGAGCGGAGATCCAGCGCTGCTCAATCATGTGCGGCTGGAGGGCGGAAGGCTGAGCATGGATTGTAATCCGGGTTGGTCCAACTCCAAATTCGACGTCAGCCTGTCAGGACCGCTCGTCACTGATTGGAGAGTACGGGGCAGCGGCGATCTCGCTCTGTCGCAGCTCGATCAATCAGACCTGCGCCTGAGGATATCCGGAAGCGGCAGCGTCACGGCCACGGGAAGCGCACGCTCGGTCGATCTCAATGTATCCGGTTCCGGCACTGCGCGTCTAAAGGACCTGGCCGCTCAATCCGCGAAGATCAGAATTCAAGGCAGTGGCGACGCGGAAGTAGCCGCTGCCGCGGATGCCGATGTTTCGATCAGCGGAAGCGGCAATATCGAACTCTACGGGCATCCGGTGCTGCGGCGTTCCGAGATCAGAGGCAGCGGCCGCCTGGTAGAGGTGCCATAATCCATGGCGAGAAAGCGCGCCGCGCGGCGGCGATCTTTGTCATCGGCTTTGATCGATATCATGCGATCGCCTTGCTTTGAATGATTCTCATGTTAATCAGTGAGGGCCATAATCGAAGCGAATATGCAAAAGATGCAAAACAGAACAGATAGTGATGTGAGGCCGCGCGCTGAGCCGGAAACAGCGGCCACGCACCCCAAACGGCCACTGCGGGACCGTCGCCGTTCCCTAGCGATCGGACTTCTGCGCGCCCGTGAAGCGGTCATGAGCCATTTCAGGCCGATCCTGGTGGCGCATGATGTGACCGAGCAGCAATGGCGTGTCATTCGCGTTCTCTACGAAGGCGGAAAGCTCGATGCGACGGAACTCGCGGACAAGGCATCCATTCTTGCCCCGAGCCTGACGCGCATGATCCGTTCGCTCGAAGAGCGCGGCTTTATCACCAAGCATAAAGATGATGCCGATGGCCGCAGGGTATTGTTGCAGATCACAGCGGCCGGGGAGGCGGTTGTCGAGGACGTTATGCCGGAAAGCCTGAAGGTCTATGCAGATATCGATGCTCGGTTCGGCGTGGAGCGCGTCGAGAAGCTTCTCGATATGCTAGATGAATTGGCGGCATTGAAATTGGAGAATGGCTCGGTCGGCGAGGAATGAGGGGCCGCTTCGGTTTTATTGATCCGCAAAATAAGCAATAGGCGAACGACGACCGCCGTGGCCCCGGCTATTAATAGACCTTGACGTCCTCGGGCGGCTTGGCTGCATCCGCCTTCTTGAAATCGTCAAGAAGCTTGATGGTAGCATTGGCAAGCAGCGTGACGTCGTTGCCTATCGCGACGAAGGTGGCGCCAAGCTCCAGATAGCGTTTTGCCAGCGAGAGATCGCTGATCAAGATGCCCGCCGCCTTGCCATGCGACTGGATTTTTGCGAGCGCCTTTTCGACTTCTGCCTGCACTTCAGGGGCACCCGGCTTGCCGAGATAGCCCATGTCTGCGGCAAGATCGGATGGTCCGATAAAGACGCCGTCAACGCCTTCGGTCGAGGCGATGTCGTCGAGCGCCGCAAGCCCCGCGCGGCTTTCAACCTGCAGCAGCAGGCAGATCTCGTCATTGGCCGTCGCAAGGTAGTCCGGAATGCGGTTGAAGGCGGAGGCGCGGGCAAGGGCCGCACCGACACCGCGCATGCCATGCGGCGGGTATCGCACCGCCTTGACCATGGTCTCGGCCATCTCCTTGCTGTCGACCATTGGGATGAGCAGGGTCTGCGCGCCGATGTCGAGCATCTGCTTGATGATCCAGGTTTCGCCGATCGGCGGGCGGATCACCGCATGGCTAGCCGTACCCTTCATCGCCTGCAGCTGCGAGACGAGAAGCGGCACGTCGTTCGGCGCATGCTCGGCATCGAGCAGCAGCCAGTCGTAGCCGGCGCCGGCGCAGATTTCGACTGTGTAGGGATTGGCGAGCGCCTGCCAGAGGCCGATCTGCGCCCGGCCTTCCTTCAGAGCCTGTTTGAAGAGATTCTTGGGCGCCGGCATACTTCACTCCCTCACGCAAAGAACAGGCTGACCGATCCGTATGGACCGAAATCGGCGGTGATCGTATCTCCATGCCGCGCCTCGATCGGGCGGATGAATGAACCGGCAAGCACGATCTGGCCGGCTTCGATGCCGTCGCCATATTGCGAAAGGCGATTGGCAAGCCAGGCGATTCCGCGCGCGGGCTGGTTGAGCACACCGGCGCCAAGCCCGGTTTCCTCCACTTCGGCATTGCGGCTGACGATCGCGCCCATCCAGCGCATGTCGATCTCACCCGGCCGCACAGCACGGCCGCCGGTGACGATACCGGCATTGGCGGCATTGTCGGAAATAGTGTCGACGATGGTGCGCGCCTTCTTCGTCTCCGGATCGACGCGAAGGATGCGCGTGTCGAGGATCTCCAGCGCTGGCGTCACATAGTCGGTGGCATTCAACACATCGAAGATCGAGATATCAGGCCCCTTGAGCGGCGCCTTCATGACGAAAGCGATCTCGGCTTCGATACGCGGCTGGATGAAGCGGTCGGCCGGCACTGTGGCGCCATCTTCGAAGACCATATCGTCAAAGAGCACCCCGGAATCGGGGATGTTGATGTTCAGCGCATATTGCATCGCCTTTGATGTCAGCCCGATCTTCCAGCCGATAGGCTTGCGGCCGCTCGCGATCTTCTTCTGCACCCAGGCGCTCTGAACGGCATAGGAATCGTCCATCGTCATTTGCGGATGCTTGAGCGAAAGGAGCCCTGTTTGAACGCGCGTCCGTTCGGCCTGATCGAGGCTTTCGGCGGCAGACTGGATTTCATCTTGCGATAGCATCAGCGCACCTCGTCGGCGATCGTGTTTTTCAGGATGCCGAGGCCATCGGCCTCAACCTCGACCACATCGCCGGGCTTCAGCCAGATCGGTGGATCAAAGCGGGCGCCGGCGCCGGTCGGCGTTCCCGTGACGATGACGTCGCCGGGGACGAGCGTTGTGAAGGTGGAGATATAGTTGATGATCTTGCGGAAGGAGAAGATCATCCGGCTTGTGCGGTCGCTCTGGCGCACGTCTCCGTTGACGCGGGTCTTAAGCTCGATGTCGTCGAGCTGAGCCGCATCGGTGAAGGGGATCAGCCAGGGGCCGATCGAGCCGGTATTGTCGAAGTTCTTGCCCTGGGTGACGTTGAATTTTGCGTGCCGCACCCAGTCGCGGATGGTGCCCTCGTTGCAGAGCGACAGGGCCGCGATATGGGAGAAGGCGTCGGCCTCGGCAATCCGGCGGCCGCCCTTGCCGATGACGATGACGACCTCGCCTTCATAGTCGAGCTGCGGGCTTTCCGGCGGCCGGATCAAGGGCCGTTCGTGCCCTGTGAACGACCGCGGAAAGCGGATGAAGAGCGAGGGGTTGGAGGGGGCGGCCTGCCCATCCTTGTATTCCTCATTGCGGTCGGGGAAGTTGACCCCGACGCAAATGATCTTTTCCGGCGACGGAATGGGAATCTCGAAGCGGATGTCGTCAAGTGCGAAAGCCGGCTTCAATGATTTGGCTTCTTCTGCGAGTTGAGCGAGGCGACCGGCCTCGATCACCTCACGCAGCGTCGGCCAAGTCGCGCCGTGGCGCACGGAGAGGTCGACGACACCGTTGCCGACCGCAAGTCCATAGCCATGACGGCCGTTTCTCGAAAAGGAGAGGAATCTGGGATGGGTCATGCTTTCATGGCCTTCTCTTGACCTCAGACGACGCCGCCGAGGCAGACATATTTGATTTCGGTGAATTCCTCGATGCCGTAGCGCGAACCCTCGCGGCCGAGGCCGGAAAGCTTGACGCCGCCGAAAGGCGCTTCGGCGGTCGAGATCAGACCGGTATTGACGCCGACCATGCCGTATTCCAGGGCTTCGGCGACGCGAAAGACGCGGGCAAGGTCCTTGGCATAGAAATAGGAGGCGAGGCCGAATTCGGTGTCGTTGGCCTGTGCGATGACATCGGCCTCATCCTTGAAGCGGAAAAGGGGAGCAACCGGCCCGAACGTCTCTTCTCTGGCAACAGCCATGGCAGGGGTCACGTCGGCAAGCACCGTCGCCTCATAGAAGCGTCCGCCGAGCTGATGGCGATGACCGCCGGCGACGACTCGGCCGCCCTTAGAAAGCGCATCGGCAACATGCTCCTCGACCTTGGCAAGGGCCGCCTCGTCGATCAGCGGACCGAGATTGATGCCCTCGTCAAAGCCATTGCCTGTTTTCAGCGAGCCGACAGCTTTGGAGAGTTTCTCGGCAAAGGCATCATAGACGCCCTCCTGCACGTAGAGCCTGTTCGCGCAGACGCAGGTCTGGCCATTGTTTCGGAACTTGGCGATCAGTGCGCCCTCGACGGCGGCATCGAGATCGGCATCGTCGAACACGATGAAGGGTGCGTTGCCCCCAAGCTCAAGACCGAGTTTCTTGATGGTCGGTGCGCTCTGCTTATAGAGCTCGGCGCCCACTTCGGTCGAGCCGGTGAAGGTGAGCTTGCGCACGACCGGGCTTGCGGTCATCTCGCCGCCGATGGCACGGGCCGAGCCTGTGAGAACACTGAAGAGGCCCTTCGGCAGGCCGGCGCGTTCGGCAAGGATCGCAATGGCAATCGCCGAAAAAGGCGTCTGCGAGGCGGGCTTCAGCACCATGGCGCAGCCGGCGGCAAAGGCCGGACCGGCCTTGCGGGTTATCATCGCATTCGGGAAGTTCCAGGGCGTGATCGCCGCGACCACGCCAATCGGCTGCTTCATGACCAGAATGCGTTTGTCCTTCTGGTGGCCGGGAATGATGTCGCCATAGACGCGGCGGGCCTCTTCCGCAAACCATTCGATGAAGCTTGCGCCATAGGCGATCTCGCCCTTGGCTTCGGGCAGGGGCTTGCCCTGTTCTGCCGTCAGGATGCGTCCAAGATCGTCCTGGTTTTCCATCATCAGCTCGAACCAGCGGCGCAAGATGCCGGAGCGTTCCTTGGCCGTGCGGGTGGCCCATTCCTTCTGCGTGGCTTCGGCTGCGGCAATCGCCTTTTTGGTCTCGGCAGCGCCCAGATTGGGAACCAGGCCGATGATTTCGCCAGTCGCGGGATTGTCGACCTTGATCGCATTGGATGGATCGGCTTCGATCCACTCGCCGCCGACCAATGCGGCCTGCCGGAACAATGTTGCGTCTTTCAAATTCATGACTGCCTCCTCGCGCTTGCGAACGTTGATGAGGAGCGGGCGTTTTTCACCCGCTCTCAAGGGTAACGCTTACGGCGCGATAATCGGCTGTGCCTTCAGGTCAGGCTCACCCACTTCCGCACCGGCAAACAGGCTACCATGTTCGAACCAGGATTTGGGAGCGGGTGCGCCCCAAAGTGTCTGGCGCTGCGGATCCTTGAGGTCCCATTTGATCGGCTCCAGATCGGGATCGACGGTCTGATAGTCCGAGCAGTAGATCTCGATGCGGTGGCCATCCGGATCGAGGATATAGAGGAAGAAGGCGTTGGAGATGCCGTGGCGTCCCGGACCGCGCTCGATATTGGCAACCCAACCGGTGGTCGCCATCAGGTCGAGCAGGTCGATGATGTTGAGCGGCGTCGGCACCCAGAAGGCAGTGTGGTGCAGGCGCGGACCACGGCCATTGGTGAAGGCGATGTCGTGGACGCCGCCCTTGCGGTGCGTCCACGCGGCCCAGAGGCGGCCGGTTTCCTCGTCCTCGGTATATTCGGTCACGCGGAAGCCGAGCTCATTATAGAAGGTGACACTTTCGTCGACATTGGTCGAGAAGCAGTTGAAGTGGTCGATACGCAGCGGCTTCACGCCCTTGTAGAGAGCGTATTTCTGATGGATCGGCGGCAGGCGGTCCATCTTCGAATAGAATTCAAGTGGGATACCATGCGGATCGCGGGTGCGGAATGTCCGGGCCTGATAGGGGCGCTCGACCCATTCAACCGGCAGGTCCTTGCCCTTGAAGAAATGCGCCGCCTTGTCGAGGTCCTCGTCACTGAACACCTTGAAGCCGAGGTCGCGGGCTTCCGCCTTGTCGGATTTCTTGAGCACGATGCAGTGATGCCCGCGCTCTTCCATCGCACGCAGGTAGATCGCGTCGGCCGTCTCATCCGTCACCTGCAGGCCGAGCGTGTCGACATAGAAGGCGCGGGACTTGGCAAGATCGATGACGCCGAATTCGATATGGCTGAGGCGCACGATGTTGAAGGGCGGATAGAGATTAGGTTTCGGCAGGGGCATTTGTTCCTCCTCTTATGCGTACTTATAGATATTGGCGGCTCAGCCGCCGAGTTTCTGGATCGCGTGCGGCTTGGTGGCGAAGGCGACGTTCTTGGTTTCCATGTAGAAATCGAAGGACCAGTCGCCGCCGTCGCGGCCGATGCCGGAGCTCTTGACCCCGCCGAAGGGCGTGGGCAGGTGACGGACGTTTTCCGAATTGACCCAGATCATGCCGGCTTCGAGGTGATCGGTGAAACGGAAGGCGCGGGTGACGTCCGACGTCCAGAGATAGCCGGTGAGGCCGTACTGGACATCGTTGGCAAGCGCCAGCGCATCGGCTTCGTCCTTGAAGGGGATCGCGGTCAGTACCGGCCCGAAGATCTCTTCCTGCGCGATGCGCATCTGGTTGTTGGCGCCGGTGAACAGCGTGGGCGAGACGTAGCAACCGCCGCCTGGGCCGTTGACCTTCTCGCCGCCGGCGGCAAGCGTCGCACCTTCCGAACGACCGATCTGAATATACTCCAGCACCTTCTTTTCATGCACGGGATGGACGAGCGGGCCGACGACCGTTTCCGGATCAAGGGGATGGCCGACCTTGATGCGTTTCGCCTTCTCGGCGACGATCGCGGTGAATTTGTCGTAGACACTTTCTTCGACCAGCAGGCGCGAGGACGAGGTGCAGCGCTCGCCGTTCAGCGAGTAGATCATGAAGACGGCGGCATCGGCGGCGCGCTCGAGATCGGCATCGGCAAAGACGATGACCGGGTTCTTGCCGCCGAGCTCGAAATGCACGCGCTTCAGCGTATCTGCGCCCTGCTTCATGATCATCGAACCGGTGCGGCTTTCGCCGACGAAGCCGATCGCCTTGATCAAGGGATGTTCCGTCAACGCGCGACCGGCATCCTCGCCGAAACCGTTGACGAGGTTCCACACACCCTTCGGCAGACCTGCTTCCTCGGCAATCTCCACTAGCAGGCGGGCCGTCAGTGGTGAGAATTCGGCTGGCTTGTGGACGATCGTGCATCCGGCGGCAAGCGCCGGCGCGATCTTCCAGGTCGACAGCATGCAAGGGGTGTTCCAGGGCGTGATGATGCCGACCGGGCCGATCGGCACGCGGGTCGTCAGGTTCATCTGGCCTTCGGCGCGCAATGCCTTGCCATCACGGGCTTCCGGTGCGCGGTCGGCGAAGAAGCGGAAGTTTTCCGCGCCGCGCAGAGCGGCCTTCGCCATAAACTTCAGTGATTGTCCGGTGTCCATGCACTCGACAAAGGCGATCTCTTCGGCGCGTGCGACGATTGCGTCGGCGATCTTGTGCAGGAGCTTCTTGCGCGCTTCACCCGGCATCGCAGCCCACTCGGCGAAGGCAGCTTTTGCGGCCTTTGCCGCGCGGTCGATATCGGCAGCCTTGCCGTGGGCAACGGTTGCGAGCGGCTTCAGATCGACAGGCGAGATGGTCTCGAAGGTGGCACCATCATCGGCGGGCACATCCTCGCCATTGATGCGGTTCAGTACGCCGTTATCCTTGAATCGAGCCAGAAAGCCCTCGGCCTTTGCGATGTTTTCCTGCAGTTTGGACATCGTCTATTCCTTTGGTGTTATGTCGTCCCGCGAAGGGAATGTCACTTGCCGCGAAGCCGCGGATGAATGGCGTTCTTCTTCCAGCTGAGTTCCGCATCGATCTCGCGGATCTCAAGCGAGAGGGCGAAATGCGGGGTGTCGAAGAGCGGGCCGAGAACGTCGATCGCCGCGGCGAAGATCGCCTCGCCGGTGCGTTTCTTTTCCTCATCCGTGCGGCCCTTGCCGATGCGGAAGTTCAGATCGACGAAGGCGTTCTCGGGCAGCTCGTCGGCGATGGCGTAATGCTCGGCGCGAAAGGCGCGCACCCGCACGGCACCAATCTCGAAAAGGCCGGTGTCCAGAACCGTCTTCAGCAGCCGCTCACAGAGTGCGCCGATATCGGCGCGACCCTCCAGATTGGCCGAATATTCGATGGCGAGATGCGGCATCAAGTCCTCCCGAGACTTTAATTACTTAACACGTTAATAAATATCTCGCGGATGTCAAGCGACAAAGTCGAGCTGTCTTGCCATCTCCAGACTTTCATGGACGTAACGCGACAGACGTTCGACATTGTCCGGAATTTCCGGACGTTCCGCGAGCCATCCAATATATGTAAGGCTCCTCAGCACCATGAATAGGGGCAGGGCCGCCAGAGCCGCTTCGGAGAGTGCTCGCCGGCTGCGATAGCCTGATATCAGCGCTTGCTCGATCACCGGATAGGCGGGTTCGTTGCGGTTCTTGAGCAGGGTGGTCGCAAGATCGAACAGGCGGAAGCCGTGTCCCGCATCGTCGAAATCGATGAAGGCGACATTGCTGTCGGTTCCCGTCAGAAAGATGTTTTCTCGCACGAGATCGGCATGGATCAGCCCATAGTCGAGGCTTTGGCTATCCGCGTTCGCGAGCAGTCGGCGCAGCTGGTGGCGCAATGCCGAGAGGGCGATAGTGCTCTCGGGTGAAAGGCCCCGACAATCCCAGAAGCGGCCCCAGAGCGGCGTTTCGCCGACCAGCCCATCGATGTCCCAAACCGGGCGGCGAAAATGTTCCGGTGGTTCCCACACATCGGCAAGCTCGTGCATGATGGCCATGTTTTGCCCGATGCGGAAGAAGATTGCTTCCTGCATCTCGATAGACTGCGACAGAGGCACGCCGCTTTGGCCAAGGGGAATGCCGTCGATCCAGCTCACCACATCGGCATATTGTGCAGGAAAATGCCCGTTAGCCGCCAAGAGGACGAGACTTTGCCTGTTCCTTGTCGGAACGGGGCTCGGGACATCGAGGCCGCCGAGCTTGAGGGCGGCTATGAAATGCAGCTCCGAGCGCAGGCTCGTCTCGTCATGGTAGCCTGGCCGATGCAGCCGGAGCGCGGCGAACTGACCGTCTTCCAGCGTAATGCGGAAGACGGCATTCTCGCGATATTTCATCAGAACCGGTTCGCGAGCCCGCACAGGCCAATGATCGAGTGCCTCTAGCGCACGTTTCTGTAGCGCATCGCGGGTGGTTTGTGGCAACGGATCGGCCATATTGCCTACACCCCTGACAATACGTCGTCAAAAATCGACAACATGAAGTCGGCATTATCCCTGGTGAACGGCATGGGCGGGCGGATCTTCGTGGCGCATTGATGAATGCCGATCTTGCCCATCAGCACGCCGCGCTCGCGCATGGCGTTGACGATGCGGGTTGCCTCAGCAGTCGCCGGCTCCTTCGTCTGCTTGTCGAGTACGAATTCCGCACCCATGAAGAGGCCGCTACCGCGTACATCGCCGATGATCGCGTGCTTCTCGGCCAGCCGCTTGAAGGCATCGCGCGTATACTCGCCGACATTGCGGGCATTTTCGATGAGGTTCTCGTCGTCGATGACGTCGAGCACGGCCATGGCTGCCGCGCAGGAGACTGGATTGCCGCCAAAGGTATTGAAATAGCGGAACGCCTTGCGGAAGGCATTTATCGTGTCGACATTGGCGATGACGCCGCCCACCGGATGCCCGTTCGCCATCGGCTTGCCGAGTGTCACGATATCCGGAACGATGCCGGCGCGCTGATGGCCCCACATGTGCGAGCCTGTGCGGCCAAAGCCGGGCTGTACTTCGTCGGTAATGACAAGGCCGCCGGCCTTGCGGACAGCAGCAACCGTTTTGTCGAGAAAGCCCCGCGGCAGATCCGGAAAGCCTTCATTGGCGAAGAACGGATCGATGATGATGGCCGAAAAGCCATGCGGGGTATCCTCCAGCGAGGCGATCGCTTTTTCGACTTCTGCCGCGAAGGCCGTGGCAAAGGCATCTCCGCCTTCACCGCCGAGTGGACGATAGCTGTCCGGCGCGGGCACGTGCCGGACATGGCCGCCGAAGCCGCCGACCGGCGGCATGCGGGTCGACAGCTGCGACACTGCCGCCGTGTTGCCGTGATAGGTGTGGTTCGTGGCGATGACGCCGGTTTTGCCGGTTATCGCCTGCGCCATGCGCAGGGCCACGTCGTTTGCCTCGCTACCGGTACAGGTCAGGATCGCGGCATTCAGGCTCTTGTCGAAGGTTGCCGTCAGCCGCTCCACATAGTCGAGAATGCCTTCATGCAGATAGCGCGTATGCGTGTTCAACATCGAGGCCTGCCGCGCGATCGCCTCGACCACGCGCGGATGACAATGGCCGACATGCGGCACATTGTTGTAGCAATCGAGATACTTACGCCCGTCGGCATCCCAGAGCCAGACGCCTTCGCCGCGCACGAGATGCACCGGCTCGTCATAGAAGAGCGACATGTTCCGGCCCAAAAGCCGTTCGCGGCGCGCGATGAGGGTTGCATTGTCGGACATGATCAGCCCTTTGCAGCGGTGAGGCCGGCATCGAGCGCGGTCAGGATCGTCTGGACATTCGCAGCCGTCACGATCAGCGGCGGTGACAGGATGACATTGGCACCGGAGGTGCGGACCATCACGCCGGCATCATAAGTCGCGTCATGGACTTTCTGGACGGTATCCTTGGCAGCCGCGCTCTTCTTCGCCCGGTCACTGACGAGCTCGAGGGCGCACATCAGGCCCTTGCCTCTGATGTCACCAACCAGTTCATGCTTTTCCTGCAGCCTCTTCAGTCCGGCAAGCAGTTCTTCACCGCGGGCAGCGGCATTGGCGGCGACGTCGAGCCGTTTGGTTTCTTTCAGTGTCGCAAGCGCTGCAGCCGCACCGACCGGGTGGCCGGAATAGGTGTAGCCGTGGCCGATATTGCCAAAAGAGTTCTTGTGGCTCTCGAATGCCTCGGCGACCTTGTCGGAAATCATCACGGCGCCAAAGGGGAAATAGCCATTGGTGATCGCCTTGGCCGTCGACATCATATCTGGCTTGACGCCCCAGAGGCGCGATCCGGTCCAGGCGCCTGTGCGGCCGAAAGCGGTGATCACCTCGTCGGCGATCAAAAGGATGCCGTGCCGGTCACAGATCTCGCGCATCAGCGGCAGGAAGGTTTCGTGCGGGACAATGACGCCGCCGGCGCCGAGTACCGGCTCGACGATCAGGGCTGCGATCGTATCGGCGCCCTGGAAAGCGATCTCTTCCTCGAAGAGCCTGCCAATGGCAGCCGCGATCTCCGCGCCATCGGTGGTGTTGAAAGGGTTGCGATAAGGGAATGGCGCGGGGAGGTGGAAGACGCCCGGAAGCAATGGCTCATAGTTGCGGCGAAAGTTCTGGTTGCCGTTGACCGAGGCGCCACCGAAATGCGTGCCGTGATAACCTTTCTTCAGCGCGACGAATTTGGTGCGCTCGGGCTGGCCGTTGACCTTGTGGAATTGGCGAGCCAGCCGCAGGCAGGTCTCGACCGAGTCCGAACCGCCAGAGGTGAAGAAGGAGCGGCTGAGGCCATCCGGCTTGAACCATTCGGCAAGCTCGTAGGACAGTTCGATCAGCGGCGAATTCGTCGTGCCGCGGAAGGTCGAATAATAGGGCAGTTCGTCGAGTTGATCGCGGATCGCCTTCTTTACCGGCTCGCAGGAATAGCCGAGATTGACGTTCCAGAGGCCGCCGACTGCGTCCAGTACCTTCCTGCCCTGGATGTCGACGATCTCAACGCCTTCGCCGGAGTTGATGATGCGCGGCGGGTTGGCCTGCATCTCGGCCGGATGGGCCATCGGATGCCACAGATGGCGTGCATTGTTTTCGATGATGAAATTGGTCTCACGCATGTCAAATTCCTCTTGGTTCAGAGCCCCAGCATGGCAAGTGCGCGGGCATAGCTTTCGGCAGGGCGGGTCATGTCGAAATGCACGTGAGGCAGGTTCACGGCTTCGGCACCCTCGATGTTCTTCTTCTGGTCGTCGACGAAAACGCAGACCTCGCGCGGCAAGTTAAGCTCGGCAAGAACGAGCTCGTAGGCACGGGGATCGGGCTTCAGGATCTTCGTGTAGGTGGCGTCGACGATAACGTCGAAAAGCTCGATGAGGGGAAAACGCTGTCGAAACTCGACGCCATAGAAAAGGTCGAGTTCGTTCGACAGGATCGCCAGCTTCAGGCCGGCCTCCTTGGTGCGCAGGATGGCCTCGCGAGCTTCCGGGCGCAGGACAAGCTCCGGCTCGGCGCCGCGCGCCCGGCGCACGAAGGTCTGCATATCGGTCCAGTTTTCGCCGACCATCTTGCCGACTTCGCCCGCGCGCGTCAGCCAATAGTCGCGTTCAGTGATCTCGCGGTTCTGCATTGCGACCCAGAGCGGGTCCGTCGCCGTGTCGAAAGGGCCGAGCCAGGTCAGCGACCCCTTCGGAAGGCCAAGCGTGCGCTCGGTGATGTCATGGGTTTCGAACAGCGTGCGGGTGACGACGCCGCCGAAGTCGAGGATAAGCGCGCGGTCCCGCGTCATGGCCGTCCCTCCGGAATGACGCCTTCGGCAACCCATCGATCGAAGATGGCAAGGGCAGCAGCCGAGAAGGCCGGCGCGTTGATGTGAGCATCGACCTCCTGCAGGGTGACGCTGGGCGGAACGGCGCGGCGCATTTCATCGAAGAAGGCGTCAAGACCTTCCGGATCATGCAAGGGTTCATCCGGCTTGTCCCATTCCTGCAAGCCTTCAGTCGGCAGAAGGAAGGCGACCTTCGCTTCGGCGCGTCGCAGTTTTTCTCCGATCACACGGGCAACTTCCCGCCGCCCTTCCGGCGATATCGTTACCGACCCGATCAGCCGGTTATGGGCGTGATACGGGCGATCCACAAAGACCTCTGGCAGGGCTTGCCATGCCTGAAGATCGACCATGTCGACCGCACCGGGGGCTACGATCTGCGGAGTGCCGGTGCGTCCTGCATTTTCGAGCCGGTCCGGCCCGGAGGTGACGACGCTGCTATAATGATGATTGCTGACTTCCTGGATGCAGAAGTCGAAGACTGCGGCAAAGTCACCTTTCGCGGCAATCGCTTCATAGGCGCGGCCACCCATGCCGGTGGAATGGAATACGGCGACGTCGTAGCCGCGCTTTTCCAACTCGGGCCGCAGATACTTCATATATTTCAGACAGGAGGAGCCAAGTGAGGTCATTCCGACGAGCGGTCGCTCGCGATTGGGCTTGGTGCCGTGCTTTGCAGCGCCGACGACCGCGCCGCACGCCTGGGAGAGCACGGAGCGGCAAATGCTGTTGAGCCCGTAAAGACCACCCGCCCACAGGATCATCATCAGGTCGGGCGCAATGCGTTCCGGCGGGATGAGGTGAGAATAGGCAATGGTCGAGACCACGAATTTCGGCACGCCGAGCGGCAGAACGGCGGCGACATCGAGCGCCAGATCCGTGCCCATGGAGCCGCCGAGCACGATGACTCCATCCACCAGCCCATCTTCGTAAAGGCGCAGGCTCAACGCCGCTGCACCCTTCGCCATCGCGGCCATGGCGCTGTTTTCGTCGCCGCTTTCGGTAATGGCTTCGATTGTCGTTGCGGCGGCCTTCGCGATGTCATGCTTGGAATATTCAGGGCTGTAAGGTGGATCGCCGAGAATGCTGACATCCATCATGGCCGGCTGGCCGCCGGCTTGCCTGATGGCGGATGCCATGAATTGCAGTTCGTCGCATTTGGTGTCACCGGTTCCGATGACGAGTATCCGTGGTGAGGGAGCCTCCGGGCTCATCAATCCGTCCTCCTGAGTTTCGCAATGGTTCCCGTGGGTCTTTCCGACCCGTAATATTTTTCTGCGATGGCGTTGGCTGCGTTGGCGGCCTGAGCGCCGAATTCGTGGATGGCAGCCTTGTCGGTGCGGGAGAGCGGAGCGGCGATAGCCACGCAACCAATCGGGCGGCCGCTAGGCGTGCGCACCGGCGCGGCGGTGCTGATGACGCCGGCCTCCAGGCCTTGGTCAATGACCGAAAAGCCCCGTGCTGCGGTTTCATCGAGCATCCGACGCAGCAATTGGGGATCGGTGACGGTGTAATCGGTGAATTTTTCGAGCGGCCTTTTAAGCGCTTCGTCGATTTCTATCCGTGGACAGAAGGCCAGAAAGGCGAGGCCTGAAGCTGTCGCATGAAAGGGCAAGAGGCTGCCGACATCGACGATGATGCGGTGCGCACGCGGTGAATCCTCCACGTGAATGGTCGAGAGTTGCCCACCTGAAAACTCCGAGAGATGAACGGTCTCGGTCGACGATTCGGTAAGCGCCTTGATGAAAGGAATTGCGACCCGCAGGAAGGGAAAGCGGGCTTCCCTGATGCGGGCGAGACGAACCGGTGCCGAGCCGATGCGGTAACGGCGCGTATCTGGATCCTGCTCGACGAAGCCGTGTTTTTCCAGCTCCACCAGAAAGCGTCGCGCCGTCGCCTTGTCCAGCGCGCACAGGCGGGCGATGTCGGTCAGACCCGCCTCCTTGTCCAGCCGTGACAGGGTATCCAGCAATGCCAGCGCCTTTCCGATCGTGCTCATCATTCCTCCTCTTGGGTTGGTCAGGTTCTGATTCCGTGCGTCCAGCCTCGGCTTCCCGTCAAATCAGCTTGCTGACCCTGCGCCGCCGCACGATAGCAACGACCCAAGATACTTAACATGCGAAATAACTTGACAGAGGCCAGCAATGTTTGCAAGTCTATATTTGAAGCTGAGGTTCAAATAATGAACCATAGGCGCTGACGGCGGTAAAATCAACAAAAGCATAAGCCCCGCTCGTCAGTCCGGTTTTTGGTGGAGGTCGCACGCGTGCAATCGCGGCGATGATCGGATGTTTTTAAACAAGGGGAACGAACGCAGATGAACACGCAAAATTCGCAAGGTGCCGCTGAAAACCAGCTGCGCAAGAACAGTCTCGGCGTCGGTGCCGTGACCTTCCTCGTCGTTTCGGCTGCCGCACCGCTGACGGCGGTTGCCGGCGGCGTTCCGCTTTCGATGATGCTCGGCAACGGGCCGGGCATTCCGCTGACCTTCCTGCTGGTGACAGGCATTCTGCTGCTGTTTGCAGTCGGTTACGTCGCCATGGCCCGCCATATAAGAAATGCCGGCGCTTTCTACGCCTACACCGCGCAGGGCCTTGGCGGCCTCATGGGTGGTGCCGCAGCCTTGATCGCTATTCTCGCCTACAATGCGATGCAGGTCGGCGTTCTCGGGCTTTTCGGTGCGGCGACAAAGGGCTTCTTTGCCGAACAACTCGGTCTCGATCTTCCCTGGTGGTTCTGGAGCTTCATCGGCATCGCCTTCGTCGCCGTCTTCGGCTACCGCCGCGTTGATCTTTCTGCCAAGGTGCTGACGGTGCTCGTCATTCTCGAATATCTCGTCGTGTTCGTCATCGACGCTGCAATCTTCGCCAAGGGAGGCGATGCGGGCCTCTCCGCTGCACCTTTCGCGCCAACTGCCTTCTGGAGCGGAACGCCAGCGATCGGCCTCCTGTTCTGCTTCGCCGCCTTCATCGGTTTCGAAGCGACGACCATTTACAGCGAAGAGGCCCGCGAGCCGGAAAAGACCGTACCGCGCGCGACCTATATTTCCGTCATCATCATCGGCCTCTTCTATATGCTGACCTCTTGGCTGATGGTAATCGGTGCCGGCGTCGATAAGCTTGTTCCGGCGCTGCAGGGCCTCGCCGATCCGACAACCTTTCTCTTCGGCCTTGCCGAGCGCTATGTCGGCCACTGGATTACCGTCGTGATGAGCGTGCTCTTCATCACCAGCCTGTTTGCTGGCATCCTCGCGTTCCACAACGGCGTGGCGCGCTACATGTATGTCGCCGGCCGCGAAGGCCTGCTGCCGAAGTCGGTCGGCGTGACGCATCCGGTCTTTCAGAGCCCCCATGTCGGGTCGATCATTCAGACCGTCATTGCCGTGCTCGTCGTCGGGCTCTTTGCGGTAACGGGTCAGGATCCGGTGCTGGCACTCTTCTCCTGGCTCACCAATGTCGCAACGCTGGCGATCATCCTGCTGATGGCCTTCACCGCCTTCTCGATCGTGGTGTTCTTTAGCCGCAATCCGGGGCTTGAGCGCAATGCGCTTGTTATCAAGGTGCTTCCGATCGTGACGGGTCTGATCCTCTTGACGCTTGTCTATTATATCTCGGCGAATTTCGGCGCGATTGCCGGCGCCAATGGCGTGCTTGCGGTGGTCTTGCCGGGCCTGGTGCTGATTGCCGGCATCATCGGTTTCATCGCGGCGGCTCGCCTGAAATCGGCCGATGCGGCAAGCTATGCCCGCCTCGGTGCCGGCCAGGAAGCCTGAACCAGTTCCAATCGTGGTGGCGGGCAAGCCCCGCCACCCTCTCTGTGAGACAATGAGATGCAGGAAAAGATCGACCAGCTCCGGACATTATCCGTTTCGCCCCAGACGTTGTTCATCGGAGACGCCTGGCGCCAACCGATCAGCGGCGCAACGATGGACGTCATATCGCCGATCGACGGAACAAAGCTGACCACGATTGCCGATGCCGGCACTCAGGACGTCGATCTGGCCGTCAAGGCTGCGCGCCATGCCTTCGAAAAGGGTAGCTGGTCGAAGGCGGCACCGGCCGAACGCAAGAAGGTGCTGCTGAAAATTGCCGAACTGATCGAGAAGAATGCGCTCGAGCTCGCCGTCCTCGGGGTACGCGACAACGGCACGGAAATCTCGATGGTGCTGAAGGCCGAGCCTGGCAGCGCCGCCGGCACATTCCGTTACTATGCCGAGGCGATCGACAAGGTCTATGGCGAAATCGCTCCGACGGCTGAGAACATACTCGGGCTCATCCATCGCGAAGCTATCGGTGTCGTTGCCGCCATCGTGCCGTGGAACTTCCCGATGATGATTGGCGCCTGGAAGATTGCGCCGGCGCTCGCCGCGGGCAATTCCGTCGTGCTGAAGCCCGCCGAAGGCGCGTCGCTGACGCTGCTGAGGCTTGCCGAAATTTGCGCCGAAGCCGGATTGCCCGAAGGCGTGCTCAACGTCGTGACCGGTCGCGGTGCGGTGTGCGGCGAAGCATTAGGACTGCACATGGATATCGATGTGCTGGCCTTCACCGGTTCCGGCCCCGTCGGGCGGCGGCTCTTGGAATATTCGGCACGCTCCAACCTGAAGCGCGTCTATCTGGAACTGGGCGGCAAGTCCCCGAACATCGTCTTTGCCGATGCGCCCGATCTCGATCAGGCGGCCAAGGTTTCTGCCTATGGCATTTTTCGCAATTCCGGCCAGGTCTGTGTCGCCGGCTCTCGGCTGCTTTTGGAGAAATCGATCCATGAGGCCTTTTCCGAGAAAGTCATCCGCATCGCCGAGGCCATGAAGGTCGGAGATCCACTGCAGTTGATGACCGACGTAGGGGCCATTTCCAGCGAGATCCAGCTGAAGAAGGATCTTGGCTACGTCTCGCAGGCACTATCGGAGGGTGCATCGCTGCGCACCGGTGGTTCGCGTATTCTTGAGGAGACCGGCGGTTATTACATGCGGCCGACCGTATTCGACGTGACGCCGTCGATGACCCTGGCACGCGAAGAGGTCTTCGGCCCGATCCTGTCGATCATCTCCTTCCAAACGGAAGCGGAAGCACTTGAGATCGCCAATAGCACGGAATATGGCCTTGCCTCCGCCGTCTGGACCTCGAACCTGTCGCGCGCCCATCGGATGGTGCGGGGAATCCGCGCCGGCGTCGTGCATGTCAACACTTATGGCGGCGCCGATAACAGCGTGCCGCTTGGCGGCGTCAGGCAATCGGGTAACGGACACGACAAGTCGTTGCATGCGCTCGACAAATACGTCGATCTGAAGACGGCATGGATCCAGCTCTAACAGCTATTTTCACATGCAAACAGGGTGCCGCCTCGTCGCCGGCACCCTGCTTTATTTCCACGATCGCCAGCCATCCATGCGGCTCCTAGCCGCCGAAGCTGCCCGTCTGGGTCGGCACATGCACATAGTTGCGGTCGAAATAGAGTAGCGCATGCCCGTCCTTGCGGCTGCGGATATCCATGACTTCACCGATGAAGATATGGTGCGTGCCGACCAGGCGCGCTTCGGTCAGGCGGCAATCGAAGGAGACGATGGCATCGGAAAGTGCGTGGCTACCGGAACGAAAGTTGATCCATTCCGCCGCGGCGTAGCGCTCCTCCATGTCGGCGCGCTGGCCAGCGAAATAGCCGGCCAGTTCCTTGTGCTCCTGCGTCAGGACATTGACGCAGAAGCGGCGGTTTTCGAGGAAGAGGGCGGTCTGCGCCGAGCGACTGTTCATGCAGACCAGCAGCGTCGGCGGTTCGTCGGTGACGCTGCACATGGCGGTCGCAGTAAAGCCGCCGCGGCCGGCAGGGCCGTTGGTGGTGATGACGTTCACCGGAGCGCAGACCCGAGCCATGGCGTTGCGGAATTCGGTTTTCGAGAGTTGCTCCTCCATGGCAACATCCTCACTCGGCGGCGTTGCGGGCAGGGGAGGTATCACCCAGCGGCGGCAGCCACGTATCTCCGGTCCAGCCGTTTTCGTCGTAATCGCTCATGCACTGATCGACGAGCGCTTCCATCTCCTTCAACCGGCCACCACGCTCGGCGCCCTTTAGCACCTGCAGGCGAACTTCCTCCGGCGCGCCGGCATAGTTGAGTTCGTAAAGGGCGTGGCGTCCGCCGAATTCGGTGCCTGTGGCGTCCCAGAGCAGCTTCATGATCTTGATGCGCTCGATATGACCCATGTCGTTGGAACCGCGCACATATTGCGCGAGGTAGCGGTCGATCTCCGGATTGCCGAAGTCCTTGGCCGAGGAGGGTAGATAGATCAGTCCCGAAGCGATGACCCTGCGCACCGTCTCGATGACGCGCGGATAGGCCTCCGACATGAAGGTGCGATAGGAAAGGGCTGCTTCCATGTTCGGCAATACAGCGCCATTGGCCCAAGGTTGCGGATTATAGGCCATGGCGTTGGAAAACGACCAGAACATGTGGCGAAGCGCGATGATTTCGCCAAGCGCCGCCTGATTGCCGCGGAAGGCATCGCCGCCGGTCGCGCGCAGCGCCTTGGCGAGCAGCCCAGCGATGAAGTCGAGCTTCACGGCGAAACGAGTGCACCCCTGGAAGCAATAGCCATGCATGAAGCCCGAGGCCGGGTGGAAGGAGAGGATCTTTGCCGCGTCGCGCAGCACGAGCACGTCCTCCCAGGGCACGAAGACATTATCAAGCACGAGGATCGCGTCGTTCTCGTCAAAGCGAGAAGACAGCGGATAGTCGAAGGGATGTCCCACGGTATTGGCAGTCTGCTCGTAGGAGACGCGGCAGAACATCTTAATGCCAGGCGCATTCATCGGAACGATGAACATGACCGACAGAGACGGGTCTTCCGTGACGGTCGCCGAGCTCTGGGCAAGGAAATTATAGTGGGTCAACGCCGAAGACGTCGCTACCACCTTGGCACCGGAGACGTAGATGCCGGCATCGGTTTCCTTGGTAATGTGGACGAAAACGTCCTTAATGGCATCGGCAGGCTTGTGACGGTCGATCGGCGGATTGACGATCGCGTGGTTCATGAAGAGCACGGATTCCTGCGCCCGCTTATGCCAGGAAAGCGCGTTCTCCTTAAACGGCCCATACCAGTCGGCATTGGCGCCGAGCGTATTCATGAGGGCCGCCTTGTAATCGGCGGTACGGCCCATCCAGCCATAGGACATGCGCGCCCAATCGGCGATGGCGCCTTGCTGGGCGACAAGCTCGGCGGAGGATTTCGCCACCCGGAAGTATTTGTGGGTATAGCCGCCTGAACCGGTATCGGTCGGGGATGTCAGACGATCCTTGGTCTTTTCGTCGTGCAGCGCGTCGTACATGCGGGCGAGCGAGCGGACGGAGTTGCGCATGGCTGGATGCGCAGTCACATCGGCGATGCGCTCGCCATTGATATAGACTTCGCGGCCGTCGCGCAGGCTTTCCAGATATTCGGCGCCGGTAAATGGGCGGGTCTTGTCGCTGCGGTGATCTTCAGCTCGCATCTCGTATTCCTCCCTTGAGATCATGAGCAATGCTACGTCGGGCGCGCCGGTCCGGCCATGGACAAAGGGGGCAATTCGCTGGTACTTTTTCCGGCATGTCGCAGAAGAACGAGATTCCGAATTTCTTTGTCTATGGCGTGCCGAGCCGGGCGCTCGATGTCGGATTCCTGCATGTGGAAACGGTCATGGACCGAAAAACGCTGCATTTCGGGCATGTGGCGCCGCACAAACATCCGCTGATGGGCCAAATCACCTATTGGTACAAGGGGGGCGGGCGCTACCGGGTCGAGGACCAAACTTGGAATTTTTCCGCTCCGACGATCAGCTTCGTGCCGAGTAACATCATTCATGGATTCGATGTCGATGATCAGTCCGATGCCATCGTCCTTTCGATATCGGACGATACCTTAAAGGCTTTGGCACCCCAGGTGGATCTAAGCCTTGACGTGCCGACCTTTCTGACAGCGCGGCCGGACGATCCTTGCTGGCAAAAGATCGATACGCTGCTGCAGATGGTGAGTGCGGAATATCGCGAGCGTAGCGGCCAGAGTGAAAAGGTCATGTTGGGCCTGATCGGCGTTGTACTGTCGCTGATGAGCCGGCTTGGCGGCAGCGCGGCGCTGCCTTCGGCTTCGCCGACCGTGGCGCTCGCGCTCGCGCTGCGCAGCGCCATCGACCGGCATTACAAGAGCGATTGGCCGGTCGGCAACTATGTCGACCTGCTCGCCACGACGCCGCATCTGCTCGATAAGGCGGCGCGCGAGGTGTTCGGGCACAGCGTCAAGGAGATGCTTTTGGACCGGCGGCTGCTGGAAGCCAAGCGTCTGCTGATGTTCACCATCCGCTCCGTCGAGGATATCGGCCGCGAGGTGGGCTTTGAAGATCCCGCCTATTTCTCGCGCTTTTTTCGCAAACGGGTGGGGGAGGCGCCGGCGGCCTGGCGGCGCCGGAATTTGGAGCGGGAGCCATCGGGTAACCATGCGGCGTAATAAGGCCCGGTCGTTGCGACGTGTTCGACCTATCTTGATCGATCAGCTTCGCCGATAGCGGGCGCGGAATTCGCGCGGCGTGCAGTTTTCGCGCTCATGGAATAGCCGGGAGAAGTAGAACGGATCATCGAATCCGACTTTTGAGGCGATGATCTCGATCTTGTCGTCCGTCATCGTTAGCAACTCCTTTGCACGGTCCATGCGTACGCGAAGCTGAAAACCCTTCGGCGGTAGCCCGACTTCCGCCGTGACTTTTCGGCGCAGTGTAGCGGGCGACATGCCGTATTCGGCTGCAAAAGCTGCCATGTCGAGGGCTTCTGTTGCTCTTTGGCGAAGCGCCTCAATAATTTCGCCGATATCTGAACCTTGCTGAGTGGAGGGAGTGGCCTGGCTCGCCTGCCGCGCAGCCAGAATGACGATCTGATGAAGAGCGGAGGCGGCAGCGGCTCTCGACAGGTTGGTATCCTCGATGAGATCGTCTGGGATCGTGCCGAACAGACGCTGTACGCTGTCGAGATTACGCAGGGTAATGAGCGGATTCTGCTCGCTGATGAGGCGAAGGCGCAGAAAGTCGCGCACGAGAGAGCCTTCGAAAAGCGCCCATCGTTCGCTCCAGCCTTGCGCATCGGGGCCGTACGAATGCTGGCGGTTCGGGAAGAGCCAGAAAAGCGCCGGGCCTTTCACGCTTCTGCGGCCGCCGGCATCCGTTTCGAAAAAGCCCTGGCCGCTCTCGACGAGAACCACCGCATAGCTCGGCAGCTTCCGCGCGGTGACGGCATGCATGGCGTGCTGCCTGCCGCTGCCAGTGACCGACAGTCCTCCGGCGGGTGCAAGTGGTGAGCGGTAGATGGCATGTGTTGCCGATTTCATGGTGAGCGAAAAGTCCAGTATCATTTTTGTCCATGTAGTGAACCATCGCTAATAGCTAGATTCAATGGGCAATCAATTCAAACCATAGGCGAGTGAAATGTCGATTCCCATGCAGAGCATTCTCTCCGACAAGAGTGCACTCAACCTTGTTGCCAATGGAAAGGCTCTCTCCACTGCGTCCCATCGGCTCGGTTATCTCACCCCGACCGATCCGAGCATCGGTGTCGAGGCAATCCGCCGGCTTTACGAGGAGAACGGCTATGTGTGGCTCAAGGGGTTTCTGCCGCGCAAGGACGTGATCGATTTTCGCGGCTGGGTCTTCGGTCACATGGCGAAGACAGGGCTGATCGAGGCGGGAACGGACCCGAGGGATGGCATATCCTCGGCTTTAGCGCCGGAAGGCCGGGATGTCGATCGTTGCCTGATGTCGCTCGTGCGCTCGGTCGCCTATGAGGGCTTTTGCGCCCAGCCGCGCCTTTCGCGCTTCATGGACGAATTCCTCTCGGGCATCTCTTATCTGCATAAGCGCAAGATCATGCGCCACGTCCGGCCGGGAACGACGACGGCGACACCGGCCCACTACGATCTGGTCTATCTTCGCGGCGGCACCAGCCGGATCGTCACCGCCTGGATACCGATCGGCGATATCCCCGTCGAAATGGGCGGGCTGACCTATTTGGAAGGATCGCATGTCATCGGTGCCCGAATGGAACGTGAGTTCAGCGAAAAGAACAAGGATCTCAGTCCTGAGGAACGCGTTAGCGCCTATAATCGAAACATGACGGAGGGTGGCTGGGTCTCGAAGGATCTGCCCGACATGGCGGAACGCTTCGATACGCGCTGGCTGGTCGCCGACTATGAGGCAGGCGACGTCATGCTCCATTCACCATTCATGATCCACGCCTCGACCACCAATCAGGACAGGCAGCACAGATTGCGCCTTTCCACCGACATTCGCTATCAGAACGTCGAGGATGAGATCGATGCCCGATGGAGCAACCACTGGACGCTCGGGGACATGCTGTGATTCAGATTTGATCCTGTTGCAGGCTCGTTCAAAGCGTGCCCCAATTGTCATCCTTTAGCACGCGTTCGATTTCCTCGACCCGATCGCGACGGCGCTTGAGCCGTTTGCCGATGCGGCCAAACCAGCGTTTGCGCTTGGTCGCCTCGCGGCTTGCCTGTAGCTGCTCGATGAAGACTTCGCCGACAGACCCATTTTCGAGCCGGTCGAATATCCAGCAGAAGGAGGCAGGCAATTTCGCCACCTTGAATTGCGGCTTCGCGCTTGTCGCATCCTCGGTGATGATTTCCTCCAGAACGACCTGATCCCAAACGTCGGGCTTGGCAAGACATCCTTCCCGCCAGCGCTCGATGAGTTGCGCCGCGCCAGGCGTATCGTTGATGAGAATGGTCGCGCTGATAAGGCGTTCATCGCCTTCATAATAGACGGCAATGTCGCATTCGAGCTTACGAAGCTCCGGCCAGGGATTGCGGTGGAAGACGGCGTCGACGTCGACATAGAGCAAAGGGCCGCGCAGCCTTGCTCTTTCCTGAAGCAGGAAACCTGGTTTCAACCCGGCATTCAATACCCAGCTGCCGGCGCTGGGCACTGCCGTTGCAGAGACCTTCAGCCCGATCCGCTCGGCCGAATGGGCCATACGCTCTTTTTCCTGTTCGTAAAAACTGCCCTCGGTAAAAAATGCCACAATCGGGCCGTCGGCGTTGGTTGCCTTGGATGTGCGTTCGGCCAGATCCCGTTTGGCTGGGAAGGGGACAATCAATGCGCGCTGCTGCGGACTCCAGGGGCGAATTTTATTGAGGATATTCAAGAAGGCACCTTCGGGTTTGTAAGCTTCAATCGATATCCGCCACCTTGAAAGCGTTGCGGACGAGATTGAGAGTTTGGATGAATGGGCATTTTGGCTGGCCGATGGCGGAAACGTCACATCGCTGGCGTTCGTACCGGATTGGCAAACCGTTTGATCTTCGCTAATCGATTGTCATGTCCGATAATGTCATCAAGTTTGAACGTCGTCCGAAGCCGAAACCGCCGAAACAAACGCCTCCCTGGCTCAAGCGTTTGTTGGCGATACTGGCCATCATTGCGTTTTTCGTAGCAGCCTTTGCTTATTTCACGCTGAAGAGCGGCGCAGCCGGCCCAACATTCTGAGCAGTTCAAGACCGCTCCCCTTGCTTTTCGTAGAAAGCCGTTGAGCCTGGACACAGTTCATCTCGGCAAGATTTTCTTTTGCTGGAAATGAAGGTGTTTATCTAGATACTTCAATTATTTAACGGAAATACTTTGTGTCCCCGCAGCTTGGTTGCGGGTGGAAGTTCATCCTCGCGTTTCTATATTTCAAGGATGTTCATGGTCTGACAAACAGGAAGAGGAGCGGGACATGACATTGACCTCGCAAGACGTCACCGCCGTACTCGGCCCTGTCGACGAGACCCTTATCGCCGATATCGTTGCGACAAGCGCAACGCCGACGGACCTGTCCGAGGCATGGGCTTGGGTCAACAGCGATGAGGCTTTGATCGGCGAGGGCCGCCATCTGCCGGCCGGTAAGGTGGCTGCGCTGGTGGAGCTGCTTTCCGCCGACGACGAGGAATGGGAAGAGTAGCAATTGGCGTTTTCAAGGCCTGATGCTAGCCATGCCGCCGCCTATATGCGGCATGGCCGCAGGCTCTAATATTCCTAAAGCTCGACCTTCGCGTTGTCACCCATGTCAGGTCTCGAATTCGAGACCGCAGCCGCCGCCATCTTGATGTAGCTCATGATGCTGCCGGGGCTATCCCAGTATTCGGCGAAAACAGGCGTTACCTTCAAAACGCGGATCGAGGGATCGTCGGCACTGTCCCACCATGCCCTGGCGCCTGTAGACCAGAGATCCCTGACGCGTTCGCGGTCGTTGCCGACTTCAGCCGTCCCGGATATCGAGACATATTTTTGACCCCGGGTGTCGGCGAAGGCGAGGCAGACATTCGGCCAGCGCGCGATCTCCTCATCCTTGTGGCCCGCGACATCCGTCAGGAAATAAATCGCATTTTCGATCGGTTCGGGATGAGCGGCCATCGGCCGTGCGCGCAGGCTTCCGGATATTTGCGTGGTCAGCATGCAAAAGCCGATCTTGTCGACCAGTTCCCAAACGCGTGCGTTCTCGTCGATATCGGTCATAGCTGTCTCCTGGTTTCGATTGCAAAGAGAGGGAGTTGAGCTGAGATCATCCGATGAGGGGCCTATGGCTGCTCGCGAGTGCCCGGTGCAGCCTCACGCTGGTCCGCATCGTCAAGGTCGTTCTTTACGACGAAGGCGTCGCCATGCTGGCGGACAGCTTCTTTTTCCGCTTCGATATTGGGCATGTCGTCAGGAGCGCGCTCTTTGACGTGTTCCGACGCCGCATCGATCTCACCTTTGGTCTGGTCGGCGGGAACCGATCCGGCGCGATTGCGGGTGGCGTCATGCTCGGTCTTCGCGTTGCCATTGTCGCGTCGCATGTCTGTCATTTCGCTCATCCTGTTCGTCTGGTCCGCGAAGTCTCGCGTCATTTTTGAAAATGGCGCGGCAGAGAGCCTTCCGTGGTGCGGGGGCGACCGGCCATGTCGGTCAAACCGCGCGGCGCGCTCATTGTTCCGTACTCGCAAGGCAAACACCGATTTCCTTTGTCGATGGAAGCCAGAGGGTTGGGCGGAATGGAACCTTGAACCCGAATTTGCGTCTTCCTAAGTGAGTGGCAGCCGAGGCTTTATGAGCTCGGTCACAATCACGTCTGTTAGGAGTGACCAAAATGGAAGGAAGAACAAAAAGCATCGAGGAACTCAGCGTCGAAGAGCGCGAGGAAATTCTCATCGATGTTGCGAAGACATTGGAAGGCAATGCACGCGAGGCCCTCGTCGAAGGCAACAAGCAATTCGCCATCCTGTCCACCAACATGGCGGAAGCAATCCGCGTCAATGCAGACGAGCTTGCCCGCGACGATCCGGAAAATGCCGAACGGCTTTTGCAACAGGCTGTCGCAATGATCTCGCAGTTCAATGCTACTCATCCTTACCGATTGGTCAGCACGGCTGTTCACTAAGGGGCTCCACGCCTCACTTCTCGTTTCGACAACAGGAACTCCCGGAGGATTTCGATGTCAGAACTTATTGTGCTTGGTTTCGATGATGCCGACAAAGCGGACGCTGTCCTGAACCGCCTCGTTCAGCTCGAAAAAGAATATCTGATCGATCTGGAGGATGCCGTCATCGCCGTTCGTGATGAATCCGGCAAGGTTCGTCTCAAGCAGAGTGTCAATCTGACGGCGGCAGGCGCCGCAAGCGGTGGTCTTTCGGGCGCTCTCTGGGGTTCGCTCGTTGGTCTGCTTTTCCTCAATCCTCTTGCTGGGCTCGTCGTCGGCGGCGCAATCGGTGCCGGCTCCGGCGCTCTTGCCGGATCGATGGCCGATTACGGTATCGACGACGATCTCATGAAGCGTCTGGCCGAAACCATTCCGGCGAAGAGTTCCGCGCTTTTCCTCCTGATCCGCAAGGTTCAGCCGGAAAAGGTGCTTGCCGAATTCAAGGGCGAACATGCGCGATTGCTACGCACCTCGCTATCGCCCGAGCAGGAGGCGCGGCTGCGCCAGGTGCTTGTCGACGAGACCTCACCGGCGCCTGAAGCTTCCGCCACCGTCTGAACGTAAATCCGATCTCTACTCCTATCGGCGGCGGCGGCTGTGCTTTCGTCCGGGAAGCACGGGGCTCAGGGATTGAACGGCGCGCTCGCCATTGCCTGCGCGCCTTCCCTAATCGCGCAAATACTGCCATTGTAGGTCATGCGGTCATTCACTAGCGGCAGCAGGGAGAGGGCAAGCCCCGGACGGCCATTGTCAGCACACGTTTCCAGGCGAAAACTTGCGCGATGACCGATCCTGTAATTCGTCAAAGCCAGCTGCCGTCAAAACCCAAAACATCGCTGATTCAGACCAAACGCGCGGCGCTGCAGGCGCTAAGGGTCATGATCGCGTGCACGATCACCTACGCCATTTCACAGCATCTCCATCTCCAGCAGGGCTATTGGGCCGTCTTCACGGTACTGATCGTCATGCAGGCGTCGGTGGGCGCGACCGCTGGAGCGGCTTTCGACCGGCTGGTTGCGACAGTCGCAGGCGCCGTGCTCGGAGGTGTTGCGGTATTCGTCACGCCGCAGGAGCCGCTTGCGATTGGCATTGCCCTGATCTGCGTCGTCGGCGTTTCAAGTTTCGCGGCGGTGCGCGTGCCTCGTCTGCGCAATGCCGGACTGACGGCCGCGATCGTCATGCTGACACATTCCGCCGCCGTTCCCGTCGAGATTTTCGTGATCGATCGCATTGCCGAAATTACCCTGGGCGGTGTCGTCGGCGTGCTCGCCAGCCTGTTCATCCTGCCGACGCGCTCGCGGACTATGGTTTTGGATCGCTTCGGGTCGGCACTCGATGTCATGGCGCAGATCTTGCGAAGGCTTGCAGTCGGGGTCGAAAAGGGCGAGCCTGTATCGGCCACCGAGGCAAATATCGCCCTGCGTCAGTCCTTGATGGCGACGGAAGCGCTTTTGACCGACGCGCAGCGCGAGCGCGCTTTCTGGCTGACACGACAGGGAATTTCGGAGGCCATTCCCCGTTCGCTCTGGCGCATCCGCAACGACATGACCTATCTCAGCCACATCGTGGAAACACCTTTCCCGCCGGCGATTGTCGAAGCGATCGGGCCGCAGGCAGGCGGAATGCTGGAGGCACAGGCCCGCTTTGCGGAGACATGCGGCCGGGCGTTGCGTGCCGGTGGTGAAATCGATCCGGATGTGCTTTCGGCAGGCGACGCGGCTTTCGACGCCGCGTTTAGCACTCTTCAGACTTCGGAGGCTGCCCAGTCGATGGGATTTAGCGAAACGGGCCGGTTGTTCGGTCTCGATTTCACATTGCGACGCATGCGCCAGAATTTTCTCGATCTCGCCGACCGCATCCGCGAAAGCAACGTCAATTGAAAGGCTCCAGCCTGTTTTTGGCCAGTCCCAAGTCTCTGCGTTGGGTGCGATGGTCGACATCCATCAACATGGAAATCCGATTGAGGCTGTCGAAGCAGTTGACGCAATTTTAACCGAGGATACTATATATAGTGTTCGAGGTTCTTCTGATTCGCAAGGATTGGAGGCTAAGATGGGAATCCGGTCGGCGAGCATGATGATTGCCAAGCCGGAGCTGCCCCCGCAACTGTGAGCGGCGAGCATTCGTTTGATGACGTCACTGAGGCCTTGTGTCTTGGGAAGGCAGGACGAATGTTATGACCCGCGAGCCAGGAGACCTGCCTTGAGCAATAACGTCCACGGGCGGGGTGTCCGACTGGCGAGCGATGGTTCATGCGGCAGGATCGCCGTCATCGCTTCCTTGAAGACCCCGCATGAATAACTTCGGGGTGAATCCATGTTCTTGAGTATTCATAGTCGCCCGCGCGAATGACGGCCGCTGAAATGCGTCCGGCCGCCGGCTAGGCTTGCCTCCACTTTTCACCCGCCGAGCGGGCATCATCCGATGCTCGAGCGATTTTCTGTGCCCATCCATACGAGGATACCTCATGAGCATTACCGTCTACAGCAAACCCGCCTGCGTCCAGTGCACGGCAACCACCCGCGCGCTTGATCGCCAAGGCATCGACTACACCATCGTCGACGTATCGACCGATGCCGCCGCCTATGAGCTGGTGCAAGGTCTCGGCTATCGTCAGGTTCCGGTTGTTGTCGCCGGGGAACTGCATTGGGCCGGCTTCCGTCCCGACATGATCAGCACCCTCGCTTAAGGATCCGGGCGGTGGGCGAGATCGTCTATTTCTCCAGCCGATCGGAAAATACCCATCGCTTCGTTGTCAAGCTCGCATTGCCGGCTGCTCGTATCCCGCTTGTCGCGGGCGACGAGTTTCGTGCGACCTCGCCCTACGTTCTGATCGTCCCGACCTATTGCGGCGAAGGCGGAAAGGGGGCCGTGCCCAAGCAGGTGATCCGCTTCCTCAACGATGCGGGCAACCGTTCGAACATCCGCGGAGTCATCGCCGCGGGCAACAGCAACTTCGGCGCGACCTATGGGATCGCCGGCGACATCATCTCTGCCAGATGCCAGGTGCCGTATCTCTATCGGTTCGAACTTCTGGGCACGGATGAGGATGTCGCCAATGTCAGACACGGATTGGAACGATTTTGGACACGCTAAGCTCTTCTTTGTCGCGGGATTCGGGCGAAAAAACGCAGAGCACTTTTTCTGCTCCCACGAATGATCGGCCAGCCAAGGCCGCGGAAATGGCCTTGGATTATCACGCACTGAACGCCATGCTGAACCTCTATGACGAGCACGGAAAAATCCAGCTCGACAAGGATCGCATGGCGGCCAAGCAGTACTTTCTCCAGCACGTCAATCAGAACACGGTCTTCTTCCATAACCTGAGGGAAAAGCTCGATTACCTGGTGACGGAAGGCTACTACGAACAGGAGGTGCTGGATCAATATTCCTTCAATTTCGTGCGCGATCTCTTCGATCACGCCTATGCGAAGAAGTTCCGTTTCCCGACTTTCCTCGGCGCCTTCAAATACTACACCAGCTACACGCTGAAGACCTTCGATGGAAAACGTTATCTCGAGCGTTATGAAGACCGCATCTGCATGGTCGCGCTGACGCTGGCGCAGGGCAGCGAGCAACTTGCCCGCGATCTGGTCGACGAGATCATCTCCGGCCGGTTCCAGCCGGCAACGCCGACCTTCCTCAATGCCGGCAAGAAGCAGCGCGGAGAGCTGGTTTCGTGTTTCCTGCTGCGTGTCGAAGACAACATGGAATCGATTGGCCGCGCCATTAACTCGGCTCTGCAGCTTTCGAAACGCGGCGGAGGCGTGGCGCTATCGCTCACCAACATCCGTGAGGCCGGTGCGCCGATCAAGCACATCGAGAACCAGTCGTCCGGCATCATTCCCGTCATGAAGCTGCTGGAAGATTCCTTCTCCTATGCCAACCAGCTTGGGGCGCGGCAGGGGGCGGGCGCCGTCTATCTGAACGCCCATCACCCGGACATCATGCGCTTCCTCGATACTAAGCGCGAAAATGCCGACGAGAAGATCCGCATCAAGACGCTGTCGCTCGGCGTAGTCATTCCCGACATCACCTTCGAGCTCGCAAAGAACAACGAGGATATGTACCTCTTCTCGCCCTATGATGTGGAGCGTGTCTATGGCGTGCCGTTTACCGAGATTTCGGTGACGGAGAAGTATCGCGAGATGGTGGGCGACAGCCGCATCCGCAAGAAGAAGATCAAGGCGCGCGAATTCTTCCAGGTGATCGCCGAAATCCAGTTCGAGAGCGGCTATCCCTACATCATGTTCGAAGACACGGTGAACCGCGCCAATCCGGTTGCCGGCCGCATCACCATGAGCAATCTCTGCTCGGAAATCCTGCAAGTCAGCGAAGCTAGTGAATACAACGACGATCTGTCCTACAAGCATATGGGCAAGGATATCTCCTGCAATCTCGGCTCGCTCAACATCGCAGCCGCGATGGACAGCCCGGATTTCGGCAAGACGATCGAAATGTCGATCCGCGCGCTGACGGCTGTCTCCGACATGAGCCATATCTCCTCCGTACCCTCGATCGAAAAGGGCAATGACGAGAGCCATGCCATCGGTCTCGGCCAGATGAACCTGCACGGTTATCTCGCCCGCGAGCGCATTTTCTACGGTTCGGAAGAGGGCGTCGATTTCACCAATATCTATTTCTATACGGTGACCTACCACGCCATTCGCGGCTCGAACCTGCTTGCGGTCGAGCGAGGCCAGAGCTTCAAGGGCTTCGAGAATTCGAAATACGCCTCCGGCGAATATTTCGACAAATATACGAACCAGGAATGGAAGCCTGCGACCGAACGTGTCGCGGAAATCTTCGAAAAGGCCGGCATTGCCGTTCCGACCCAGGAAGATTGGCTGGAACTCAAGAAAGCCGTGATGGAAGGCGGGCTCTATAACCAGAACCTGCAGGCCGTGCCGCCGACGGGCTCGATCTCCTATATCAACCACTCGACCTCTTCGATCCACCCGATCGTCTCCAAGATCGAGATCCGCAAGGAAGGCAAGATCGGCCGCGTCTACTACCCGGCTGCCTTCATGACGAACGACAATCTCGATTACTACCAGGACGCCTACGAAATCGGTCCGGAAAAGATTATCGACACCTATGCGGCCGCGACCCAGCATGTCGACCAGGGCCTGTCGCTGACGCTTTTCTTCCGCGACACCGCGACCACGCGCGATATCAACAAGGCGCAGATCTATGCCTGGAAGAAGGGCATCAAGACCATCTACTACATCCGGCTTCGCCAGATGGCGCTCGAAGGCACGCAGGTTCAGGGCTGCGTTTCCTGCACGCTCTGAACCTTTGAGGGACGATGACAATGAACATGCAATTCAAGCCGGCAAGCCGCGTTCGCGCCATTAACTGGAACCGCATTGAAGACGACAAGGATCTCGAAGTCTGGAACCGCCTGACCGGTAATTTCTGGCTGCCGGAAAAGGTGCCGCTGTCGAATGATATCCAGTCCTGGGCCACGCTGAAGCCGGAGGAGCAGCAGCTCACCATCCGCGTCTTCACCGGCCTCACGCTGCTCGACACGATCCAGAATGGTGTCGGCGCCGTAAAGCTGATGGCTGATGCCGTAACCCCGCATGAAGAAGCGGTGCTGTCGAATATCTCCTTCATGGAAGCCGTGCACGCACGCTCCTATTCGTCGATCTTTTCGACGCTTTGCCTGACGCCCGACGTCGATGACGCCTATCGCTGGTCGGAGGAGAACGAATTCCTACAGAAGAAGTCTACGCTGATCATCGAGCAATATGCCTCCGGCGATCCCTTGAAGAAGAAAGTCGCGAGCGTCTTCCTTGAGAGCTTCCTGTTCTATTCCGGCTTCTATCTGCCGATGTTCTGGTCGAGCCGCGCCAAGCTCACCAACACAGCCGATATGATCCGCCTCATCATCCGCGACGAAGCCGTGCATGGCTATTACATCGGCTACAAATTCCAGCATGGGATTGAGCGGCTTTCGGACGGGCAACGCCAGGAGATCAAGGACTTTGCCTTCGATCTTCTGCTGGAGCTTTATGACAACGAGGCCAAATATACCGAAGCGCTCTATGACGGCGTCGGGCTAACAGAAGACGTCAAGAAATTCCTGCATTACAACGCCAACAAGGCGCTGATGAACCTCGGCTATGAGGCGCTCTTCCCCGCCGAAGCCTGCAAGGTCAATCCAGCCATCCTCTCGGCGTTGTCGCCGAATGCGGATGAGAACCATGACTTCTTCTCGGGATCGGGTTCGTCCTATGTCATCGGCAAGGCAGTCGCGACCGAGGATGAGGATTGGAATTTCTGAGGATGGAGCTTGGCGCAGCTCAGGCAGCTCGAGCCAGTACTTTCGAAACCGCCTCACGACGAAGCGGCGCTTGCGTTCGTATGAAACGGCAAATGACCGGCCCTAGCGGATAGGGTCGGTCATGAGCCTACGGGCTTTCGGCCAGAGCAGGGATTATTTGTTGAGCGCATCCTTCAGCGCCTTTGCAGGCGTGAAGGTCAGCTTCTTCGATGCCGCAACCTTGATGGTTGCGCCCGTTCCGGGGTTGCGTGCTTCGCGCTCCGGCGTATCCTTGACCTTGAACTTACCAAAACCCGGAATAGAGGTTTCGGCGCCGGAGGTCGCGGCTCCGGTGATGGCGGCAAAGATGGCTTCGACGATTGCCTTGCCCTGTGTCTTGGTCAGCTTGTGATCTGCGGCAATCTTGTCTGCAATTTCATTGGTAGTGGTCATGAGGCTTCCCCCGCATTGATAACGGCGGAATCATTTCCATTGGAGATGCCAGTTGTCACGAGGAGTTCTGACATGAAAGGGCGAGAAAGCCTGCATTTCCACAGGTTCCGACGCATTGACGCCATTTTGGAGCCTTTCCGCGGGTGATTTTCCAGGCGAAGACCTGATCATGCGGCCGATAGAGAGCGCCAACGGGTATCCGCAGAAGCCCGCGAATCTCCGGAAATGGACGAACCTTGGGGCAACGGCGCATCTTTTCACCATATGGACACCCGCTACGGCGGCGCGATCGGGGTGGCCTTTCGCTGGTTGGCTCTATAGAGGCTTGCTCACGATGGATGAATGGAACAAGCAATGGAACACGAGATCAAGATAGACAACCGCGGCGATTTCGGGCTGTGGGCAATCGAGGTCGCAAAGCAGATCATCAGCAGTGAGGGCTTTGAACTGGCAAGAGCAGCACGGGACGGCACGGACGACGATGTCCGCGCGGCCGGTAACGCACTTGGTCAGGCGATCACCAACGCAATGATGGAAATCTATGATGGCCTGATCGATAGAGCGGATGAAGATTAGGGTCGTCTTAGATCGTTGCTGCCGAGCATCCGTATACGGATAGATTGGTTTGGTTGAAATCCAAAAGTTTCGCCAACTTAAAATCGCAGCCTTACAATCACGAACAAGCATCCCCATATAAGGGCAAATTAGTCTTTCTGCCCTATGACAGGAGAGCCAATGTTCAGTGCAGTGCCGCGCTTTGCCAAGATCGCAGCCGTCGTCATCCTCGCCGCCGCGTCGTCCGTGGCGACCTTTGATGCCGCCGATGCGCGCCGGGCTGGATCCAGCGGTTTCGGAAGCCGTGGAACGCGCACCTTCGATACCCCGGCCATTACGAGGACAGCGCCCACGCAGGCCGCACCCATTGACCGGACGATGACGCAGCGGCCGCCGCAGCAGACGACGACCCAGCCGCCGCTTGGCGCGCCCCAGCGTCCTGGCCTTTTCGGCGGCTTCGGCGGGTCGATGATCGGTGGCCTGATCGCCGGTGGCCTTCTCGGCATGCTGCTCGGCCATGGTTTCGGCGGTGGCATCGGCTTTCTGGGAATGCTGCTGCAGATCGGTCTGATCGTGCTGCTCATCAGCTTTGCGATGCGCTTCTTCGCAAACCGGCAGCGCACGCAATATGCAGCACCCGGATCCGGGTCGTCCTACAATATGAACCCGATGAACAATGCCGGCGCATCGCCGCGTCCTTCCTTCTCCATCCCGTCCATCGGCGGTGGGGCAGCGGCCGCGCAGAAGGTGCGCCAAGCCAATGACGAGATCGGGCTTCAGCAGGCCGATCTCGATCGTTTCGAGCACCTCCTCACCGAAATCCAAACGGCCTATGGCGCCGAGGATTATGCGGCGATCCGTCGGCTGACCACGCCGGAGGCGATGTCTTATCTGGCCGAGGAGCTCGGTGAGAACGCTACCAATGGCGTGCGTAACAGCGTTTCCGATGTGCGCCTGCTGCAGGGTGATATCGCCGAGGCCTGGCGTGAGGAAGATGCCGAGTACGCAACGCTTGCAATGCGCTACTCGAGCATCGACGCGATGATCGATCGCACGACTGGAAAGCTTGTGGATGGCGACGACCACAATCCTTCCGAGACGACGGAGCTCTGGACCTTCGTGCGCAAGCCGGGTTCGGACTGGAAGCTTTCGGCGATCCAGGGAACAGGCCAGCATTAATCTTGAACTGACCCCAGTTGGAGATTGCCCCGTGCGGAAGCCGGGGCAATCGGCTGATCCGGCACAGGCATGGATGCTCCCAAGGCGGGCTCGGCTTTTATTTAAGCCTTATTTCGGTCGCGGCGCTGTCCGAAGGTCATTCGTTTTTTCAAAACGTTCCAGCGCCATTGTGAGAAGACTTTCAGGAGAGTGCTTTGGTGCTTGCTCGAGCGTCTAGCGCACCGGCTATGGAGCGGCTACGCGCACCATTGAGTGCTATAGTGCGGATGGGAGCAGCGCAGTAGCGCAAGAATCAAACCTTATGCTTGGAGGAGGCGAATGAGGGCAGTCCGTTTGGAAGCGATCGGCGATATGACCATGCGCATGGTCGAGAAGCCGAACGCCGAACCGGGAGAGATCATCGTCCGGGTTCTCGCCGCCGGCATCTGTGGGTCCGACCGACACATGTACAAGGGCGAATATCCGACAGCGATCCCGGTGACCCTGGGTCACGAGTTCTGCGGCCTCGTGGAAGAGGTGGGTGAGGGTGTTTCGTCATTTGTAGGTGGAGAACTCGTCACGGTCGATCCGAATATTGCCTGCGGTACCTGCCCTGCCTGCCGGCGTGGGCGACCGAATCTCTGCGCCAACCTCACGGCTATCGGCGTAACGCGGGATGGCGGCTTTGCCGACTATGTTGCGGTTCCCTGCAACCAAGCTTTCACTCTGCCTCCGGATCTCGATCCAGTCCATGGCGCTTTCTGCGAGCCGCTGGCCTGCTGCATCCATGCCATCGACAAGGCACAAATCCGTCCGGGCGATAGCGTTGCCATATTGGGCGGCGGCGTGATCGGCCTGCTCATGGTCCAACTGGCCCGTTTGGCCGGCGCAGACCAGATCATCCTTGTCACGAGACAGTTGTCGCGGCGCGAGGCGGCGTTGCGCCTGGGAGCGACGCTGGCCCTCGACCCGACAGCGATCGATGCGGTTGCCGCCGTCAAGGACGTGACCCATGGCGGCGTTGACGTCATCATAGAATGCGCCGGCGTTCCCGAAACGCTTCAAAGCGGCGTTCGGATGGCGCGGCGCGGCGGTGCTCTCGTCCTCTTCGGTGTAACGCCGGCAGGCCTCGAAGTGCCCATTCTGCCGTTTGATCTGCTCGTCAATGAGGTTGAGATCAGGCCGGCCTATCTCAATCCCTTCACCCACGCTCGCGCCGCCGCCATGGTGGGAAGCGGGATTCTGGAGCTGGATTCGCTTGTTACGAAGACGATCGGCCTAGAAGACGTCGCAGGCGTGGTTGGCAGCGCGCCGCTGGCCGGCGAAATCAAGGTCATAGTCCGGCCCTGAGCGCTTCACATTCATGTGCAAACGGGACCGGTGGCCTCGTGCTCGATCATGGTAACAGACACTTTGACAAGATGTCGTGGCCGCCATCGGTGTGGCTTCTTCGATAAGGGTTTCCAATCGACGGACGGCCTGACTCTTCGAACGAGTTCAGCAACGCAGGCGGACGCTTTGATAAGCGCATCAACGTGCTCGTAGCCCATCATCATCCGCACTGGCATTTATAAGATTTTTATATCTTCCGCTTTCCCGCCGTCTCGAACCTTAATGCGGTTCGGTCGCATATTGTGTTCGGAAGATGCACCCCAAGTGATCTTTCTGGTCGGCAGAAAAAAAGAGGCGCTCTGAGTAAAGGGCGCTCTCCATCGTTTCTGCATTCAACAATAACAATCAAGGAATCGCGATCGATGATGGACATTCTTCTTGTCGGGATCGGCGTTTTATTCTTCCTCCTTTGCGTCGCTTACACCAAGGCCTGCGACAGCCTCTAGTCGGAGAGACGGCAATGCTTCTCGATTACATTCTCGGTGGCGGCGTGACGATCTTTCTCACCGTCTACCTGGTCTACGCTCTCATTCGCCCCGAGCGCTTCTAACAGCGCTGGATAGGGAAAGTTACCTCCATGACCTTCAACGGATGGCTTCAGATCCTCATTTACATCGGGATCCTTCTCCTGCTCGTCAAACCGCTCGGCGGTTACATGACACGTGTTTTTACCGGCGAGCGTACCTTCCTCTCTTTCGTCCTCCGTCCTGTGGAACGGGGGCTTTATCGTTTGGCCGGCACGGATGAGCGCGAAGAGCAGCACTGGACGACCTATTCGGTCTCCATGCTGCTGTTTAGCCTTGCCAGCTTCCTTGCGCTCTACGCGCTGCAGCGCCTGCAGGGCAGCCTGCCCTATAATCCGGCGGGCATGACCGCAGTCGGCCCGGAACTGTCCTTCAACACGGCAACCAGCTTCGTCACCAATACCAATTGGCAGAACTACGGCGGCGAAAGCACGATGTCCTACCTCGTGCAGATGGCTGGCCTGACGGTCCAGAACTTCGTTTCCGCGGCAACCGGCATCGCCATCGCCATCGCGCTGATCCGCGCATTTGCGCGTGCCTCGGGCAAGGCGATCGGCAACTTCTGGGTCGATATGATCCGCGCGACGCTCTATGTCCTCTTGCCGATCTGCATCGTGCTGACGATTGTTTTCGTCTATCTCGGCGTGCCGCAGACGCTCGGTCCCTATGTCAATGCCACGACGCTCGAAGGTGCGCAGCAGACGATCGCCGTGGGTCCCGTTGCCTCGCAGCTTGCCATCAAGATGCTCGGCACGAACGGCGGCGGCTTCTTCAATGCCAACTCGGCGCACCCCTTCGAAAATCCGGATGCGATTTCCAACCTCCTCCAGATGCTGTCGATCTTCGCCATCGGTGCTGCGCTGACGAACGTCTTCGGCCGTATGGTCGGCAGCCAGCGTCAGGGCTGGGCGATCCTGGCTGCGATGGGCACGCTCTTCATCGCTGGCGTCATCGTCACCTACTGGGCCGAAGCAGCAGGCAATCCGCTTGTTCATGCGCTCGGTGTCCAGGGCGGCAATATGGAAGGCAAGGAAGTCCGCTTCGGGCTTGCTGCATCCTCGCTGTTCGCAGTTATCACCACGGCGGCGTCCTGTGGCGCAGTCAATGGCATGTTGGGGAGCTTTACGGCGATCGGCGGCATGATCCCGCTCATCAACCTGCAGCTCGGCGAGGTCATCGTCGGCGGCGTCGGTGCCGGCTTCTACGGCATCCTGATGTTCGTCATCATTGCGATCTTCGTAGCCGGCCTCATGGTCGGGCGCACGCCGGAATATCTTGGCAAGAAGATCGAAGCGAAGGAAGTGAAGATGGCGATGCTCGCCGTGCTCTGCCTCCCCTTCGGAATGCTGACCTTTACCGCGATCTCCGCAGTTTTGCCATCAGCAGTCGCCGCTATCGGCAATTCCGGCCCGCATGGTTTCTCTGAAATCCTCTATGCCTACAGCTCCGCGGCAGCAAATAACGGCTCGGCCTTTGCTGGTCTATCCGCCAATACCCCCTGGTACAATACCACGCTCGGTATCGTCATGCTGATCGGCCGCTTCCTGGTCATCGTTCCGGCGCTTGCGATTGCCGGTTCCCTGATCAGCAAGAAGACGGTTCCTGCCTCGGCCGGCACGTTCCCGACGGATGGCCCGCTCTTCGTCGGCCTGCTCGTCGGCACGATCCTGATCGTCGGCGGCCTGACCTTCTTCCCGGCGCTGGCGCTCGGACCGATCGTCGAACATCTGTCGATGATCGCAGGCCAGACCTTCTAAGGAATGACGGCTATGAGCCAACCGCTTCTAGGCAAGCTTAGAAAAGCCATCGATCCACGCCCCTTCGACAGGGGGCGTGGCCCGGTCGGAACAGCCTGCGCGTCCGATGCCATTTTGCTGGCAATGGCCGCACTGTTCCTCGGCCTTGTCGTCTTCGGATTTTTGATCGGCTGATCGGCAGCGTTCCGATCTGACGTTTTCCTCTTCACGCTGGAGCCTCTTATGAGCCAGTTAAAATCAGCGAGTATTCTGGATTCTCGCATCCTCGTTCCGGCGATCGGCGCTTCGTTCACGAAGTTGAACCCACGCACCCTTGCCAAGAACCCTGTCATGTTCGTGGTCGCCGTCGTTTCGATGTTGACGACCGTTCTCTTCCTGCGCGACCTCATCACCGGCGGCGGCAATCTCGGCTTTTCGCTGCAGATCAATATCTGGCTGTGGTTCACTGTGCTGTTTGCGAATTTCGCCGAGGCCGTTGCCGAGGGCCGCGGCAAGGCGCAGGCGGACTCGCTGCGCAAGTCGCGCACCGAAACGCAGGCGAAGCTGCTCGTCGGCAACAGCCGCACCGACTACAAGATGGTACCCGGCACCAGCCTCAAGGTCGGTGACGTCGTTCTGGTGGAAGCCGGCGATATCATTCCGTCGGACGGCGAAGTCATTGAAGGCGTCGCTTCCGTCAATGAGGCCGCCATCACCGGTGAATCCGCGCCTGTCATCCGCGAATCAGGTGGCGACCGCTCGGCTGTGACAGGCGGTACGCAGGTCCTGTCGGACGAGATCCGCGTGCGCATCACGGCGGCAGCCGGCTCGACCTTCATCGACCGCATGATCGCGCTGGTCGAAGGCGCCGAGCGTCAGAAGACGCCGAACGAAATCGCGCTTAACATCCTGCTGGCCGGCATGACGCTGATCTTCGTTTTGGCGACCGTCACCATCCCGAGCTTTGCCGCCTATGCCGGCGGTTCGATCCAGACGGTCGTGCTCGTTGCGCTCTTCGTGACGCTGATACCGACCACAATCGGCGCATTGCTTTCGGCGATCGGTATCGCCGGCATGGACCGCCTGGTGCGTTTCAACGTGCTTGCCATGTCGGGCCGCGCCGTCGAAGCTGCCGGCGACGTCGATACGCTGCTCCTCGACAAGACCGGCACGATCACGCTTGGCAACCGTCAGGCAACCGCCTTCCGCCCGGTTCGGGGTATCAGCGAGCAGGATCTCGCGGATGCCGCACAGCTCGCCTCGCTTGCCGACGAGACGCCGGAGGGACGCTCGATTGTCGTGCTCGCCAAGGAGAAATATGCGATCCGCGGTCGCGACATGACGAGCCTGAAGGCGACCTTCGTTCCTTTCACGGCGCAGACCCGCATGAGCGGTGTCGATCTGGATGGCTCCTCGATCCGCAAGGGTGCGGTCGACGCCGTGGTGGCTTATGTCGAAGGTGCAGCCAATGGTGCGACGGAAGGTACAGCCGTCATCTCGCGCACATCCAGCGAAATGCTGCGTGAGCTGCAAACGATCGCCGACGAGATCGCCAAGGCCGGCGGCACGCCGCTTGCCGTTGCCCGCGATGGCCGTCTGCTCGGCGTTATCCATCTAAAAGACATCGTCAAGGGCGGCATCCGCGAACGCTTTGCGGAACTGCGCCGCATGGGCATCCGCACCGTGATGATCACCGGCGATAACCCGTTGACGGCTGCCGCCATTGCCGCAGAAGCCGGCGTGGACGACTTCCTTGCCCAGGCAACGCCTGAAATGAAGCTGGCGCTGATGCGTCAGGAACAGGCGCAGGGCAAGCTGGTCGCCATGTGCGGCGACGGCACAAACGACGCGCCCGCACTCGCCCAGGCTGATGTCGGCGTTGCCATGAACACCGGTACGGTCGCCGCCCGCGAAGCCGGCAACATGGTCGATCTCGACAGCGACCCGACGAAGCTCATCGAGATCGTCGAGATCGGCAAGCAGCTGCTGATGACACGCGGCGCACTGACGACCTTCTCCATCGCCAACGACATCGCCAAGTACTTCGCCATCATCCCGGCGATGTTCATTGCCTTCTATCCGCAGCTGAAGATGCTGAACGTCATGGGGTTGGCAACGCCGCAAAGCGCCATCCTCTCGGCGATCATCTTCAACGCGCTCATCATCGTCGCACTGATCCCGCTGTCACTGAAGGGTGTCCGCTACCGGCCGATCGGCGCCGGCGCGCTGCTCAGCCGCAATCTGCTGATCTACGGCCTCGGCGGCATCATCGTTCCCTTCATCGGCATCAAGGCCATCGATATGGCGATCACCGCCATCGGCCTTGTCTAAGGAGTTTCTCTCATGTTGAAACAAATCAGACCTGCGATCGTCATGATCGTCGCCACGACCGTCCTGACCGGCCTTGCCTATCCGCTTGCCATGACCGGTGTCGCCCAGGCGCTCTTTCCCCATCAGGCCAATGGCAGCCTGGTGGAGAAAGACGGCAAGGTGATCGGTTCCAGCCTTATCGGCCAGAATTTTACGGCGGATAAATATTTCCACGGTCGTCCCTCGGCCACGACCGGCGCCGATCCGAATGACCCGACCAAATCGGTTTCCGCACCCTATAATGCCGCCAATTCCGGTGGTTCCAATCTCGGTCCGACCAATTCGGCTCTGATGACACGCATCAAGGGCGATGCCGCAACGCTGCAGGCCCAGAATCCGAACGCGCCGGTTCCGATCGACATGGTGACGACATCGGGCAGCGGTCTCGACCCGGACATCTCGCCTGAGGATGCCTATTTCCAGGTGCCGCGCGTCGCCAAGGCCCGCAGTATGGATGAGGCTAAGGTCAAGTCGCTTGTCGATGCGGCCATCGAGCCGCGTGAGCTCGGCGTTCTCGGCGAACCTGTGGTCAATGTGCTGGCATTGAACCAGGCGCTCGATGCTTCTATGACTCAATGAGTTGAAGAGGTTGAGGCGGTTAGCGCCGTTTCAACCTTATCAGGAAAGACGACCCGCGAATGGCAGATGAAAGCCGCGACATGTTGAGCAGGCCTTCTCCCGATGCGCTTCTCGAAAGGGCGCGGGCCGAGACGCGCGGTCGGTTGAAGATATTCCTGGGAGCGGCACCCGGCGTCGGCAAGACCTATGAGATGCTGATGTCCGGCAGGGCGAAGATCGCCGACGGCGTCGATGTTGTGATCGGCGTGGTCGAGACCCATGGCCGCCGCGAGACACAGGCCCTGCTCGAAGGGTTCGAAATCGTTCCGCGCGTCAACGTCGATTACAAGGGCAGGGCGCTCGAGGAAATGGATCTCGATGCCATCCTGAAGCGCCGCCCCGAACTGGTGCTTGTCGACGAACTTGCCCATACCAATGCTTATGGCAGCCGGCATCCCAAACGCTATCTCGATGTGAAGGAGCTTCTCGACCGTGGGATCGACGTCTATACGACGTTGAATATCCAGCACGTCGAAAGCCTGAATGACGTCGTCTCGCAGATTACCCGCATCCGCGTGCGCGAGACGGTACCGGATTCGATCATCGACATGGCCGACGATGTCGAGATCATCGATCTGACGCCTGATGATCTCATCAAGCGGCTGCATGACGGCAAGGTCTATGTCTCGAAGACCGCAGAACGGGCGCTGACCAACTATTTCACGCCGGGCAACCTGACGGCGTTGCGCGAACTGGCGCTGCGACGCACCGCCCAGCGCGTCGACGACCAGCTCCTGACCCACATGCAGGCGCACGCGATCCAGGGGCCCTGGGCTGCCGGCGAGCGTGTGCTCGTTTCCATCGATCATCACCCGCGCTCGGCATCGTTGGTCCGCTATGCCGCCCGCATGGCTGCGCGCCTGCGGGCCCCCTGGGCAGCCGTCTATGTCGAGACCAACCGCTCGATCAGCTTGAGCGAGGCGCAGCGCGATACGATTGCCGCAACGCTCAGGCTCGCCGAACAGCTCGGCGGTGAGGCGATTACTCTCCCGGGCCGCGAGGTGGCGGAGGAATTGCTTCGCCATTCGGCGAGCAACAATGTCACCCATATCGTCATTGGTTCGCCGAAAATCGGCTCCTGGCGCGATTGGTCGCGCCGTTCAGTATCCTACGATCTCATCCGCAGGGCCGGGGACATCAGCGTCCATGTCATTTCCGGCAGCGAAGTGGATGGCGAGGCTGCAAGGCGGGGTGTCAAAGTGGCGCCTTCGCCGCCGCCCTTCCAGCTTCGTGGTTATGTCCTGGCAACGCTCTATGTCGCCATCGCGCTCGGTTTCTGCGTCATCCTCGACCAGGTGCTGGATGTGCGAAATCTGGCGCTCGTCTTCCTGATGGCGGTTCTGGCCAGCGCGGTGACGCAGGGCCTGCGCCCAGCGCTTTATTCCTGTTTTCTCGGCGCTCTTGCCTTCAACTTCTTCTTCCTGCCGCCGCGCTACACACTGACGATCAGCGATCCGGAAAGCGTGCTTGCCTTCTTTTTCTTCCTCGGTGTCGCGGTGATCGCGAGTAACCTGACGGCGACGGTGCAGCGCCAGGCGGCGGCGGCGCGGCAACGCGCGAGAACAACGGAAGACCTCTACTTGTTCTCCAAGAAGCTCGCCGGCACCGGCACGCTCGATGATGTTCTCTGGGCGACCGCCTTTCAGCTGGCCTCGATGCTGAAGCTGCGTGTCGTGCTGCTTCTGCCGGAACATGGCACCATCGCCGTCAGGGCCGGCTATCCGCCTGACGATACGCTCGACGATGCCGATATTGCGGCGGCGCGCTGGGCCTGGGAGCACAATCACGCCGCCGGCCGCGGCGCCGATACCTTGCCGGGTGCCAAACGTCTTTATGTGCCCTTGCGCACCGGCCGCACTGCCGTGGGCGTCATTGGCCTCGATAGCGACCGGCGCGACGGCCCGCTCTTGACGCCGGAGCAACAGCGGCTGCTCGACGCGCTCGCCGATCAGGCGGCTCTTGCCATCGAGCGCGTACAACTGGTTGCCGATGTCGATCGGGCGAAGCTTGCCGTCGAGGCGGACCGGCTGCGCTCGGCATTGCTGACGTCCATTTCTCATGATTTGAAGACACCGCTCGCTGCCATCCTTGGAGCGGCAGGCACCTTGCGCGATTATCTGGAAACCCTGCCGCACGAAGATCGCGTCGATCTCCTCTCGACCGTCATCGACGAATCCGAGCGCCTCAACCGCTTCATCGCCAATCTTCTCGATATGACCAAGATCGAGTCCGGTGCGATGGAGCCGAATTATGCCCTGCATTATGCCGGCGATATCGTCGGCAGCGCGCTGCGGCGAGCGGAAAAAATCCTGGCACATCACCGTGTCGACGTGCAGATGCCCGTCGATCTGCCGATGGTGAAGGTTGACCCGGTGCTGTTCGAGCAGGTGCTGTTCAATCTGCTCGACAATGCTGCCAAGTATGCGCCGGAAGGATCGGCCATTCGGCTGGAGGCCTGGTCCGATATCGACAACATCGTCTTCCGGGTAATGGACGAGGGACCGGGTATTCCGCCCACCGACCTCGAGCGCGTCTTCGATACATTCTACCGCGTACGAAAGGGCGATCAGGTGCGCGCCGGAACTGGTCTTGGCCTGTCCATCTGCCGCGGTTTCATCGAGGCGATGGGTGGCACGATTGCCGCCGGTAACAGAACGGATCGGCAGGGAGCGGTCTTCACCATCCGCCTGCCGAAACCAACAGATGTCCTGAAGCTGGATGAATTGAAATGAACACTACCGCCGTCAAGATTCTCGTTGTCGATGATGAGCCGCCGATCCGCAAGTTGCTTCGCGTCGGTCTTGGTGCCCAGGGCTACGTCGTCAACGAGGCACAGAGCGCCGCATCGGCTCGGGTATCGGTCGCCGAGGATCAACCCGATCTGATCGTGCTCGATCTCGGCTTGCCCGACAAATCCGGCCAGGACCTGCTTCTGGAATGGCGTGAGGATGGGGTGCAGATTCCGGTGGTCATTCTGTCGAGCCGCACCGATGAAGCTGGTATCGTCAAGGCGCTCGAGAGCGGCGCCGATGATTATGTGACCAAGCCTTTCGGCGTCAACGAGCTTGCTGCCCGTATCCGTGTGGCGCTGCGCCATCGCCTGCAGCAGCAGGGTGAAAAGGCGATTTTCCAGACCGGCGGCCTTTCCATCGATCTCGTCAAGCGCATCGTCAAGGTCGATGGCAGGGAGATCAAGCTGTCGCCGAAGGAATACGACATCCTACGCGTGCTCGCCCAGCATGCGGGCAAGGTCCTGACGCATCAGTTCCTGCTGAAGCAGATCTGGGGGCCGGCGGCCGATGTGCAGTATCTGCGCGTCTACGTGCGGCAGCTCCGGCAGAAGATCGAAGAAATCCCGGATCAGCCACGCTATATCACCACCGAAACAGGCGTCGGCTACCGGCTGCGCGAGCCGGATTGAGGCGTCGGAGATTTCGAGCCCATTGTCGAGGCGATTTGGCCTCGGACTTGTGGCGATGAATGCCATTTCAGAATTTATTGCCGGACCTTGAGTGCGACCATGGACCTTTCCACGATCATTCTTCCCGAACACGTCTTTGTCGGCGTCTCCACTCCGACGAAATGGCGGGCATTGCAGATGCTGTCGTCGAAGGCAGCCCATTGCTTTGGCCTGGACGAGGCGGTGGTCCTGCGGGCGCTGGAGACGCGCGAAAAATTGGGCACGACGGGGATCGGCAATGGCGTTGCGGTTCCGCATGCCGCCATCGCTGCCATGACGAGGCCTCGGGGATTGATGGTGCATTTTGCACATCCCGTCGATTTCGAAGCCATCGACGACGTGCCGACGGAATGGGCTTTCGTGCTGTTGTTCGGAGAGGGCGGTCGGAGCGACTATCTGAACGTGCTTGCCGCGATCGCGAGGCGTTTGCGCACGGAAGGCGTTCTGACGGCAATGCGGCAGACAAAGAGCGCTGACGAACTCTATTCCGTCTTTATGTCCGACACAATTTGCTGACGACGCATTCGTCGGGCATCTGATGTCATTCGGGAATGTGATTTCACTTTTCTGGATTCTATGGGATGCTGTTCTCCACGGTTGCCGAAAACGGGAACTGTCTTCGTTACTTTATACGACCAAGTTGGTAGGGTTTAAGGACAAACGAAGGGGGTGTATTCATGCAGACGATAAAGCTTTCACGGCTGCTCGCCACGGCAGTTCTGATCGGCAGTTTCTCGATCGCGGCCGTCGCGCCGACCTGGGCGGCGGACAAGACGCTTCTTAATGTTTCCTACGATCCGACCCGTGAACTCTATAAGGACTTCAACACGGCCTTTGCTGCCAAGTGGAAGAAGGACACGGGTGAAACCATCAATATCAAGGCTTCGCATGGCGGTTCCGGCGCGCAGGCCCGCTCGGTTATCGACGGTCTCGATGCCGATGTCGTGACGCTCGCCCTTGAAGGCGATATCGATGCTATCGCCAAGGCGACGCACAAGATCCCCACCGACTGGAAGACCAAGTTCCCGAACAATTCCGTGCCCTATACCTCGACCATTGTTTTCCTGGTGCGCAAGGGCAATCCCAAGGGCATCAAGGACTGGGGGGATCTGGTCAAGGATGGCGTCGAAGTCATCACGCCGAACCCGAAGACATCGGGTGGTGCCCGCTGGAACATTCTGGCGGCATGGGCCTGGGCCAAGCAGGCCAATGGCGGCGATGATACCAAGGCGCAGGACTATGTCGGGCAGCTCCTGAAGCATGTCCCGGTCCTCGACACCGGAGCGCGCGGGGCGACGACGACCTTCGTGCAGCGTGGTCTTGGTGATGTGCTGCTCGCCTGGGAAAACGAGGCCTATCTCTCGCTCGACGAGCTCGGCCCCGATAAATTCGAAATCGTGACACCGTCCGTTTCGATCCGCGCCGATCCGCCGGTTGCCGTTGTCGACGGCAATGTCGACACTAAGGGCACGCGCAAAGTCGCGGAAACATATCTGAACTACCTGTACTCGGATGAAGGTCAGAAGATCGCTGCGAAGCACTATTACCGGCCGATCAAGCCGGAAGCAGCCGATCCGAAGGATGTCGCTCGTTTCCCGTCCCTGAAGCTCGCAACTATTGACGACTTCGGCGGATGGTCTCAAGCTCAGCCGAAATTCTTCGCTGACGGGGGCGTCTTCGATCAGATCTATAAGCCGGGACAATAAGACTGAATGCATTCTATAACCCGCAAACGGTGGCGGTTACGGCAGCCGAGCGTCATTCCGGGATTCGGATTGGCGCTCGGCGTTACCTTGGCTTGGCTCATCTTCATTGTTCTCATTCCGCTGTCGGGACTGCTGTGGAAGAGCAGCGCGCTCGGCTGGCAGAATTTCTGGGCCCTCGCGCTTGACGTGCGCACGCTCTATGCGCTGCGCATGAGCTTCGGCGGCGCCTTCATCGCCGCGCTCGTCAATGCCGTGCTCGGACTTATCCTGGCCTGGGTGCTGGTGCGTTACCGCTTTCCGGGTAAGCGCATCCTGGATGCCATGGTTGATCTGCCGTTCGCCCTGCCGACGGCAGTCGCCGGTATTGCCTTGACGACGCTCTACGCGCCGAATGGCTGGATTGGGCAGTTCCTGACGCCGCTCGGCATCAAGATCGCGTTCACTCCGGTCGGTGTTGTCATTGCATTGATTTTCGTCGGCTTGCCGTTCGTGGTGCGCACCGCGCAGCCCGTCATGGAAGAGATCGACCGCGAGGTCGAGGAAGCGGCAGCGACCCTCGGCGCGTCGCGTTTCCAGACGATAACCCGCGTGCTCTTGCCAGGTCTTGCGCCGGCGGCGCTGACGGGGTTTGCGTTGGCATTCGCGCGCGCGGCCGGTGAATACGGATCGGTCATCTTCATCGCCGGCAACAAGCCCTATGTTTCAGAAATCGCGCCGCTGCTCATCGTCATTCGCCTGGAGGAATATAATTATTCCGCAGCGACGGCGATCGCGACGGTGATGCTGTTCATTTCCTTCACCATGCTTTTGATCATCAATCTCATCCAGTCCTGGAGCAGAAGGAGATATGGCTATGGCGCATGATCTTTCTGCATCAGTCGAAACCGATCATTCCGTCATCACCGAAAGCCGGCTTGCGCGCATCGTCTTCATATTGATCTCGCTCGCGTTCCTGACGCTGATGGTGCTTCTGCCTCTCGCTGCCGTTTTCGTCGAGGCATTCCGCAAGGGGATCGAGACTTTCTTCGAAGCCTTGGTTGACGAGGAAACCTTCGCGGCGATCCGGCTGACATTGATCGTTGCAGGTATCAGTGTGCCGCTGAACCTCGTCTGCGGCATTGCTGCCGCCTGGGCGATCGCCAAATTCGAATTCAAGGGCAAGGCCTTACTGACGACGCTGATCGATCTGCCATTCTCGGTGTCGCCGGTCATATCGGGCCTGGTCTTCGTGCTGTTGTTCAATTCGAACAGCATATTCGGCCCTTGGCTGCAGAGCCACGGCATTCAGATCCTGTTTGCGGTTCCTGGGCTGGTCCTGGCAACGATGTTCGTCACCTTTCCCTTCGTGGCGCGTGAACTGATCCCGCTGATGCAGGAGCAGGGCAGCGCAGACGAGGAGGCAGCACTTTCGCTTGGAGCGAATGGCTGGCAGACATTCTGGTATGTCACGCTGCCGAACATCAAATGGGGTCTGCTTTACGGCGTGCTGCTTTGCAACGCCCGCGCCATGGGTGAGTTCGGCGCCGTTTCGGTGGTTTCCGGCCACATTCGCGGCGAAACAAATACCATGCCGCTGCAGGTCGAGATTCTCTATAACGAATATAATTTCTCTGGGGCCTTTGCCGTTGCTACGCTCCTGGCTCTGCTTGCCCTTGTCACATTGATACTGAAGACGCTGCTGGAAATGCGCTATAGCGAAGAGATCGCAGCTAGCCGGCGTCACTGAAGGAATTTTTGATGGAAGTTCGCGTTCAAAACCTGCGTAAGGAATTCGGTCGCTTTCCCGCATTGCATGACGTGTCCCTGGATATCCGCTCGAGCGAACTGATCGCGCTTCTCGGGCCATCCGGCTCCGGCAAGACGACGCTGCTGCGCTTGATTGCCGGGCTGGAAACGCCGACGGAAGGCAAGATTTTCTTCGGCGAGGATGATGCTTCGTCGAAGACCGTGCAGCAGCGCAACATCGGCTTCGTGTTTCAGCATTATGCGCTGTTCCGGCACATGACGGTGCTCGACAATATCTCCTTCGGCCTGAAGGTTCGCTCTGCATCGCGGCGCCCGCCGCGCGATGAAATCCGCCGCCGTGCAACGGAGCTGCTAGAACTGGTGCAGCTAAATGGCCTGGAGAAGCGCTATCCAACGCAGCTTTCGGGCGGCCAGCGGCAGCGTGTTGCGCTGGCGCGGGCCATGGCCGTGGAGCCGAATGTCCTGCTTCTCGACGAGCCCTTCGGGGCTCTCGATGCGCAGGTGCGCAAGGACCTGCGCAAATGGCTGCGCGAGATTCACGACCGCACCGGCCACACCACCGTTTTCGTGACCCATGACCAGGAAGAAGCACTGGAGCTCGCCGATCGCGTCGTCGTGCTCAATAAGGGCGCGATCGAACAGGTCGGCACGCCGGACGAGATCTACGACACGCCGAACTCGCCTTTCGTCTATGGATTCATCGGTCAATCCAATCGCCTCAAGGTGCGCATCACCAGCGGTGAGATATGGTTCGATGACAAGCCGCTGGGGCTCAGCACGCCGCATGAGCCCGATGGCGAAGCCTATCTCTATTTTCGACCCCACGATATCGAGATCCGCGACGGCGATAGCGGCGCGATTGCGGGTTTGCTCGTTGCCAGCAGGCGCGTGGCAGGTACCCGCCATCTCGAGATCAACATCGGTGCCGAGCACGATCCTATGGAGATCGAACTGCCGCCGAACAAGGCGGACGCATTGGACCGCAACCGCATCGCCTTCAGGCCGACCCGTTGGAAGCTCTTTCGCAACGGCGTCTGACGATCAGTCCTCGGGATGAGCGGCAGAAACGAAGCCGCCGCCCTGATAGACGATTGCGGGATCGTTTGGATCCTCAGTGGGCGTTCTCGACAGAATTTCGGCCCGCCACGGCGCTGCGCTATCGCGCGGCTTCCAGCCGAGGAAGGCTGCGTTGCTGTTGTCCCACCATTGCTCGTCATTGTCCGAGACACCGTAGACGATCGTGTGGCCGAGACGCGGGGCGTTGAAGGCGCAATCGCACAGCGAGACGAAATCCCTGATGCTGAACCAGGTGGCGAGCATGCGCGTATTGCGCGGCTCCGGGAAGCACGAACCAATACGCACCGAAAGCGTTTCCTGGCCGAACTTGTCGAAGTAGAGGCTGGCGACGGCCTCGCCGAATACTTTTGAGACGCCATAGAGCGAGTCCGGCCGTGTCGGCATCTTGTTGTCGATCCGCTCGTCGCGACGGTAGAAGCCGATCGTGTGATTGGAGCTTGCAAAAACGATGCGCGGCTTGCCGGCGGCACGCGCTGCTTCATAAAGATTGTAGAGGCCGACGATGTTGCCTTGAAGGATCAGATCGAATGGCTTCTCGACCGAAATGCCGCCGAGATGGATGATCCCGTCCACGCCCTTGACCATTGCCTCGACGCCGCCACGGTCGGCGAGATCGCAAGCGACGAAACGCTCGTTCGGACGCAAGTCGCTTATCGGCGAGAGATCGGATAAAACGACATTCTCGGCAATTTGCGACAGAAGCGGCCTGATCGCCTGCCCGACGCCACCGGCGGCCCCAGTCAGCAACAAAGTCTTCAGCATGGATTGTCTCCCGGATCGGTCAATTGCGGGCAGCCTATAAGATGGTCCTTCGCCCGTCATCACATATATCGGTGGGATCAACATGAAGCATGTCGATAACGTCTAGGCTGTCTGTGGATGCCGCTGCGCTTCGTTGTCGAACGTTTCGAGACTGACGACCGCCTTGATGGGCAGATGATCCGACGCCATGCGCGCCAGTGGTGAGTCGTGCACCTCGACCGAGGAAATCATGCCGCGGCGATTTGCCATGATGCGATCGAGCGCCAGGAGTGGCAGCGTCGAGGGAAAGCTCGGAACAGCAGGCGGAAGCGGGCCGAAGGCGGCCTGGAAAGTATTGAGCGATGAGCGGTCGCCCAGCCGCCATTCATTGAGATCGCCCAGCAGAATGGTCGGCATCTCGCTGCCGTCGTTCATGAGGTCGACGATCAGGCGTGTCTGCTGGGCACGCGAGCGATGCAGCAGGCCGAGGTGCGCGGCAATGATTCTGAGGCTCCCGCCGCGCGCCAATTCCAGTTCGGCAATGAGTGCGCCGCGCGGCTCCAGCCCGGGTAGATTGATCTGATGGACATCGCGAACCGTGCCCTGCTTGAAAAGCACGACATTGCCATGCCAGCCATGGGCCTTGGTGACGCCAGAGATCGGCACCGGAATAAGCCCCGTCTCGCGCTCGAGGCGGCGCAGGTCAAGGATACCCGTGCGTTCCCCGAAACGGGTGTCGGCTTCCTGCAAGCCGATGATATCGGCATCGATTTCATGAATGACGCGGCTGGTGCGTTCCGGATCGAAGCGGCGGTCGGCACCGACGCATTTGTGGACGTTGTAGGAGGCGATCAATGTGCCTTCCGGTCGGTCCACCTGGCCGCCAGCCGGCTTGGGGCGCGATTTCTTGCGGTTCTTCAGGCTTTCCAGAATGCTCGCACGGAGGCTTTCTTTCTTCTTTCGCATCTATCCGTCGACCGTTCCTTAATCAGACCATGTCGGGCACATGGGAAAGAGTATAAGAAGCGATCGTTGGCCTTGTCATGTAAAAAGGCTGCGACCAGGCCAGATTATTCGGTTAAGCCAGCGTCAGAGATAGGGCGAACCGAGCCAAAGCACCTTTTCGATAAGTCTGACGATGAAGGGCCGCGCCCGAAGCTTTTCGAGATCGACCGGATGCGCCGTTTCGAGGATTGCGCCGATATGCGCGTCGATCGTGCCGGCAAAGCCGCGATCGAGCACCTCGAGATCCACCTCGAAATTGAGCCTCAGCGAGCGCGGATCGAGATTGGAAGAGCCGACATAGGCCCAGATGCCGTCGATGGCCAAAAGCTTGGAATGGTTGAAAGCGCCTTCGGCGCGCCAGATGCGGCAATAATTCTTCAGCATCTGGTCGAATTGCGCCGTCATAGCTCGGTCGACGAGCACGAGATTATTGGCTGTCGGCACGACGATATCGACCTCGACGCCGCGCCGGGCTGCTGTCACCAGAGCGCTGATCAATTCTCGATCGGGCAGGAAATAAGGCGACATGATGCGGATGGATTTGCGCGCCACCGACAGCGCACCAATCAGCATCTTATGATTGGTCTCGACGCTGCGATCCGGGCCGGAGGCGACGACCCGCATAAAGACGGGGGCACCCGGCTCGTTGGAAGGGGCGGCAATTCGCCATTCCGGGGCGTTCAGGACCTCGCCCGTGGTAAAGCGCCAGTCTTCGGCTGCCGTATTGAAGAGATCGGCGATTGCCGGGCCTGTGACGCAGAAATGCATGTCGCGGGCGCAGTGATCGCGAGCGAATTCGCGCGTAAAACCCTGGCGTATGTTCATGCCGCCGGTAAAGGCAATTCGCCCGTCGATGCTGAGGATCTTACGGTGGGTGCGCAGATTGGCGTAGGGCAACCGGAGGCCGATGATGACATTGCCGTTGAAGACGTCGACCTGAACGCCGCCCTGGCGCAGATAACCCATGATACTCGGCACGGAATAGCGGGCGCCGACGGCATCGATCAGCACGCGGACGCTGACGCCGCGTTTGGTCGCGGCAATCAGCGCATCGGCGATGCGAAGGCCGATCGGGTCGCGATCGAAAATATAGGTTTCCATCAGGATGCTGCGTTCGGCGCCATCGATTGCGGCTTTCATCGCGGCATAGGCGACATCGCCGTTCGTCAGCATCTCGATCGTATTGCCGGTGCTCATCGTGTAACGGACGACCCGGTCGCCGAGCGTCTTCATCGAGCCGAAACGTTCGCCGAAGAGCCGCCGCACCTCGCCGTCATCCGCGTCGAAGCTGGAGAGCTCGCCATTCGCATCCTTGCGAAAGAGCGCATCTCGCTGCGAGGTGAGGGAGGCCCGGCGGATGCGATTGATGCCGGCGACAGCATAGAGGACGGCACCAATGATGGGGGACAGGATGATGACGCCGACCCAGCCGATCGCGGCGCGGACATCCTCTTTGGTCATGGCTGCATGGATTGCAGCGGCGGCACCCATCGCGATGGAAAGGACGGCGAGAATTTGGCCCCAATGGGCGGCCACGAGGTCGATCATGATGCAAGTATATCCTTGCGCGCAAAAGCTGCAATGAGCCGGCTTGCGGTCATCAGAAGGCTATCGGTGCGAAAATTCATCCTATTAGATAATTTTAATTGAACCCCGTTGTCACCGCCTTCATAGTTAGGGTGCTTCGGCTGCTTCGCTACCGTCCCCCACGGTAAATCTGTCTTTCGTTTGAAGCGCCACTGCGGTTCGAGAGTCGAGACCGAAGAACGCTTGACCTAGTGTCTTGACTGCTCGGGGGAGGCGTAAAGCCCGCATTTCAAGAACGGGCATTGTTCATCAAAACCATGTTCAATGATGCGAACGGAGAACAGCAGATGTTGGAACCTCGGGACGAATGGATCAAGAAACGCGCATACGCCATATGGGAAGAGGAAGGTCATCCTTCGGGACGCGACGCCGAGCACTGGGCGCAGGCGAGCAGCGAGCGTATTGCGCTTGAAAAGACTGTAGCAAACGGCAGCACGATCGATATCAAGCCAAAGGCGAAGCGCAAGACGGCGGTCGCTGCGGCGGCTGTTGCCGAGGAGAAGTCGGCCAAACCCGCGAAGAAAACGCCGAAGAAGGCTGTAGCGCCGAAGGTGTAAGGCGTGTCGGTCTTAAGAGTGTGGCGGAGACAGGAGCGGCCTGTTGGCAACGGCAGGCCCTCTCTCTTTCAAAAGACGGCGGCCGGCGGAATATTTGCAATAATTCCGGTGATTTGGCTCTCCTGCGCGACATAGTTGTCACACATCGATGCTACGAATTGCGAAGGGAGCTTAGCAATGGGTCGTAGCGACATCGATGATAGGGAAATGACGGTTGCCGCAATCGTTGCGGCGTGCTGCGCTGCCTGCTTTGCCAATGGGTTTGGAGCGATGCGATGACCTCCCTCCTTATATTGACCGCGCTCTATCTGCTGGCCGCCTTGGTCCTGATTTTGATCATCGATCGTTCAGTCGGCATCTTTTTCCCGGCTTCGGCCAAGCAATCTGCCGCCGCGCGGCATGATCGGCGCTTCCGAATGCTTCCAGCCAATCTGCTGTCCAGTAATCGCAATTCGCCCGGGCGGATCTCGGAACCTTTTCTCTGACGACGGGTTGGTTTTTCGTCCTAACAAGGAGAAAGATCATGCCCCGAGGAGACAAATCGGCCTATACGGACAAACAGAAGCGCAAGGCTGAGCATATCGAGGAAGGATATGAAGACCGCGGCATTTCCAATGAGGAGGCGGAGCGGCGTGCCTGGGCGACGGTCAATAAGGAAAGCGGCGGCGGCAAGAAATCCGGCTCCGGTCGCGGCCATCCCGAAAATCACGAATCGTCCGAAAAGGGCGGCAGGATCGGCGGACGCGCCGCCGCCAAACGGCCCGCAGCGGAGCGTTCTGCTTCCGCCAAGAAGGCGGCGGCGACACGTAAACGCCACGAGCATAATGCGCGCAGCTAGCCTCCCCGTTGGAGGTCTCGCCGGACCTTTTTCACAGGCCGAAGATCACATTCACAGGGCTTCTGGCGCATATGTGTAGCCCATACCGTCGGTTGCCACTTATCTTCTCTACCATCGGCGCTAAATTGTAGGCTTGCGATGCGCCGATGGTGACGGTGACGAGAATATGCCCGTCGCTACGACTGCCGCGGCTGGCGTTTTCAATTCTCGGGAGGGAAAAACCGAATGGCTTACGAACTCTATTATTGGGATGGCATTCAAGGGCGCGGCGAATTCGTTCGGCTGGCGCTGGAGGAGGCGGGTGCGGAGTATGTCGATGTTTGTCGCGGACCGGCAAGCAAGGGGCAGGGAATGCCCGCCATGTTCGCCATCATGGGCGGAAAATCCGACTTCGATCTTCCGTTTGCGCCGCCATTTCTGAAGGACGGTGATCTGATTATTCCGCATGTGGCGAATATCCTGATGTATCTCGGGCCGAAACTAGGTCTGGCACCGAGGGACGAAGGAAAGCGCCACGTGTTGAACGGCCTGCAGTTGACCATCACCGATCTCGTCGCCGAGGTACACGACACGCATCACCCGATCGCAACGTCGAAATATTACGATGACCAGAAGCAAGAGGCCAAAGCGCGCTCTGCAGAATTCATCGAAAACCGCATTCCCAAGTTTCTCGGCTATTTCGAGAAAGTGCTTCAGCAGAACCCCGAAGGATCGAGCCATATCTTCGGCGGCGAATTGACCTATGTCGATCTATCGCTGTTCCAGGTCTATGAGGGATTACACTATGCCTTCCCGCGCGCGACAAAGCATTTTGAACGCGATTATCCGCATCTGACTGCGCTGCACGCAGCTGTCATGAAACGGCCCAACATTGCTCGCTATCTTCAGTCCGATCGCCGTATTCCCTTCAATGAGAACGGCATTTTCCGGCACTATCCGGAACTGGACAAAGACGTGGCCTGAGCGATGCTGCTTTATCAATTCATTCCTGCATGCTGGATCACCTGGTTGTTGATCTGGCTTTTCGCTTCGTTCGGCGTCAAGAAGAGCGTGCGGCAGGAGGATCCGTGGTCGCGGCTCGGCAATACCGCGCCGATCTGGATCGGCGCCTTCCTGCTTGCGATCAATCCATCCTGGTTCGGCCCCTTGCGACATCGCATCATTCCGCAAGACCTGACATCCTATGCTATCGGTGCCGCTCTGACTTTGATCGGCCTGCTCTTCGCCGTATGGGCGCGCTATCACATCGGTAGAAACTGGAGCGGCGTGATTACCCTCAAGGAGGATCACGCGCTCGTCCGCTCCGGTCCCTATGCGCTTGTGCGGCATCCGATCTATTCCGGCCTGATGCTTGCCATCATCGGCTCGGCAATTGCGCGAGGCGACATCGCGGCGGCCCTGGCCATCGTCGCCGTTCTCTATGCCGTGCTGCGCCGTGTGCAGATTGAGGAAAGCTGGATGAGCGAGACCTTCGGCTCGGCCTATGCCGACTATAAGGCCAGCACGCCGGCGCTGGTCCCGTTTCTCGTGTAGCGTCAGACTTTGAGCGGCGATGCCGCCTTGAAGAAATCTGCCCAAGGATCGGCGCTCGAGTGGCCGAGGCGCGATGCAGCATTCTTGACCGTAAAGGAAGCCGGCCCGATCGTGTCGTCCAATTCTTCCCAAGAGACCGGCATCGAAACGGCCGCGCCCTTTCTGGCGCGTGTCGAATAGGGTGCCACGGCAGTATTGCCGCGACCGTTGCGCAGATAGTCGATGAAGATGTGACCAGCTCGTTTCGCCTTGCTGGCGACCGACAAATATGTCTGCGGACTATCGGCACTCATCGCATGGGCGATCGTTTCGGCGGCATCCTTGATATCAGGCCAGGTCGCCTGCGGTTTGACGGACGCGACCACATGCAGGCCCTTGCCGCCGGAGGTTTTGACGAAGGAGGTTAGACCCAGGGCCGCGAACCGCTCCCTGATCTCTTTCGCTGCAGTCACGACCTTGCTCCATACGATATCCTCGCCGGGATCGAGGTCCATGATGATCATGTCGGGCTTTTCCCAATGATCGATCGTGGTGCCCCAGGGGTGTATCTCCAGGGCGGCTGATTGGACGAGCGTAGCAAGCCCGTCAAAATTCTCGATCTTCAAAAGCTTTGCGGCGTCTTTGTCTCCGGGATCGGCGATTTCGGTGATGTGATGATTGATGCCTTTCCAGGCGTGTTTCTGGAAGAAGCGTGGCCCGTCGATACCATCGGGGCAGCGCAAGAGGGCGAGGGGGCGATTGATGACGAATGGCGACATGCGCTCCCACGCCACGGCATAATATTCGAGAAGATCATGCTTGGTAATATTATCGTCGGGCCAATAGACCCGCTCCGGATGGGTCAATTCCACCGACGTTTCGATGCCGTCATGAGTGGGCGTCTTTGCCATCTGCATGCGCTCCATCTTCCCCGACGCGAAGGCCCCGCGCCGGGCAAGACTAACACTGCCCGACGCACAAAGCGACCGCTGGCCGCATCTCACGGCATGAGCTGGCCGCCATTGACCTCGATGATCTGGCCGGTGATGTAGCCGGACAGGGTGGGAGAGGCGAGGAAGAGATAAGCGCCGACGCAGTCTTCCGGCGTGCCGACGAATCCCATGGGAATCGTCTTGCGCTGCAGTTCCATCTGCTCGTCGTTGGTATAGCGCTCATGGAACGGCGTCGCGATGACGCCGGGTGCGACGGCATTGACGCGGATCTTGTCGTTGACGAATTCCTTGGCATGGCCATGGGTAATGGTCGAGACGAACCCCTTGGAGGCGGCATAGAGAATTGCGCCATTGCCGCCGCCGTTGCGCGCGGCAATCGAGGTCGTGTTGATGATGAAGCCGCCTTGTTTTTTCAGGTGTGGATGAGCGGCGCGGGTCGCCGCAAGGACGGAGCGTGCATTGAGGTTCATCACCCGCTCATAATGCTCATCTGTCATTTCGGCGGTCGGCAGCCGCCCGAGCATGCCGCCGGCATTATTGATCAGGCCATCGAGGCCACCCAGCGCGTCTACCGCATCCTTGACGACGCTCTCGGTCCCGCCGTCTTGCGAGACATCGCCCTGAATAAGATGGACGGTTCCGCCGCCAGCCTTGATTTCATCGGCCAGCTTTTCCGCCGGCTCGCGGCTTGCATTGAAGTGCAGGCCGATCTTCATGCTCTGTGCGGCAAAGGCGCGTGCCACGGCGGCACCGATGCCGGTCGAAGCGCCCGTTATCAATACTCTTTTGCCGGCAAGATCGGGAATGCGAATGGACGCAAGCGATTGCGTGAGTTCTGCCATGACGACTCCTCCTGAACGTCAACCAATCATACGACGAAATATGCCTTTGTCTTATCAGGCTCGGGGGCGAAAAGGCAATCATGCCAAGCGCGACAAAAGGACGGACATGTCCTTTGTCGAGGAAGCGTCCTTAGTCGCCGGAAAATAAAAGGCTTTTTCTCGTTTTTGAAGTTAAGGTTTCGATCGAAGTCGCAGAAGCATCGCTCCATGTCCATCCCGCAAGCGAACAAAACGATCTGGCGTAGCGCCGTTGCGGCAGATAAGGAAGCTACTAGGAGAGTCGAACGCTTGGGCCTGTTCACGATGAATGATGGTGACTGCGACTTTCAGCAACGGGGTGAGACTGAGGATATCATGAGCAAGAACAAGCTGATCCGTTTCGACGTCGCCGACAATCAGGCCGGCGGCCAGCGTCGCCCCTTCGCCAAGGCCGTCAGGGCAGGCGATTTCGTGTACGTTTCGGGTCAGGTTCCGACCATCAACGGCGAAATCGTTACGGGCAATATCGTCACGCAGACCGAGCAGGTCATTGCCAATATCAAGGATGTCCTTGCTCTTGCCGATTGCACGCTCGAGCATGTGGTGAAGGTCAATGTGTGGCTGGATGACGCTCGTGATTTCTCGAGCTTCAATGCGGTATTCGAAAAGCATTTCATCGATCATCCGCCAGCCCGTTCGACCGTTCAGTCGCCAATGATGGTCGATGTGAAGGTGGAAATGGACGTCATCGCCTACAAACCGCTCGACTGACCGAGCGCTGTTTTTTGCCTCGATCGCGGTGCGGCAAGGGCTGCATCGCAATCCATCTCGCGTCCATTTATGGTGACGCAATTTAATAATCAGTTTCTCCAATATCTGCTCTTCAATCCCAAAGCAGGCACGCTGTCTGCTTTGGGATTTTGGATAAGCGCACGCTTTTTTCCCGATTGCGGCCCCTCTAGTCGCGGCTCGCTCTGCTGCCACCAGAACACAGCTCTCGCGATATCCCCACGCAATTTCCGGTAGCGGGGGGCTTGCGTGCCGACATCAGCGGCAATCTTCCAAATCTTAAAATCGATGCCTGTTGATTTCCAATCAGCGATTGACGAGCTCTGAAACTCGATATTAAATCAATTTGATTGACTACTCACAAGCAGCAAGAGGGGCTGGAAATGAGAATGAGGAAAAAGTCATTGCGCAATCTATTTTATCGGACATCACTGGCAGCGGCGGCGCTAGGCGCTTCGCTGGCGTTCGGTGCAGGCATGGCATCCGCGGAATCCGTGCTAACGATGCACATCGAGGAGCAGACCAGCTGGGTCAGCAACTTCAATCCTTTCGATCTGGCCGGTCGTCGCCAGAGCACGATGGATTTCATCTACGAGCCGTTGGTCATCTTCAACGCCAATGGCGGCGGCAAGCCGGTCTGGCGTCTCGCGACCAGCTACAAGTTTTCCGACGATCTCAAGTCGATTACGTACGAACTGCGCCCCGGGGTGAAATGGTCGGACGGTCAGCCGCTGACGTCGGCCGACGTGAAATACACGATCGACCTGATGCTGAAGAACCCGGCTGTCGACACCGTTGGTGTCGGCGAGACAGTCGCCTCCGTCGAAGCACCGTCGCCGACAGAGGTGACGATCAAGCTCAAGGCCGTGAATTCCGAATTCCCGGAATCCCTCGCCGATCTCGCCGTCGTGCCCGAGCATATCTGGAAGAACGTGGCCGATCCGGTCGCTTTCAAGAACGAAAAGCCCATCGGTTCCGGCCCGATGACCGAAGTTCGCCGCTTCACGCCGCAGGTTTACGAGCAGTGCCGCAATCCGAACTATTGGGATGGCGCATCGCTTCATGTCGATTGCCTGCGCCTGCCGCAGATTTCGGGCAACGACCAGATGCTGGCGCTGCTGCCGGAAGGCACCGTGGACTGGATCGGCTCGTTCCTGCCGCAAATCGACAAGACTTTCGTTGCGCTCGACCCGCAGCATAATGGCTACTGGCAGCCGCCGGTGGAAACCGTTGCCTTCGAGATGAACTTCAAATCTTCGAGTGTCGGTAATTTCGAGGCATTCAAGGATCTCAACTTCCGCCATGCGTTCAGCCTGGCGATGGACCGCAAATCGATGGTCGATATTGCCGGCTTCGGTTATCCGGTCGTCAACCTCCATGCCAGCGGCCTGCCGCCGCGCTTCGAAAGCTGGCGCAACAAGGCTGCCGAGGGCGACAAGGACGCCTTTATGGGCTTCGACACCGACAAGGCAAACAAGATCCTGGATGACGCCGGCTACAAGAAGGGCGCGGACGGCTTCCGCACCACGCCAAGCGGCAAGCCGATCACCTTCGCGGTCATCGTGCCGAACGGCTGGACCGACTGGATCGATGCCGTGCAGATCGCCGTCGAAGGGCTTCGCGCCGCGGGTATCAATGCCTCCGTCGCCACGCCGGAATACGAGCAGTGGCGCAAGCAGCTTCTCGATGGCAGCTTCGATGTCGTCATGAACTCGCGCGCCGATAGCGCGACGCCGTTCCAGGGCTATTATCAGAGCCTGTCGACGGCCTATGCCGGCAAGCTCACCGTCGCCGCGCCACGCTACTCCAACCCGAAGCTCGATGCGCTCTTCGATCAGTATCTGAAGTCGTCTTCCGATGATGATCACAAGAAGATCTTCAACGATATCCAGGTTATGATCGCCGACGATTTCCCGGTCGTTCCCGTCTTCAACGGCCCGACCTGGTATCAGTATTCCAGCAAGCGTTTCACCGGTTGGGTCACGGACAAGGATCCGGTGATGAATCCGGAAAACCACGACAACAACCGCATGCGTCTCATGCATCTTCTGCGTCTGAAGCCGGTCCAATAAGGCCACAGCGAAGGAAGCAGACATGCGTGTTTCGAGCCGGCGCCTCGGCGTCTACGCGGTGGCATTGGCCTTCGCGATCGTCGTGAACTTCATTCTTCCCCGGCTTATGCCGGGGAGCCCCGTCGATGCCATGGTCGCCCAGCTCGGGCCGCGGGCCACGCCCGCGGCAGTCGAGGCGATCAAGGCCCGTTTCGGCGAGATCGACCAACCGATCATGATGCAGTTCCTCGATTACCTTAAAGGCCTCGCCACCTTCGATCTTGGCGTTTCGGTCAAATACTATCCGCAGACGGTGGTCCAGGTGCTGAGCCGGGCGACTCTCTGGACCATCTTCCTTGTGGTCACCGCGATCATATTTTCGCTGTGTGTCGGTGTCGTGCTCGGTGCGGTCGCGGCATGGAGGCGCGGCGGGCGGTTCGATACGGTCGTATCGCCCTTCGCGGTCATCCTGTTTTCGATACCGCCCGTCATCGTGGCGCTCACGACCCTGTTCGTCTTCGCCGTATCGTTGCGCTGGTTTCCCGTGGGATATGCCTATGATCCCAACCTCGATCCGGGTTTCAATTTCACCTTCTTCGGCAGCGTGTTCATGCACGCGATCCTGCCGGTGCTGACGCTGTCACCATTCCTGATCGGTGAGTTCCAGACCACCATGCGTTCTTCGATGATCGTCGTGCTTGGCGAGGATTACGTGACGATGGGCCGCGCCAAGGGGCTGAGCAATCTCGCCGTCATGTTCGGCTATGGCGCGCGTAACGCGCTTTTGCCGGTGCTCACCAATCTTGCGCTGATTCTCGGCGCCGTCTTCGGCGGCTCGATCGTCACCGAGATCGTCTTCAATTATCCGGGTCTTGGGCTGACGCTGTTCACCGCCAGTGTGGCGCGCGACTATCCCGTCATCCAGGGGCAGTTGCTGCTGATGACGCTTGCGACGCTTGGCGCAAATTTCCTCGTCGACATCATCTACGGTCTCGTTGACCCGCGATTGAGAGAGGCAGGCCGATGAGCTTCTCCTTCCGATCCATTTTCAGCCAGAAGAAGGCGCTTGTCGGTTTCGTCATCGTCGCAGCGCTATGCCTGATGGCGATCTTCGCGCCGGTCATCGCGCCGGGCGAACCAGGCGCCCGTGTCGGTCGCTCGCATCAGCCACCATCCGTCGAGCATGTCTTCGGCACGACGAAGATGGGCCGCGACGTCTACAAGCAATTCGTCTGGGGCGCCAGAAGCTCGCTTTCGGTCGGCTTCGCCACGGGCATCGCCATTACCGTGCTCGGCACCGCCATCGGCCTCATCGCCGGCTATACCGGCGGCAAGACCGATGCTGCACTCGACCTTGCCACGAATGCCGTGCTGGTCATCCCGAACATGCCGCTCCTCATCCTGCTTGCTTCCTTTGCCGGCACAGTCGGGCCGATAACGATCATGACCATCATCGCCATGACGTCCTGGCCATGGGGCGCGCGCATGACGCGTTCCCAGACGATGGCGCTACGCAACCGCGATTTCGTCACCGCCGCCAAGATGATCGGCGAGCCCGCCTGGCGCATCATCTTCGTCGAGATCCTGCCGAACCTGACGCCGCTCATCGGCATCAACCTGGTCGGCAGCATCATCTACGCGATCGTTGCCCAGACCACGCTCGAATATCTCGGCTTCGGCGATCCGCTGAAGGTTACTTGGGGCACCATGCTTTACAACGCTCAGAATGCCTCGGCCATCATGGTTGGCGCCTGGTGGGATATCGGCATACCGGCTATCGGCATCGCGCTGACGGGGCTTGGTCTTGCGCTGATCAACTTCACCTTCGATGAAATCGCCAATCCGCAATTGCGTTCCGGCCCGGCCTTGACCCGCTGGTTCCGCCTGACACGCGCTCGCAACCGCATGATGAGGACCGAGCAATGAGCGGCAATCTGCTTGAGATCGAACATCTTAATATCGACTATCTGCTCGACAAGGGCGATTTCCGCGCGGTGAAGGATGTATCCTTCAATATCGGCCGCGGCGAAATCTTCGGTCTTGCCGGCGAATCCGGCTGCGGCAAGAGCACGATCGCCTATGCGATCACTCGGCTCTCCAAGGCTCCGGCCTGGATCAGCGGCGGAAGCATTCGGCTCGACGGGCAGGATCTGCTCAAGATGCCGGAAGGCGAGCTGCAGAAGATCCGCTGGAAGCGCATCGGCATGGTATTCCAGAGCGCTATGAATTCTCTCAATCCGCTGATGCGGGTGGAGGCACAATTCCACGACGTCTTGCGTCGCCACACCGGATGCACGCGTCAGGAATCGCGTGCGCGGGCCGAAGAAATGTTCAAGCTGGTCGGCATTCCCCCGCATCGCGTCGGCGATTACCCGCACCAGTTTTCCGGTGGCATGCGCCAGCGCATCGTCATCGCCATCTGCCTGGCGCTACGTCCTGAACTCATCATCATGGACGAACCGACAACAGCGCTCGATGTCGTCGTGCAGCGTGAGATTCTCGAACAGGTTCTCGACCTGCAGCAGACCTATGGCTTCTCGGTGCTGTTCATCACCCATGACCTGCATCTGATGGCGCAGCTATGCCACCGTATCGGCGTCATGCTGAGGGGCGAACTGGTCGAGGTCGGTGATGTCACTCAGGTCAGCCAGTCGCCCGTTCATGAGTACACGCGCAAGCTTTGGAATGCCATTCCACAGCTTCCGGTCAGCGCGCATCCTCTCGGAGTTTTCGCATGAAACCGCAGATACAGGCTGTGACTGCAGAACCCTTCATCCGGCTCGATGATATCCAGCGCCATTTCGGCCCCGTGCACGCGTTGAAAAGCGTTTCCTTTTCACTATTCGCGGGAAAGGCACTGGCACTGGTCGGCGAATCCGGCTGCGGCAAGACCACCTGCGCCCGCATCATTGCCCGCCTCGACAAGCCAACTGCCGGCCGGCTCCTCTTTCGCGGACGGGATCGCACGGCGCGAGGGGCGAGCAAAGACGAGCGGATGTACCGCAAGGATGTGCAGATGGTGTTTCAGGATCCGTTCTCCTCGCTCAACCCGGCCTTCACGATCAATCATCACATCGCAAGGCCACTGCAGTTGCACGGTGGGGACAAGCCGAAGGCCGAGCGAGAGGAGGATATCGCGAAGCTGCTCGAGAGTGTCGGGCTCGATCCTGCGGTGACACGCCAGAAGTTTCCGCACGAACTCTCCGGCGGTCAGCGCCAGCGCGTCAATATTGCCCGAGCGCTTGCGGTTTCTCCGAGCGTACTGGTGGCCGACGAGCCGACTTCGATGCTCGACGTCTCGATCCGCAAGGATATTCTCGATCTGCTGGCGCGGGTAAAACGGGAAAACGATCTCGCCATGCTCTACATCACCCATGATATCGCAACGGCTGCCCATGTTGCGGAGGAGATCGTGGTGATGTTTGCCGGCCAGATGGTCGAGTGGGGCGAGACCGATGCCGTCCTCGCCAGTCCGAAGCACCCCTATACGCAGCTTTTGCTTTCTGCCGTGCCGGATGGTGGCCGCAGGTTCGTGACCGGCGGCAGTGCCCGCTTTCTGGAGCAGGCGGAAAAGATCCGCGCGCTCAGCCGGCCGGTCTCGACGGTGGTCGAGGAAGTCGGTCCCAATCATTTCATGCGTGCGCTCGTCACATCGAATTAGGAGGAATTCCCTTGGACTATCTGGTCAATCTATCGACCCTGCCGATCGACACCCAGTCGCCGGAGCGCATGGCGAAGGCAGGCGTCACCATTCGGCGGGCACTGCCGCCCGAGTTGAGGCTTATCACCGGTTGGGTGGCGGAACATTTCAGCCAGGGCTGGGCGAGCGAGACGACGGTCGCGATGAGCCGCCAGCCGCCGACATGCTTTATCGCCACGCGCAATCGGGAGCTTGTTGGCTTTGCCTGCCACGAGGCGACGGCACGCGGCTTCTTCGGCCCGACCGGCGTCGACGAAAGCGTTCGCGGCCTCGGCATCGGGCGCGCGCTGCTGTTTGCCTGCCTCAACGACCAGAAGGCTATGGGCTACGCCTATACGGTCATCGGCGATGTCGGCCCGTCGGAATTCTACGAGAAGACGGTCGGCGCGATCCAAATCCCCAATTCCGCACCCGGCATCTACGCCGGCATGCTCAAACTTTGAACGATACCTTCAGGAAGAGAGAATGCTCATGTCGACACCGCGATCCTTGGCTTTGCGGCTTGAAACAACCTGGAACCCGCCGACGGACGATAAGGAATTTTCCTATGTCCTGCGGCTGAAGAACTTGTCATCAGAGCCGCTTTCCGGATTCGCGCTCTGCGTCAGCGGCCCCGGCCGCGTTGATCCTGCCGGCATCGTCGAGGGCGCAACGGTCACGAAACGGCTGTCCAATTTCACCGAATTCCAGCCGCCGGAAGGCTTCATACTGGCTGGTGGTGAGACATGGACCATTACGGTTCATGCTTTGAGCTGGCCCTTCCGTCACTGGACGGATGGTGCCACCAGTGCTTATCTGGCGCTTTGCGATGGAACTGCCGTATCCCTTGCCACTGAGCCGACGCGCACATCGTCAAGCAATGCGCCTTTGAAGCGCGGCGCCGAAATCTATCCCGTTCCGGCCAATCCTCCTGTTCCACTAGCGATCATTCCCTGGCCGAACCGCGTTGCGGTTTCGTCGCGCCGTCCGCTGCCGGCGGGCTTTGCGCTAAAGGCGACGACACCAGAAGCACAGGCGGCGGCTGCAAGCTTCACGGCTCTCGTAGAGCATCTCTTCGCGGCCGAGGGACTTGTCCGCGCCGAGACGGAAGGCGCTGCAACGGTGGTGCTGCGTCAAACGGAAGGTCTAGGCCCCGAAGCCTATAGGCTGGAGTTTGCCTCGGAGAGCGTCACCGTCGAGGCGAGCACCCAGACCGGCTTCGTCTATGGCCTCGTGACCATCGGCCAGATCTGGCGCGGGGCACGCCTGCATCCACAGGCTTTCCATTTCCCGGCCGCCGGCGAGATCGTCGACGAGCCGTCCATGAGCTGGCGCGGCCTGCATCTCGACGTCTCGCGCCAATTCTACGGCACGGCTGAAATCAAGAAGCTGATGGCGGTTCTTGCCTGGAACAAGCTCAATCGCTTCCATTGGCACCTGTCGGACGACGAATCCTGGCGTGTGGAGATCGACGCCTATCCGGCATTGACGGAGATCGGCGCATGGCGGGGCCACGGACTGCCGTTGCCGCCGCTTCTCGGCTCCAGCCCGGCTCGCACCGGCGGCTATTATACCAAGGCGGCCGTGCGCGAGATCGTCGCATACGCCAAGGGCTTCGGCATCGAGATCCTGCCCGAGATCGATATGCCCGGCCATTGCTATGCGATGCAGCAGGCAATCCCGGAGCTTCGCGATCCGAACGAGGTCGGCAGCTACTATTCGGTGCAAGGCTTCCCGGACAATTGCGTCAATCCGGCGCGCGAAAAGACCTATGAGGTTATCGAGACCATCCTTTCCGAACTGATCGAACTCTTCCCGTTCAAGACGATCCATATCGGCGCCGATGAAGTGCCGCTTGGCGCTTGGTCCGGCTCGCCGGAGGCGCTTGCCCGTCTGCGCGAACTGGCCGGCGACGAGTTAGCGGACGCCCATGCCACGCGCCTGAACGTCATCACCAACACGCACGGGGCCGACGATATTCACGGCTCGGGTGCTGCTATCCTGCAGGCCGAATTCCTGGAGCGTATCCAGGCGTTTCTTGCCTCGAAGGGCTGCATAACTGGCGGTTGGGAAGAGGCGGCGCATGGTGACAGGATCGACAAGGACAAGAGCTATCTCTGCAGCTGGCGCAACGTCGAAGTGGCGGCTGAACTCGCTGGACGTGGCTACGAGATCGTCGTCTGCCCTGGCCAGGTCTATTATCTCGACATGGCGATCCGCCCGGACTGGGACGAGCCGGGCGGCAGTTGGGCCGGCTATTCTGATGCGGAGAAGATCTACACCTTCGATCCCGTCGGCGGCTGGACGGATGCACAGAAGGAGAAGCTTCGCGGCATCCAGGCCTGCATCTGGTCGGAACCGATGACCGACCGCGCCGTTTTCGACCGGCTCGTCTTCCCACGTCTTTCGGCGCTGGCGGAAACCGGCTGGACCAAGCCTTCGGCCAAATCCTGGGAGCGGTTCAAGGCGCTCGCGGGCACGATGCCGCTGCTTTACGGCCTGCATCAATTTTGACAGCTTGATGCACGGCCCTCAGGCGCGACCCAGCCGGGTCGCGCCTGAGCAAGGTTGCCAGAACGCAGGTCGAGCCGCTTGCCTAGCCTATGACGGCGCGGTGCGTCAGCGGCTTCTGAAGCACATCGAATTGAGGGTTGGTTTCCGAGAAAATGGGCAAGGCCGCCGCGCCGAGGATGGCGGTATCCTTGCCGGTGGCGCCGATCATCAAACGGGGAATGGTGCGCTTTTCCATCGGATTCACTGGAGTGTACAGCGGCTCCACGCGCTCGGCCAGTCCGATCATGAGGGATGTGGGAGCGCTGCCGCCAAGCACGATCGTCTGCGGATCAAAGGCCAGTTCGAGGAAATCGATCGTCTGTCGAAGCGGCTGCACAGCCTGTTCCAACCAGACCTCCAGGCCGCGGCTGTTGGCCGCAATCATCGCGTCCAGTTGATCCGGGTCCAGCTCCTGCGCATCCTCGATCTCCAGACATTCGTAGGCGACGGATGGCGAGACATAGCGGTCGAGACAGCCGCGCTTACCGCAGGTGCAAAGCCTGCCATGCGGCTCGACGATGATGTGGCCGATTTCGCCGGCATTGGCACGGCTGCCCTTGTAGAGGTGGCCGTCGAGGAACATGCCGGCGCCGATGCCGCCGTCACCCGCCAGAAAGAGATAGACGAAGCTTCCGAGGCCGCGGGCAACACCATGGAGCCGCTCGCCGATCGCCGCCGCTGTGGCATCGTTTTCGACAAGCACAGGCAGGCCGATCAGGCGTTCGAGTTCACGGGCCACGGGAAAATCCTGCCAGCCCGGCAGGTTCAGTGGGCTTAGCGAGGTGACGCCGCCATCGGCGTAGCGCCCGGGCAGGGCAATGCCGATGCCCAGCAACCGGGCGCGATCGAAGGAAAAGGCTTCCTGCAGATCCCTGACGATCTCGGCAAAGACCGGCATTGCCTCGATCGGTCCCGGCCTGTCGACATGGCGGTCAATGCGGGCGCAAACCGTGCCGGAAAGATCCGTGAGTACCCCGGCCGCACGCTGGCGGCCGAGTTCGAGGCCGATGGAGTAGGCTCCCATGGGATTGATGGTGTATGGGATGATGGGCTGGCCGCGGGCGATCTTCTGTGCCTCCATCGGGATGAGGAGGTGCGAACGCGCGAGTTCCTCCACGATATTCGAAACCGTCTGTGTGGTCAGTGCTGTCATGCGCGCAATCGCTGCGCGCGACATCGGCCCGTTGGTGCGAATGGCCTCGATCACGACACGCCGATTATGCGATTTGGCCTGTTCGAGATTCGTGCCTGAAATTGTCTTCATGGGAGGACCGGAGATGACTTTATTTTATGTTGTTGCTTGCCACGCTTTGCCATGGCGTGGAGGAGGGGCCGCATGCCGCTTCTGCGTCTATATGTAGTTTCTATGCTTTTGCCGATGCGTTCAAGCGGCGATCAATTGAGGTTGCGCCGTTTGAACGGGAGTGCATAGCGCTTTTTCTCTTCTATAGATGATCCGCGCGTCTCTTTACTGCGGCTGACATTGCGTTAGTGTCTGGTTACCTCGGCCTTTTGCCGCGGTAAGCCCCGGAGGAATTCGATGATCAGACTGCTCGGAATCGCCATTATCTCGACCTGCATTGCCGGTGGTGCGATGGCGGCGGATGCGACATGCAAGGCCCAGGCCGCCGACAAGAAGCTGGCAGGCGCCGCTTTGACCAGTTTTACCAAGAAATGCGAGAAGGATGCCGCAGCCGCCTGCGATACCCAAGCAGCATCGAAGAAGCTTGCTGGCGCCGCAAAGACCAGCTTCGTCAAGAAGTGCACGTCCGACGCCACTGGCAGCTGATCGCCCAATTTTTCGTCTTGTCTCAAGAGGCTTCGGCCGCCGTTGGCGGCCGGGTCAAAAAGCGCCTCGCTACCGACGTCGATCCGGCGATCGGTATATTCCAGTCTCGCGAGCTATGCTTCATCCAGCAGGCAACCGAGTTCGGATCATATTATTCCTTGCGGTAGGTACCTTTCAGGGTCACGCCATCGGCAAAATCACACACACCCGCCTGTGATACGCGCCATGTCCTTGCGTTGAGACGGTCGAGGCCGATCTTGCACGCTTCTCTGGTGAGTTCAGCGTGCTCCCTCGTCAGCGGGACGACACCGTCGATGCCATCGGCATTGACGTCGCCCGCGTCGGCTCCGCCGGGACCGACAAAGGTCGAGGCGAGCGAGACCGCGAGGAAGCCCCCAACCGGCCCGAAGATCGCGAGATGACCCTCATTGCCGTCAGTGCTGTTCGACTGGAAGTCCATAGATGCGCTTTGTCCACCCTTGGTCCTCAGAAGAGACGCGATCCGGTCGTCGTAGGCCTGTCGAATGCATTCAGCGTCGCTGCAGGACTGTAGCGTCGTAATCCAGTGCCGTTGCTGTTCCCGGATTTTGCCCGCATCGTCGTGCTTCAGCGCGGCAGCATAGAGATCGCTCACAATCGCATCCCGGGCCAGCAGCGATTTGTCCCGACAAATCATGTGGTCACCTGTCGAACCAGGTTTTGCGCAATCGATCCCTGCGGCCTCGACGTTCATGGCAAATAAACCGATGATGGCCACCGCCGAGGGCGATCTTGCAATCTTCATGGGTACCTCCATCCTCCGACACCGAAGCTAATTATGGCTGCTGGCGGTTTCGTAAAGGTCATCCCGGCAGACGGCCAAACTCGGCAAATGTCGCACCGGTGTTTGAAGATCGTCGATATTCTCCTAGTTTGGACAATCTGAGCGGATTGATGTTGATGGGAGGTCGCGTGGAAGGCGAAACGCAATTGTCCGGCAGGATCACGTTCCTGATTGTCGGTTCCTTGTTTCTTGCCATTGCCATAGCGATGGGAGCCTTGGCACTTCACCTTTATCGGACCTACGCAAACGCGACCGCCATGGCAGCATGCACGGTTTTCTCCTGGGGCTTCGGCAGCATGCTCATTTCGATGGTGCTCGTGCTTCTGACTTCGAGAAAGAAGGTTAGGGGCAGGCTCGTCACCAGACGCGGCAAGGTGACGGTCAGGCTCGGCAATAGGTTCCCAGGCTTCAATAGTCACGTGACCGGCGATGGCGTCGAAGCCGAAGGCGAGGCGGGGGTACCCATCACAAGCGTAATCCCCTCTCTTTTCCTGATCGCCTCCTCGATCGGCTTGGCACTTCTCGGCCTCTTCCTTTTCGGCCGGCATCGGCTCGATCTTATCGGATCGGGAATGTTCATCGCATTCGTGATCTATATTGCAAATTGGAGCAGGCTGGCTTGGCCGCGGAGATAGCTTTCTTGTGTCGACGGGGGAGAAACTTCGCCGGCTATTCTCGCCTTCCTAGATCGGTTTCAACAGATCGATCGAATGTCAGGCGGCATCCTTGCGACCGCTTTCGAACGAGGTATTTGCCTCCAGCGGATCGAGATCGACCCGATATGCGAACAATCTACGGCTAGCTCTGACGGTCATCGGAATAAGCAGAGGCAGAAGCAAATCTCGCAGAAACAGGCTAAGCCGACTGTTTTTTCGTTTCCTGGAAGCATTTTGCCGGGTGAGCTTCACTACGCGGGCAATACGCGGGCGCCGCAGGGCCTCATAGCGGGCAAAGGCTGCGCCGTAGTCGAGCGTCGCTGCGAGACAGGATGACAAGACTACCGCATCTTCTATTGCCATCGAGGCACCCTGGCCGGCATGTGGGCCGATGGCATGTGCGGCGTCGCCCAGCAAGACGACACGCCCGGTCGACCAGACCGGAAGCTGCGGCATATCGAAGATGGGATAGCTGCGCTCGACCTGACCGACGGCTTGAAGGATCGATCTGTTTGGTTCGGGATCGTCGGCATGCACGTGACGAACGTGAGCGGTGAGTGCTGCCGGTTCCAGTGCGCGGACTGTGTCCGGTGTATCAGCGGGGAAGGAATCGAACCAATATACGGGATGGGATGCCGTCTTGATGTAGCCGAAGAAGGCTTTCTCGCCGAAGGTCATGCGCATGACGCCATCCGTAGCCGGTATGTCGGCATCGACGATGCCGCCTGTGCCGATCAGGCCGGTAAATTGCGGCTGGGGATAATCCGGAAATATTTGTGTACGGACGAAGGATCGCAGTCCGTCGGCGGCGACGAGCATGTCGACGGCAAGACCAGTCCCTTCGGAGAAATTAAGCGTTACGGCATGCGCATGATTGTCGACCTTGGTCACGCGCCGGCCAAATTGTATGGTGATGCCTTCGGCTTGGCACTTTTCGATCAGGATGCCTGTGAGAACGCCGCGCCTGATGGTGACGGCGGGCGTGCCGAATGCCGCCAAATGGTCGCTCTGGTCGATGAGCGCGAGCCTTTTTCCGCGGGCGTTGCAGAGCTCGATGGCGCGGGTTTCCAATCCCTCGCGCAATACTTCTTCGTAGCAATCCACCGCCCGCAGCCCGTTCATGCCGTTGGACGCGAGCGTCAGAAACTCTCCTTCGGACAAGGCGGCTTCCTTGGAGCGGGCTTCGAACAGCATCGGATGAAAGCCAAATCTTGCCAGCCGGAGTGCGAGCACAAGCCCGCCTATGCCGGCGCCGCATATGCCAATCGTCGCCTCGGAGTTTGTCGCTCGATTCATGGTTGCGGCAGGATCGTCAATGGGGCACATTGGTTCTTCCTTCTAATGGTTTGATAACTGAATTATTCGATGATCGAAGAAAAGTCAAATGAAGAACAGCACCGCCTCGTGGAGGCGATCAGCCTCGCTTGTATGCGCTGGCAGGAGGCGACCGAGAGCTTCGACGAAACCTTCGGCAAGCTGCATGGGCTCAACAGCGCCGAGCGGCGCTGTCTCAGCGTAATCATGCGCGCGCCGCAGCCCGCAAACGCCGTCGCCAAGGCTATCGGCCTTGCACCGCCATCGGTTACTGCCTTGATCGATCGCCTTTCGGCCCGGGACCTTCTCCACCGCGTTCCCGATCCGAACGACCGGCGTCGCGTGCTGGTGGCACCGTCCGAGAAGGCGATCAGGCTGGGACAAGAAGCCTATGGCCCAATCGAGCAGGCCGGCGCGCAGATGCTTAAACAGTTTTCCGAGGCGGAAAAGCAGGTGATCTTGCGCTTCGTCACGCAAGCCATCGAGATGCAGGAGCGAGAGCTCGAGCGGCTGTTGCAGCAGGACAAGAGCTGAATTCAATCGCCGGCGGACGATACTCCGATTTTAGGAACGCGGTACGTCTTGTCATGATCTACGACATTTCTTTACTATCCGATGTTATAGTCGGGCTTGGGGTTAAATTTGAAGGCCCGCTGGGAGAAGATGCTGGACGCGGAAATCGTCGCATTCCTGGAAGCGTGTCCGATGGCGGCACTTGTGCTCGACGCCGTCGGCACGATCGTCTTCGCCAATGCGGGAGCCCTGGAGCTCTTTATCCTTTCAGATGCGCCTCACGACCTATCCGTCTCGGATTTGATACCGGAGTGGCCGCTGCCGGGCGCTGCGTCGCAGCCATTGCTCGTGACAGGCGCCGGCCATCGACGGGATTGCCGGGTCAACGTCATGACTTGGCCCTCGGCGTCAGGAAGGTTGACGGCGGTTCTTATCGAACCAGGGAGCGAAGACCGCCATGCTGCGGTGGCGGCGAGAGAGGCCAATCTGCGCCTTCGATATGTGATCGAGATGCTGCCGGAAGCGGTCTGCGTCTTCGATGCGAGTGATCGCTACGTTCTGTGGAACGAGAAATATGCGGAGCTCTATCCGGATATCGCCGATCACCTCAAACCGGGCATCGCTTTCGAAGATATTCTTAAGATCAGCCTTGCAAGCGGCCGCATGCCGGAGGTTGTCGAAGACAAGGATATGTGGCTGAAGCAGCGCATGCGAAAGTTTCGCCAGCCGGTTTCACAGGAGGAGCAGCAGCTCCAGGATGGGCGATGGCTTCGGCATGATGATCGGCGCACGCCTGACGGCGGGGCCATCGGAATGCGGATAGACATTAGTGAGCTGAAACAGCGCGAAGAGCGGTTGCGGCAGCTTTTCGATGCCAATCCGATGCCGATGCTCCTATGCGATGGCAGCAATCTGCAGATTCTTCAGGTCAACCGGGCAGCTATCGACTTTTATGGCTTTTCAAAAGCGACGCTGCTCTCGCGGAGGGCGTGCGACATGCATGCCGAGAGCGAGGCGGATCGCTTTGCAGATGGGCTTCTCGAACTCGAAGGCGATTGCGAGGCCAGAACCGTCTGGCGGCAGAGAGTGGCCGATGGGTCGGAACGCCACGTGCTTGTTTACGTTCGATTGCTCCACGAAGGCCTGGAACGCCGCCTCCTGCTGACCATTGCCGATGTCAGCGATCGCATTCTCGCGGAGGCCGAAGCCAATCGCCTGGCACGGCACGACATGCTCACCGGATTGCCGAACCGGATGTGCTTCTACAAGGCTCTCGATGACGCCTTGAAGGTAAATAACGGAAGGAGCGTCGCCGTTTTCTGTCTTGATCTCGATGGGTTCAAACCGGTCAACGACACTTTCGGCCATGCTGCCGGCGACGAGGTTCTCAAGATGGTGGCCGAGCGGCTGCGTGGTGCGGCCAGAGGCCACATGGTTGCGCGCTTGGGCGGTGATGAGTTTGCCATCCTGATGACCGGGGAAGTGGGCGATGTCGCCGATGTGGCGAAGGGTTGCATTGCTGCCTTCAAATCCTCCTTTCGCATTGAGGGCACCACCGTCGATATCGGTATCAGCATCGGCGTTTCGGCGGCGCCGGAGAATGGCGAGAACGGAGAAGTTCTGATTCAGGAAGCGGACCGCGCGCTCTACCGAGCCAAAGCCAACGGCCGGAACACATGGCGCATGGCGAGCAGTGACCACCGCCAACAGACTGTTTCAGCACGCGTGAGATAAGAGGCGGTCCAAAAACGCACGGGCATATGTGGCTCTTGAACTTGGCTTGATCTCTCCTCATTTCAGTAGTCACTGTTTCAATCTGTCGAACCGACAGCCTCCTGCTTTTCAACAGTTGCTGCCGTTCCTCTATGCGACGCGTCCGCGTCGGAGGAGTTTTCATGGGCTTTATTGATCGCGACATCCAGCCGTCATCCGATGCCGGGCTGCTGGATGCCTATTCTCAGTCGGTATCGAGTGCCGTCGATCTCGTCGGTCCGGCCGTCAGCCGCATCGAGCGTTTGGGCGGCCGTACCGGACATGGCTCGGGCTTTGCCATTTCGCCTGATGGCCTGGTCGTCACCAACAATCATGTCGTCGACGATGCCAAGGCGGTACGCATCAAGACCCCGGAAGGGGCGACCGTTGAGGGCAGGGTGCTTGGGCGCGACCCGGATACCGACCTCGCTCTCATTCGCGCCAACGACTGGCCGGGCAATTGGGCGCGACTTGGCGATTCCAAATCGCTGAAGCGTGGTCACATCGCGATCGCCATCGGCAATCCGCTTGGCTTCGAATGGACCGTCACCGCCGGCATCGTCTCGGCGCTGGGCCGGTCGATGCGCGCGGCCAGCGGTCGGCTGATGGAAGATATCATTCAGACGGATGCCGCCCTCAATCCCGGCAATTCCGGCGGTCCGCTGGTTTCTTCCGCCGGCGAAGTGATTGGCGTCAATACCGCCGTCATTCAGGGCGCCCAGAGCATCGCGTTTTCGGTCGCCTCTAATACGGCGAAGCATGTGGTGTCCGAAATCCTGCGTTTCGGCCATGTCCGGCGTGCTTATATCGGCATTGCCGCTGATACGGTCGAGCTGCATCGGCGCATCGCGCTCGAGGCCGGCGTCACACATTCGACCGCCGTGCGTCTGCGTCGTGTCGAGAAGGATAGTCCGGCCGAAAAAGGCGGCTTGCAGGAGGGTGACTACCTGCTTGCCATCGATGGACACGCCGTCTCCGGCATAGATGATGTCGTCAGGCTACTTGATGGCGACAAGATCGGCATGGAGATCGAGGTCTTGATCTTCAGCGTTGCCGGCCTGATCGAGCGAAGGCAGGTCAAGCCTTCGGCACGACCTGCCATCTAACGAATGGTGCTAATCCTTGAGACGGCAGCATTGCACTCGCGGTGCTGCCGTTCTCTTTTATCCTCTTCCGACAAGCGGCATCTTCGTTGCCATTACAGTCATGGAAAGAACATTGGCGTCGAGCGGCAGGGTTGCCATATAGACGACGGCGCGGGCAACATGCTCTGCCGAAATCGTCGGCTCCGCTGCGGTCTCGCCATTTGCCTGCAGCACGCCGGCACTCATCCGCGCCGTCATGTCGGTGGCGGCATTGCCGATATCGATCTGGCCGCAGGCGATGTCGAAGGGACGACCGTCGAGCGCCGTCGATTTCGTCAGGCCGCTGATCGCATGTTTCGTGGCCGTATAGGGTGCGGAATGCGGCCGCGGTGTCGTCGCTGAGATCGAACCGTTGTTGATGATGCGGCCGCCTTGCGGCGCCTGGGCTTTCATCAGGCGGAATGCCTGCTGCGTACAGAGGAACGCGCCCGTCAGGTTCGCACCGAGAATGGCGTTCCATTGCTCGAAGCTCAGCTCCTCCATCGGCACGGCCGGCAGACCCATGCCGGCATTGTTGACCAGAAGGTCGAGGCGGCCATAGCGGTCGGCGATCATATCGAAAAGGCTGCGGACCGATGAGGGGTCACTGACATCGGCGGCAACCGCAAGAAATTCCGTTCCGGTCTCCTCGGCAAGCTCGCGGGCAGTTTTTTCTAGAACGTCAGCCCTGCGTCCTGAGATGACGACCTTGAAGCCTGCCGAGCCGAGCGCCTTGGCGATGGCTCGACCGATGCCCGTGCCGCCACCAGTCACCAACGCGATCGCATTTTTTACATCCGATGATGCCTGCGTCATACGACCCTCCCGTCCAGTTCATCTTCGATATGCGCCCGCAGGATCTCGTCGAAGCTCTGTTCGGCCTTGAAACCGAGATCGGTCGCACGCTTGGCGTCGAACTGTGTCGCCCAACCGGAAACGATGCGCTCGATCATCGGATCCGGCTCGCGGCGGATGAGCGCAACCGCCTTGTCGCCACCGACACGCCGGAGCGCATCGATCTCATCAGAAACAAGCGCCGAAAGTCCCGGCATGGTGAGATTGCGACGCGGCCCGACCTTCGCCGTATCGAGCGTTGCGGCGTGCACGAAGAAGCCGACGGCGGAGCGGGGACTTGCAAACCAGTGCCGCACCGTATCGCTGACGGGCAGAACAGCCTCCTTGCCGACCAACGGTTCACGCAGGATGTTGGAAAAGAAGCCGGAGGCCGCCTTGTTGGGAGTGCCGGGGCGCACGCAGATGGTCGGCAGTCGGATGCCGATGCCATCGAAAATGCCGCGGCGTGAATAATCGGCAAGCAGCAGTTCCGTAATTGCCTTCTGCGTGCCGTAGCTCGTCAGCGGCGCGGTCAGGAATTCGTCACCGATGACATCGGGGAAGGGGGTGCCGAACACGGCGATGGAAGAGGCGAAGATGACGCGTGGGGTATAGGCCGATTTCAGGCCTTGCTGGCGAATGGCTTCGAAGAGTGCCCGCGTGCCGTCGAGATTGACGGAGTATCCCTTGTCGAAATCGGCCTCGGCCTCGCCCGAAACGATGGCGGCGAGATGGAAGATCATATCCGGACGGTCTTCGATGAGCTTTTCCGCAACACCAGGGCTCGCAAGATCGATCGTTAGGGCTTTTGATATGGATTGAAGCGCTTCCGGCAACGGCGGCTGGAAGGCATCGACCAGCGTCAGGTGATCGATAGCCTTGCCGAGAATCGTTGGGTCGTCGGCGATGCGGTTGACGAGCTTGCGGCCGACCATGCCGGCAGCGCCCAGGATCAAAACATGCATATTGGATTTTCCTCCCAATAGAGCAATTCCCGGAAAAGTGCTTAGCGGTTTTCCATCCGGAATTGCGAGAAAACAAGCAGACGGAGCGGCTCAAGGATTCAATGAAAAGCTGAACCACTCCAAACTGATATCAGTCTTCGGGATCGATCCCGAGCAAATGTCTTTGATGGCCATCCGGCATTGAGGATGCCAATCACCTTTTATTTGAATGCCTGCAGCCAGGCGAGCCCTGCCTCCGTCGTGGTTACCGGCCGATATTCCGCGCCGATCGGCCTGTCATAGCCAAGCTTCTCCAGGAACTGCAGAATATGACGGTAGTCGATCTCCCCGTGGTCCGGTTCCCGTCTATCCGGAACAGCGGCGATTTGGATGTGGCCGATTGCCGCCATATGATCCTGCAGCCTGCGGGTCAGGTCGCCCTGCATGATCTGGAGGTGATAGCAGTCGAACATCAGCTTGAGGTTGGCGGCATCGATCGCGGCTATGATATCGAGTGCCTGATCGGCAGTCTGCAGGAAGTAGCCTGGCGCATCGCGATAGTTGAGCGGCTCGATCAGGATCGTCGTCCCCGTCTTGTCAGCGCGTTCGCAGGCATAACGCAGATTGGCGATGAAAGCGCCCCGTGCCTCGTCGCCGGCGGCCTTGCCCGCCATCACATGCACGTTTCGCGCGCCGATGGCCGCTGCATAATCGATCGCCTGATCGATGAGACGACGGGCTTCATCCTCGCGGCCCGGAACGGCGGCAAGTCCATTGTCACCGGCCGCGATATTGCCGCGGGCGGTGTTGAGGCCGAGCATGGAAAGACCAGTCTCCTCCAATGCCTGACGCACGGCTTCAGCGGGCGTGTCGTAGGGGTAATGGCATTCCACCGCATCGAAGCCGGCGCGCTTGGCGGCGCGGATAGCGTCGGGAAGGGAAAGCTCCTGCCATAGGAAACCCAGATTGGCCGAAAAGCGCGTCATGGTCAGTCCCATTCCACATCATAGGTGCGGATGAGATCGGCGATCTGCGCCTCCGTCAACAGCGAAGGATTGGCCCCGCGTGTCAAGATGGCAAGCTTTGCCGTCTCTTCCAGTTCTTCAATTGCATAGACAGCCGCTTCCAGATCTTTCGCAGAAACGACAGGTCCATGTGCCGCCAGCATGACGGCGCTGCGCTTGCCGGCCAGTCCGCGAATGGCATCGCCCATCGCCGGGTCGCCCGGCATGAAATAGGGCAGGAGTTTTACTTTGCCGAGCTTCATGATCGAATAGGCCGTCAACGGCGGCAGCATGTTGTCGACATCGACGCCGGGCAGGATCGAGAGGGCCACCGAATGGCTCGAATGGAGATGAACGACGGCGCCCGTCTTCTTCGGCCGTGTCTCATAGAAGGCGGCATGCAGCGGCATTTCCTTGGTCGGCTTGTCGCCGCCGATCAGACGCTCTTTGTCGTCGAATAGCGAGAGGCGTGCCGGATCGAGGCGCCCGAAGGAACTGCCCGTCGGCGTCACCAAAAGCCTGCCGTCGCTGAGGCGTGCCGAAATATTGCCCGAAGAACCGGCGGTCAGCCCGCGGTCGTAGAGCGACTTGGCCATCATGCATATCTGTTCGCGCAAGTTCGCTTCTTCGCTCATGCCGTCTCCAATCGGTCGAAAGCGTCCGCAAAGAAGGTTTCTTTGCCGAAATTGCCGGATTTTAGAGCTAGAGCGACTGTTTCACCTCCAAGGGTCGTGAAAGTCCAAGGCACGCCGGGTGCGATTTCCGGCCCGAGAGTCAGATGCGCCGCGCCGAGCGCCTGCGTGATTGCACCGGACGTCTCGCCGCCTGCAACGACGAAGCGGCGCGTGCCGCAATCGAAGGCCGTGCGGGCGATCACGGAAAGAGCGTCCTCGACCACTTTGCCTGCCTTGTCCCGCCCCAAACGTTCTTGCGCCTGCCGCACTTCATTAGGCTCGGCGGTGGCGTAAATGAGTTTCGGCGCGTCGGGGGATTGCTGGCGCAGCCATTCCAGCGCGGTACCGGGGCCTTCCTCTGCAAGCGCGATCGGATCGAGCCGCAGGCTGGCGACCTTGCCGGCGTAATTGGCAACCTGCTTCCGCGTCATGGCAGAACAGCTACCGGAGAGCACGATCGAACCGCCGGTGATCTTTGGCAGTGCCTGTCGATGTTCGGAAAGGCTGACGAGACCTTCCTCCATGTAGAATTGCGGAAGCTGGCCGGCAATCGCGCTGCCGCCTGTCACCAGCGGCATGTCGAAAGATGCTGCTGCGATCGTTCGAAGATCGTCGTCGGATACAGCATCGACGATTACATGCCGAATGCCGTCGTTGCCGAGTTGTGCCAACTTTGCTCTCAGCGATTCCGCTCCCTTCGAGACAATATTATGGTTGGCAAGGCCGACAGCGCCATTCACCTGCGGCATCAGAAGCCGTACAAGGCTTGAATCGCGCATCGGCGTCAGCGGATGGTCCTTCATCGGACTCTCCGACAGAAGCTGTTCGCCGACGAAAAGATGACCCATGAAGATGCTACGCCCATTTTCCGGAAAGGCTGGGCAATGGATCGCCTGGGTCGCGCCGGTCTCCGCCATCAGCATATCCGCGACCGGACCGATATTGCCTTCGGCCGTGCTGTCGAATGTTGAGCAATATTTCCAGAAGAAGCGACTCGCTCCCGCTTCCTTGAGCCAATTCAGTGCTTGCCGGGCCTGCTTCACGGCGGCCTCGACCGGCGATGTCCGGCATTTGAGGGCGATGACTTCAAAAGCCGCCGTCTCGTTCGGGTAGCGTCTGTCTTGCGGAATGCCGATCCGCAGCGAAACGGGCAGTCCGCCGCGCGCCAGCAGCGCGGCAAGATCGGTCGCTCCGGTAAAGTCATCCGCGATACAGCCAAGCAGGAGTGTCATGGCCTACCCCTTAACGCCCGGCAGGCTGGCGCCGCTCCTGGCGGCCAGAATCTTCGCAACCGCGGCGTCATCCTCCAGGCCCAGGCCCGCCTCCGATGCTTCGACGAAGAGATCGAGCGCCGTTGTTGCGAGCGGAGTGACGGCACCCGCTTTGCCGGCCTCGGATGTAACGATGCCGAGGTCCTTGACGAAGATATTGACCGCCGAGCGCGGCGTATAATCGCCGGACACGATGTGTTCGCCGCGGTTTTCGAACATCCACGACGAGCCGGCGGATACGCAGATCACGTCATAGAGCGTTTTCAGATCGATGCCGGCCTTGGCGGCAAGCGTCATGGCTTCTGCCGTTGCGGCAATATGCACGCCGGCCAGCAACTGGTTGATCATCTTGACTTGCGAGCCGGCGCCGGGGCGATCCCCGAGGCGGAATACCTTGGCGGAGATAGCCTCGAGCACTGCGGATGCCTTATCGAAAACCTCGGGCATGCCGGATGCCATGACGGTAATCTCACCCGAAAGCGCACGGACATGGCCGCCGGAGACGGGAGCGTCGATGACGAGCATGCCAGCTGCCTCCAGTCTTTCGGCAATGGCGATCGTGGCGCTCGGGGCCATGGTGGTGCAGAGCAGGAACACGGTGGAGGGCCGTGCGGTCTTCAGCGCGCCGTCCTGGCCGAAAAGCACGTCTTCGACCTGCTTGCTGTTGACGACATAGACGAGGATCACGTCGGCATCTTCTGCCGCTGACGCCGGCGTCGTGCAGGGCGTACCGCCGTTCTCTGCAAAACGGGCGAGGACCTCGCTGCGAACATCGCAGCCGCGCACGGCAAAGCCCGCTTTCAGAAGGGAAAGAGCAGCGCCCCAGCCCATGGACCCCAGGCCGATAATGGCTGCCTTCTTCGTGTTCTGCACGGTGCTACCTCTGCTATTTTCAACTATGTTACCGATACCGGTATCGGTAACATAGCTTTATTTTCCCCGGAATTGTCAATAGGCTGATGTTTGCCTTTTCGCGGAAACATTCTATGAAGAAGAGCGGCATCGTGCCAGCCGCTATGGGTCATCGAGGGTTGCTTGGGGATGCGCAAACCCACTCTGGAGGAAGTCGCGATCGAGGCGGGCGTCAGCAAGATGACGGCATCGCGCGCCTTGCGTGGCGTAGCCGACGTCTCCAGCGAAACGCGTGACAGGGTGATCGAAGCGGCAACGCGGATGAATTATGTCGGCAACAGGCTGGCGCTCTCCTTGTCCTCGCAACGCACAAACCTAGTCGCTGTCGTCGTTCCCAGCATGTCGAACATCGTCTTTCCAGAGGTACTTGCCGGTATTTCCGCCGGGCTCGATGGTTCCGGCATGCAAGCCGTGTTCGGCATATCCGACTATGACATGGCAAAGGAGCGCGAGATCATCCGCGACATGCTCTCCTGGCAGCCTTGCGCCATCATCGTCACCGGGCTCGATCAACCGGAGGAGACGGTGGAGTTGCTCCGCCACGCCAATATTCCGGTCATCCAGCTCATGGATCTCGACGGCACGCCGATCGATTTCAATGTCGGATTGTCTCATGGTGCGGCGGGAGAGAATATGGCCGAAGCGTTGATTGCGGCCGGGCGAAGACGGTTCGGTTATGTCGGCAGTGCCCTGGCTCGAGATCTGCGCGCGCGCAAGCGAAAGGCCGGCTTCGAGCGCGTCCTGCATGCGCATGGCCTTGGGTTTGCCGGGCAGCGGACCGATGACGTCTTTTCCTCGATCGCGCTCGGAAAGCAGCTCACGACATCGTTGCTTGCGGCGGTACCAGACCTCGATTGCATCTATTATTCCAATGACGATATGGCGAGCGGCGGCTTGTTTGCCTGCATGGAACTGGGGGTTGCGGTTCCTGATAAAATGCTGATTGCCGGCTTCAACGGGCTGGATCTGGTCAATTCCTTGCCCGCGCCGATCGCAACCTCGCGCTCGCCCCGGCGCGCTATCGGTGAGGCTGCGGCGCAATTGGTGCGCCAAGCAGTCGGGATAGGCCGGGAACCGATGCGGAAAACAATAGTGTTCAAGCCGACGATCGTGGGAATTGACGGTTAAGATTTAGGTCAAGACGGCATCGTCTTTTGGAGACTGCAGGGACAGGAGCAGCGCAAGAGAAAGTTGTCATTTCGGATGCGCGGCACTAATCTGTGCCGCATTGAAGGGTTGGCAATTCATGCATGACGATTCGATCCTGCCGATAGAGTTCGCCGTTTCGCTTGGCTTGTTATGCAATATCGGCGCTCCGCTTCTAGCCTTTTGGATGGCGGGAAAATTGCCTCGTTTGCGCCTGTGGATTCATAGCGCCGCTTTCCTCGCGATCCTGACTTCGCCGCTGACGGCGATGATGCTTGGGTTGCCGGATCTGCTCCCCGAAGAGGATGACAACCCCAGCGCTCGTTTTGCCTTTCTGCCGCTGATCGTCGAAACGGCCATCATTGTGTTGCTCTATTGCCTGGCAGGGGCGATGCTTCTTTCCCAATCCGTTCATTCGGCAATCACCGACTGGCATGGGGATGCGCGGCTTTCGCAAGTGGCTTCGCGTCCACGCCGCGATGGCACATCATCCTCTTTCGCATCCAAAGGTTCCAAGTCACAATAGATGTTGTCCACCCGAACGCCGGATCGGCGCCGATCCGAAGCTCGCGCGACCGTGTGACACGGCGCGCGATTTGGTTCTGGCTGTGTTCAGGCAGAGTTCATGCGAATCGGCGTATCTCTATTTTTATCCGCAAGACAGGAAATTGGGGGTAAGGAAAATGCTTGAAGGTTTGGTACGGATCTCGCGTGTCGCCGTGGTCGGATTGGCCGCGTTGCAGCTGATGACCTCTGCGGCATCGGCTCAGTATTACGGCGGCGACGACGGTTATGCACCGCCGCCCTGGCAGCGCGATCAAGGTCGCGACTGGAGAGGGCCGCCGCGCGATCGTGGTTGGGATCGCGACAGAGGTTGGGACCGCGATCGGGGCTGTGACAGACGTGACCTGATGCGCGCTGCGCGCGCGGAAGGCTTCCGCCGCATCGATTCGGTTGATAGCAACGGGCGCCGAATTGTCGTCCGCGGCTGGAATGACGGCGGCCCCGACCGCATGGTCTTCGCCAATCGGCGCGGCTGCCCGGTTATCGACTGACGCTCAAGTCAGCATGTGAGCGGAGCCGAGCCTGGATCGGCCTCCGCTTGCTTCGCGGCAGGGCATACTTTCGACTAGCTGAAGTTGGCGCATATGCCGCCAGCGGCGATCATTTTTCCGATGATCTTGCTTCACTCGGGCGTCAGGCTGCGGCGGCTCGTGGTTTTGCGGCAACGATATCGCCGTCATGTTCCGGTTGAGCTTTGGCTGATGTTCCAACATCGGCAGCTGGTGACTTGACCTGAAATTGCCAATATATGCCCCAGGGATCTGTCACTCCGCCGCGATCATCCGGGCGACCCTTCCCCAGCGCATAACGCAAACGGCTTGCCTCGTCTTCCGTCGCGCACTCGACGGTGACCGAAGAATTATGCTCCAGGTAGTCGAATGGCCCAGCCTCGAATCCCATGTAGGAACGGTTTCCGAGTTTGAAGCCCGCGAATTTTACGCTGCCGGCCGGTCCATTCGGTTGATCGGTCAATATGTTCGAGATCCATCCGGCGGACGAACCAGGGATAAGCGCCGTATAGAGCTCTATCGCTCTTTCCATATCCCGGCGAAACCAAAGATGCTGCCTGACCTTCATCGTAGCGCTTTCGTCAAATCCTGGATGGATGGCGATTGGCATAAAGGAGCTGCGCCTGCCGTTCGCCGAATAAAAAATCATGCCGCCGATGACCCGCTTCTTATGGAACGGTGCCGCCGGCGGCATGCTGAAGAGTTGCTTCTTACCGTTCGTGCTCACCCCTGCGGAGCGCGGACGGAGGCCGCAACACTATTTCTCCGCAACTCTACCGGCGAGAGCCATCACGTAGTCGTCGGCAATATCGGCCAAGGTCAAAGCAACCTCAGGCTCATTCCAGCCGGCGGCGACCACCGTTTGGACGAAATCGCGAAAGGCCAGTTCAAGGACCTCTTCGCGCTCGACCGCGCGGTATGAATCAGTGACGGGATGCTGGGGCTTGCTGATCTCTATTGTTTGGCGAGTAGATACCATTGCTGTTTTCCCTAAAGCTTGCCCCGATGGACGCAGGGTACATTCACCAAACATTGGGGCTTTGGTGTCTGAGCTAGTATTCCCTTTCGTTTTTAATGGTTTACCTATCGGGTGTCGTTAGCCATGCATCCCGAAACTTGCAGCAGCGTCCATTTTCGCGATTGCTGAAGTGCGGTGTTTCCGCTTGTGCATGGATGGGCGCGACGGGACGCCGCGCATCGGAGTCATTCGACTGCGTTTCATTCAGGAGATTTTGAAGCCCGCTATGCAGAATTGTCTAATGATAATAGCCCAGGGTTTTCAGCCATTCGTCGAAAGAGTGGCTGTTGCCGGACGGCGCCGGTGAGATGATCTGTCCGACATAGCGTGGGATGGTAAGGTTTCTGGCTTCGCGAGGGCTATAGCCGAATTCCTTGCCGAATGCCCGGCTGAAATGCGCCGCCGAGGAGAAACCTACGGCAAAGGCGATGTCGACGATCTGCTCGCGATTGGCGGGATCACTGAGAGCCGCATGCGCCGACAGGAGACGGCGGCGCTGAATATAGTGATGCACGCCGCCATATTGTTCAAATATCTGATAGAGCCTGGTGCGGGATACGCCAAGCTCGCGGCATATGCGTTCGGCGGTCAAATCGCCCGAGATCAGGTTGGCTTCGACGAACCGCCGCACCCGTTCCGTCAGGGCGAGGGCGCTATGCTGTTCTGTGCCGGTCGATTGAGCCGCTGAGGTCGAAATGGCAGCCACGATCATGTTGCGCACCGTCTGTACGACATGGGGCAGATCAGTGGCTGCAAGACGCGCGAGATTGTGTTCGACGCTATCGAGAAATTCGATCAGCATGTTGGTGAAGACGCCCGAGAGGGCAATATTGTTCTCGATTTCTACCGGTGTGGGAACGTCGAGCAACAACGCCCTCGGCAGAAAGAGCGAGAGGACCTTCGCCTCGGTCGAGCGCCCTCGAAAAGGGTGTCCTAGCGAACGCAATTCCACCTTGCCTGGCTCGCCATCCAGAACATGGCCATCGACTTCCGTCCACGTCCGGCCGCTGGACAATACGGAAATGTGCCAGTGATCGACGTGATTGGCTTTCACTTTCGCCTGCGAGCGCATGTAACTGTGAGGCGGCGCATCCTGCTGAACGACAAGCATGCCGCCCAGATTCCATGCTGTATGGTCCGCCGGAAAGCCGGCTTCCGGAGAGGCATTGTCCGGCAGCCGTACGTCGGCCAAGGGAGCGACATAGGTCTGCCAAGCGGCAAATTGATCGCCTGGCTCCATACCACGTGTCGAAAATTTCAACGGCTGCAAGGCTGGCGGCGGCAGGGCGCCCTCCGTCGCTGCCTTCTCCGGCCGCGGAAAGCGCCGCCGTTCGGACTGCATGGATTTCCTATCGCCACGCCATGACTCGTCCTGCGCCTCGTCTGACGCGGATTGGGATCGGTCTTCGCGTCGCAAATCAGACAATCAAGTCTCTCCGAATGCCGTCGGGCGGAAGATAAGCATCGCTGTCAACTCTCCATCCGCCATACCGACAGGTTCCTGCTGCCTGCTTCCATCGGATATGCCCGAAACTTGCTATGAATTGCTCTTTTCAGCGAGCCGATACGCGGCGATCCTGGCCTTATCCCGGGTTTTTTCACCTCAATACGGTTTTCATTTGCTGCGCATTTTCGAAAAGGCAAGTCTTGCGGGTTGGCAAATCAATATTCCCGTTTCACTTGTCCCAATATATGGCACCAGTTCGCATCGATCTGTGCAGATGCGTTTGCTGGTCGACGCGACAGAGGGTCGGCGTCTCCATTCCAGGAGCTTGAAACGAAAGCGCAAATCGCTCAATGCGTGCCCTCTGCAACGCTCAAGGCAACACTATCTGTTTTTATTGCACTCGACCTGACATGGCTTCCACCCCATCTTACTTTCGCAGGAGTTTTTAGCCAGGTGTCTTGCGAGCGGCCAATTCGTTTTTTGCAGAGCTATGAATAATTTGCAGTTGCCCATTCCGCCAAGCTTGCCTAGGCAGATAGCAACTGCGGTGTTTGGAATGAGACATGACCGAATCCTCAATAATTCCCGTATTCGATGGCCATAACGACGTGTTGCTCCGGCTGCGTCGCGGCGGCTTGAATTCCATCGATGCTTTCCTGAACGGCGAAGCTGCCGGACATATCGACCTGCCTCGCGCGCGTCGTGGCGGTCTTGCCGGCGGGCTCTGCGCCATCTTCATCCCTTCGCCGGATCAGCCGAAGCCTGGAAATGCCGATTTTGCGACGCCCGCCCAGCCGGACGCGCTGAACGAAACCCTGGCCATGGCGCGGCTTTTGCTTGCGATCGAGGCCCGGTCGCAAGGAGCCGTAAAGGTTTGCCGTTCGGCCGCCGATATCAGGCGGTCGATTGCCGAAGGCCAGTTCGCCGCCGTTTTCCATATCGAGGGCGCGGAGGCGGTCGCGGCCGATCTCGATGCCCTATACGTCCTGCATCAGGCCGGTTTGCGCACGCTTGGACCTGTCTGGAGCCGCCCCAATGTCTTTGCCTATGGTGTGCCTTTCCGGTTTCCTTCGACGCCGGATATTGGCCCCGGGCTCACCGACGCCGGCAAAGATCTGATCCGCGCCTGCAACGAGCTCAGGATCATGATCGACCTCTCGCACATGAACGAGCAGGGGTTCTGGGATATCGCCAAATTGTCGAATGCGCCGCTAGTTGCCTCGCATTCCAACGCGCATGCCATCAGCCCGCACAGCCGCAATCTGACCGACAAGCAGCTTGACGCCATCCGCGATACCGGCGGTTTGGTCGGTATAAATTTCGGCGTGTTGTTCCTGCGTGACGATGGCGTCAGGAACACCGATACGCCTCTCGAAGTCCTCGTTCGCCAAGTTGCTTACATTGCAGAGCGCATCGGCATCGAGCATGTCGCGCTGGGTTCCGATTTCGATGGTACGACCATTCCGGCAGCGCTCGGTGATGCGAGTGGCCTGCCGAAGCTGATCGACGCCTTGCGCGCGCATGGGTTTGACGCTCCCTCGCTTGCCAAGATCGCGCATCAAAACTGGCTTCGAGTCCTCGAACAGACATGGGGCGGCTAAGACGGGAATTGTCCCGTCTCAGCCAAAGGCACGCACCTTTGTCTAAAGCCTATCCGACGCGTCTGGGAAGAGCGTTGGCTTCGCCAAGATTGCGATAGCCGGTCGCTGGATGCGGGGCTGCAAGCCGGGGTCCGCTGCCGCCAAGCTTCTCGCGCAAGGTGCCTGTGCGATACTCGGTCTTGTAGACGCCGCGCTTCTGCAGTTCCGGCACCAGAAGATCGACGGCATCCTCGAAGCTTTCGGGGGTGACGGCATAGGCGAGATTGAAGCCGTCGACGTCGGTATCCTCGATCCATTCCTGCATCAGGTCGGCAACCGTCTGTGGCGAGCCGACAAAGACCGGGCCGAAGCCGCCAATGCCGACCCAATCGGCCATTTCGCGCACCGTCCATTCCTTGTCCCGATCGATGGTGGTGAAGGTCTCGACGGCCGATTGCACTGCATTGGTATAGCGATGGCGCAGCACCTCGTCAGGCGAGAATTGGCCAAAATCGATGCCGGTCCAACCGGAGATCAGCGCCTGCGCCCCTTCGAGCGAAACATATTGACGGTATTCGTTGAACTTGCGCTGCGCCTCGGCATCGGTCTCGCCCAGGATCACCGTCTGTAGATTGAAGGAAAGGATTTCGCGGGGATTGCGCCCGATGCGCTCGGCTGCCTCGCGAACATTGGCGACATAGCGCTTCAGGACTGCCTTCGAAGGTGCCGCGACGAAAATGCATTCGGCATGTGCACCGGCGAAATCCTTGCCGCGGCTGGAGGCGCCCGCCTGGTAAAGCACGGGGGTACGCTGCGGCGACGGCTCGCTGAGATGAATGCCGGGCACACTGAAATGCTTGCCGGAATGGCGGATCGGATGGACTTTTTCCGGTCTCGTAAAGATGCCGCTCTCGCGGTCGCGAATGACTGCGTCGTCTTCCCAGCTACCCTCCCACAGCTTGTAGCAGACTTCGAGATATTCCTCGGCCAGGGAATAGCGGTCGTCATGCTGCGTTTGCGCAGACTGGCCGATGTTGAGGGCACCGCTGTTCAAATAGGAGGTCACGATGTTCCAGCCGACGCGTCCCTTCGTCAGGTGATCGAGCGTCGAGATGCGCCGCGCGAATGTGTAGGGATGCTCGAAGGAGAGCGAAGCCGTCAGGCCGAAACCGAGATGCTCCGTCTCATAGGCCATGGTTGGGATGAGCTGCAGCGGATCGTTGACCGGCACCTGCGCCGAATGGCGCAAGGCCGCATCAACGTTGCCGTTTAGGACGTCATAAACCCCAAGCACGTCGGCGATGAACAAGCCATCGAATTTGCCACGCTCCAGCGTTTTCGCCAGATGGACCCAATAATCGAGATGCTTGTAGGTCCAGGATTTGTCGCGAGGATGGCGCCAGAGGCCTGGTGACTGGTGTCCGACGCAGTTCATGTCAAAGGCATTGAGCCTGATTTCGCGTGTCATCTTGCTATTCCTGCGATTGTATCGTTCGGTCGGCGCTCAGGCGCCAACCGCTTTCTTGTTGACGAAGCTGAAGGCGAGCACGGCGAAGATCAGCAGGCCTGTGCCGACCTGCTGCCAGTAGAAGTTCAGGCCCGTCAGCAGCAGGCCGTTGGCGACGATGCTCAAGAGCAGAACGCCAAGCACCGTGCCGGCGATGTTCGGCCGCCCCAGCGACGAAAAGGTCGTGCCGATGAAAGTGGCCCCAATGGCGTTCAGCATGAAGCCGTTGCCGGAAGAGGGGATATAAACCGTCACGGTCGCTGTCAGGATCAGGCCGGCAAAAGCGGCAATCGTGCTGGCAAGGATAAAGGTCACAGCGACATGCTTTGCGAGACCGATGCCCGAATAACGAACGGTGCGCGGCTGAATGCCGATCGCAAGCACAACGCGGCCGAAGCGCATGCGGGCAAATAACAGTGCTGCTGCGGCGATAATGACGGCCGCAATCAGAAGCGGCACCGGAAAGCCAACAAGCGTTCCATGCCCGATAAAGCGGAATGCTGCGGGAACACCGGAGGGCGGCAGATAGACCGGATTGCCGCCATCCGTCAGGAGTTGCTGAATGCTGCGGCCGATGAATAGCGTTCCGAGCGTTGCGAGGAATGGCGATACGCCGATTGCCGAAATCAGGATGGCATTGAAGGCGCCGACCAATGCGCCCGCGCCAAGGCCCGCTAGGGCGGCCAGCGGCACCGGTAGACCAGCCAATATGCCGGAGACGAAGGCAAAGCTCGCGAAATCGACGGCCGTCCCGACCGAGAGATCGATGCCGCCGGCTGCAACGGCAAAAGTCATGGCGATCGAGACAATGGCAAGCAGAGTGAAGTTGTTGACGAGAATGCTCTGCAGATTGCCGACACTGAGAAATGTCGGCGCCACGGTCGAAAACAGCGAGAAGACGAGCACAAGGGCGACGATGAGCCCATAGCGGGCAAGGCCAGCGAATGACCGTGTCGGGGCAATGGCAGTGATCACGGTTCAGATCTCCCGTTTGCGAAGCAGTGTGGTGGCCGAAACTACGATGAGGATCAGAAGACCTTGAACGCCGCTGACCAGCGTGCTCGGCAGATTGAGCAACTGGAAGCCATTGATGAGAAAGCCGACAAATAGCGTCGAGATCAGCGTGCCGCCGATGGTCGGCACGAGCCGGCGGGAAAACACCGAGCCGAGCAATGCGGTGACGACGACGGGAAGCAGCATCTCGCCGGAGCCGGTGGTGCTGCCGCTGAGATAGGCGACGGAGAGGATGCCAGCGATTCCACCGCAGAACCCGCTGGCTACGAACGCTCCCGCAACGAGGCCCTTCAACGGCAGGCCGGCGGCGCGTGCGGCCTCGGGAAACTCGCCGACGGCATAAAGCCTGAGACCAAGCGGGGTGAATTGCACGATCGCCGTCGCGACGATGGTAAAGCCGATCAGCACATAGGCGAGGATCGGAATGCCAAACCCGTCCGACGATGAAAGTGCGGTGAGAAGGTCAGTCGAGGCCGGAAGCACGGTATTCTGCGTCAGGACCAGCTCCAGCCCCGCGACCACATTCATCACGGCAAGCGTCGCGAGCAACGGCACAATGCCCGCAAAAACGATCGCCAGCGCATTGACGACGCCGATCGCCAGCCCGGTGACCAGCGCCGCCGCCGCGGCGACCACATCGCTAAAGCCAAGCTGAATGAGGGTGGCGTAAACTGCTGCACTAAGCCCCATATTGGCGGCTAGCGAGAGGTCGATGCCGCCGGTGACGACATTGGAGCCGCCGGCGATCAGGACGATCGTGAGGCCGATGGCGAGAACACCCGAAATGGCCGATTGTCCGAGCACGTTGCCGATATTGCCGACCGTCAGAAAATAGGGCGCCGTCGCCGCGAAAATCACCAGAATGGCTGCAAAGGCAAGCAGCGAACCGAAGCGCAAGGCGGCGGCAGGCTTGCCGCTGGCCGGCGACGCCTTTGTCGTCGAAGTTTCGGGTAGGGAGGCAAATTGAACGTCAGCCGACATGGCGCAATCCTTCCAAGGCACCGGTCGATGCCGACAGAACTTCGTCCGTTGTCGTCTCGGAGGAGATGAGTTCGCGCGTCACGCGACCGCGAAACAGCACAAGGATCCTGTCGGTGATGCCGACAAGCTCCTGAAGATCCGAAGACAGCACGATTACGCCGGCACCGCGGGCGGCAAGCTCGCCGATCAAAGTGTAGATTTCGACCTTCGAGCCGATATCGACGCCGACGGTCGGCTCGTCGAGTAGGTAGATTTCCGAATGGCGGCTCAGCCATTTGGCAATCGCCACCTTCTGTTGGTTGCCGCCTGAGAGTGTCCGCACCAGTGCCTCGCGCCCAGCCGTCTTGATCTGCAGCCGCTTGATCAGCTCGTCGGTGTCGTCGCTTTCCCGCTTGCGGTTGAGAAAGCCGAAACGCGTATACCGGCGAAGGCTCGACAGCGTAATGTTTTCACGGACGCTGAGCTCCAGACCTACGCCGTGGCCGCGCCTATCCTCCGGCACCAAGGCGATCTGACGATTGACGGCTTCGACCGGGGTGCGCAGCTTCAGGCCACGCGCATCGACATCGATCGTCCCGCCTGTTGCCGCCTGCAACCCGAAGAGGGTGCGAACCAGATCCTTTGCCCCCGAGCCGAGCAAGCCCGTAATGCCGAGGATCTCGCCGCGATGCAGTGAGAAGTCGACATCGTGAAAGCGGCCTGTTGCCGAGAGATTCCTGACTCTGAGTATCTCATTCCCTAGTTCGACCTGCCGCTTGGGAAACATGTCGGCGATATCGCGTTCGACCATCAGGTTGGCAATCTTGCCTGCCGAGATTTCGCTTGCCCTCAGAGACGCGACATCGACACCATTGCGCAGAACCGTAACATCATCGCACAAGGCCTCGATTTCATTGAGATAATGTGAGACGTAGATAATGGTCACGCCTTCGCTGCGCAGGCGGCGGATGAGGCGGAACAGGATCTCAGCTTCCTGACGCACCAGCGCTGCGGTCGGCTCATCGAAAACGAGAATCTTCGGCTTGTGCAGCAGCGCGCGGGTGATCTGGACGATCTGCCGTTCCGCTGTCGACAGTTCGCTGGTCAGCGCGTTCTTCGGCAAATCGACGCCGAAATAATTGGCAAGGAGTTCCGCGGCCCGCCGCTGCATGGCGCTGCGGTCGAGGAACGGTGTCTTGCCGAGGCGGGTCTCTCGCCCGAGAAAAAGTGATTCTCCGACAGTGAAGGTTGGGACCAGCAGCCGATCCTGGTGGATGAAATGAATGCCGAGCTCTTCGCACAGATGCGGCGTCAGGCGCTCATAGACCTGCCCCTCGATCTCGATCCGTCCCTCATCCGGGGTGTGCAGACCGGCCAGCAGCTTGATCAAGGTGGATTTGCCCGCTCCGTTCTGGCCGACAAGCCCATGGACGGTGCCGCGCCTGATGGCAAGCGACGCTCCGGCCAGCGCCTGCGCGCCGCCGAAACGTTTAACGATGCCGTCGAAGCGCAGGATGTGCGACTCGTTGTCTGCTTTGGTCGCATGCTCGGCTGCGGTCATGAAAGAGGCCCTTCGCCTTTCGAGAGGCGATGCGGGAAAATCCGCATCGCCGGTTTGCACGTCAGCCGATGCCGAGCGTCTTGATCACGTCGGCGACATTGCTTTTGTTTGCCAAGAGGGCAGGAACATAGGTTTCGCGTGGCAGCGTCTGTCCCGAAAGCAGCTTGGCGACATTGTGGATCGCGGTACGGCCAATCTCTGCCGGCTGCTGGGCTGCATCGGCCCCGGCTGGCGAATTGGGATCCGCAACGAGTTGCAGCACTTCCGGGCTGCCGTCGACACCGTAGGTGCGGATCTCGGTACGTCCGGCGGCCGCGAGCGCCTGTGTGGCGCCGAGCTGGGGAATGTCCCAGGCCGACCAGATCGCCTTGATTGAGCCCTTCTCCGGATATTTGTTCAGGATGGCGGTGATCTGCGTGAAGGCGTCCTGAACCGTATTCGGAATGACATCCCGAAGTTCTGGTTGAATGATCTTCACCTTCGGGAAGTATTTGACCACATTGACGAGCTGGTCGTAGCGGATTGCGCAGGGCGTCACGCCATAAAAGCCGTTGAAGACGATGACATTGCCTTCGCCGCCGATATCGGAGACGAGCTGCAGCGCCAGGTCCTTGCCGATACCCCAATTGTCCGATGTGGTGTTGTTAATCGAATTGGTCGAGCCGACATCGACGGTCAAAACGGGAATGCCGGCGTCGCGGGCCTTCTTCAGCCAGGGGTCGATGACGCTCAGCGTGCCGAGGATCTGGACTATGGCGTCCGGCTTCTGCGCAATCAGCGTCTGAAGCTGCGAGACAAGCTTGCCGTCGTTGCGGCCGGCATCGACGGCGATCGGCGTGCCGCCCAGCCGTTTCACCTCGTCAATCTGCGCATTGTAGGCCTGCAGGTCGAAATAGTGGTCGGTTCCCGTCGCGCTGATAGCGATCCGCTTGCCTTTCAACGACAATGCGTCGTCGGCAGCAACGGCGGTCTTCGACAGAATGCTCGAAGCCGCGAGCGCCGTTCCGGCAACCGCCGTCAGTTTAAGAATATCCCGGCGTCCGAGGCCCGTCGTCTGTCCCTTGGTCATGAAAGCATCCTCTCCAGCAATTCATAAATGCCAATAGAATATAAAATAGGTAGATTTAAATGATTTAAGGGAGGAACGTTTTTCCAAAACTGACGGTGCATGGGAAATTTCCGTCATCTGCCTTTCTAATGTACAGATCGGGTTTCCACAGCCCGCGTAATGATCGTTAGCTTTATGGTCACTTTTTCGAATGCCGGTCTATCGCCCCTCAGCCATAGACCCGCGTAGACTGCCCGCGAGATTGCGCGATCTTTTAGGCAAGCCCTTGCCGCCAAGCCTTCCCGTCGCGAACAAAGAATCTCCGAAGGCGGGTAAAATCAGATGATTTAATCTACTAAAAACATAGAGTTTATATCTAAATAATTGCATGCGTCGCAGGGTCATCATTCCGTCAGACGACGCTTCCGATTGATCGTGAGGATCGCGACAATGAAATTTCTCACACGGCTTGCCCTAACGGCCGTTGCTCCTCTTCTTCTTACGCAGGCTGCGCTGGCTGGCGGTGTGAGTGGCGCTCCCGCCCCCTTTGATAAGGGCGGCGTGAAGATCGCCTTGATCAGCTACATATCGGCCGGCGACTTCTTCCAGGCTTATCAGGCCGGCGCGGAAGCTCAGGCAAAGGCGCTCGACATCGATCTGCGCGTCTTCCCCGGCCGCCAGGATGCGGCTGCGCAGCGCGAACAGATCCTCCAGGCGATCAATCTTGGTGTCTCCGCCATCGTTATCGATCACGGCCTGCCGGAATCTCTCGGCGATGTCGTTCAGCAGGCGCTCGACAAGGGCATCAAGGTCGTTGCCTTCGATGTCAACCTCAACAATCCCAAGATCCCCCAGGTCGAGCAGAGCGATCATGAGCTTGCCGATCTTGCCCTGAAGCAGGCCGTCAAGGACAACGGCAGCAGCTTCAAGGCAGGTTATGTCTATGTCGCCGGTTTTGCGCCGCTCGATCGCCGCAACGAGGTTTGGGACGCTTTCAAGAAGCAGAATGCAGGGGTTGTTGAAAAGGCTCGCTTCGGCAATGTCAGCGATACGACGGCGACCTCGACTGCGGATCAGGCAAAGGCGGCGCTGACGGCCAATCCCGACATATCAGTCGTTTTCGCACCCTATGACGAGTTCGCGCGCGGCGTGAAGCTTGCCGCGACGGATCTCGGCATCACGGGCAGGCTGAAGATCTATTCTGCTGACGTATCGACGGCCGACATTCAGGAAATAACCGAACCGGATAGCCCGTGGGTTGCGACGGTGGCGACCAATCCAGCCGTCGTCGGTGCGGTTTCCATCCGAGCCGCCGCTTTGCAGGTGGCGGGCCAAGAGGTTCCGCATCAGATCACCGTTAAGCCGACGCTGCTGACGCAGGAGGGACTTCGTGCCGCCAATGTCCGGACGATCGAGGAACTGGCCAAGAAAGTTCCTGCTTTCAACACAAGCGACGCGGTAACCGCCAGCTGGATACCGGAGAAGCTTTTCTAAGCAGCTGTCCGCGATCTGCTGGCGAGAATTTCTTAATCTCGCCGGACTACGTCCATGAACCGGAGTTCATATAATGAGTCAGTCCAACGTCGTCTTTGCGGGCAGTCGAAACGCCACGCGGGAAGACCTTTTTGCCCGAGCGGAAGAGATTGCCGCCGATCTTTCCAAGCGCGCTCCAGAACTTGATCGCGAAGGTCGTCCACCGCTCGGCGAAATCGTCAAGCTAAAGAATGCGGGCTTGCTGAACGCCTTGCATGCTGCGCAGGTTGGCGGCGGCGGCCTCGATTGGGTGGATGGCTTGCGGTTGGTGCGCATCCTTGCGCGCGGCGAAAGCTCCATTGGCCAGCTTCTCGGTTATCACTACGTCAACAGCCAATATGTCTATTGGGCCTTCGAGGAGGCGCGTGCGCAGGAGCTCGGCAACAAGACGGTGGCAAACAGCCTCTACTGGGGTGCTGCCGTCAATCCGCGCGATCCGGGCCTCGTATTGACGCGCCGTGGCAATGGCTATGTTCTGAACGGCCGCAAATCCTTCTCCACAGCCGCTCACGTGTCGGATTACATCAACGCCAATGCCGCCCTTGATGACAGGATCGTCGGTTTTGCCGTTCCGACCAATCGGGCGGGTTACAAGGCCAATGACGATTGGGACAATTTCGGCCAGAGACTGTCGGACAGCGGCAGCGTCGAATTCCACGATTTTCCCGTCTATGAAGAGGATCTGGACAGGGCAGCAGCCGTCGGCGGTGAAGCGCCGGTGCTCGCAACCTTCAACACACCCCTCATTCAGCTCGTTTTCGTGAACTTCTATCTCGGCACGGCTGAAGGCGCATTGCGAGAGGCGGTCGACTATGTCCGCAGCACGACTCGACCGTGGGTCACATCCGGCGTCGAACGTGCATCGGACGATCCCTATATTCTCGAGCGTGTCGGCGAGTTCACCGCGGCCTTGAAGGCTTCCGCTGCGCTGGCCGATAGCGCTGCGGCAACGGTGCAGGAGGCGCTTGCGAGAGGAAGCAGGGCAACGGCGCGCGAGCGTGGCGAGGCGGCAGCCGAAGCCTATGCGGCGAAGGTGCATGCGACCCATGTTTCGCTCGATATCACCTCGCGCGTCTTCGAGCTCACCGGAGCCCGCTCGACCGCGGAGAAATATCGTTTCGACCGCTTCTGGCGCAATGTGCGGACGCACACCCTGCACGATCCGGTTTTCTACAAGGCCAAGGAAGTTGGCGAATTCGTTTTGAACGACCGGATTCCCGAAGTCAGTCTCTACAGCTGACACGGGGGCGAGGGCGTGGCGCAGTCTAAAAAGGGCATAGGCTCATAATCTGCGCTGCGCTGGTGCCGACTCCACCTGTACTCAAGATCGGTCAGCGTCATTTATATCTGGTGTGGTGTGGGCCAGGGTTGGAACACACCACAGCTTCAAGCAGGCTCGCCGATTGTGGCCTTTACTCAATGCTGGATGATTGATGTTTCAATATCCGGCTTACAAATCCTGTGCTCAACTCATTATTCTGTGGAGGGTTGCCGGTGCATGCCGCAATCCGCACACGTTCCTCATTAGGATCTCTTCGCTCACGAATCGTTTTCAACCTCCAGAAGGGCAGGCGATCTCGATTGAGAATGAAATCGATCCAATGGAGTCCTTCATGGCTGACGCGCGCGCACCACTTTCCGGGGTGATACCGAAGATTTCTGTCGTCGGTGTCGGCGGTGGCGGCGGCAACGCGATCAACAATATGATCGCGCAACAACTTCAGGGCGTTGAATTCATCGCGGCAAATACAGACGCGCAGGCGCTTGCGACGTCCAAAGCGACCAGGCGCATTCAACTTGGCGCACAGGTGACGGAGGGCCTCGGTGCAGGCTCCCTGCCGGAAATCGGACGAGCCGCCGCCGAGGAATCCATCGATGAGATCATGGATCATCTCCAAGGCACGCACATGTGCTTCGTGACGGCCGGAATGGGCGGCGGCACCGGTACGGGCGCCGCGCCGATCATCGCTCAGGTCGCGCGGCAGGCGGGCATCCTCACGGTCGGCGTCGTCACCAAGCCCTTCACGTTCGAGGGCAACCGGCGCATGCGCACGGCCGACGAGGGCATCGAGCGACTGCGCGAAAGTGCGGACACCGTTATCGTCATTCCCAATCAGAACCTGTTTCGCATTGCGGACGCCACGACCACCTTCGCAAACGCCTTTGTGACTGCGGACCGCGTCCTTTATGCGGGGGTCAGCTGCATCACGGACCTGATCATCAAGGAAGGTCTCATCAATCTCGACTTCGCCGATGTCAAATCCGTGATGCGGGGAATGGGACGTGCGATGATGGGAACGGGCGAAGCCTCAGGGCCGGGCCGCGCATTGAAAGCGGCAGATGCCGCAGTCTCCAATCCGCTTCTGGACGACATGAGCATGAAGGGCGCGCGCGGCGTGCTCATCTCCATTTCCGGCGGAACGGACATGACGCTGTTCGAGGTCGATGAGGCCGCCAGCCGCATCCGCGACGAAGTCTTTGCGGATGCCGATATCGTCGTCGGTGCCATCTTCGACAAGACTCTCGACGGGGTATTCAGGGTATCGGTCGTTGCAACCGGTCTGGAAAGTCTCGCGATGTCAGCCGGTCAGCCCATGGAAACCAATATGGATCGGCACTAATTGGCTTCAGCATGGCGCTGTGGATCTGTGCCTTTGATTATGTGAAAGCCTCGTCGCCGGCGACGGGGCTTTCGTCTATCCGTTAAAGCGCGCCGTTTTTCGGCGGGATGACGTCGTTGAGGTGATAATTGCCGACGACGTGATATTTCCAGCGAACCGGATCGTGGAGCGTATGCGTGCGGGCATTGCGCCAGTGGCGATCGAGATTGAGATCGAGCTTGACCGAGGCCGTGCCGGCGAGCTCAAACAAGGTGTTGCTCGCTTCGATGGCAATTTCCGTTGTCAGCACCTTTGCGGCCGCTACCGCGAGCGTCGCCTCGACCACCCTCTTTTCTGTTGTCTCGACCTGGGCGGCATCGACCTTGCGGCCGGCGCGCTCGACGGTCGCGGTAGCAGCTTCCAGCCGGACGGCGATCTGCCCAACCTTGGCGATTGTCAGCGGATCGTCGCTCGCCCGCTCTACACCGCTATCCATCCAGGGGCGCGATCGGGTCTTCACGAAATCAAGCGTTTCGGCAAAGGCTGCCCGAGCGATGCCGAGATCGACGCCCGCATGAATGATCTGACCGACGGAGCCAATCGTCGTCGGCCGTTCGAAGCCTTTGTGGTGAAGAACGACATGGTCGGCATTCACATAGACATTGTTGAGGACCGTGGTGCCGCTGCCGGTCGTGCGCTGCCCGAAGCCATCCCAATCGTCAATGATTTCGATGCCTTCCGTTCCCTTCGGGACGAAGGCCATGACCAGCTTGTCGACTTCGTCAAGCGCAAAGACGGTGACCCAATCCGCAAAGAGAACGCCAGTCGAATAGAACTTGCGACCATTGATGCGATAGCCCGGACCATCGCGGGTGATACGCGTATCATAATGCCCGACTGTCTTCGTGCCGCGCTCGGAAAGAGCGTTGCCGAAGCGATCGCCGGCCAATGCGCGCGCGAAGAAATAGCGCTTCTGATCTTCCGAACCATCGACGCGCAAGGCTTCAAGAATGTAGAAGTGGTTCTGTGGGATCTGTCCGATCGAACCGTCGGCCTGGGCGAGCGTCGCCGTGATCTCCGCCAGGGTGGCATTGGAGACATCCAGGCCGCCATACTCCTCGGGAACCGTAATTGCCAAGAGCCCGGATTGTGCCAGCGCATCCATCTCGGCAAAGGGAAGCAGCCTCTCGCTATCACGCTCCGAGGCGGTGGCGGCAAAACGCTGGGCCAGCTCCTGCGCGACGGCCAGCGCCTGCTGTTCGGTCTCCAGCACGGTGGCCTCAGGATGCGTGGCGTTAATATGGTGCAGTTGCGCGTTCATGGGCGGGCTCCGATTTCATTTGGCGCCACGATGCCGCATTCAACGCCGGTCTTCGAGAAAAGGCATTTCATTTTTGAAGAGGTCGTCGCTTCTTCATTCCTTTCTCTATAGAATTGATGGTCAATTGCTGCCTGAAGGTGTATCCACGTTGGTAAGCATCCACAGTCTCGCCAATCTTACCCAGCTGTCGACGCCCGGTTCGCCGGTCTTCAAAGCATTCGGCGGACGCCAACCACTCGTCGCGTCGGAACAAGCCCGGTCGCGGACGAGATGGGGCTGCGTCCTGCCTGCAGGCGTTGCCGATTGGATCGGTACTCGAAGCTGTGTGGGGTTTTGTGTTCTGCCGACGGGGCAGATAAACGACGTACCGGCCATCATGGCCGGTACGCAGTTCATTTTAGGAAGCCATACGACGCAGAGGCCGTGCAGAAATAGGCTTGGCGGGAACTCTTAAAGGGAGCTTCGTGGCGACAGGGGGCTTCCGTGCCGTGCTGGTTTTGGGCGCCCCAAGCCAGCGAAGAATCGCATCGAAGCCGGGCTGGGCAGCCCGCTTGAACTCGGGGCTCATTTCCTCGTCCATGCCGCAAAGAGAGGCTATTTCCTGGAAATCCACACGTCCTGCCCGGAGAGGAGGGCGCGATTGGAAAACGATAAGGCCGATCATGAAGCCTTTGATATTCTCGAAGCTACGCGGCTGAAGCAGCGGCTTGAGCCGCAGATCGCAAAAATCTGAAATCTTGCGCTGGAAAACGTCAGAGGCGGAGCTTTTTTTTATGGGCATTATTCATTCCTTGCAGGCGACATCATCCAATGGTCGGGGTGTGGCCCGCTAAAGCACGGAAGTTAAGGAAGCGCAAACAACCGACCGATTGGCCGCTTTCAATTCTACGATGAGCCGGGATTTGGCAAGTGGCAGATTGATCACGCTTCGGTAAACCCCGCTTGGGGTGAAATGCGATGTTGGCAAGATCAGAGCTTCTTCGGTCGCGCCGCTAAGATCATGAAAAAACTGTAACTTGCCTCCCGCGCCATTGAGAGCGACAGTTTCCTTGCGCCGGATATATGAGGTGAAAGACATGTCAGTCTTAGAAATATTGGTCAGACGCCGGATGCAGGAAGAATATGCAAAGGGTACATCACCAGAGCGCATTACCCGCCTTCTGCAGGAATTCTTCAACGGAACGGAAGCCTCCCAAGCTGATGTTGCCGCGCGACGGTCTTCCGGCAATCGATAAATGACGGTGGCCGGCCTCGATACTTCGCAAGGCCGGCCGTTTGTTGAAGCAATTAAATCCTCATAACAGCTCTTTACTGGACCGCATTGGATCCCAGCATGTCCTCGACGGCTGTCAGGATTTTGTAGGCTGCCGCGACGCGCGCGGGGATCGGAAAATTCCGGTTTGCAAGCAAAACGATGCCGACCTGTCTAGCCGGTATGAAGGCCGCGTATGCGCCAAAACCGTTCGTTGAGCCCGTCTTGTTGAGCAGGACATCCTTGCGCGGCTGCTGAGGCGGGTCGAGCCGGGTGATTTTATGGGGCTCAAATGCCATGTCTGACGAATTGCCGGCAAGCAGCCGGGCAAGCGTCGTTGGATAGGCATAGATCTCCCAACCGAGCGCCTGCGTCGTGTTGTCGACGCGGTAATAGCCGACATGCGTCGCGTCGATTGCCTGCTGAAGCTTATCGTCGAGCTTTGCTTCGCCCATATTCGCTTCAAGAAAGGCAAGCATATCGGAGCTGGTAGTCTTGATGCCATAGGCCTGCGTATCGAAAACGCCGCCGTTGACGCGGATGGGCTTGCCCTGCTTGGAATAGCCGTAGGCATAATTGGCCATCTCAGCCGATGGAACGCGGACATAGGTGTGACGGAGGCCAAGACCAGGAAGAATTTTTTCCTGCATCAGCTTATCGAACGGCTCTCCGACGGCCTGCGCTGCCAGGTGACCGAAAAGGCCGATGCTGGGATTGGAATATTGCCGATACGTACCGGGCGCAAAGGTGGGATGCCATTTGCGATAATAGGCAACCATCTTGTCCTGATCCGTCACGTCGCTGGGAAACTGCAGTGGCAGACCGCCTGCCGAGTATGTGGCGAGATCGAGCAGGCTGATCCTCTCGAAGCTGCTGCCCGCAAGTTCCGGCATATATTTCGTCGCCTTGTCGGAAAAGGACAGTTTTCCGCGGACTTGAGCGTAGGAGCCGAGCGTCGCCGTAAAGGTCTTGCTGATGGAGCCGAGCTCGAAGATCGTGTCGTTCGTCACCTTCTGGCCGCTCTCCTTCGAGGCGACGCCGTAGTTGAAGACATAACGCTTGCCCTTGACGGTCAGCGCGATCGCCATGCCCGGCACATCGTTTTCCTTCATCAGCGGGCGGACGATCTCGTTGACGGCCCGCTCCAGCCGATCTTGATCATTGCCGTCGGCAGCGTGTGCGCCGACGCCATAGAAAAGGCAGCTGGCGACGAAGCCGAGCTTCTGCAAAGAACTGGTACGTATATTCAAGATGATATCCTCATTGTGATGATCGACTGTGCAGGATCGTACGGTCGAAAAAGAGGTAATGATTGGCGGCGGTTGTTATCCGGCGCGTATGATCTCAGATCGCCGCGGCAATGCGGCCGATTTCGCCAATGATGGCATTGCGTTCGTCAGCTGCGATGGCGGGGATCTCGCAATAGGCCGTCACGATGATGGGCGCGCGCTTCGTTGGCCATAGCACCGCGATGTCGTTGGCATTGCCATGTTTGTCGCCATTTGTTCCGGTCTTGTCACCCACCAGCCAATCCTTCGGAAGGCCGGCGCGCAGACGGGCGTCACCCGTCTTGTTGGTGATCAGCCAGGCCGCGAGCTGCGATCGCGAGGCGGGCGTCAGCACATTGGTGAACAGAAGCCGCTGCAGGTTTTCCAGCATCGCCGAAGCTGTCGTCGTGTCGCGCTCATCGTTCGGGGTGTCATGGTAGTTCAGCGTGGGCTCGGTGCGGTCGAGGCGGGTGATCTCGTCGCCTATGCTGCGGCAGAAAGTCGTAATTGCCCCTGGGTCGCCAAAGCTCGCGAGCAGCAGATTGGCCGCGGTATTATCGCTGAGCGTCACTGCCGCTGCGCAAAGTTCGCCAACGGTCATGCCATTTTCTCCGGCGTTGGGTTCGGTCGCCGGAGAATAGTCGATGAGATCGCTCTTCTTGTAATGAATGCGTCGGTCGAGCTTCTCTTCTCCCTTGTCGACGCGAGCAAGCACGAGAGCTGCGGCCAGCGCCTTGAAGGTGCTGCACATCAGGATGCGCTCGCCGGCGCGGTGCTCGATGCGCCTGCCGCTCGCCATGTCCAGAATGCTGACACAGATGCGGCCTGGATGCTTGCTTTCGAGCGCGGCAAGCTGCGCCTCGCCTGTATTATCGTCTGCAGTACGTCCAACCGAGCTCAGCCCTGCCAGAACAGGCAGCGCAAGCAAGCTGCCGGCAAGGCTTTGCCGGCGCGACAATAAGATCGTCATCTTGTTTCCACTTCGATTTTGCGTTGGGCAACGGTGCGCCTATCAGCCCGTGGACGTCATTGGAGTGTGGCAAATCACCGTGCGAGGCAGACTATGGCTCTGGTTTCTGCCCTAGACAAACGATCAATTCTGGGCTTAGACATGAGAAAAACTTGGCCTTAGGACACAAATGGACATTTCCCAACTGCCGCTGAACGCGCTGCGGGTTTTCGAGGCCTCGGCGCGGCATGGCAGCTTCACTCGGGCTGGCCTGGAGCTTCGGGTCACGCAGACGGCGATCAGCCATCAGGTCAAGGCGTTGGAAGACGTGCTGGGCGTGACCCTCTTCAAGCGCCTGCCACGGGGCCTCGCGTTGACCGACGAGGGGCATGCGTTGCTTCCGGTGCTGACGGACGCCTTCCGCCGCATGAGCGCCACGCTCAGCCAGTTGGAGGAGGGGAATTTCGCCGAGATCCTGACGATCGGCGTCGTCGGGACTTTCGCGATCGGCTGGCTCCTGCCGCGCCTCGGCAGTTTCAAGGCGCAGCATCCCCATGTCGATCTGCGCCTGAAGACCAACAACAACCGCGCCGACATGGTGCTCGACGGACTGGATTTCTTCCTGCGCTTCGGTGACGGCGCCTGGCATGGAACCGAGGCGATCCATCTCCTGGATGCGCCGCTGTCTCCAGTCTGCACACCGGCGATCGGCGAACGCTTGCGCAAGCCGGCCGATCTTGCCGAGGTGGAGCTGTTGCGATCCTATCGGATCGACGAATGGTCGCTCTGGTTCAGGGCGGCGGGCCTGCCGCCACCGCATCTTCGTGGCTGGATGTTCGATTCGTCGCTGACGCTGGTGGAGGCTGCAGCACGCGGCGTCGGTGTCGGGTTGGTGCCGGTCGCCATGTTTTCCCATGACATCGAAGCCGGCAGGATCATGCAGCCGTTCCGGATTACCGCGATGACCGGCAGCTACTGGCTGACGCGCTTGAAATCGCGAGCGGAGACGGCGTCCATGAAGGTGTTTCGCCAATGGTTGTTGGCTGAAATCGAGGAGATGCCGTGAGAGGTTAGCGCCGGCGAAAACGGCCCGAACCTAGAGCTGGAGCCGTTTGGAATGAACTGCCGATTGGCACGTGCGCCCCCGCGCCATTGTCATATTCGATGTCATCTGCTAAGCGCTATTGTCATCACGCATCTCGCCACGAGGCCATCGGCATGGGGAATTCCAAGTCAGCAGATAGATAAGCCGCAACAGCTTTTTGTTGTTGCGGCGTGCTGTCGAATTCATTGCAATTGAGCCAATGGCAGACGCCGCCCGATCTCTCTTTCGAGCGGAATTTTCTCATGTCTGACATACGCCCGTCCTGGGCTTACTCGCTGCCGGCGGCACTGCTGCTGATGGCGCCTTTTGACATCCTCGCCTCACTGGCCATGGATATCTACCTTCCCGTCGTGCCGTCGATGCCTGGCATCTTTAACACGACGCCTACGGTGATCCAGCTGACGCTTAGCCTCTATATGATTATGCTCGGTCTCGGGCAGGTGGTGTTCGGCCCGCTTTCGGATAGTCTCGGTCGCCGCCCAGTCCTGCTTTCCGGCGCGCTTCTGTTTGCCGTCGCCTCTCTCGGAGCGGCCCTGTCATGGAGTGCGCCTGTCTTCGTGCTATGCCGCCTGCTGCAGGCCATAGGCGCGTCGGCAGCCTTGGTCGCGACCTTCGCGACCGTGCGGGATGTCTACGGCAATCGCCCGGAGCAGGCCATTATCTATACCACGTTCGGATCGATACTCTCCTTCGTGCCCGCGCTCGGCCCCATAGCCGGCGCCATGATTGCCGATCGGTTCGGCTGGCGTGCTATTTTCATATTGCTTGCGCTTTTGGCGCTGGCTGCGACTTTTCAAGCCGTGGCGAAGTGGCATGAAACGAGGCCTCAAGGCTCTATCGGCCCGCGCCGTTCCATATGGCCGATCTTCAAAAGCCGGTCGTTCTGGACCTATACTCTCGCCTTCAGCGCGGGCATGGGCACATTCTTCGTGTTCTTCTCAACCGCACCGCGCGTGCTGATCGGCAGGGCCGGCTACTCGGAGCTCGGCTTCAGCATTGCCTTTGCGACCGTCGCCGTCGTAATGATCGCGACATCGCGCTTGGCCGGATGGTTTGTCGAAATGTGGGGCGTCGCAGGCTGCGTTGGACGGGGTATGGGGTTGCTCCTCTTCGGTGCGGCAGCTCTTGCTTTCGGCCAGCTCTATAGCTCCCCGTCCTTTTCAAGCTTCGTGCTGCCAATGTGGGTCATGGCTGTTGGCATCATCCTTGCAGGATCGGTGACGGCGAACGGGGCGCTGGCGGAATTCGGCGATATCGCCGGATCGGCAGTGGCGTTTTATTTCTGTATTCAAAGCCTGATTGTGAGTTTGGCCGGGACACTGGCGGTCACTGTGCTGGATGGCGATACCGCATGGCCGCTTGTGGCGTTCTCCACCGTCATGGCGCTGCTGGTATTGTCGGCACTTCATAGCTTGCGGCGTCACAACGCCTTGACTTGATCTGCCATATGCTCCTCACAGGGAAAAATCTGAAACGACCGCCCGCGAAGGTGAGCTTCGCGGGCGGTCAGTTTTGTCTCGTCCAGTTTCAGAACCCTCCTAGCGCCACCCCAATGCCGGTGCGACATGCGTCAGGATGCTCTCGATGACATGGGCGTTGTAGTCGACCCCAAGCTGATTCGGCACCGTCAGCAGCAGGGTGTCGGCCGCGGCGATGGCTTCGTCCTTTGCCAACTCCTCGATCAGCACATCCGGTTCTGCGGCATAGCTGCGGCCGAAAATGGCGCGTGTCTTTTCATCGATGAAGCCGATCTTGTCGGCATCCTTGCCGCTCTGGCCGAAATAGGCGCGGTCGAGATCGTTCACCAGCGCGAAGATGCTGCGGCTAACAGAAACCCGCGGCTCGCGCTTGTGTCCGGCCTCTTTCCAGGCTTCGCGATAGAGTCTGATCTGGTCTGCCTGCTGGACGTGGAAGGGCAGGCCGCTTTCATCATCCTTCAGCGTCGAGCTCTGCAGGTTCATGCCGAGCTTCGCGGCCCATACGGCCGTGGCATTGGAGCCGGCACCCCACCAAATCCGCTCGCGCAGGCCCTCGGAATAGGGTTCCAAGCGCAACAGGCCTGGCGGGTTGGGGAACATTGGCCGAGGGTTGGGCTGTGCGAAGCCTTCGCCGCGCAGCAGATCGAGCAGCACTTCCGTATGCCTGCGGCCCATATCGGCATCGCTTTCGCCCTCCATTGGGGCATAGCCGAAGTGGCGCCATCCGTCGATCACCTGTTCGGGCGAGCCGCGGCTAATGCCGAGCTGCAGCCGGCCGCCGGCGATAAGATCGGCAGCGCCGGCATCCTCGGCCATGTAGAAAGGATTTTCATAGCGCATGTCGATGACGGCAGTGCCGGTTTCGATGCGGCTGGTCTTGGCGCCGACAGCTGCCAGCAGTGGGAAGGGTGAGGCAAGCTGACGTGCGAAATGATGCACTCGGAAATAGGCGCCGTCCGCACCCAGCTGTTCGGCCGCCACGGCAAGGTCGATCGATTGCAGCAACGTATCGGCAGCTGAACGGGTTTGCGACTGGGGCGAGGGCGTCCAGTGGCCGAATGAAAGGAAACCGATCTTCTTCATGGTACAGTCCTACTACTATATCCGGTTAGCACGGCCCGATTTTGCATCACGCATGTCTATGCAGAAACCGGCACGTCAAAGCTGCCGCTCGCTTGCGTCTTCATGGTATGACTTGCAAAGGCCGTAGGTTCAGGCGGCTATATGTGCATGGATGCAGCGGATGGAACAGCGCAATCTGTGAACTGATCGTCAATGCCGACGAGGTTGTGTTCTTCGCAGATATGGTTTCGGGCCTGTTTTCCAACATGAACAAATTTTAACGAAGACATTAACAATCAGATAACGCACCGCACCGAAACTGCCGCGCGTGTGAGTGCATCTCTCGCTTTCAATGTCCTTGAAACAAGAAATGGCAGGAAACCATGTTTGCAAGAAATTTCGCCCCCGCTCTGGTCTTCGTCGCATTCAGCGCCGGTATCGCGTATGCGGAAGTGCCCGTCCGTATCGATCAATTCGATCATTGGGGCGCATATTCTTATAAGTCCGGCGACAATGTGAATTGCTATGTTCTATCGAGGCCGGTTGCGCAGCAGCCCGCCAGTGTCGACCATGGCGACAATTTCTTCATCGTCTCGCGTCTGTCTCCCGGCGATAAATTGGTTCCGGAGGCCGCGATGGGCTATGACCTGAAAGACGGTGCTCAGATGACGGCGACCGTCGGCGACAAGACATTCCCGATGTTTACGAAAGACCGGCACGGCTGGGTAAGGAATGAGGCGCAGGAGCCGACCATGGTCAACGCCATGAAAGGCGGTGCGCAGTTGCAACTACAGGCAACCTCGAAGCGAGGCACCGAGACGAGTTATTCCTACTCGCTGTCAGGTATTACCGCTGCCTTGAAGCGGATAGAGACATGCCGGTAAAACTGGAGGCTGAGCGGCGATCTGGGATTCTGTCCCGTCAAGTTGTATAGCCGCGAGCTGGCTGGCGTCTTCTCATTGCGCGCAGAAGGCGCCAGGCCGGGCCATCTCGAGTAATATCTCTTGTGAAATCAAAAATCCTGATATAAATGAAATCTATTGATGGGGAATTCAGAATTTTATGCAGCGCGGCTTTCTGACAATTTATGCGGGTGAGAACGCTGCGGTTTTCCGGGCGCTATCGGCGCCGGCACGTGTCGATATGTTGAAGCTGCTCTGCGCAAGGGGCTCGCTGAATGTCAACGAGATCGCCCGGGAGCTTGATCTGCCGCAATCGACTGTCGCGACTGGTATCATGATCCTTGAGGAGGCCGGTCTTGTCGAGACCAAGGCTGCAAAGGCGCGCAAGGGTTACCAGAAGATCTGTACCGCGCTTTACGACGAGATCCTGCTGAGCTTTGAGGATCAGGCCTTCAAGCATGATGAGGACGTGATCGAAGTCGCCATGCCCATCGGCCTTTATACGAGCTGCGAGACGCACGCGCCATGCGGCCTGTGCTCGACCGAGGGCGTCATTGGCCTGCTTGATGTTCCCGACTATTTCCTTGATCCGCAGCGCATGCAGGCAGGTCTTCTCTGGTTCGGCCGTGGCCATGTCGAATATAAATTCCCGAACAATGCCAAGATCTTGAACAGGAACGTCAATGCCATCGAATTCTCGATGGAGCTCTCGTCCGAAGTGCCTGGCACCAATCCGGACTGGCCGTCCGACATCACTGTGTGGGTCAACGGCGTCGCCGTTGGCACATGGACGTCTCCGGGCGATTATGGCGATAAGCGCGGGGCTTTTACGCCAAGCTGGTGGAAGCTCGAAGGCTCTCAATACGGCAAGCTCAAGACCTGGCGAATCTCCAAGAAGGGTACCTTCATCGACGGAGTTGCCTCTTCCGATGTGACGATCGATGATCTTGCCATCAGTCAGCATTCGTCGATCCGCCTGCGGATCGGGATTGCCGACGATGCGCGCAACACCGGTGGCATCAATATTTTCGGCCGCGGTTTCGGCAACTATGGCCGCGATATCCTTATGCGCATCGATTTGGCTCAATAGTATCGTAATTTATGATACATAGTATCGTGTCGGAGCCAAGTGCCGACAAGTCATATTTTTCATAAGCTGCTGAATTTAAAAGTTATTTCGTTATCTCGTGAGTGTCGCTACCATAGCTTTCGCGATATTTTCCGTCTTGAATGCGTTGACGACCTTCCAAAAGTGTATCAAGATCAAGGTATAAGAACGAAATATCTGATATATATGGGAGGAAGGCCGTGAAGGCGCATGTGATCGTCCACCGTGATTTCCGAATTGCCGACATCGATGATCGGCTTTACAGCTCTTTTCTGGAGCATCTGGGGCGGGCGATTTATGGCGGCATCTACGAGCCGGGCCATCCAACCGCCGATGAGAATGGATTTCGCAAGGATGTGATTGAGCTTGTGCGCGAGCTCAACTCGCCCTACTGCCGCTATCCCGGTGGCAATTTCGTTTCAGCCTATAATTGGGAAGATGGCGTCGGGCCGCGGTCCGAGCGCCCTGTGCGTCTCGATCTTGCCTGGCGGACGCGGGAGAGCAACCAGATCGGCGTCAATGAATTCGTCGATTGGTGCAAGAAGGCCAATACCAAACCGATGCTTGCCGTCAACCTCGGCTCGCGCGGGCTGGATGCAGCGAGAAACTTTCTCGAATATTGCAATCATCCGGGCGGTACCTATTGGTCGGATCTGCGGCGCAAGCACGGCTGGGCCGATCCGCACGGCGTGAAACTTTGGTGCCTGGGCAATGAGATGGACGGCCCCTGGCAGGTCGGTCACAAGTCCGCCTATGAATATGGACGCCTGGCCGATGAGACTGCCAAGGCCATGCGCGGCTTTGATAAATCGCTCGAACTCGTCGTCTGCGGCTCGTCCAATTCCGACATGAAGACCTATCCTGATTGGGAAGCTGAGGTCCTGGATCAGTGCTACGACAGCGCTGACCATATCTCGCTACATATGTATTTCGCCAACCGCGAGAAAAACACGCTGAACTATCTCGCCAAGGCCGAGAAGCTCGACCGCTACATCGTCACTATCGGCGGCGTCATCGACTATATCAAGGCGAAGAAGCGTTCGAAGAAGACTATCGGCATTTCCTTCGACGAGTGGAACGTCTGGTATCACTCAAACCAGCAGGACAAGGAGATTCTCGCCCGTGACGAATGGCCGGATGCGCCGCATCTGCTTGAGGATGTCTATAATTTCGAGGACGTGCTGCAGGTCGGCGGCATTCTCAACACCTTCATTCGCCGCTCCGACCGCGTGCGCATTGCCTGCATAGCCCAGCTCGTCAACGTGATTGCTCCGATCATGACGGAGGACGGCGGGCCGGCATGGCGCCAGACCATTTACTATCCGCTCTATTTCGCCTCGAAATACGGTCGCGGCTATGCGCTGCGCCTCGTCACGGATGGTCCGACCTATGACAGCGACGAGGCCGATGATGTGCCTTATCTCGATGTGTCGGCCGTTCACGACGAAATGGGAAAGATGGTTACGCTCTTTGCCGTCAACCGCCATCCTGACAGCGCGCTCGATCTAGATACACGTCTCGAAGGCTTTGCCGGAGCCCGTGTCGTCGAACAGCATGAAATCGTCAACAACGATTTGCAGGCAACCAACACTGCAGCGCATCCGAACGCGGTCGTGCCAACCAATACGGGCGATGCCAAGATCGAGGATGGCCGGCTTCGTGCCACGCTGAAGCCGCTATCCTACACGGTGATCCGGCTGGCGGTCTGACGCCGTGTCGCCGGGGCGATACGCCCGGCACTAAAAGCGGTCGAACAGTCGCGAGGAGGCGGCTGACGACCCATTGCAGGCCCGGACCGCCGCGCGCTGTTTTGAGCGGCCGGCCGGGAAAAAGGGGTGAAAATCGCGGCTTGCTCATCATCGCTTGAGTGTACCGCGCAGTCGATAAAAATGGGAGGAGATCATGAAGCAGTGGAAGAAGCTTGCCTTCGGCGTCGCGCTGGCCACGTTCGGCCTCATCGCGGCGGCCAAGGCTCAAGACTATACCTCTTTGCCCCGCAAGGAGACCTTGATTGTCGAAAATCCTGAGGGAACGATCAAGAATCCGGGCTGGTTCAACATCTGGGTCAATGGCGGCGGCGGCGTTTCGACCGGCCTCCAGCAGCTGACCATGGACACGCTCTGGTACATCGATCCAGAGAAAGGTCTGGGCGGCTCGGCCTGGGACAACTCGCTTGCCTCCGACAAGCCGCAATATAATGACGATTTCACCCAGATGACGGTGAAACTGCGCAAGGGCCTTTATTGGAGTGACGGCGTCGAATTCACCGCCGACGATGTGGTCTACACCGTCAAGACGCAGATGGACCATCCGGGCATGAACTGGAGCGCGGCTTTTTCGGTCCAGGTTGCGAGTGTCGAAGCGCCGGATCCTTATACGGTCGTCTTCAAGCTTAAGAAGCCGAATTCCCGTTTCCACGCTATCTTCACCGTTCGCTGGAACGGCGCCTGGATCATGCCCAAGCATGTCTTCGAAAAGGTCGCTGATCCCGTACGCTATGACAATGCCAATCCCGTTTCGCTTGGCGCCTACAAGCTGAAGGCTTTCGATCCGCAGGGCAAATGGTACACCTGGGAGAAGCGCGACGACTGGCAGCGCACCTCGCTTGGCCGTTTCGGCGAACCGGCCCCGAAATATGTCACCTATGTCGATCCCGGTCCGCCGGATAAGCGTACCATCGCGCAGCTCGAGCACAATCTCGATATCATTCACGACAACACGCCGGAAGGCATGTTCACGCTGAAGGAAAAGTCGAAGACCGTCGATAGCTGGTTCCCCGGCTTCCCCTTTGCCCATCCGGATCCGACGCTACCGGCTGTGATCTTCAACAATCAGGATCCGCTGTTCCAGAATGCCGATGTGCGCTGGGCCTTGGCACTGCTCATCGATATCAAGGCTGTCGATATGGCGAGCTATCGTGGCGCGGCCACGCTTTCCGCGCTCGGCGTTCCGCCGACGGCAATCGCCATGACGGATTATCAGGCGCCGATGCAGGATTGGCTGAAGAATTTCGAAGTTGACACCGGCAAGCGCAAGATAAAGCCCTACGATCCTACGATCGGCCAGCAAATCGCCGATATCCTGCGCAAGCAGCCGAAATACAAGGATCAGATCCCGACCGATCCGGCCGCCATCAGTGCTGCCTTCGGTTACGGCTGGTGGAAGCCCGATCCGCAGGCCGCCGCTGAGCTATTGGAAAAGGCCGGCTTCAAGAAGGTGGGCGGCAAATGGATGACGCCTGACGGGCAGCCGTTCAAGATCCGTTTGACGGTCGAAGGCGATACTCGCTCCGTCTTTACCCGTGCGGGCACTCTGATCGCCCAGCAATGGGCAGCCTTCGGGATCGATTCCAAAGCTGCTCCTTCCACCAGCGTCTGGCAGGCGGGATTACAGCCCGGCAACTATCAGGTTGCGATTGCATGGAGCGTCGAGACCTGGGGTGGCGATCCCGATCTGTCCTTCTTCCTCGACAGCTGGCATTCGGAGTTCGTCGCCAAGAAGGGTGAGAACCAGGCACCGCGCAACTGGCAGCGTTGGTCCAATCCGGATCTCGACAAGATCATTGAAAATATTCGCCGCGTCAGCGCCGATGATCCGAAGGGCATCGAACTTGGCAAGGACTATCTGAAGCTGGTCGCGCAGCAGATGCCGACCATTCCGCTGATGTCCTATAACGTCTTCACCTCGATGGATACGACCTACTGGAAAGGCTATCCGACCATTGCCGACCCCTATACGGACCCCGTTCCCAATTGGGCGAACTCCCGATTGATGATGGTCAAGCTGAAGCCGGCACAGCCCTGATTTCTCCCGACCCTGATGCGGCAACTGCCGCATCAGGCACCTTTCGCCGGACACTAGGCAGGTCCGGCGAATCTTTTGAATTGATGATGAAGCGCAAGCAGCGAGGAAGACGGCGGCATGACGTCCTATCCAGTTTTCGTATTGAGACGATTTGGCCAATTCCTGCTCGTTGTCTTCCTCGGCATTTCCGCAACATTCTTCATCACTCACATGACGCCGATCGATCCTGTCGAGGAAAGCATCGGGACCATCCAGCAGATGGGCCAATCCGATCCCCGCGCCGTCGAGCTGATGCGTCAGTCGTTGCGTGAGCTTTATGGTCTCGAGGGCACCATCTGGCAGCAATACCTGCATTTCTGGGGGCGCCTTGCGACCGGCGATCTCGGGCCGTCGCTTTCGGCCTTTCCCACGCCTGTTTCCGCCATCATCGCGAGGGCGCTGCCCTGGACGATCGGTCTGATGACTGTTTCCGTCATCCTGACCTTCATCCTCGGCAACATGATCGGCGCGCTCGCCGGCTATTATCGCAAGAGCGCGGTGCTGAAGGCCGTCAGCCTCGTTTTCATCGCCATGCAGCCGATCCCCTATTACATTCTCGCCTTCGTGCTGATCATTCTCTTCGGCTATGTCTGGCCGATCCTGCCGATCAATGGCGGCTATGAGATGAACACTAACCTCAATCTCTCGGTTACGCTGGTGCTCGATATTCTCCGCCACTCCATCCTGCCGGCGCTGTCGCTGATCCTTGTCGGGACGGGCGGCTGGCTCATCGGCATGCGGGCGCTGGTCTCCAATATCATCACCGAGGATTATGTCGTTTTCGCCGAGCTTGGCGGCGTGCCGAAGCGCAAGATCCTGCGCTCCTACATCGCCCGCAATGCCATGGTGCCGCAGTTTACCGGCCTTGCCATGTCGCTCGGCGCGGTCTTCAACGGCACGGTCATCACTGAAATCGTCTTCGGCTATCCCGGTATCGGCAATCTCCTGATTTCGGCTGTGCATGCCGGCGACTACAGCCTCGTCCTGGGGCTCAGCGCGCTATCGATCGTCGGTGTCGCGGCGGCCGTATTCATCATCGACATATTGGGTCCGCTGATCGACCCGCGCATAAAGGTGGAGTAGGCCATGCTGACGATCGTTCGCGACCTTGCTCGCCAGAATATGGAATTCCTTTTCGGTCTTCTGTTGCTCGCCATCATCGTCGGGCTGGTGATCCTGTCTTATTTCTCGCCCTATGGCCCAGCCGATCTTTATCTGCTGCCGCCCGACATGCCGCCAGATGGGCAATACTGGCTGGGTACGACATCGCGCGGCCAGGATGTTTTCTGGCAGCTCACGACAGCGCTCCGCAACACGCTCTATTTCGGCATCGGCGTTGCCATCCTCTCGCGCATCATCTCGCTTGTCGTGGGGTTGGTGGCTGGCTATGCCGGCGGTGCTGTCGATCGCGTACTGATGGCGATTAATGACAGTATCATGGTCATTCCGCAGTTTCCGTTGCTGATCCTGTTCTACTTCGTGCTCAAGGATGAAATGACCTGGACGGTGCTCATCATCGTTATGGCCTCGCTCGGCTGGTCCTACGACGCGCGCCTGATCCGCTCGGTGGCGATCAGCCTGAAGACGCGGCCTTTCACCACGCAGAGCGTGTATTCCGGCATGAGCATGCGCAAGATCCTCGTCGAGGAACATCTGCCCTATGTGCTGCCGATCGTCTTCGCCACGACGATGAACAACATGATCTGGTCGATCGGCATGGAGATCACGCTCGCGGTGCTCGGTTTCACCGATATCGAAACGCCGACCATGGGCATGATGATCTATTGGGCCAATGCGCATTCGGCGCTGATCGCCGGAACATGGTGGTGGGTTGCAGCGCCGGTCGCTGCCATCGTGGTGCTGTTCATGGCGCTCTTTCTGCTGTCGATGTCGATGAATGAATATAACGACCCCCGCAGTCGTTTGAACCGGATGGGAGGCTGAGGCATGGAGGCTGTCGTCGAGGTCAACAACCTCAAGGCTTATTACCGGGCCTTCCTTTATGGCGTCGATCGCGAGGTGCGGGCGGTTGACGATATCAGCCTGTCGATCGGCCGTGGCGAGATCTATGGCGTTGCCGGTGAATCGAGCAGCGGCAAGACGACGCTTATCAAGACGATCGCTGGCGCGATCCGGCCGCCGCTTCGCGTTGTCTCCGGTGCCGTCAAATTCCATTTCAACAATGGAACTCAGGATATTTACGCCATGACGGCGGAGCAGCGGTCATCGCTTCGCTGGCGGCATCTTTCCTATATCATGCAGGGATCGATGAATGTGCTCAATCCCGTCCGCCGTATCCGGCACTCCTTCACCGATTTTGCCTTCCGCCACATGAAGGCCGATCGCGCCACCTTTTTCGATCGGGTTGGCGCTCATCTCCAGCGGCTGAAGCTCGATGCGAATCTTCTCGATGCCTATCCGCATGAATTGTCTGGCGGCATGCGGCAGCGCATGACGATCGCGCTCGCCACCATCCTGACGCCCGAATTCATCATCGCCGATGAGCCGACGACGGCGCTCGATGTCATCGTCCAGCGCGACGTGCTGCAAATGATCCGCGAGATACAGCGCGAGATGGGGTCGTCCTTCCTGTTCGTGACCCACGACATGGGCGTGCACGCCGCCGTTTCTGATCGCATCGGCATCGTCTATGCCGGGCGACTGGTCGAGGAGGCGCCGACGCGCAAACTCTTTCACATGCCGCTCCATCCCTATACGCAGCATCTGGTCGCAAGCCTGCCGCGGATCGGGGATGTCTCCACGCGCCCCTCACTTGAGGGCAGGCCGCCCAATCTCGCCATGCCGCCGGAAGGATGCCGCTTTCATCCGCGCTGTCCGAAGCGCATGGACATCTGCAGCCGCGAAGTGCCGCCTATGGTGACCATCGAGCCGGACCGGCGTGTCGCCTGCTTCGCAGTGACGGGAGGAGCGCGATGAGCGATCTTCTTTCACTCTCGCATGTCAGCAAGATCTATCGTCAAGGTGGCATGCTCAGCCGTCGTCATATCACGGCGGTTCGCGATGTCGGTCTGAGCCTGGGAGAGGAGCCGGAAATCCTCTCTATCGTCGGTGAGTCGGGCTCGGGCAAATCGACCATTGCGGCGATGATCCTCGGCCAGACGGCGCCAACATCGGGCAGCCTGAATTTTCGCGGCAGACCGGTGGCTGTTCACGGACGGTCCGAGCGGCGCGCCTTCATGCGGGAGGTGCAGCCGGTCCTTCAGAATCCGTTCGAAGCGTTCAACCCCCTCAAGAGGGTTGATCGATATCTTTTTGAAACGGCAAGGAATTTCGCGCCGATGGGTCCAAGGCCAAGCCGAGCCGATGTCGAGCGTATTGCAGACGAGGCGCTTGCCCATATCGGCTTGACCCTTGCCGAGGTAAAGGGACGGTTTCCGCATGAGCTTTCGGGCGGCCAGCTGCAGCGCACCGCCATTGCCCGCGCGCTGATACCGCAGCCCCGTTTGCTGGTAGCCGACGAGCCGGTTTCGATGGTCGATGCTTCGCTGAGAATGGCGATCGTCAATCTCTTCGGTCAGCTGAAGAAAGAGCTCGGGCTGTCGATCATCTACATCACCCATGATCTGGCGACCGCCTATTATATCAGCGATCGGATCATCATCATGAAGAAAGGTGAGATCGTCGAGCAAGGCGGCGCGCGAGCCGTCCTCGACAATCCGCAGCATCCCTATTCGCGGGCTTTGAAGGAGGCTGTCCTCTCCACCACGCCAGAAGCGGAGCCGGCACCGATCACATGATCGGTCAATTTCAACGCGAGATCCGCGTCGAAAGGATGATGGACGACAGGGTACGTTCGACGCCGTCGATGGTGCCGATACCATCGATCAGCTGATCTAGCTCGGAGATCGAGGGTGCCGCGATGATGGCGATCAGATCGAAGGTGCCGCTGACGGAATGAAGTGTCGTTACCTCGGGGATAGCATTCAGCGATGCCGTCACGGCTGACAACGCTTTCGGCGCGATCGTGATCAGCACGTGTGCCCGAATAAGACCAGAAAGATAGGTCTCAGACAGCCGCACACCATAACCCGCAATCACACCCTCCCGCTCCAGCCGTTCAAGCCTCGCCTGGACGGTGGTGCGCGACAGCGACAGTTTTTTGGCGAGCGTCGCGACAGGCATGCGGGCATTCTGGCCGAGCAAGGCGATCAGTTCGCGGTCCTTATCGGTGACCTGCATAGCGACTCCTGCATTGTGCAAATTCTATTCGTCAGTTTGTACAGATTTGTACAACGAAATGCATTTTTCGTCGCTATGAATCGTTCAACTCCTACCTACACTTATAAAAATCTTATCAATGAAATGCAGGGGAGTCATATGAAAGACATAGTGGTCATCGGCGCGGGCAAGATCGGTGGGGCGATCGCTCTGATGCTGGCCGAAACAGGCGATTACAAGGTCGTTGTCGCCGACCGCAGCCAGGAACAGCTCGACAAGATCGACCACCATCCTGCGATTTCCACCGCCGCCGTCGATATCGCCGACCGCGCTGGGCTCGTTGGCGTTCTGAAGGGCAAGTTCGCTGTCTTGTCGGCCGCACCGTTCCATCTTACAGGCTTCGTCGCGGAAGCGGCACTTGAAGCCGGCGTCCATTATCTCGACCTCACCGAAGATGTGGCTACGACCAAGAAGGTCGAGGAACTGGCTCAGGGGGCAAATACCGCCTTCATCCCGCAATGCGGACTTGCGCCGGGCTTCATCTCGATCGTCGCCAATGATCTTACCAAGCATTTCGATAGCCTCGACAGCGTGCGCATGCGCGTCGGCGCGCTGCCGCAATATCCGTCCAACGCTCTGAACTACAATCTGACCTGGAGCACGGACGGCCTCATCAACGAATATATCGAGCCCTGCGAAGCGATCGTCGAAGGTAAGCTCGTCACCGTGCCTGCCATGGAAGAACGCGAGGAATTCTCGCTCGACGGCGTCACCTACGAGGCCTTCAACACGTCCGGCGGCCTTGGAACTCTTGCCAAGACGTTGGCTGGCCGCGTGCGCACGATGAACTACCGCACCATCCGCTATCCTGGCCATCAGGCCATCATCAAGGCGCTGCTCAACGACCTCAACCTCAAGAACCGCCGTGATGTGCTGAAAGATCTCTTCGAGAACGCGCTGCCGGCCACCATGCAGGACGTGGTCGTCGTTTTCGTCACAGTCTGCGGTTGGCGCGAGGGCCGTTATATGCAGGAAACCTATGCCAACAAGGTCTATGCAGGCATCGTCGCCGGCAAGAAGATGAGCGCCATCCAGATCACCACGGCTGCCGGCATTACCACGGTGCTCGATCTGCTGGCTCAGGGTAAGCTGCCCGCCAAGGGTTTTGTCTGCCAGGAGGAAATCGATCTCGGTGATTTCCTCGCCAATCGCTTCGGGCAGGTCTACAGCCTTGAGAAGATCAAGATGAGAGAAGCCGTCTAAGCGGCTTTTCTTTCTATTATTTTCGTATGTGGCGCCTTCTGGCGCCACATGTGTTTTGACCGTTGGAAACGGTTCTGCAACGGCTAAGCAATCAGCCGTTCGAGGATCTCAACGGGATGCGGGATGGCCTGGTGATCGATCTTGGCAACTTGCGAACGACAGGAAAAGCCGGTCGCCATAACCATCGTCTGATTGCCGTTTTCGGCGATCTTGTCCTGCCAGCTCATCGCGTAGAGCTTTTCCGAAATGGCGCGATTGCGCACTTCATGGCCGAAGGTGCCGGCCATGCCGCAGCAGCCGACATCGGCCATGTCGAGCTTGATACCCAATTTCCCGAAAAGCACGGACCATTGCTTGAGAGCAGCCGGCGCATTCGTTCTCTCCGTGCAGTGGGCAAGCAGCGTAAAACGCTCTTGCTGCGAAGTCTGTGCCGGCGACAATCGCTCGAGATTGGAGGCAAGCCATTCCTGAAGCAGCAGCACGGGCGCCTGCAATCGCGCAGAGCGCAGGGCGGCATATTCGCTGCGATAGGTCAGCGTCATTGACGGATCGATGCCGACAAGCGGAATGCCCATTTGCGAAATACGATCGAGATAATCACGCGATTTCGCTGCCGCCTTCTCGAAGCGGCCGAGATAGCCATGCACATGCAGGGCCTTGCCGTTGTTCTGCGACATAGCGAGCAACGGTTGGAAGCCCATCTTCAGGGCAAGCTTGAGCGCGGCGATGACGACGGCTGGATCGAAATAGGTGGAGAAGATATCGGCTACAATGACGATCGCTTGGGCTCGCTCCTCTGCGGAGAGCTTTCCCAACCGTTCCGGAGTAGCAACCTGCACGTTGAGACGAGCGGCTTCCCTTTCCAGCGACATCGCAGGCATGACGGGAAGCGCGGAGAGACCGGCAAGCCGCATCAAGCCCTGGCCGGCGGTCGATCCGGTCAGCACATTGTAGCCTAGTTTGAAACGCGCCATTAGCGGAAGGGTCGTCTCGATGGCAGCAACGATTGGGTCCTTGAAGGGCCTGAGGTATCGGCCGTAATAGAGCTCCAGGAATTTCGAGCGGAAAGCCGGGACGCTGACCTTGACGGGACATTGGCCGGCACAAGCCTTGCAGGCGAGGCAGGTATCCATTGCCGTCCGCACTTCATGAGAGAAATCGTTCCGATTGGCTGGATTGAGCGAGTTAACTGTCCGCCGCAGGAGGTTGCCGATAGGGTTGGCTCGGCGCAGCATGTCCGCCTCTCGCCGCGGATCGACCTTACGCTCGGCAAGCAGGCGCAGCCATTCGCGCATCATTGCCGCGCGACCCTTCGGCGAATAGCGCCGATCGCCCGTCGCCTTGAAGGAGGGGCACATTGGGCTCGTGGTATCGAAATCGAAACAGGCCCCGTTGCCGTTACAATAGGCGGCATTATCGAAGGCGGCGCGGATATCGTTGCCGATAATGCGATCAAAGTCACCGCGCAGTGATACTTCGTCGATCTTCAGCAACGGGCGGGAGGAGCCGGATGCGATCTTGCCGGGATTGAGGCGATCGCTGGGGTCGAATGCGCGCTTGATGTCCTGCAGGCTGGGATAAAGCTCGCCAAAATACTCAGGGACATATTCCGAGCGAACGCCCTTGCCATGTTCGCCCCAGAGCACACCGCCATATTTGCGGGTGAGGCTAACGACGCCGTCGCTGATCTTGCGGACAAGCGGCTGGTGGTCGGCGCGGGTAAGATCAAGCGCCGGGCGAACATGCAGCACCCCGGCATCGACATGGCCGAACATGCCGTAATCCAGCCCTTCGGCATCAAGAAGGGCGCGGAATTCCCTTATATAGGCAGCCAGATGCTCGGGCGGAACGGCAGTGTCCTCCACGAAGGGCACCGGGCGCACCGGTCCTTCGACATTGCCGAGCAGGCCGACCGCGCGCTTGCGCATCGACCAGATTGCTTCGATCTCGGCCTTTTCGCGTGCGATTGTATAACCCTTGTGGCGTGCTGAAGAGCGGTCATCAAGCGCGGTGGTGACATCTGCGAGCTTGCGCCCCAGCTCATCGCGATCGTCGGCCAGCACCTCGACGATATTGATGCCGTTGGCCGAGCCGGACGCATCCTCCGGAAAGAAGTGGGCGATACCGCTCCAGACGATGTCGCCCTTGGCGAGACCCAGCACTTTCTCATCGACCGTTTCGACCGAGGCGACCTTCAGCGCCACCAGCCGCCGGGCATCCTCGAGCGCCGTGTTGAAATCATCATAGCGGATGTTGATGAGGGCCGATTGCGCCGGTATCGGCAGTACGTTGAGTTCGGCCTCGGCAATCAAAGCAAGCGTGCCTTCCGAGCCGCACAGTACCGCATTCAGATCGAAGCGGCCGTCCTCTCGCCGGATATGGGCGAGATCATAGCCGGTCATGTAGCGGTTAAGCTTCGGAAAGGTCGCCGCTATCAGCTCGCTTTTGTCCCTGGCGATCGCATCGACCACCCGGTGAATTTCGCCGATCCGATCATCACGCGCCTTGATCTCGTTCAGCTCGGTCTCGGCGAGCGGGCGCGACCACCAATCGCTGCCATCTGAGAGCACCACATGCAGGCCGAGAACATGGTTGCTGGTCTTGCCGTAGAGACACGAGCCCTGGCCGCAGGCATCGGTGGAAATCATGCCGCCGATCGTGGCGCGGTTGGAGGTGGAAAGCTCTGGGGCGAAGAACAGGCCGTAGGGCTTCAATGCCTTGTTGAGTTGATCCTTGACGACACCGGCCTCGACACGGGCGGTCTTTCGGACCGGATCGATCTCCAGGATGCGGTTCATATGCCTGGAGCAATCGACGATAATGCCCGAGGTCAACGATTGTCCGTTCGTTCCGGTGCCGCCGCCGCGCGGTGCGATGACGAGATCGGAAAAGGCGGGCTCGGATATGGCTTTGGCGACGAGTTTCAGATCTTCGACGCCGCGTGGATATAGGATTGCCGTTGGCTTGACCTGATAGATGGAATTGTCGGTCGAGGCGACCGTCCGCGCGCCGTCATCCGTCTCAACATCTCCTTGAAAGCCTAGTGCGCCCAGTCGGCGCTCGAAGGCGCCGATCTGATGTTGCGAACTGTCTTTCGCCGAAACGAGGCGTGGTATCATGATATGAAGACTTCCGGCGTCTTACGCGGTGATTGAAGCATTCCCGCTTTTAAACGGAATTATGGAAATGCTCTATCTCTTTGTTTTCACGCAATTCCGTATGGGCAGCCGTCTTGCGCGTCTGCCGCCACTGTTCTGGCGTCGGAGCGCCGCGCAGGCGCGCTCGATACGATCAAGGGCTTCGATGAGATCAGCTTCCGACGTCGCGTAGGAAATACGGAAATAGGGCGACAATCCGAATGCCGAGCCGGGCACGACGGCTACATGGGCCTCATCGAGCAGATAGGCGCAGAAATCCGCATCCGTTTCGATCATCTTTCCGGATGGTGTCCTCGTTCCGAGTATGCCTGCACAGCCCGAGAATGTGTAGAAGGCACCTTCCGGCACCAGGCAATCCAGGCCTTCAATGGCGTTAAGCCGACCAACCACCAGATCGCGCCGACGTTGGAAGCTTGCCTTGCGACCCTCAAGAAAATCCTGCGGGCCGTTGAGCGCAGCAACGGCCGCGGCCTGGCTGACCGAGGAGGGACAGGAGGTCGCCTGGCTCTGGATAACGGCCATCGCCTTGATGAGAGCCTTGGGGCCGCCGGCATAGCCGATGCGCCAGCCGGTCATGGCATAGGCCTTGGAAACGCCGTTGACCGTCAGCGTCCGGCTTTTGAGGCTCGGCTCGATCGCGACGGGCGTGGTGAACTGAAAGCCCTCATAGACGATATGCTCATACATGTCGTCGACCATCAGCCAGACATGCGGATGGCGCAACAGCACATCGATCAGCGGCAGATAATCGGCCTTGGAATAGGCGGCACCCGATGGGTTCGACGGTGAATTGAGCAACAGCCAGCGCGTCTTCGGGGTAATGGCCTTCTCGAGCTGATCCGCCCTGAGGCGAAAACCGGCCTTGGCATCGCAGGAGATCAGAACAGGCACGCCGCCGCAGATTTCGACGATATCGGAATAGGAGGTCCAATAGGGCGTCGGGATGATGACTTCGTCGCCCGGATTGATCGAGGCCATGAAGGCGTTGAACAGGATCTGCTTGGCACCCGTCGCCACGGTGATTTCGTCGAGCGCGTAGTCGATGCCATTCTCGCGCTGGAACTTTCCGGCAATCGCCTTCTTCAGCTCCGGCGTGCCGTCGAGAGCGGTGTACTTCGTTTCACCGCGATCGATGGCGGCCTTAGCCGCTTCCTTCACGTTGTCGGGTGTATCGAAATCCGGTTCGCCCGCACCAAGAATGATAACGGGCAGGCCTTCCCGCTTCATCGCGCTGGCGCGCGCGCCGATCTGAAGAATGGTGGAAACGCCGATGGAGGTGATCCGCGAAGCGGGCTTGAAGCCCGCTTCTTCGATTTTCGTGGCGATCGTCATGGAGCTTACTCGATGTCGAAGGAGACACCCTGCGCAAGCGGCAGGGCCTTGGAGTAGTTCACCGTGTTCGTCGCCCGGCGCATATAGGCCTTCCAGGCATCCGAACCGGATTCGCGGCCGCCGCCCGTTTCCTTCTCGCCGCCGAATGCGCCGCCGATTTCAGCGCCCGAGGTGCCGATATTGACGTTGGCGATGCCGCAATCGGAGCCATCGGCTGCGAGGAAACGCTCGGATTCCTGCATGTCGCGCGTGAAGATCGAGGACGAGAGGCCGGCGGCCACGGCATTGTGCTCGTCGATGACGACGTCGAAATCGTCATAGGGCATGACATAGAGGATCGGCGCGAAGGTTTCTTCCATCACCGGGCCTGCCTGCTTCGGCATTTCCACAAGCGCCGGCTTCGCGTAATAGCCGTCGGCATGGCCGACATCGATGCGCTCGCCGCCGGTGATGGAGCCGCCATGGGCCTTGGCCTCGGCAATCGCCTTCTGCATGTTGTCGAACGCGGCCTTGTCGATCAACGGGCCGACGAGCGCGGAGGAATGCAGGGGATCGCCGACCGAGACACTCTGATAGGCTTTCTTCAGCCGCGGCACGAGCTGATCGTAGACGCTTGCGTGGACGAAGAGACGGCGCAGCGTCGTGCAGCGCTGGCCGGCCGTGCCCATGGCGCCAAAAGCGATGGCGCGCAATGCCATGTCGAGATCGGCCGACGGGCAGACGATGCCGGCATTGTTGCCGCCGAGTTCGAGGATGGCGCGGGCAAAGCGCTTGGCAAGCCTCGGCCCGACTTCACGCCCCATGCGTGTCGAGCCGGTTGCCGAAACGAGCGGCACCTGCGGATGGTCGACCAGGATTTCGCCGATAGCGCGATCGCCGATCAGTACCTGCGAAAGACCTTCCGGCGCATCGCCGAAGCGGGCAAGCGCACGATCAAGGATAGCCTGCGAGGCAAGCGCGGTCAGCGGCGTCTTTTCCGAGGGCTTCCAGACGACGGCGTCTCCGCAGATCAGCGCCAGCGCCGCATTCCACGACCAGACCGCAACCGGGAAGTTGAAGGCGGAGATGATGCCGACGACGCCGAGTGGATGCCAGGTTTCCATCATGCGATGGCCCGGGCGTTCGGTGGCGATCGTCAGGCCGTAGAGCTGACGGGAAAGACCGACGGCGAAATCGCAGATGTCGATCATTTCCTGCACTTCGCCGAGTCCTTCGGAGCGGATCTTGCCGGCTTCGATGGAAACCAGGCGGCCGAGATCGTCCTTGGCGGCGCGTAGCTCTTCTCCGAGCAGGCGCACCAGTTCGCCGCGCTTCGGGGCCGGCACGAGGCGCCAGGCGCGGAATGCTGCATGCGCCTTTTCGATCTTGCTTGCTGCTTCTTCGGCAGAAACGGTCTTGAGGCTGCCGATCTTCTCGCCGGTGACCGGGGAGTAGGAGGGCATGTCGCCTTCAGCATAGAGCGCCTTGTCGACGCCGAGCTTTTCGAGGATGGCGGCAGCTTCCGCAGCAACGGAAGAGGTTTTTGCAGCGATGTTCATCTTTAGAAACTCCAATTATCTTTGATCCGGGGGTGAGCGGCGATTGGGGGCTCGGTCTCACTCGGCGGCGTCTTGCTTGGAAAGGGCGTGCAGGCAGGCATCGATCGATGCCTGTTCGATGCCGGCGTAATGGTCGAATTCGTTCAGCACCTTCATGCCGAGATCGGCTTCGAAGCGCTGCTGGTTCGGACTGGCGACGAAGTCCTGCTGCGCACCATCGCCGAGATTGGACTGGAAGATGCCGGCGGCGCTGACGGGGAGGAAATCCTCGTAGACGATCGGATCGAACTGGACGAGGCCCTGGTCGATCAGCGTGTCGATGTCCCTATGGCTCATCGCGGCAGTCTTGCCCTTGGCCGTCAGCGAATAGGTGAAATAGCCGAGCCCTTCGGCGCGGATTGCCGCCCAGTCATCCGGGAATTCGGCAAAGCTCTGGGCAAGTGCCGCCTCATAGTCGCGCGCGTTCGATCCGTCGGCTGCCGGGCGTACGATCTTGCGCGACTGATCGAGCAGCTTGTCATAAAGCGCGCGACCCTTCGGCGTCAGCGCAATGCCGCGCTGTTCGATCTCGCCGAAGCGCGCGGTGTGCGAGCCGGCTTCCCAGATGCCATCGGCACTACGGAAGGAAACGGGTTCTTCGAGCGCCTTGAACGAGGTCTGGCGTAGCAGGATCGGGCAGTTGCGCGTGGGCGGCCCCTCGACCACTGCTTTTGGCGCGATGTCGTACTCCGGCATCAGCGCCTGGACGCGATCAATATCCAGCGTGCGCGGCGTCAGATGATTGATGTGCGGCCCCTTGAAGGACACGACATCGGCAATCAGGCGATGGGCATCGTGCAGGCGATGGTACATGTCGGCATCGACATTGGCCTCGTCATGCCAGCGGAAGGTTTCCAAAACCTCGCCGACGAAGCGCTGGGCGTCGTCCTTGTTCAGGCCACCTTCGCGCTCGGCCTTTTCGGTGAGTGCAACGGCGCGATCGGTGAAAATCTGGCGCTTCGCGAGAATGTCTGCGGCGGCCTTGCGAAGGTCTTCGTCGGCGATGAGATCAAGCCGCAGCAGCGAGGTGAAAACGCGGAAGGGATTGCGCTTCAGCTCCGCATCGCCGGTCGGTCGGAATGCGGTCGAATGAACCGGTACGCCGGCGGTCGAGAGGTCGTAATAGCCGACCGGGTACATGCCCATGACGGCGAAGACGCGGGCCATCATCGCAAGTTCCGCCGCCGTGCCGAGCCGGATGGCGCCATGCCGCTCCTCGGAGATGCGATCGAGATAATCGGTCGCTTCCAGCCGCTCTCTCAGCTTGGGCTGTGCTGTCAGCGTTTCGTCGTTGACGCGGGCGACCAGTTCCATGAGCGTGCCATAGGCGGGCACTTCTTCGCGATACATCGCCGACATGGCGGCGGAAAAAGCGCTGCGAATATCGCTGGTCGAGACGTGATCAGGCTTCATGTGGGATCTCTTCCTGAAAGACTATGTCATTCCTATCTGGCAGAATATCTCTTGTTCGACTACCGGTCTTGTGAGAGAAAATTCTAACTTGATGCGAAAATGGAATGACCATGCGCCGCCGTCTCATCCCTGACATCGTTAACCTGCAGGCATTCGAATGCGCCGCGCGCCATCAGAATTTTTCGCGCGCCGCCGAAGAACTCAATCTGACCCAAAGCGCCGTCAGCCGCCAGATCAGCGATCTCGAGCAGCAGACGGGCCTGAAATTGTTCGAGCGTGTTCGGCAGCGCGTCGTGCTGTCCGAGGCCGGACTTCGGCTGTTGCCGGAGGTGAAGGACCTGCTTCTGCGCTCCGAGCGGCTGATGATCGGCGCTGTTGCCGCCGGCCAGATGAAATTATCGCTGAAGGTCGCGACCTTGCCGACTTTCGGTACGCGTTGGCTGGTGCCGCGCCTCGGCCGGTTTCTCGACGAACATCGCGATGTCGCCATCACGGTGGAATCGCGCTCCAGGCCCTTCAATTTTGAGGAGGATAATTTCGATCTCGCCATCCACTACGGCCTGCCGGCTTGGGCGGGCGCTGTTGCGACCTTTCTTTGCAACGAGACCGTCTTGCCTGTAGCCAGCCGGGAGCTTGCCGCACGGCTGGGTCTTGCCGCGCCGGACGAGCTGTCGGGAGCGCCGCTCCTGCATCTGACGACGCGTCCGAAGCTCTGGGCGCAATGGTTCGATCTTCAGGAGCTGCCGACCGAGAACGCCTATCCCGGCGCGCGCTTCGACCAGTTTTCCATGATCATCGCCGCCGCCATCGCCGGGCTCGGCGTGGCGCTTCTGCCGACGTATCTGATCGAGGATGAGCTCAAGGCCGGCACGCTTCTGCCGCTGTTTAATCTGCCGATGCCGACCGAGAACAGCTATTACGTCGTTATGCCGGAAAAGAAGCAGACGAATGAGACGGCGATATTGTTTCAGGATTGGCTGCTGAGCGAGGTCGCGCCGCGACCACAAGCGATGAACCCGGAGCGCCTTGCGCATGAAAGGTAATGTCGTTAGGCGCAACCGGTGCGATCTCCGACCCGACGTTAGATCGCGTCGAATATGGCCGAAGCGACGATGACTTCCGTACCCGCGAGGCCCACCGAACAGAAGAGTGTCGTGTCGAGAAGCGATGTTCGACCGGCCGTATGGCCGGCGACTATTGTCGCAAGATCGATCATTCGCTTCTCGTGCATAGTCCCGGAAAGGAAAAATGGCGACGCATAGGCGCGCGTTTGCTCCGGAGAATCCGTGGCGATGACGCCAGCGATGTCCGCGACACCCAGGCCGAGTTCATGCCCCTTGAGCGTCTTCGGACCGATTGTATTGATATGGGCGCCGGCTTTTAAATCAGAAGCATCGATCACCGGTATGTCGCTGCTTGTGGCGCATAAAACAATATCGGCATCGGCCACGGCTTTTGCGGCACTTGTGACCGGTTCAACCGCAATGCCGAGTTCTAATTGCATCTCCTCAGCGAATGCGGCGCAGTTTCTTGGGCTTCGGCTGAAGACGCGGACCGAGCTTATGTCGCGAACGGCGGCCGCGGCGACCAGCTGGGTTCGCGCCTGCGCACCACTGCCTATGATGCCGAGCGTTCTGGCGGTTGGAGCGCTGAGGTAACGGATGGCCACGCCGCCGATTGCCGCGGTCCTTATCTGGCCAAGCCGCTCGCCCAGGATGACGCCCTGCAGTTCAGCAGTGTCGGCACGCCAGACAGCGACGACTTGTGAATGCTGCCCGCCATCAAAGGTCTCATAGGCACGAAAGCCGGCAAGCGGCCGCTCACCATCGATGCCGCCGACGGTAAACACGATATCTCCACGCTTTGGAAAGGAGACATGATGCCGGGGTGGGGACACCGTCTCTCCCGCCGCCTTTGCCCGAAAGGCGATTTCCAAGGCATCGATCGCTCCCCGCATGATTGCGGCTGGGCGTAAATCTTCGTCCTTCAATATCTTCATTGCGGAACGCCCTCCTTGTTCCCGGCCACTCTGCAACCTCAAGCGCACCTGAGGTCAATAGCGGCCGGCAATAGCAGGTTTGAAAACAATGGACGCAAGGTGTCGGCAAGCATGAATCATATCGCACGGCTATCCAAGTTCACGACCACTCTTACGGTGCGGCTATTCTAGCGTTTCGCGTTGCCCAGCTTTTCAGGCGCAAGCCATTGAGTTTGATGAAGCCCTCGGCATCGCGGTGGTCGTATGCTCCGGAACTCTCCTCGAAGGTGACGAGGTCGGTCGAGTAGAGCGAAGCGGGCGAGGTGCGGGCGATCATACTGGCTGAGCCCTTGTAGAGCCTGAGCGTCACTTCGCCGCTGACATGGATTTGGCTCCGGTCTATCAATGCCTGCAGCATTTCCCGCTCGGGCGAATACCAAAATCCGTTGTAGATCAGCGCAGCATAGCGAGGCATGATCTCGTCCTTCAAATGTGCAGCGGCGCGATCGAGCGTGATGGATTCGATCCCCCGATGGGCGGCAAGCAGGATCGTGCCGCCAGGAGTTTCGTAAACGCCGCGCGATTTCATCCCGACGAAACGGTTCTCGACGAGATCGATCCTGCCGATCCCATGCCTGCCGCCCGCTTGGTTGAGCTTCGTCAGGAGCGCTGCTGCTGCCATTGCTTCGCCATTCAAGGAAACGGCATCGCCCTTTTCAAAGCCGATGACGACGATTTCCGGCTCATCGGGTGCCTCCAGAGGATCGACGGTGCGCTGATAGATATAGGATGGCGCGATCTCGGCCGGGTCTTCGAGGACTTTGCCCTCGGTAGACGTGTGCAGGAGATTTGCGTCGGTCGAAAAGGGAGCCTCGCCACGCTTATCCTTCGGCACTGGAATTTGGTGCGCTTCGGCGTATTCGATCAGCTGGGTGCGCGATTGGATGGCCCACTCGCGCCATGGCGCAATGATCTTGATCGATGGATCGAGCGCATTGGCCGCCAGTTCGAAACGCACCTGGTCATTGCCCTTGCCTGTGGAGCCGTGGGCAATGGCATCGGCACCCACCTCGCGTGCGATATTGATGAGATGCTTGGTGATCAGCGGGCGGGCGATGGAGGAGCCGAGGAGATATTGCCCCTCATAGAGCGCGTTTGCCCGGAACATCGGGAAGACGAAATCCCGAACGAATTCCTCGCGGACATCCTCGATCCTGATATCTGTCACGCCCAATTGCTCGGCCTTTCGGCGAGCAGGCCCAAGCTCTTCGCCCTGGCCAAGGTCGGCGGTAAAGGTCACGACTTCACAGTCGTAGGTTTGCTGCAGCCATTTCAGGATGATGGATGTGTCCAGTCCTCCCGAATAGGCCAGCACGATTTTCTTGAGCTTTTTCGACATCAGCTTTCGTCTCCATGTTAATCCATGAAACGATAGGCCAATCTGTGCGCAATGAGTTTGCAAAGAGTTCAAGAATACGAGAGAATTTGGCATATTATGCCACTTTGTTGTTCATGGGAGCTATATAGTGTCATCGACTCTGGACGAGATAGACCGGCGTATTCTCAAGGTGTTGCAACGGGATGGACGCATTTCCAATGTCGATCTTGCGAAGGAAGTGGGGCTTTCGCCATCACCCTGTCTTCGCCGCGTGCGATTGCTGGAGGATGCCGGCATCATCGATCGCTATGTTGCCGTACTGGACCCGGCAAAGGTGGGTGCGGGCCTTACCGTGTTCGCCCGCGTCTGGTTCAAGACGCAGGATGCGCAGGTCACCATGCAATTTGCGGAGGCTGTCAGGCGGTTTCCCGAAGTGATGGAATGTTATCTGACTACCGGCGAGTGCGATGCCGTCCTGCGCATCGTCACAACTGATCTGCACAGCTATTGGCGGTTTCAGGCCGACCACTTGACTCGCATCCCGAGCGTATTGAACGTCAAGACCGATGTGCCGATGGAAACGCTGAAGCGAAGCTTCGAGTTGCCCTTGGCCTCGTAGCATTGCGGCCAGCTGTCGGCCAATTATGGCGGCGGCGAAGTGCCGTTCAGCTCACGGAGCCGATGCCTGCCTGCTCGGACCCTGGCGGGCATATCGGACCTGCAATAGAATTGATGTTTGGAGAGCGAAATGAGCATATTCGAAACGGCGATGCAGGCGACACGCCCGGTTCTCGCAAACCGTTTTCCGGGCTATTCCTTTGCCTTTGCCTCAGGGTCAATCATACGAGGCGAGGGAAGAAAGGGCTCTGACATCGATCTGGTTGTGGTCTTCGATCGGCTCGAAACCGCCTGGCGCGAAACCTTTATCGAGGGCGAGTTTCCATTCGAAGTGTTTGTTCACGACCCGGAGACGCTCAGCTGGTTCTTTGAGAGCGATGTTGCGCGCGGCTATCCCGTTATCATTCATATGGTTGCGACAGGCCAGATCCTCGGGCCAAATCCCGACAAGGGGCAGATCTGGAGGGACTATGCTGCCAGCATTCTCCACGCCAGCCCACCCGAGCTGGAAGGTGAGAAGCTGAATGCTCTGAAATATCAGATCACCGATCTTCTCGATGACCTTCATGGTGAGCCGACGGCTCCGGAGATACAAGCGATTGCCGCGCAACTCTACCAGCCTTTGGCCGACCTTATGCTACTGGGACGAGGAAGATGGTCAGGCAGGGGCAAATGGATTCCCCGCCTGCTTCATGAGGTGGATCGGGACTTGGCCGATGGCTTCGACGATGCTTTCGGTCGGGCCTCAGCGGGAGATGTTGAGGCACTGTGCGACCTGACGCTTAGCGAATTGGGCCGGCATGGTGGGCCGTTTTTCGCCGGTGACAAGCGTATGGCGTCGCAACAGGCAAGACGAAAGAGCCTTGTTTCACTGAGTTGATCGTTATCCGCTGATCGTAAAATTTTAAGCTTGAAATTCTTTATGGCAACGCTAACACATTCCTATCGGGTCGCTGCGGATCTTGCAGGATGGACGCGAGGTGAACTCGGGGGAGGAGGAAGCCGCCATGAAGATGCATCCGCTGAAGGGGCCGAACCGGCTGAAGCTCGGTGTTTTCTCGACCAATGCAGATGGCGGCCTTGCCATTACCGATGTACCGGAGCGCTGGACGGCAGGCTGGCAGGATAATCTGACTGCAGCACAAATCGCCGACCGGGCGGGGCTCGAATTCTTTCTGCCGATTGCCCGCTGGCGCGGCTTCGGCGGCAAGAACCGCGTGCGCGAATGGTCGTTCGAGACCTTCACCTGGGCGGCGGCTCTTTCGGCCGCGACCGAGCAGATCGGTCTCTTCATGACGGTGCACGTGCCGCTCGTCCATCCCCTTTATGCTGCCAAGTCGCTTGCGACTGTCGATCATATCAGCCAGGGGCGAGCGGGGCTGAACATTGTCTGTGGTTGGAACCCGAAGGAATTCGGCATGTTCGGCGTGCCGCTCGTCGAAAAGGGCTACGATCAGGCCGCCGAATGGCTCGAAATCGTCGAGAGGCTCTACGCCTCCGATGAGCCGATCGACTATGTGGGCAGCTACTATAATCTGAAAGAAGCCGTCAGCCGCCCCGCAAGTCTGCAGGCGCCGCGGCCGGTGACAATGAATGCGGCTTTCGGCGGCCCCGGCCGAGACTTTGCCGCCGCGCATTGCGACTATCTCTTCACCACCTTTACCGAGATTGATGAAGCCGGAAAGCATGTGACCGACATCGCTGCACGGGCGGAAGGCACGGGCAGGCAGGTCGGCGTTTATACGGTTTGTCACGTCGTCTGCCGCGAGACGCAAGCGGAGGCGGAGGACTACTATACGCGTTATGCCGTGACCATGGCCGATCACGCTGCCGTCGATCAGCACATGGCCGGCAAGAAGGAGTTCTCGCAATCCCATGATCGCGAGGCCTATGACCACTATCGCCAGCGCTTTGCCGGTGGAGCGGGCAGCTATCCGCTGATTGGCACGCCGCAACGCATCGCCGAAGAGATGATCGCCATTGCCGAGCAAGGCTATGCCGGCATCGCCTTGTCCTTCGTCAATTATACGCAGGAACTGCCCTATTTCTGCGATCGAGTGCTTCCGATTCTGAAGAAGGCTGGCCTCCGGGCGGAGTGAGCCACCGCTTCGATGCTTTGCACCTCGCGGCTCGCGCGAATGTGACCATCCCTTTGATGGCGACATATTTGTCCCCGCAAGGCTGGTTTTTCAGGCCACTCACGGCACTGTCGCTTTCATGAGATGGTGTCGCAGGTGCGACATGTGTGCAACGCAGCAAAAAACTTGAGAACAAGGGGTTTACAAGCGTGGCCCCGGATGGGATTCTTTTAAGCGAAGGGTGCTGCTTGACTGGAAGCAGCGTTGTTCCCTTCAACCGGATGCCGTCATCCTTGGCTCCGATGTGCCGCAATTTTGCCGGCGCTTAACCGAAAAAATCAATCTGAAGCCGGAATGCGGTTGTTCCGCATCTGGCTGTTGCCTTGGTACGCCTGAATATCGTCAGGTCGGGGCATAGAGAATGCGGGCTTTAACATGGGCTTCAAGTCAAAACGCGTCCTCCGCGGCGTTCTTGGTCTTCTTGCGAGTGTCAGCTTGCCGCAGGTCACCAAAGCCAGCGATCTGATGATCTGGTCGCCGGTCAAGGTCGCTCCCAGAACATACAAGACCACTCTCGGTTTCCGGCTGCCGATGGCCTGGGATGTCAGCGCCGGCATGGATCTCGGACTTGGTAGCGCGGCCACCGGCGCGATCTTGCGAAGCAGCAGCTTGGCGACCCTCTGGGGCACGGCAATCGACGATCACAAGCGCTTTTCCACCGCATGGCGCCGCGAGGTGTCATTGAGGGTCGATGCGCTTAACAGCACGGGAACGCTTTGCCTCGAACGCTCGCGGAGCTGGACGGTGTCGGAAAACCTGGACATGAGCACTTCGAGGTCGCTGAACGTCAACTACGCGGGCACGCGGAGCGCGGCAAACTCCATTGTCGCGACGCAGGCCGTTACCGTTGCCGTTCCCTGGACAGGAACTTCGATCTCCGCGATCGGCAACCTGAAGGACGTCGGCAGTGCCTTTTCCAGCACGGTCTCATTTCGGCAACCCTTGGCACCGAACCTGAATTTCTCAGCGTCTTTTGCTGATCCGCAGACTTTGACGCCAGCTGGCAATGTCCGTCTGGACTACCGCATCAAATGGTAGGGTAATCGCAGAGTTCGGATGATGCGGAACAAATGCCGCTAGCGGAAGTTTAGACCTCGCAAGAAATCGATCTTGCTTGAGGTGTCGTGCCTCGCAAAGCCTGCCGCTTGCTCAGCTCCCTGCCGGCGGCAGGCTTGGCTTTCGTCGAGATCATTCGTCGGATCCACCCACGCCTGCCGTCGTTTTGATTGTGATGTCCGGTTCGGCAAGGCGAGCCTTCAGCTTGGACACCACGTCATGCCGGACATCCGACCAGGACGATGTGACTGTCCAATATTCTATGTCGAGCACGGCTTGATCGGCCGACAGATCATCGAGGTAGACCTTCGGTGCAGGCGCGGCCTTGATGCGCTGATCCGCTTTCAGGATGTCGAGGATTGTCTTGCGGGCAAGATCGATGTCGATTTTCTCACCCATTGCAACGGACAATTGCTGGCGGCGGTCCGGCTCGCGGCTGTGGTTGAGGATGGGCGTGTTCCAGAGCGTCGAGTTCGGCGCCATGAGGTAGAGACCGTCGGCCGTCCTCATCTCCGTCGCGAAGAGCCCGATCTCCTTGATATAGCCTTTGACGTTCGTCGTCTCGATATATTCGCCAACCCGGAACGGCCGCAGAATCAGCAGCATGATGCCGGCGGCGATGTTTTGAAGCGTGCCCTGCAGCGCGAGGCCGATCGCGAGACCCGCGGCGCCGAGAGCGGCGATGATGGAGGCGGTCTGCACGCCGAACTGGCCAAGTACGGTGATGAAGACAAGGATGAGCAAGCTATAGTGCAGCACATTCTGAAAGAAGCTCGCCAGCGTTTCGTCTATGCCGCGAATGCGTGAGATGACGCGATAGGCCGAGCGGCTGATAACACCCGCAAGAAGCCAGCCACCGATCAGAAGAATGATCGCGCCAAGAAGCGAGAAACCGTATTGGACCGCGAGTGCTGAGGCCTGGTCGAGCGCGGTCCGGGTTGCGACGACGATGTTGGCGGCTTGATCGTCCATGTCAAAACTCCATCTTTCCCCGCGAGCCAAATGAGAAGTCGCGATCTTTGTTCCCGGTGATCGGGCCTGTGAAAACGAATTGTTTCAATGGATTATAGGGCTCTAGCTGAGCGCAGGGCCTCAGGCGCCATTCTTTGCGCGACGGGCGCGTGTGGTAGCCGCCGCGGCGTAATGAGCCTTCTTCTGCTCGTACATGCCGATATCCGCGCGCTTGATCATGGCTTCCATGGTCTCGCCGGGTTGGCTCGTTGCAACGCCGACGGAGACGTTGAGCGGCGCGCTGGAGTAGAACTGGTTGTTGATCTTCAGCAACTCGTTGATCGTCTCGACCATTGCGGCGGCAGTGATTTCGTCGGCACCCGGCAGGAGAACGGCAAATTCGTCGCCGCCGATGCGCGCCGCGTGATTTGGCAGCGAGACGACGCTGTTAAGCACCTCGCCCATGCGGCGCAACAGCGCGTCGCCGGCGTCGTGGCCGCTTTCGTCATTGGCTTCCTTGAGGCCATCGAGGTCGATGATGATGGCGGAGACAGGCCGAAGCGATTTGCGCTCCAGCCTGTTGAGCTCTTCCATATAGAAAGCGCGGTTGAAAAGCCGGGTGAGTACATCGTGCTTGCCGAGATATTCGAGATAGGCTTCCGCTTTCTTGCGGGCGGTAATATCCGTCAGTGCCACCTGCACGAGCGACCAGTCGTTCTCGTAACCGGGAAATACGGAAAATTGCAGGAGGACATGGCGCTCCGATCCATCGAGAGCGTAGTTCAGCACCTCGCGCTGATGGAAGAGGCGTCCGTTCCACAATTCCATCAATTGCCCGCGAAAATGCTTCTCCATATCGCCGCGGAACACTTCACCGATCCGGTGGAGCAAGGTCTGGCGATCCGGCGCACAGAAGAGATCGAGCGTTGCCTGATTGACGTCAAGGACGCTGATTTCGCTCATGCATTGCTGGACGAATTCCGGATGCACATCGAGAAAGACCTGAAAGTCGACGATGCCGCGGTCGCGGATTTTATCGAGCAGGATTTTTACGCGGCTGAAATCCTCGACCCAGAGGGAAACGGGCGAATGTTCGAACATGCCTTCCGCATAGCGGCGCTGCCGCTCTTCCTGCCGTCTTGCCTCCTCACGAGCGGTCACGTCTTCCGTGGTCAGCAACAATCGGCTCCAGGAGCTCTCGTGACCGGGCAGGATGATGCCGCGCAGCTGGATGTCGAGCCTTTTGCCGCCGAGCGAGTAGTTGACCGCGGTGCCGGAAAATTCGGTCTTGCCTTCCCAGAGCGCCACAAGTTCGTTTACATGGCTTTGCAGCATCTCGTCCCGGAACACCTGCGAGAGATTTCCGACAAGCGTTTCGAAGGACGGCGCCTCGAAAAGCTCAAGCGTCCTGGCGTTGACGGCAAGAAGCCTGATCTTCTGCGAGCAGGTCGCAACGCGCTGTAAATCGGCAAGCAGATAGGAACGCAGGTCCGTCACGCCTTCAGCGCGCCAGAATTCGAACTGCTCCTTGACGCCGCTGAAGTCCTCCAGCCACATGGCGACGGGGGCAAGATCGAAAATGGTGCTGCTGAAGTCCTGGGCGTTCATCATGATTCCCTGCGCCGGCAATAAAAATCGGTATTCGTAATACAAAGGCCAGCAGTTCGCTAAGTTCTGGTTAGCAAGCATTCGTAAAGCTTGCATTGACATCAAGTAGCGGGTCAAGCCGGACGCTGCGCATCGATTTCTTTTCAACTCATTCTTGTTGAAAATATGCCCAGAAGAGGCTCTGGCTTGATTGCAATCGGTTTTTGTCAGCTGCAAGCAGTCACGTCCTCAAGAAGCGCTCGAAGGCTTCGAGTGTCCTTTGGCTGACGTGATGTTCAATTCCTTCGGCGTCATTTCTTGCCGTATCGGGATCGACGCCGAGACGGCAGAGGACCGCCTCCACGATCTCGTGACGTCGTCGGGTTGCCGCGGCCAGGCGCTGGCCTTCTTCGGTCAGAAAGACGCCGCGATAGGGGCGCTGTGTGATGAGGTTTTCCTCGGCTAGCCGCTTGAGCATCTTGGCAACTGTCGGCTGCGTTACTCCCAGCCTCTGTGCAATATCGGTCTGGCGTGCCTCGCCGGCATGTTCTATCAGATCGGCGATGAGCTCGACATAGTCTTCCATCAATTCCGTGCGTCGATCTTCGCGGCTTTTCTGAAAGGCCTCGGCGTGCGTCTCGATCTCGGTCGACGACAGACGGCTTTCCGCGGCGGCAGGCAATTTCGTCAAGGCGGCTCATCTCCCCATGATTAAGAACCGTGTAATGATGTTTAGCCTCGACTATAAATAATTCAGCGACGTTATGAAACCCCGATGGCCGATTTCGGCCGTCTGTGGAATCGAAATAGTCCTGCCTAAGCTGATATGGCGTCTGAGAGACTTCAGCCGCGTAAAAGCGGCAGCAGCTGCTCGCCCTGCCGTTTGATCTCCGGCAGATAGGGCGTGTCCGAGAGGACGAAGTGCGTGATGCCGAGATCGCGGTATTTGCGCAGGGAGCGGGCGACATCCTCTGCCGAGCCGACCAGCCATGTGGTGCCGGCGCCGCCACCGCCGAACTTGCCGGGCGCGGTATAGAGATTGTCATCAAGCACGTCGCCACGCGCGGCGAGATCGAATAGCCGTTTCTGGCCCACCGCGATCGATTGCCGGTGATCGTTCCAGCCGACGCCCTTATTCTCAGCCATCTCGGCGACTTTCGCCTCGGCATCGATCCAGGCCTGCTCCGTCGTGTCGCGCACAAGCGTCGTTATGCGCAGCCCGAATTCCAGCGGCGGCAGATCGCGATCAAGATCTCGGCTGAGTGTCCTGAGCCGGCTGATCCGCTCAGCGATGTCGGCGAGCGGCTCGCCCCAGAAAAGCTGCACATCGGCCTCCGTTGCTGAGACACGCTCTGCCGCATCCGAAGCGCCGCCGAAATAGAGTTTGGGATGCAGGCGTTTGCCGCGAGGCTCGATGCGGGGCGCAGTCGTGGATTCGCTGACGCGAAAATGTTCGCCTTCATAGGTGACGTTCTCTTCGGTCCAGAGCCTGCGGGTGAGCCGCATGAATTCCTTGGTGCGGCCATAGCGGTGGGCTTGATCGCCCTCGCTGTCGCCATAGGCGGCAAGATTGTCCTTGCCGGAAACGATGTTGACGCGCACCCGGCCGCCGCTCAGCTGATCCAACGTGGCGGCGGCGGAGGCGAAGTGCGCCGGCCGCCAGTAGCCGGGGCGGATTGCGATGAGCGGTTCGAAGGTCGTGGTGCGTGCGGTAAGTGCGGCCGCGACGGTGAAGGTGTCGGGGCGGCCCCAGCCGGTACCGATCAATGCGCCCTTCCAGCCGTGATCTTCCAGGGTTTTGGCATGGCTGGTCAGGGTCTCCAGGCTGTTATGATTCTCGACGGCGGAATCGCCGCGATGGCCTGGTTTGACGTCATTGGGGATGTACCAAAGAAATTCGCAATTGCTGCTCATGCTGTGCCTGTCAGTCTTCTGAACCCAACGAGGGACTTGATGGAGAGGAAAGCCGTCAGCGATCTCGGCTTCCGGCCGTTGCGACTAAAGCTTGCCCTTCCACGGAACGAGGACCGCCTCGAGGATCCGAATGGCGGCGGAAAATGCGAAGGCGCAGACCGCAATGATGCCGATGCCGACGAAGACGACATCCGTGGCAAGGAACTGCGATGCCGACATGATCATGAAGCCGATGCCGCGTGTCGAAGCGATGAGTTCCGCAGCCACCAGCGTTCCCCAGCCGATGCCGAAGGCGATCCGTATGCCGGTCAGGATTTCCGGCAGGGCCGAAGGCAGGACGACATTCAGGAAAAGCTGCAGCCGGTTTGCCCCCAGCGAACGCGCGGCATTGACCCGCTCCAGCGGCAGCGAACGGACGCCGGCCTGAGCGGATAGGCAGATCGGCGCGAACATGGCGAGCACGAGAAGGGTGATCTTCGAGGTCTCTCCGATCCCAAGCCATATGATCATCAGCGGCAGGTAGGAAAGGGGAGGCAGCGGCCAATAGAATTCGATTGGCGTATCCAGAATTCCCTTTGCCCAGCGGTTGAGACCCATCAGTAAACCAACGGGAATGCCTATCCCGATCGCGATGGCCGCAGCAACGACGATACGAAACAAGCTCGCCAATATGTGTTCGGAAAGCGAGGCGCCGGCATAGCCATCGCGGTAGACGACGCCGATCTGCGTCAGCACCTCGTCAGGTCGAGGCAGGAAGAGATGCGACACCAGCCCGAGCTTGGCGACGAGCCACCACAGCGCCAGGCAGGCGACCGCAGTGGCGATGCTGATGGCGATGGTGGGTTTTTCACCAACGCCGAAGCCGGGAATGCGAACCAGCTTCGGGCGCGTTTCCTTTTCAGGTCCGGCGATTGGGCGCGTTTCGATAATATCGCTCATGCCGCGCTCCTGACGTGATCGGCGCTGTGAAGGATCGCGCGAATCTCGTCCCGAAGGTTGCCGAATTCGGGAGATGACAGGATCGCTCTCGTATCGCCGCTGGCAGCAAAGCGATGTACGAAATCGAGTTCGAAACGCGCAACGACACGCCCCGGTCTCGGAGACATGACCAGAACCTCCGTTCCGAGGAAAAGCGCCTCCTCTATCGAGTGGGTAATGAAGAAAATGCGTTTGTCGGTTCTGGCCCAGACGGAGACCAGCAGTTCCTGCATCTGCTCGCGCGTCAGGCTGTCGAGCGCGCCGAAGGGTTCGTCCATCAGCAATATGTCGGGATCAGTGGTGAGTGCCCGGGCAATGCCGACGCGCTGGCGCATGCCGCCCGATAATTCATAGGGCAGAGCGCTGGCAAAGTCGGTGAGGCCCACCAGCCGCAAAAGCTCGGAAGCGCGATCACGGCGTTCCCGCTTGCCCAATCCGGCAAATTGGAGGCCGAGAGCCACGTTGTCGATGACGGACTTCCATGGCAGCAGCGAATCCTTCTGGAAGACCACGCCTCGATCGGCACCTGGTCCTGAAACAGGCCTGCCGTCGAGGGTGATCTTCCCCTCGGACAATGGCAGGAAGCCGGCGATCGCATTGAGCAGGGTGGATTTGCCGCAGCCGGACGCGCCGAGCGCTACGACGATACCGCGCTCCGGAATGGTGAAGGAAACACGATCGAGCGCGTGAACGGTTCTGCCGTCACGCGCCGCAAAGAAGACGCTAGCATGGTCGACTTGAAGCATGGACTCTCTCGATATTGCGACGCCGGCGCGACAAGCGCGCCGACGCCAGGGAGGATCAGTTGCTTGCGCTGACAAGCGCGTCGGCGGTGACGAACGCGCCGTAGTTCGGCAGGACTTCGGAGACTTTTCCTTGGCTCTTCAGGAAGGCTGCCGTGTCCTTGAGGATCTTGGCCGCACCGGACTGATCGCCGCCACCGAGCCAGGCGGCCGATGCCTGCACGTCGGGCGTCAACAGTGTGAGGTTCTTGAGCGCGGCTGCCTGCTGGTCTGCCGTGCCGCCCAGAAGCTTGGCGAGCGCCTTGGCATTGTCGCTGTCCGGCCCCCAGGCGGCCTTATCGGCTGCAAACGAGGCGTAGTATTTGTTGATCACCGAGGCATAGGCCTTCAGGAATTTTGGATTGTCCGCGGCAAATTTCGAGGTTGCGACCCAGGCGGAAAACGTCGGGGCACCCTTGTCGGCCACGTCCTTGGATGTCACCAGCACCTTGCCGTTCTTCTTCAGCTCGGTGAGTGCCGGGTCCCAGACGAAACCGCCGTCGATATCGCCGCGATTGTAGCTTGCGACGATTTCCGGCTGCGGAACGGCGAAGACCTGTACGTCCTTTTCGCTCAGACCAAGGGACTTGATGAGAGCGAGCAGCTGATAGTGGTCGGTGGAAACGGGGGCTGCCGCGAGCTTCTTCCCCTTCAGATCGGCAAGTGTGTTGATGCCGGAGCCATTGCGCACCACGAGCGCTTCATCGACGCCGGAGATGGACGAGAGGTAGAATGCCTTCACCTCCAGCCCGCGCGAGGCGGCAGCGGCAAACGGGCTTGAGCCGACATAGCCGATCTGGACGTCGCCGGATGCGATGGCGGCAAAGATCTCCGCTCCGGAGTTGAACTTGCGGAAGTCGATCTCATAGCCGGTCTCTTTGGCGAACTCGCCGTTGGCGATCGCGACGGAGGAGGGCAGGGCATCGGTCTGATAGGCGACGACGACCTTCTTGTCGGCAGCGGCCGCGCCGACCGCCATCGAAATGCTGGCGAAACCCATCACGGCCGCAGTGATCAGTGTGTTGAACTTCATAACTAGTCCCCTTGGCCGGATCAGATCTGCCGGCGGTTCCGTGAATGCAATGCGCAGAACCTAGCGAAATCGGGGACTGGATCGATAGAAATAGCAAACTATTTTTATAGACTATAATAGGAATTGTTTGTCTGAACTCGTACAGACTGCGACCGTGGCATCTTTCCAGCAAGAGAAACAACCGGCTGCCATCAACATATGAACTGTAGCGCCTGCCCTCGTGAGGATAACCTACCCACGCCTCAATAGCGAAAGAGCCGAAATTTAAGGTCGCTTGCGACGTGGCCCGGATGGGGCCATCAGGTCATCCGCCGGAGCAATGCAATCAAAGCATCTGCGTTGTCATTGGTTTCAAGCGAGAGCAAGTGCTTGTCCGCAAGCTCACCAATCGCGAGAACGACCTCACGTTCAGACCATCCCGCCATGATCGCAGCGCTCACCAATTCTCGATAAGCGGCTTGAAGCGCGTCCTGGCAGCGAATGTCCCGATCAGGGTCATCATCGGTCACGAATGGTCGTGCGATATCTGGCATGGTCGAAAGGTGAACTGATTTGCGGGTTTTGGCAATCTATTGCATGCAATCGCCGTCGATTGTGCCTTTTCCCTTTGCCGAATGCGCTTGGAATCGTGAATTCACTGCCAGCTCGCACGACACTGCCGTTTTTTTCCGCATCCGGCGGAAGAAAAAGAAAGCTGTTTCTTAAATAACTTAAAATCTATGTTTTTTATAGACTATAGAGCTCCATGGTCGACATCGAGCGAAAACATGGATGAAACGGCATGTCTTATCTCCTTAGTCTTCTCGACAAAAGTCCGATTGAACAGGGGCTCAGTGCCACCGATGCGCTTGGCGCAACGACGAGGCTGGCCGTTAGGGCCGAAGAACTTGGCTATCATCGCTTTTGGGTCGCCGAGCATCATAATATGGCGAACCTCGCAAGCTCGGCGCCGGAAGTCCTGATCGCTCATCTTCTTGCGCGCACTTCGAGGATCCGCGTCGGCTCCGGCGGCGTCATGCTGCAGCATTATAGCGCCTACAAGGTTGCCGAGACTTTCAATCTCCTGGCTTCGTTGGCGCCGGGACGCGTGGATCTCGGTGTCGGCAAGGCGCCGGGTGGCTTTCCGCTCTCGACGCGGGCATTGCAGCGGGCCTTCGATCCCGAGAAGAAGCCTGACTTCGCCGAGCAGCTTTCCGACATCAACATTTATCTCGCGGCCGACCCTCGTTCCGATGGCGCGCTGGCGACGCCGTTTCCGCCACGCGCGCCAGAGCGCTTCCTTCTTGGCGCCAGCGTCGAGAGTGCGAAGCTTGCCGCGGAGAAGGGCTGGAGGCTGGTGTTTGCCGGCCATCTGAACGGCGATCCGGAAAATTTGCGCAATACCTTCGAAGCCTACGGGAATGCGACGGGCGGCAAGGTGCCGATCCTGGCGCTCGCAGCCTTTGCTGCCGAAAGCGAAACCCATGCCCGTGAGCGCGTCGGCCAGCTGCGCATCGTCAAGCTCTTCCTGCCCAACGGCCAAAGCGTCAATGTCGGCACCCAGGAGCAAGCGGCGGAATTCGCGCGGCAGGCCGGCTTCTCGGACTTCCGAACCGAGGAGAAGGCACCGAGCGTGCTGCACGGTACGGCGACGCAGATCCGTGACGAGCTCGACGCACTCCATCGACGCTACGGCGTCGAGGAATTCGTGCTCGACACGCCGGCGCTAACCGCAGCCGAACGGCTCAATTCCATAGAGCTGCTCGCCAAAGAACGCCTTTCCCTCGTTGCCTGAGCGGCCTGTCCCAGGAGGATCATTATGGCTCAAAAGCACGTCACTTTCGGTATCATGCTACAGGGTCCCGGCGGCCACATGAATGCCTGGAAGCATCCGAGCGTCCCGGCGGATGCCAGCACCAATCTGAACTTTTTCGTCAAAACGGCCCGTAAGGCCGAAGAGGCCGGTATCGCCTTCGCTTTCGTCGCGGACGGCCTCTATATCAACGAGCAATCGATCCCGCATTTCCTCAATCGCTTCGAGCCGCTGACCATTCTGTCAGCGCTTGCCGCCTTCACGACGAAGCTCGGCCTGGTGGGTACGGTTTCGACCTCTTATAGCGATCCCTTCACCATTGCCCGGCAATTTGCCTCGCTCGATCTCATCAGCGGCGGCCGCGCGGGCTGGAATGCAGTGACGTCTCCGCTCGAAGGCTCCGGCCGCAACTATAGCCGCGAACATCCCGAGCACGAGCTGCGATACGAGATCGCCGATGAATATCTCGACGCGATCAAGGGGCTCTGGGATTCCTGGGACGACGATGCCTTCGTGCGCGACCGTGAGAGCGGCGTCTACGCCGACAAATCCAAGCTGCATCGCCTGAACCACAAAGGCCGGTTCTTCCGCATCGAAGGCCCCCTCAATATCGGCCGCTCCAAGCAGGGCCAGCCGGTGGTCTTCCAGGCTGGTGCATCCGATTCCGGCATCCGGCTGGCCGGCAAACATGCCGATGCCGTCTTCACCAATGGCGGGCCGCTGGAAGACGCGAAGATCTTCTACAAGCAGGTCAAACAATCCGCGATCGCGCATGGCCGCAGCGCCGCCGATATCGGCATCTTCCCCGGCATCGGCCCGATCGTCGGCGCGTCGCAGGAGGAGGCGGAAGCCAAATACCAGGCGATCCGCAATCTCGTCACCATCGAGGAAGCGCTCGCCTATCTCGGCCGCTTCTTCGATCATCACGATTTCAGCGCCTACCCGTTGGACGAGCCGTTTCCCGACCTTGGCGATATCGGCCGCAACAATTTCCGCGCGACGACAGACCGCATAAAAAAGACGGCGCGCGAGAAAGGTCTCACCCTGCGCGAAGTGGCGCTCGACGCGGCAACGCCGCGAACCTCCTTCATCGGCACGGCCGAGCACATTGCCAATGAAATCATCCGCTGGGTGGACGAAGAGGGCGCCGACGGCTTCATCCTCGGCTTCCCCGTCATCGGTGAAGGCTTCGACGATTTCTCCAGGCATGTCCTGCCGATCCTGACCGAGCGGGGCTATTTCGATCCCGCTTTGAAAGGCGAGACGCTCCGCGATCATCTGGGACTGCCGTATCGCGAAAGCCGTTATGCGGCAGAGGCTGCCGACATCGAACCCGCAAAGGCCGTAGGCGCTTGAGCCAGGACGATCACCATGAACGCCATCATCAAGACCGTTTCGATTACCGATCCAATCGCGACAGGGATCGCCGCCTATCTCGATGAAATCATCGCGCTTAGGCACGATCTGCATCAATATCCCGAACTCGCCTTTCAGGAGCATCGTACCGCCAAGAAGGTGGCCTCGCTGCTTGCCGAGTGGGGCTACGACGTCGCAACAGGCATAGCCGGTACCGGCGTGGTCGCGACGCTGAGGCGGGGCAATGGCAACCGCTGTATCGGCATCCGCGCCGACATGGATGCCTTGCCGATCGAAGAGGCGACGGGGCTTGATTATGCGAGTTCCAATCCCGGCGTCATGCATGCATGCGGTCACGACGGGCATACGTCGATCCTGCTGGCTGCAGCCCGCTATCTTGCCGAAAGCGGCAATTTCAGCGGCACGCTGCGGCTGATATTCCAGCCGGCTGAGGAAATCGGCGCCGGTGCGCGCAAGATGTTATCGGAAGGACTTTTCGATCGTTTCCCCGTCGATGCGGTCTTCGGGCTGCACAATTGGCCCGGCGTTGGGGCGGGGCAGTTTGGTTTCGTTGCCGGCCCGGCGATGGCCTCAGTCGACAAGGCGGTCATCACGATCGTTGGAAAAGGCGGGCATGGTGCCGAGCCGCATCGTGCGGTCGACCCGGTGCTGGCTTCGGCCTCGTTCATCACCGCCCTGCAAAGCGTCGTCTCGCGCAATATCGATCCTCAGGAGATGGCTGTCGCAACGGTCGGTTCCATTCACGCCGGTTCGGCTTCGAACGTCATCCCGGAAAGCGTGGAGATGAAGCTGACCGTGCGCGCCTACAATGAGACTGTTCGGGCGAGATTGCAGGAACGAATTTCCGCCTTGGCGCGCGCGCAGGCGCAAAGCTTTGGCGCCGAGGCGGAAGTCGATTACCGCCTAGGTTTTCCCGCGCTCGTCAATCATGCCGAAGAGACGGAATTCGCCCGCAATGTCGCCTTGCAGGCGCTTGGAGGCGCTGCCGTCGAGGCGGATTTCCGGCCGAGGACGGCGAGCGAAGACTTTGCCTTCCTGCTGCAGGCAAAGCCAGGGAGCTACCTCTTCGTCGGCAATGGCGACAGCGCGCCGCTGCACAGCGCCCGCTACGATTTCAACGACGCCATCATCGCACCGGCAGCCCGCTACTGGGTGCGGCTCGCCGAAGCTTTCCTCGCGAATGACAACGGGTGACGAACGATATGAGCGACACGTTTCTTTATACGACCACGCTGGACCCGCGCGCCAAGCCGCTGATCGACGAGCTGATCCATGAATATGACAGCCGCTACGGCAACTATTTCAATGCCGAAGGGGCGGCTGCCGAACTCAATCGCTATCCGCCGGAAGCCTTTGCGCCGCCGCATGGCAATTTTCTGCTCCTGCTCCGAAACGGTGAGACGATCGGCGGTGGCGCTTTCAAGCACTATGACGACCAAACCGCCGAATTCAAACGGATTTGGACGCGGCACGATCTCCGTCGTCAGGGATTGGCGCGTAGGCTGCTGGTCGAACTGGAGGCCCAGGCGGCGCGGCAGGGCTATCGCCGCATCTACCTGACGACAGGCTTTCGCCAGCCCGAGGCCGTCGGTCTTTACCTCAATAATGGCTACACGGCCCTGTTCGATACCTCCGTCGATCCGGAAATCTACAAGAGCCTGCCTTTCGAGAAGGATATCAGCCATTTGGCTCTGGCCTATATCGCCGAAACCTCGGGCTCGCAGCAGCGCTTGGCTGCCGCCGGCCGGTAATGCGTAGCGGATCAACGACAATCAAAAAGGGGTAAGGATCATGGCGCTGACGACGGATTTTGCGGGTGTCGATCGAGGCACTGGAGCCGCCGAGACGAAGACAGATTATTCGCGTTATCGCATCGTGCCGGCGAGGCACCCTGGACGAACCGCCGGCACGATCTTTGCCGCAGTCGTCATGGCGGTCGTCCTCTACTCCACCTTCACCAATCCGCGCTGGGGCTGGGGTGTCTTCGCCGAGTGGTTCTTTGCGGAGCCGGTGCTGGTTGGCCTTGGCAGGACGCTGCTTCTGACGGCGCTTGCGGCGGTGTCAGGCTCTATGCTCGGAACGGCATTGGCTCTGGCGCGCGTATCGAAGTCGCCGCTACTTGCGAGCCTCTCCTGGGGCTATATTTGGCTGCTGCGGTCGATCCCGATGATCGTGCTGCTGCTGGTTCTCAACAATCTCGGCTATCTCTATGAAACCATTAGCATTGGAGTCCCGTTCAGCGACAAGGTTCTGTTTGATTATCCGACCACGCAGCTCCTGACGCCGTTTGCTGCGGCCTTTCTCGGGCTGACGCTGAACCAGTCGGCCTTCTTTGCCGAAATCGTGCGCGGCGGCATTCTGTCAGTCGACCAGGGTCAGCTGGAAGCGGCCGCGTCCCTCGGCCTGTCGCGCCGCCGTCAGGCGTTCCGCATCATTCTGCCGCAGGCGATGCGCTCCATCCTGCCCACGGGCTTCAACGAGATCATTGGCCTCGCCAAAAGCACCTCCATGGTCTACGTGCTGGCCCTGCCGGAACTCTTCTACACGGTGCAGGTCATCTACCGCCGCAATCTGGAAGTCATTCCACTGCTGATGGTGGCAACCGTCTGGTATCTCGTCATCATGACGGTGCTATCGATTGCCCAGCACTATATCGAGCGCTATTTCTCCAAGGGTGCGGTGCGCAATCCGACACCTTTGCCGTTTCAGGCATTCTTCCGACGCTTCCAGCGGCCGCTGCCCGCTACTGTAGACGGTAGTTCGGACACCAGGGCATTCGCCGCTTTTCGGAGCGTGACAGATCTTCGTGCCAGGGGCGGTGCCGTGCGCATCCATGGTATTTCGAAGAGCTTCGGCACGCTGAAAGTTCTCGACGATGTCGAGCTTAACCTGCCGGCCGGCAGCGTCACGGCCATTATCGGTCCGTCGGGCTCGGGAAAATCGACGCTGCTGCGTTCGATCAATCATCTCGAGCGCGTCGACAGCGGCTTCATCTCCGTCGATGGCAAACTCGTCGGCTACACGCAGAAGGGCGAGGTGCTCTATGAGCTTAAGGAAAAGGACATTCTGAAGCGCCGGACCGACATCGGCATGGTCTTTCAGAACTTTAACTTGTTTCCGCATCTCACTGTTTTAGAAAATATTATCGAGGCACCCATCCAGGTACGTGGGGTGAGCCGCGACGAAGCGACCGCCTATGCGCAAGAGCTTCTCGCCCGCGTCGGCCTTAGCGACAAGATCGATGCCTATCCCCGCCAGCTCTCCGGCGGCCAGCAGCAGCGTGTTGCCATCGCCCGTGCCTTGGCGTTGCGGCCGAAGGTCCTTCTCTTCGACGAGCCAACCTCCGCACTCGATCCCGAGCTCGTCGGCGAAGTCCTCGATGTCATCAAGGAGCTTGCGCGTACCGGCACGACGCTCGTCATCGTCACCCACGAGATCGGCTTTGCCCGCGAGGTCGCCGATAGCATCGTCTTCATGGAGGGCGGCCACGTCATCGAAGCCGGCTCACCAACACAGATCCTCAACGATGCGAGACATCCGCGCACGCGCGCTTTCCTCGCCAAGGTTCTCTAGCAGTCGCAGGCAAGCACTCGACGCTCTGACGCAGCAGGCGTCCGGATCATTATAGCAGCATAGACAACTTATAATTGAAAAAGGAGAAGGGAAATGACATTCATTGAGAGAGCAAGATATATCGTTGCCGGCGTTCTAACAGCGGTAACGATGAGTGGGACGCCGACGATTGCGGCTGAAAAGTTCAACCTGAGCCCGGATACATCCAATCGCATCGGTGCCGAGAAGGACGAGGCAGCGATCAAGGCGATTGCGCCGGGCTTCAAGTTCGTCAATCCCGGCAAATTCACGGTCGCGATCAACCCGTGGGATCCGCCGATCGCCACCTACGCGACCGACGCGAAAACGGTCGTCGGCACCGATCCCGATATCGCGCAGTTGCTCGCCGACTCCCTCGGCCTGCAGCTCGACCTGGTGCCGGTCGCCTGGGAGGACTGGCCGCTCGGCGTCTCCTCCGGAAAGTATGATGCAGTCATTTCCAATGTGACGGTCACGGAAGAGCGCAAGCTGAAGTTCGATTTCTCCACCTATCGCAGGGACGTGCTCGGCTTCTACGTGAAGGCCGACAGCAAGATCACCTCGATCAAGGAGCCGAAGGATGTTGCAGGTCTCAAGGTGATCACCGGCGCTGGCACCAATCAGGAGAAGATCATTCTCGAATGGGACCGGCAGAATGTGGCAGCCGGCCTGAAGCCTATCGAGGTTCAGTATTACGACGACCGTGCCGCCGCCGATCTTGCCTTGCAGTCCGGTCGAGCCGATGTCGAATTCAATCCGAATGCGACACAGGCCTATAAGGCCGCCATCAACGGCACGAGGAAGCTTGTCGGCACCGTCTCCGGCGGTTGGCCGCTGACCGCCGAAATCGCCGTGACGACGAAAAAGGGCGCAGGCCTCGCCGATGCCGTCACCCTCGCACTCAACGATCTGATCAAGAACGGCAAGTATGGCGAAGTGCTGAAGCGCTGGAGCCTGACTGCCGAAGCGGTCGATCAATCCAAGACCAACCCTGCGGGCCTGCCGAAGAGCGGTTCGTAATGTTGATGGGGCGGACCGGCGTCAGTGGGGCTCACGTCGGTCCGCTCCCATCCATCTCAAATGGAGATACAGGTTCCGTGACTATCCGCATCAACTTCAAAACTATGCTGGCAGCCGCAGTGGCGCTTGCCTTGACCGGTCTCGCGCCGGCAATGGCGACCGAAGATTTCGATCTGAGCCCGGAACAGCCGGGACGTGTTCACGCGTCGAAAAACGAAGCAGCGATTGCCGCTATTCCAAAGGATTTCAAGTTCGTCACACCAGGCACATTCACAGTAGCAGTCGCGCCAGGCGGTCCGCCGCTTGCGACCTATGCGACTGATGCCAAGACGGTGGTTGGTGCCGATCCCGATTATGCCTATGCGGTTGCTGACGCGCTCGGCTTGAAGCTCGAGCTTGTTCCGGTCGCCTGGATCGACTGGCCGCTGGGACTAACGTCGGGCAAATATGATGCCGTCATCTCCAATGTCGGCGTCACCGAGCAGCGCAAGGAGAAGTTCGACTTCTCCACCTATCGACAGGGCCTGCACGGCTTCTTTGTCAAGAATGACAGCAAGATCACTGGTATCAAGGAGCCGAAGGATGCGGCTGGCCTTCGCATCATCGTCGGCGCCGGCACCAATCAGGAGCGCATCCTGCTCAAATGGAGCGATGAGAATGTCAAAGCCGGTTTGAAGCCGATAGAGCTGCAATATTACGACGACGAGGCGGCGAGCCTTCTGGCTCTGCGTTCCAACCGCGCCGATGTCATCGTGCAGCCGCACGCCCAGCTTGTCTACATCGCCGCCCGCGACAAGGATATCAAGCGCGTGGGCACGCTGAGCGCCGGTTGGCCGGATCGCTCGGATGTCGCGATCACCACGCGAAAGGGCAGTGGCCTTGCACCGGCGCTGACGCTCGCCACGAATGGACTGATCAAAGATGGCACCTACGCCAAGATCCTCGACCATTGGCATCTCGCCGAAGAAGCCTTGCCGAAATCGGAAACCAATCCGCCGGGCCTGCCGAAATTTTGAGGAGACAGCCGCATGAGCCGCCAAGCCGCATCGATCAGCCATATAGGCTTTCTCACGCCTGGAAACTATCCGGACGAGGATCCACTCGCCGGTCTGGAACAGACCTTGCAATTGCTCGAATACGGAGAGCAGAGGGGGTTCAACAGCGCCTGGGTTCGCCAGCGGCACTTGGAGCCCGGCATTTCCTCGGCGAGTGCCTTTCTGGCGGCTGCGACGCAGCGCACGCGCCACATCGAGCTTGGCACCGCCGTCATTCCCATCGGCTATGAAAGCCCTTATCGGCTGGCCGAGGATCTGGCGACGGTGGATGTGCTCTCGCGCGGACGGTTGAATATCGGATTGAGCGCTGGTCGGCCGCTGCATGCGGATCTGATCGGGCCGCTTGCTTTCGATGGCGATTGGGAGAACCACGATTTCTCTCATCAGCGGGTGCTGCGCTTTGCCGACAATCTGAGGGGCGCCTATCTCGGCAATCAGGATACGCTCATCAAGACGCCGTTCGGCCCGCAACGGCCGCGGCTTCAGCCCTATGCGAAAGGCTTGATCGATCGCATCTGGTATGGCGGCGGCTCGTTGCGGTCTGCCGAATGGGCCGGCCGCAACGGCTTCAATCTGCTGATCGGCAACGTCACCACGGGCGAGCAGACCGACGATTTCTTCGTTGCGCAATCGCGACAGCTGGAAACCTATCGCGCGTCCGGAGGCGATACGAGGCGGGTGGCGCTTGGCCGGGTCATCGTGCCTTTCGACAGCGCCGATGCAATTACCCGCAAACGCTATACCGACTATGCCGCCGGCCGATACGAGCGCACGCTTTCGCCCCAGGGCGAGCGACGCACGCTTTTCGCGCGCGATCTTGTGGGATCGTCGGATGAAATCCTCGAACGCCTGCGTAAGGATCCGCTCCTTCCTCATATCAGCGAATTCCGCCTGGAACTGCCTTACGAGTTCCACGATGAGGAATACCGGCAGATCATCCACGACTTCGTGACATCGATTGCGCCCGAACTCGGCTGGAAAGAGACCACGCTTCTGCGGCGGACCGCATCCTGAGGGCCGCGACCGTCCCACATCTATGTTGGATCGATGGGCTCTATGCCCGTCAGGTCCGGTTCGCTTATGCCCTGAAGACGGTCGGGCATAGCGTCGGTTAGCAGGCGAGAGAGGTCGCGGCGTCCTTTCCTTTCAGAATCCGCTCAGCAAGAAGCAGCGCTTCCTCCCGAGACGCAACAATTTCCATTCTTATGCCGAATGCCTTCGTTGCAAGGCTCATCTGCAGCTGCATGGCGGCGCGCTTGATTGCGCTTGCCTCAATGCCGATGACTGCCTTGCAAACGGCAGCAAGCGCCGTCTTGTTCTTCTTCAGCCAGATGCCGCGGGCCTTGCGATCCTCGTGCTCTTCGGTGTGTTCGTCACCTTCCATGATCACGACGAAAGGCATCGAGAGGGCGAGCAGGGCGTCCATCTCCCGCTCCCATTGCTTCGAATAGCCCGGATGCACTGAGGCAGCGGAATGGCGCACGATCGGCCATAGAGCGACATCGTGAAAGGCGAAGTCGGTTGTATCGATTGTCATATCGGTCTCCTCAGGCGATCTTATCGGTCATGGCAGCAAACAGCATCTCGGCGCCGTGTTGCGACGACGCGATGGCGTAAGCCGCCCGTTCACGCATATCGGTCTCGTAATCCAGCAGGGCCGTGCAGGTGGTCTTTGTCTCCTTTCCGGCTCCGGCCAGGATCTGCGCCAGCATGCGGGCATCTTCGAGGGCCGTATTGGCGCCGAGGCCGCCGGCAGGGCTCATTGCGTGGATTGCATCGCCCAGAAGCGTGATGGCACCGAACGGCCAAAGGGCGTCGGGGCGCCCGCTTCTGACGGGAAGCGCTGCCACCGCTTCGACCTTGCTCCGGCTGATGATCTGCTTCAGCTCCGGATGCCAGCCGCGCATGGCGGTTCTCAGCAAGACGGGCAGATCTTGCGTATGGTCATATGTTTCCAGTCCCAGCCTTTGGCGGGGGGCGATCAGCGCCCAATAGAGATAATCGGTAACTGACGTCAGCTTGCAAGCGGGCGCGAGACTGGCGGCAAGGTTCGGGAAGTGATCGCCGAACCGCATGAGATCGAAGATTGCCGTGCACCCATCGGCAAAGATCACGGTCGTTCCGTCTCCAAGCAGATCGGCGGCATCGCTCAGTGGTATTTCGCTCTTGCCGTAGACACAGATGGAGCCCGTGTCCACCGGCTCGGCATAGGGCGCCAACTGGCGTCGCACCTGCGAGTTCACACCGTCGGCACCGACGAGCAGGCTGCAGGAAACCGAGGCGGCACCTTCGAAATGCACCTCGACACGCCCGTCATCCATGTAGCGATACCGCGTGAAGGCATGTCCGAAATGAACGTGATCTTCGATCCCAGATAGTAGGATTTCGCGAAGGGTGAGGCGATTGACGCTCAGATCGCCGTCGTCATCATTTTCGCCGGTATCCCAGCTCGTCGGCGTGCCGCCCGTAACGGGCAGAAGTTGAGGCGTCAGGAAGCACGCGGATCGAGGGCTCGTCGAGGCGGTCGCTCGAAAGAGGTCAAAAAGAGCGGTCGGCAGGCATGATGCCAGCGCTTGCTGCCCGTTTGCGTCGATACGGATGCGATAGCCTTGCAGGCGGCTATCTGCAGCCGGATCGCGCTCATACACGTCAAAACGGATGCCGGCGCGCTTCAACCCCTGTGCGAGGCACAAGCCACCGAGGCCAGCGCCAATGATGACGACATGAAAGTCCTGCATGGGTCTTCTATTCCATTCATTGGTCGATTTCGATCTTGCGAGAGAAATATAGCCGAGGGCCGCCGGAGCGTGATAACGACATTCGGTCTTTAAATGTTGCAAACCGGCCAAACGAAATATGGACATCGAAGATATTGGCGACCGTCTCGACGGGCCGCCGCTCATCGCCTTTTGGGGATCGGACGAACCGGGCAGCGCCTTCCGTCTCGGCACTCAGGAATATGATTGGCACGCGCATAGCCGCGGGCAGCTTTTCTGCATTGAGAGCGGGCTCGTCCGTGTCGATACGCTAGGCGGTTCATGGTTGCTACCGCCGCAGCGTGCGGGCTGGATTCCGCCTGGTGTCATGCACAAGGCGGGGATCAACGGCGTGCTGAGCGGCTGGGGCATCCTGCTGACGCCAAGCGCCAGCGCCGGCTTGCCGGTGACGCCTTGTGTTCTGAGCGTCAGTGACGTGTTGCGAGCATTGGTGCGCCGGGCAACCACATGGCATTGGGAGGAACGGTTGTCGGCGCAGCAGCGTCGCCTCGCAGCCGTTCTACTCGATGAGGTTCGGGCCGCACCGCGTGAAAGCCTGCATCTGCCGATGCCGACGGACCGGCGTGTTCTGCGCATCACGGACGCCGTACTGCAGGACCCCGCCAGCGAGGAGACCTTTCAATCACTGGCGCAGCGCGCGGGCATATCCGAGCGTTCAGCCAGGCGGCTGTTCCATGCAGAAACGGGCATGTCTTTCGCAAACTGGCGCCAGCAGGCTCGGCTGTTGCTGGCACTGGAGCATCTGAGCGCGGGAGCACCGATCGCTGAGGTGGCGGACAGCTTGGGCTATGCGAGCGCGAGCAGCTTCATCGCCATGTTCCGGAAGGCATTCGGCCTGTCGCCGCGCCGTTATCTGTCCGCCAGGAGATCCTGATCTCTTTGCAATCTCGGAATTATATCAGGGCGCCGGCCTGTTCGTCGGCGCCCGTCAACAATTCAGACTGCGACCCGGCGCGGCTTCAAGGCGAGCAAGCGAAGCGCATTCATGGTCACCAGTACGGTTGCGCCGGTATCGGCGAGGATTGCCGGCCAGAGCCCCGTAACGCCGATAATCGTGGTCACTAGGAAGACACCCTTGAGGCCGAGCGCGATGGTGATGTTCTGGCCGATATTGCTCATCGTCCGCTTGGAAAGATCGATCATCTCGATGACATCTCCGACGCGGCCGCGCAGCACGGCGGCATCCGCCGTTTCCAGCGCAACGTCGGTACCGCCGCCCATGGCAATCCCAACATCGGCGGCTGCCAGCGCTGGCGCATCGTTGATGCCGTCGCCGACCTTGGCGACCTGAAAGCCTTGCCGCTTAAGCTCACCGACGATCCGCTGCTTGTCTTCGGGCAATAGTTGCGCGCGAACCTCTATGCCGAGCGTCTTGCCGATCGCCTGCGCCGTGCGCTGATTGTCGCCCGTCAGCATGATGGTCTTGATCCCCGCATCAGCAAGCGCCTTGAGACCCGCGGCCGCATCGGTGCGCGGTTCGTCGCGCATGGCGAGCAGGCCGGCTGCCGCACCCTCGGCAACGATGATGGAAACCGTCTTTCCTTCATCGTTGAGCGCGGCGATCCGGGCCGATTGCTCCGAGGTCAATAATACGCGGTCGGTAGCTGCCTGCGGCGATCCGAGGAAAACCTCCACATCATCGACCGTGCCGCTGACGCCCTTTCCGCCGATCGCTTTGGCATCGATGACCTGAGGGATATCTGTTCCGGCTTCAGCTGCGCGGTCGAGGATGGCGCGGGCGAGCGGGTGGCTGGAGCCGGTTTCGAGCGCGGCTGCCAGGCGCAACACGTCCGTTTCATTCATGCCGAGACCAACAATATCGGTGACCTTGGGCTTGCCTTCGGTCAAGGTGCCGGTCTTGTCGAAAGCAACGGCGGTGACCTTGCCGATATTTTCCAGCACGGCGCCACCCTTCAGCAGCAGACCGCGGCGGGCGCCTGAAGACAGTGATGCCGCAATTGCCGCCGGCGTCGAGATGACCAGGGCGCACGGGCAGCCGATCAGCAGGATCGCCAGACCCTTATAGACCCACTCGCTCCAACTGCCGCCCAGGAATAAAGGCGGGATGACGGCGACGAGTGCACCGACAACGACGACACCTGGCGTGTAATAACGCGAGAAACGATCGATGAAACGCTCGGTCGGAGCCTTCGATTCCTGTGCCTCTTCGACCAGCTTGACGACGCGGGCGATGGTATTGTCCGCTGCCGCTGCCGTTACCCGAACACGCAGCGCGGCGTCGCCATTGACCGTACCGGCAAAGACGCCTGCATCCACGCCCTTGCGCACCGGCGTGCTTTCGCCTGTCACCGGCGCCTCGTCGATGGCGCTTTCGCCGGAGAGAATCACGCCATCGGCCGGAACGCGGTCGCCGGGGCGCACCAGGATGATGGCGCCGACAGCAAGGCTTTCAGCCTGCACTTCGCGGGTCTTGCCATTCTCCTCGATGAGTGCGGTCTTGGGCACCAGATCCGTGAGGGACTGGATGCTGGCGCGCGCCTTGCCGGCCGCAACGCCTTCCAGCAGTTCGCCGATCAGGAAGAGGAAGACGACGGCAGCAGCTTCTTCGCTGGCACCGATGATAACGGCGCCGATGGCCGCGATCGTCATCAGCATCTCGATCGAGAACGGCGTTCCCATCCTTGCGGCCATGAGGGCGCGCCTGGCGATAGGCACCAAGCCGACAAGCATGGCCACGCTGAAGATCCAGACGTCCAGTGCCGGAACCAGCTTGCCGATACCCCAGGCGGCGGCGAGCGCCACACCGCTTGCGATCGTCAGGCGGCCCTTGGCGGATTTCCACCATGGCCCGCTGGTCGGTCCATGATCGTGACCGTGGAGGCCGGCAACTGAGGCATCGCGCTCATCCGAAGCGTGGTTGTGATCGGAATGATCATGTCGATGCCCGTCGGCGCCGTGATCGTGGTCGCCGCCGTGATCATGCTTGTGGTCGTGATCCGCATGACCATGGTCGCGGCCATCAGACTCGTGCGCGTGATGGTCGTGCCCGCAACCGCAGGCGTGATCGTCATGATTGGCTTTTTCTGTCGGAACGCTGCTTTGCGACAGTGGAAAAACCTTGTAGCCCAGTCCCGTAACCCGCTTGTTTATGTTGGGTAATAGGTCCGGGGCGCTCTGATGCTTGATCGTCATCGTGCCTGCGGTGACCGAGACGGAAACATCCTCGACACCGGGCAGCCGGCGAACGGCCGTGTCGATTTTCGCGGCGCAGGAGGCGCAATCCATGCCCTCTACGCGATAGCGGCTCTGTTGTGTTGGCGACGTCATGTTTCGGTTCCAGATTTTATCTTGGAACCATCGCTACATCCTCTAGTAACTAGAGGGACAAGAGCAATTCCGCGAATTTTTGCGTAATCGTTCGCAGGCGCTGCAATCGATCTAGCCGCGTGCCACGAAGCCGCCCCAGCTCCCTGCGGCGGCGGCTACGCCAAGGCCTAGAAAACCTATAGTAGTTTGAGCAGAACCTTGCCGGTCTTGCCGGGCGCCAGCGATGATTTCACAGCTTCCGAGATCTCGGTGATGTCGTAGGCTGCCTCCACGGGCAACTTGACTTCGCCTGAGGCGACGCGTGTGATGAGTTCGCTGATCAGCCGCCGCCGCTCTTCCGCCGGCATGGCGGCGCTGATCTTGATGCCCCAGAAGCCCTTGATCGTGAGCTGCTTGAAGATGACGGCCCTCGAGGCGATCTGCATCGGCTTGCCGGCAGCAGTGCCGAAGGAAACCAGCAGGCCGTTTTCGCCCAGCAGGTCTGCCAGGTCGTTGCTCGCAACACCACCGACGGAATCGACTGCGGCACGGATCGGCGCGTCGCCGATCATGGCGCGCACCTTCGCCTTCCAATCTGGCGCCGCGGTCGAGACGGCATTGCCGATACCGAATGCGGATAGCTCATCGATGCCACCATCTCGCCGAACGAGATTGATCATGTGTATGCCGCGGCTATGTGCCAGCATGGCAAGCGTCTTGCCGACAGCACCATTCGCCGCGTTCTGGATGATCCAGTCGCCGCGCTCGACATTGAGGAATTCCAAAAGTGAGATAGCGCTGAACGGCATGGCGATCAGCTGCGCGGCGGCCTCGTCGGAGATCACGTCAGGCACCGGAACGAGGCTTGCTGCCGGCGCCGTGAATTGCTCTGCCCAAGTGCCATGGACGCCGGCTGCAACGACGCGCTTGCCGATCAGCGCCTTGTCGACGTCGGGCCCGACGGCATCGACAAAGCCGACCGCCTCGCTGCCGCCAATGGCAGGCAAAACCGGCTTGTAGCCATAGGCGCCGCGCACGGTCCAAAGGTCATGATTGTGGATGGGGGAGAGAATGGTGCGAATGCGCACGTCTCCGGCGGCAGGCTCCGGCAGCGGCATGTCGGCCAAATAAAGGACCGAAGCCGGATCGCCAAAGACATCGTGGATGGCACTGCGCATTGTATTTTCCTTGTGTGTTGACATACTGGTCCTGCTTTGGATCAAAGGCCGCCGGGTGCCAAAAGGGCTTGCTCAGTGGCAAGCATGGCCTGGTCGAGCGGTGTCTTGTCTTTTCCTAGCTTCGCCAGGATTGCCGCCCCGAGCCATAGGCTATAGAGCGAACGAGCCGTCTTTTCCGGGACGCAGGATGACGAAATCGAACCGTCCTCGCGTCCCTCGGTGATTGTGTTGGTGATGCGGCGAATGAGGTCCTCGACACCGCCGAGGAGGATCACGCGCATATTGTCCGAGAGATCGGATATCTCGGCGGCAAGCTTCACGACAAGGCACCGGTCGGCGAGGCTGGCCGTATTGCCGTCGGAAAGCCAGGCATTCCAATAGAGCATCAACCGCTGGCGGCCATTGCCTTTCCAGCCGAAGAGCGCGTCGAGCCGCTCCGCGTAGTCGGAGCAATATTGCTTCAGCAGGGCGCAGCCGAAGGCCTCCTTGGATGCGAAATAGTAATAGAATGAGCCTTTCGGCACGGCACTCTGCTCGAGCAGCTCCTTCAGGCCCACGCCTCCGAAACCCTTGCGCAGCACCAGTTCCCGCCCGATTGCGAGAATATGGCTGCGAGTCAGCTCCGATTTCTTCTTCGTCATCATGAGCGGTCCGTAACAAATAATCGACCGGTCGTCTATAAACTCGATGTTGTTCGCAGTCAGATCAGTGCGAGGGCCGCAAGCGAGAGGATCAAAGCCGGAAACATCACGAGAGCGCCGATCCTCAGAAAGGCCAGCGCTCCCATATGCAGCCCTTCGCGGCGAAGGGCGGCAAGCCAGAGGATCGTGGCAAGCGAGCCGGTAACGGAGAGGTTGGGGCCGAGATCGACGCCGATCAGCACGGCGCCGGCAATGGAATCAGGGACATGGGCTGCCTGTACGGCGCTGCCGGCGAAAAGACCGGCCGGCAAATTGTTGACCAGATTAGAGACGATCGCAACCGAAAGCCCGGCAGCGCCGACCGCCTGTGTCTGCGACTGAGCCGCCAGCAACGCCAGCTTTTCGGACAGGAGGGCGGTGAGCCCGGTGTGGTTGACCGCCTCGACGATCACGAAAAGACCCGCAACCAGAGGTATTACGCTCCAGCTGATACCGCGAACCGTCTCCAGTGGACTTTGCCGGGTAAGGGCGAGAACGATGACGGTCGTGAGGAGGCCCGCGACAAATGTCGGGATGCCGAGATCGACATTCATGGCCGACGCCACGATCAGAATGAGGGCGGTGACTATCAGCCCCCATCCTGCCAGCCTGGCGCTATGGGAAAGGGCGGGTTGGCCAACCTCGCGGGCGATCGTGTCTTCCGCCAGTGCATGGCGCTGCGTCCAGTAGAGGCAGGCGAAGGTGACGATGATCGACACGATGGATGGCAGCAGGAAGGTCTGCATCCAGCGCGACAGGGGTGGCATCTCGCCGCCGGCGAAGATCACCAGATTGGCCGGATTGGAGATCGGCAGCACGAAGCTCGCGGCATTGGCGATGAAGGCGCAGACCAGCAGATATGGCATGGGGTCCTTCACCCGCGCCGCACGGCAGGCTGCGTAGACGGCCGGCGTGAGTACGACGGCGGTTGCGTCGTTCGACAGGAATACCGTCACGACCACGCCAACGACATAGACGAGCACGAACAGCCGGCGGGGAGAGCCCTTGGCATGCGCGGTGGCGATCGCCGCCACCCAGTCGAAGAGCCCTTCGCGCCGTGCGAGCTCCGACAAAAGCATCATGCCGATCAGGAAGAGATAGACATCGAACCCTTTGGATATGCCTGTCCATACCTCGGCTGGACCGATGAGCCGAAGCGCAACGAGAAGCGCTGCGCCGAGAACCGCCCAGATTGCTTCCGGCCACCGGAACGGACGCGTGACGACACCGAGGGCGGTCAGGCCGGCGATGCTCCAGGTGATTGCAGATTCCGTCATTCAACTCATCTTGGATTTGGGTCGGAGCGGCTATGTAGCATCACCACGGGGCAGCGCAAACTGTAACCGCGCTATATTCGCAGAGAACCCAGCATGAAAGGCCACTCCGAGGGAGCGTTATGCCTTCTTCGCCGTATCCGCTTTCCCAACAATATCGTCATGCGATTTGTCGGCTCGTTCGACAAGGACGGAGCATTCCGCATGGCGGATGACGTATTCGACCGTCGAACCGAAAATGCGATCGATGATATCGGACGTATGCGTTGCGAGGATAATCAGATCGGCCTTCTTCTCCTTGGCGATGGTCAGCAGCGTCGTCGATGCCGTGCCCATGCGCACATCGATGGTCGCGGTAATGCCGAGACGCCTGCACAAGGCATTGAGCTTTTCCTCGGCTTCCGTGATCGTTGAGACAGCCCATTCGTCCGGGCTTTCCCGCCCCGAGAGGAAGCGCTCGATAACGTGAGCGACCGTCAATTCGCCGTCCGGAGACAGTAGTGCGTGGGATGTGCGCAACAGGCGCTCGGCGCGTTCGCGTGAGCCGAGCCCAATGGCGCAAATGATATTGTTATACATTGCATTCTCCCAAAACGCCCTGGCCGCAGTCGTTCTTGGCGTCACTGGCATCTGTCCGGTTAAACTTGCGACGAGCACGGCGAGCATACGAATATTCAGCACATCGATAATGGCGGGATTCGTCAAGTCTCGCTGCTGCCATGATGCAAACCAAACCATGCATATCTGCTCGCTCCGTCGCCATTTGGCGTCGGTTTATCCCGTCTTGCGCGGAAGCAGCTGCGTCATTCTGACAACTGGACTCGATCATTCCATTCATTATACATATATTGTATGCATGCAATTTACTAATTGATTGCATTCACTTGAGAGACTGAATCAGGAGTAATGTCATGGATATTGACTATCCCCCACTGAGCCCATTGCAGACTGGTCTCCGGTGCCGCTGCCCGCGCTGCGGTCAGGGGCGCATGTTCGATGGATTTCTGACCCTGCGCAAACGATGCGAGGCGTGTGGGCTTGACTATTCCTTTGCCGATCCGGCCGACGGCCCGGCATTTTTCGTCATCTGTTTCGCCTGTATCCCGAGCGTTCTTCTCGGCGTCTGGCTGGAGGTGGCCTTCTCCGCTCCGGTCTGGGTGCAGTTTCTGTTGACTGGCCCCTTCATGCTGGCGACCTGCATCCCACCTCTACGCCCGCTCAAGGGCTGGCTTGTCGCCAGTCAGTATTTTTATAAGGCCGAGGAAGGCAAGCTCGTCCGCCTGCCGGCAACCGAGACGCCGCACTCAGCGAGCTAAGTCTGTCGGCCTCATCTCGAATTGATGACCGTTTCGAGGTGGTGCTCCTCATGATAAGTAGTGTCAATTAGCCTGGAAATATCCGAAATGTGGGATTGGTTCCCTATAGTCTTCATCCTGTTCAAGGTTCTCGTCCTAGGCACGGGCATGTTCTTCGCCATCAAGTGGCATCACGATCAAGGGAAGCAGAAATAACGAGCGGACCGCAAGCGCCCGCCGAACGCCCCCTTGACGCCTCGGATCAAAGCGAAATTCTCGGCTCTCGATGCCGGATATCGACCCTTCGGCATCGCAGTGCCTATGCCGCACTGCACATTTCGCCAGATAGGTCACCCTTCAAGTCAAAAAAGTATCAGTCGAGCGTACAAGGCGTAGTAGCGGCAGGCGCTTATGAGGGGTAGGTTTACCACATAGAAGACGTGATGGCCTCTGGGAGGAGGCGCCGCAACCGTTGCAATACGGACGGATGGAAAGGAGGCTTGCCGATGAACCCCGATTTGGAAGTGGTCGCGATCGGGAGCGGAGAATCCTTCAAGGCGTGGGAACACGGTTATCCCTATCGGACGGTTCGCTGGCATTTCCATCCCGAATATGAAATCCATCACGTCGTCGCGACGACGGGCCAATATTTCATCGGCGACTTCATCGGTGAGTTCGAGCCGGGCAATCTCGTGCTGACGGGGCCGAACCTGCCGCATAATTGGGTGAGCGACGTTCCAGTTGGCGTCACCTTACCGCTGCGCTGCCGCGTGCTGCAATTTTCCGAATCCTTCTTTGCCGATGCCAGTAAAGTCTTTCCGGAGCTGTCGGCCTGCGCAGGTATTCTTGAAACGAGCCGCCGCGGTGCGCTCTTCACGCCTGAGACGGCTGTCATCGTGGGCCCGATCCTTGGCGAACTGGTCGAGGCATCAGGCATCCGCCGCGTCGAACTCTTCATGAATATTCTCGACGCCATGAGCCGCGCTGAAGGCACGCGCACGCTTGCCAGCGCCGGCTATCAGCCGGACCCATCCGGCTTCATGTCGGCGGGTGTCAACCAGGCGCTGGCTTACATCAATGCGCATCTGACCGAGCCGTTCAGCGAGTGCGATCTTGCCGAATTGACCGGCCAGAGCCCGAGCGCCTTTTCGCGCAGCTTCCGCCGCCATACCGGCATGGCGCTCGTGCAATATGTCAATCGTCTGCGCATCAACTTCGCCTGCCATCTCTTGATGAGCAAGGCCGACATGACGATCACCGACATCTGCTTTGCCGCAGGCTTCAACAATATTTCGAACTTCAATCGGCGTTTTCTGGATCTGAAGGGCATGGCGCCCTCCCGGTTCAGATCGCTCTTGGCACAGCACGCACGCGCGGTGGAGGCCGCCTAACAAAAGGGAGGACAGGGAGGAGAGACAAAATTCAGGGCAAGCGAACGGGCAGGCATTTTTGCCGTCCGAAGGAGAAGGCTTGTCCGAAATTACCGCTGCGTCGGCCCGATGGCCGTTGTTTGCGGACAACCAAACAAGAGCATCGCGTGCGGATAGCCGCGATGATCGAGGGAAACCATTACCATTTGGAACGGAGAAATTCCAATGAACCATTTCGCACTGAAAATCGCCGGCGCAGCCGTGCTTGCCGCCGGTCTTCTGGCCGGCACATCTGCCTTCGCGCAATCCGCCAAGGTCACGGACGCGACCGTCGCCTTCCTGATGCCCGACCAGAGTTCGACGCGCTATGAAGAGCATGATTTTCCTGGCTTCCAGGCGGAAATGAAGAAGCTCTGCGCCGGCTGCAAGGTCATCTACCAGAATGCCAATGGCGATGCTTCGCGTCAGCAGCAGCAGTTCAATTCGGCAATTTCGCAAGGTGCGAAGGCCATCGTGCTCGATCCGGTCGATTCCACTGCCGCGGCTTCCTTGGTGAAGCTCGCGCAAAGCCAGGGTGTGAAGGTCATCGCCTACGACCGCCCGATCCCGTCGGCCGCTGCCGACTATTATGTCTCCTTCAACAACGAAGAAATCGGCAAGATGATTGCCAAATCGCTGGTCGATCATCTGAAGGCGAAGGGCGTGAAGGCTGGCGATGGCGGCCTTCTCGAGATCAACGGCTCGCCGACGGATGCTGCCGCGGGCCTGATCAAGAAGGGCATCCATGCCGGTCTGGCCGACGGTGGCTATCCGGTGCTTGCGGAGTTCGACACGCCGGAATGGGCGCCGCCGAAAGCACAGCAATGGGCAAGCGGCCAGATCACGCGCTTCGGCAAGAAGATCCTCGGTGTCGTCGCCGCCAATGACGGCACCGGTGGTGCCGCTGTCGCCGCCTTCAAGGCCGCCGGCTTCGATCCTGTTCCGCCGGTCACCGGCAACGACGCGACCATCGCCGGCCTGCAGCTCATCATTTCCGGCGATCAGTATAATACGATCTCCAAGCCGAGCGAGATCGTGGCTGCCGCCGCCGCCAATGTCGCGATCGAACTGCTCTCGGGCGGGACGCCGAAGGCCGACACGAAGCTCTTCGACACGCCGACCAAGCTCTTCACGCCGGCCCTGGTCACGCAAGAAAACCTGAAGGCTGAGATCATCGATAAGAGCGTCAACGGCAAGCCGATCCAGACACCGGACCAGCTCTGCAACGACCGTTATGCCGATGGTTGCAAGAAGCTCGGTATCGGCAGCTAAGGCTGCTCCTCCCAGTCTCCGGCCGCTTCGGCGGCCGGAGGCAAAACGCATCCGATTGCATTTCAACCCGAGAAGGTGGCTGGTCATGAGTGACGCTTCCGATCATAGAGCCCCGTCCGGCGAGCTTGTGCTCAGCCTCAAGGGGGTCTCCAAACACTTCGGCGCCGTCTCGGCACTGACGGATATCAACCTCGATGTGCATGCCGGCGAAGTCGTGGCGCTTGTCGGCGACAATGGCGCGGGCAAATCGACGCTCGTCAAGGTTCTTGCCGGCGTGCATCAACCGAGTGCAGGCACGATCACATTCCGCGGCAAGCAGGTGACCCTCAGCGATCCCGCAACGGCGCTCGATCTCGGTATCGCCACGGTCTTTCAGGACCTGGCGCTTTGCGAGAACCTCGATGTCGTCGCCAACATTTTCCTCGGTCGGGAACTGAGCCCGCTGAAGCTCGATGAAACCGCCATGGAGGTTCGCGCCTGGACGCTGCTCAATGAGCTCGCAGCGCGCATTCCGAGCGTGCGCATCCCGATCGCATCGCTTTCCGGCGGCCAGCGGCAAACGGTGGCGATCGCGCGTTCGCTGCTGCTCGAGCCGAAACTCATCATGCTCGACGAGCCGACCGCAGCGCTAGGTGTCGCACAAACCGCCGAAGTGCTGAACCTCATCGAGCGCGTCCGCGACAAGGGCCTCGGCGTCATCATGATCAGCCACAATATGGAGGACGTGCGCGCCGTTGCCGACCGTATCGTCGTGCTGCGCCTCGGCCGCAACAACGGGATTTTCTATCCTGACACGTCAAACCAGGAACTCATCAGCGCCATCACCGGAGCCACGGAAAACGCCGTGTCGCGACGGGCAGGGCGACGTCAGGCCCAACAGGAACTCAGAGAAGGGGGCCAGCCATGAGCGAGAATGGCAAGCAATCCACACTGCTGCTTGACCGCAGCGACGTCCGCGTCAACCATGATACCGGGCTTGCGGCCACGATCCGTTCTTCCATCGACAAGGTGCGCTCCGGCGATCTCGGATCGTTGCCCGTTGTCGTGGGCCTCGTCATCATCTGGACGGTGTTCGGCACGCTCAACCCGACTTTCCTTTCGAGCAACAACCTTGCCAACCTGCTGTTCGACGCCTCGACGGTCGGCATCATCTCGCTCGGCATCGTCTGCGTGCTGATGGTCGGCGAGATCGATCTTTCGGTGGGGTCGATCAGCGGCTTCGCCTCGGCCATGGTCGGTATGCTCTGGGTGAACGAGGGCTGGCCGGTGGCCTTGGCGATCGCGGCCGCGCTCGTCGTCGGCGGCGTGATCGGCGTCATCTATGCCGTGCTGTTCAACCGGCTGGGCATGCCTAGTTTCGTTGCCACATTGGCAGGCCTTCTCGCTGTACTCGGCATGCAACTCTATCTGCTCGGAGCGACGGGTTCGATTAATCTGCCCTATGGCTCGGCCGTCGTGAACTTCGGCCAGCTTCTGGTGATCCCCCGTCCGCTTGCCTATGTCTTCGCGCTCATTCCGGGTGCGGTCCTGCTGTTGACCGGCTTGGGCACCGTGCGGCGGCGCAAGCAGGCGAACCTCTCCGCGCCCTCCGTCGGCGGCCTGTTGGCGAAGGCGGCCGTCATTACCGTGGCCTTGGAATTCGTCGCCTTCTACCTCAATCAGGATCGTGGGATTCCCTGGATGTTTGCCCTGTTTGTGGTGCTCGCCATCGTCATGAATTATGCGCTGACACGCACGCAATGGGGCCGGTCGATGTCCGCCGTCGGCGGCAATCGCGAAGCGGCGCGGCGCGCCGGCATCAATGTACGCAGGATCTATACCAGCGCCTTCGTGCTTTGTGCCATGTTCGCAGCCCTTGGCGGTGTGCTCGCGGCAGCGCGTCTCGCCTCGGCCAGCCAGCAGGCGGGCACCGGCGACGTCAATCTGAATGCGATCGCGGCGGCTGTCATCGGCGGCACCAGCCTCTTCGGCGGCCGCGGCAGCGCCTATTCGGCACTGCTCGGCATCATCGTCATCCAGTCGATCGCCAGCGGCCTCACCATGCTCGATCTGTCGTCGGCGCTTCGCTACATGATTACAGGCGCAGTTCTTGCCATTGCCGTCATCGTCGACTCGCTCGCCCGTCGTTCCCGCGCCTCGCATGGGCGCGGCTGATTTCTTCAAGAAGGTAAGGATTGCTATGAGACAGGATTTTGCCGGCAAGGTTGCCGCCATAACCGGGGCTGCGTCCGGAATTGGCCTGGAATGCGCCAGATCGCTATTGAACGAGGGCGCCAGCGTCGCCCTCGTCGACCGGGCCGAAGATAGCCTGAAAAGCCTTTGCGCCGAACTGGGGCCGAACGCCTTTCCCGTCGTCGTCGATCTCTTGAATCCCGAGAGTGTCGCAACGATGATGCCGCAGATTCTCGGCAAGTTCGGCAAGCTCGATATCTTCCATGCCAATGCCGGCGCCTATATCGGCGGCGAGGTCGCGGAAGGCGATCCCGATGCCTGGGACCGGATGCTGGACCTGAATATCAATGCGGCCTTCCGTTCGGTCCGCATGGTGCTGCCGCACATGATCGAGCGCAAGACGGGCGATATCATCATGACCAGTTCGATCGCCGGCCTGGTGCCGGTGGTCTGGGAGCCGATCTACACGGCGTCCAAACATGCCGTGCAGGCCTTCACGCATACGGTGCGGCGCCAGGTCGCCAAGCATGGCATCCGCGTTGGCGCCGTGGCGCCGGGGCCGGTGGTGACGGCGCTGATCAGCGATTGGCCGCAGGCAAAGCTCGATGAGGCGATCGCCGCAGGCGGCCTGATGGAGGCGACCGAAGTGGCGGAGGCGGTGGTCTTCATGCTATCGAGACCGCGTAACATCGTAATCCGGGATCTGGTGATCCTGCCCTTGAGTACGGATCTCTGATGACGGCACCTTATTTCATCGGCATCGATGTCGGCACCGGCAGTGCCCGGGCCGGCGTTTTCAATGCACATGGTCATCTGCTGGCTGCGGCCAAGCGGCCGATCACCATCTGGCACGGGGCCGGCAGCATTGTTGAGCAGTCAAGCGAGCAGATATGGAAGGCTGTTTGCGACAGCGTCAAAGAGGCTGTCGCCATGGCAAAGATAGCGGCCGGTGATGTCTCAGGCATCGGCTTCGATGCAACCTGCTCGCTGGTCGCGGTCAGGGCAGATGGTCGACCCGTGGCTATGGGACCATCGGGCGACGCCAATCGCAACATCATCGTCTGGATGGATCATCGCGCGGCCGGCGAGGCGGCGGAGATCAATGCCGGAAAACATGCCGTGCTGCGCTACGTCGGCGGCCGCATCTCGCCGGAGATGGAGACGCCAAAGCTCTTATGGCTGAAGCGAAATCTGCCGGGGTCTCTCGCGACAACGGATCATTTCTTCGATCTCGCCGACTATCTGACCTGGCGCGCGACAGGTTCGCTGCAGAGATCGGTCTGCACGGTGACGTGCAAGTGGACCTATCTGGCCCACGAAAAGCGCTGGGACGCGCAATATTTCAAGGATATCGGCCTTGGTGAGCTGGCCGACGAAGGCTTTGTGCGGATCGGCACCGAGATCGTCGAGCCGGGTACGGCGCTTGGCGAGGGCTTGAACGAAAGCGCCGCCCGCGATCTTGGCCTTGTCGTTGGTACGCCGGTCGGCGCATCGCTCATCGATGCCCATGCCGGCGGTGTCGGCACGCTTGGCGGGCAGGGACCGGATGGTAAAGCCGATGTCAGGAACAGGCTCGCCTATATCTTCGGCACATCTGCCTGCTCGATGGCATCGAGCGAAGCGGCCATCTTCGTCGATGGCGTTTGGGGACCCTATTATTCGGCCATGGTGCCCGGCCTCTGGCTGACCGAAGGCGGTCAATCCGCTGCCGGTGCCGCGATCGATCATCTCGTTACCATGCATCCGGCATTCGGCGAGGCGCGTCAGAAGGCCGAGGCGGAGGGCTTGTCGCTGGTCGCCTGGCTTGATCGACAGGCTATGCAGGCGAGCGGCAACGCGTCCGACGCCGTGAAGCTCGCGCAATCCATTCAGGTCGTCCCCGAATTTCTCGGCAACCGCTCACCCTATGCTGATCCCGATGCACGCGCCATCATCTCCGGCCTCGGGCTGGAAACCGGCATCGACGATCTCATCGCTCTGTACATCGCCGGCCTCTGCGGTATCGGCTATGGCCTCAAGCAATTGCTCGAAAAGCTGGCGAAGGACGGCATCGCCTGCGATCTGATCATCGCCAGCGGTGGTGCTGCCCAGAGCGGATTGGTGCGTCAGCTTCTCGCGGATACGACCGGCAGACCTGTCGCCGTCGCCGATACGGAGGAGCCGGTGCTTCTCGGTGCGGCCATGCTCGGCGCTACGGCTGACGGGCATTGCGGCTCGCTCTTGGAAGCCATGACAACCATGTCGCGACTGGCGAAGAAGTTCGAGCCGGCGGACGGTGCCGTCAAGGCGTTGCATGCACGACGTTACGAAGCTTTCGAACTGCTGCAATCGGCAGATCGCAGCATCCGGGCCTTGATGGCGTCGTAAGTCAGGCGAGAAACGACATTTATTGCTCCAATTCATAAGTCTATACGCGGATGGCCCCCTACCGCTTTGTCAATTGCGGGCTAAATTGCCCTCATGCAGCCGAGTCGCCACGGCTCATCGCAGGAAAGGATGGTCATCATGGATATCACGAGGAACGGTGCGCAGCCCTCCGGCAAAGGCCCTTCGGACTGGTTCACCGGTACAGTCCGCATCGACCCGGTCTTTGCCGCCAATGATGCGCGGCGAGCCGCAGCCAGCAGCGTTACGTTTGAACCCGGCGCAAGAACTGCATGGCATACCCACCCGCGCGGCCAGACCTTGATCGTCACCGCGGGCCTGGGTCTCGTTCAGCGCGAAGGCGGCTCGGTCGAGGAGATCCGCCCCGGGGATATCGTCTGGTTCGAGCCGGGCGAGAAGCACTGGCACGGCGCTTCGCCGACGACAGCCATGACCCATATCGCCGTCCACGAACACCTCGACGGCAAGGTGGTGGATTGGCTGGAGCATGTGACGGACGAGCAATATCACGCCAGGTGAAAGTCCAACCCGCAGTCGGACCAGCACCGAGCGGATTGCTCGCGAGCACCTAACGCTTGCCATGGCTTGGCCATAAGTCAGCCGCACGAGGTCAGTATAGACGGAACCCTGCCGCTTCCACGGCGTCGGCCTAACGATCGAATGCCGCGCGACGCAACTGACTTCGCGATGGCAGCAACACGGATGGAGACATATCATGCTTCGGCTTGTGATTGGCGCGGCTCTCGCGCTGGCAATGCTCACATGGTCCAATGCGCAATGCATGCAGATGCCAACAGGTTTTTCCCTGCTGTCGAGCAGCGTATTTGCGGCCGATTGAACTTATCACCATCCTTCGATGTCGCCATCGCGGCGGTGCTGGCCGTAGGCAGATAAGCGTTCGGTTGCATCGCCGCGTAGTGTCGATGTACAGGCACGAATCGAGGATATCCAATGACCTCTGCTGAACGTCCTATGCCGAGCGAAGCCGGCATCTTGCAGTTCATGGAAATTTGCGATTCCTTCTATCCGCCGGATGCGGTAACGGCCTCCATCGCACAGCAGCGTCAATGGTATGACGCGCTCTGCGCTCGTTTCGATCGCCCTTTACCGGAGGGCATGCAGACGACGGATGGCTTCGTATCCGGAACGATACCCGTCAGGCGTTACAAGCCTGCCAATATCCGCACGGCAACGAAGCTCCTCTATCTCCATGGCGGCGGTTTCGTCGTTGGCTCGCTTGAGAGCCATCATGCCATCTGCGCCGAGATTGCCGATCATGCTGGCGCTGAACTGATCTCCGTCGATTATCGGTTGGCGCCGGAATATCGCTGGCCGGCCCAAACGGATGATTGCTTCAGTGTTCTCAAGCAAATGTTGGCCGAGAAGAAGTCGGTCGTGCTGATCGGCGACAGTGCCGGCGGCAATCTCGCGGCTGGGCTGGCGGTGCGGGCGCAAGCCGAGGGGCTTTCGGGCATTGTCGGCCAGATCTTGATCTATCCCGCACTCGGCGGCGATCTCGTCTCCGGCTCCTATGAAGAAATGGTGGAGGCACCGGGCCTGACAACGGCCGACGTCGCCTATTACCGCACTGTTCTGCAGGCGCCGGAAGGCGATCCGGTCGCAGGGCCGCTCGCCCTATCGTCAATGGCTGGCCTTCCTCCCGCTTTCATCACCGTGGCTCATTATGATCCGTTGCGCGACGACGGCCGCAATTATGCGGCGCGTCTGGCGCAGGCGGGCGTCGAGGTGTGGTTCCGCGAGGAGCAGCAGATGGTGCATGCCTGGCTGCGGGCACGGCATATGAGCGAAGGCGCGCAGGCCGGCTTTGCCGCCATATGCGCGGCGGCAAGCCGATTTGCGGGGTCGCGCTGATCTACATCAGGTCGCGGGCGACGCGCTTCTCCTCGAAGATCTTCCTGAAGATTTCGGTTTCACCCTCATAGGCGACGACCGAGGCGCTGATCACCCAGTCCTTTGCCGTGCAGGAAATGGACGATGTCGCGACCGTGCGGACGAACCAGCCGGGGCGTCGCATGTCGCACGTCCATGTCGAGATACCCGTCATCGACAGCGGATCATCCGGTGCGATCGACCAGGTCTCCTCGCGCAATTGCCGCGTCGAAAGGCCGGTACCGGGATGCTCCGAGAGGCCGGTATCCTCATGGATTTCATAGCGGGTGAGACCGGCTGAGAGATCGCGCACCACCTGCCGCTTCGTCGAACCAGGTGCATGTTCGATATATTTCGGCAGCGGATCGGGATTGTCGGGCTGCTTGATGTCGATAAGCTCGTGCACGCCGAGCTTGGGCAAAGCAAGACCTATGGAAGCGATGTCGATCGTTAGCCCCGGATCTTCCGGTGGCGGCAGCACCATCGGCCAATAAGCTGTCGACAGCGACAGGCGGATGCGGTGCCCCTTGCGGAAACGATAACCGCAGGCATCGAGCGTTACAGTCACCCTGACCTGCTGCCCCTTGTTCAGAGGCTCCGGCGCGGCATTGCCGTTGCGATGAGCGAGATTGAGCACGCCGAAAGAGACGCGCGTCGCGGTACCGTCCGGATGGACGTCGACGAGCCTTGCGCAGAGATTGGCGGTTTCGGCATCGCACCGCAGCGTCAAGGTGACGACGGGGCGGCCGAGATAGTCGTGGTCCTCGATCAGTGGCGCTGTCTGGAAGGTCAGCGACCCGGCATCGTCGGCGCGTTGATCGATTGCCAGTTCCGCGTCCGGCTTCAGGGTGAACCATTCGCCCGAAGCTGTGCCAGTATCGAGCGGCGAACGCAGATAGACGGGATGTTCCGGCGCATGCGGGATCGGCATGCCTTCCATCAATGTGCCGAACTGCTCGACATAGAAGCACTGCATCTCCGGCTGCTGCCATTCTTGCTTCGCGATCCAGAAACCCGGGTCGAAGTCGCGGCGTTTGGCGGGCTTTATGGCGTCAAGAATATAGGCGCGCATCGATGGCATGGCCTCGACGCCGTTGGGTTCGCCGCGCAGCCAGCGGTTCCACCAGGCGATGGCCTCTCCGTGGAAATCGACCCGCGGCTTCGGCCAGGCGAAATGGGGATACTTGTGAACCCACGGGCCGATCAAGGCCTTCGCCTTATCGCCTAGCCCTTCGACGGCCAGCAGCGGCGTGTTGCGATAACCGTCAGCCCAGCCGGCGATGACGATGGCGGGGATATCGAAGCCGGCGAAGTCTTCGCAGATGGAGCCATGCCGCCAGAAATCGTCACGACGCTGGTGCTGGAGCCATTCCTCCATGAAGAAGGGTTCCTGCTCGAGGCGCTCCAGCCACATATCGCGCCAGTCGTCACCGACGATGGCTGGATCTGGCGAACGCGATTGATAGCCGAGCATTGTCGCCGCCCAGGAAAGCTGGGCGGAGAGATGGCAGCCATTTTTGTAGTGGATGTCGTCATTGTAGCGATCGACGGTGGAGGCGATCGAAATCACCGCCTTCAGCGCCGGAGGCTTCAAGGCCGCCACCTGCAGGCAGTTGAAGCCACCCCACGAAATGCCCATCATGCCGACCGAGCCGTTCGACCAGGGTTGCGCTGCGATCCAGGCGATCAGCTCGCAGGCATTGGCAAGCTCCAGCTCGGTATATTCGCCATCGATGATGCCGCTGGACTCTCCGGAGCCTCTGATGTCGACACGCACGCCGGCTATGCCGGCTGCGGCAAAGACCGGGTAGGTGGATTCATCACGCGGGCTCGTTCCGTCGCGTTTGCGGTAGGGCAGGAATTCGAAGACCGCCGGCACGGGATCGCTCTCCGCTCCGTCAGGCATCCAGATACGCGCGGCGAGCCGCGTGCCGTCCTTCAGGGTAATCCATTGATTTTCGATGGTGGTGAAGCTGTGCTCAGCCATGATCATATATCCCGAAGAGGTTTAGGCATTAAACCATACACGGCTGCCGATATAGCCGTTGGACATATCGTTGCCGATATCGTCGACATATCCCTTCAGCGTTTTCGAAGAGGCCATGATGTAGTCGTTGAAGACGGGCAGGATCAGACCGCCATCGTCTCGCACCATCAGAGCCAGCTGTCGATAAAGCACCTTGCGCTTGGCTTCGTCGAGTTCGGCCCTGGCCTGCAGCACCAGCTTGTCGAAGTCCGGACGCTTGAAACGCGTGTCGTTCCATTCCGCGGTCGAGAGATAGGAGGTTGAGTAGCGCGAATCCTGAGTCGGGCGGCCACCCCAGAAGGAGGCGCAGAAAGGCTTGTTGTTCCAGACGTTGGTCCAGTAACCGTCTTCCGGTTCGCGCTTGACGTCGATCGTGATCCCGGCCTTGCGCGCACTTTGCTGAAACAGGATCGCCGCATCGACAGCGCCCGGAAAGGCTGCATCGGAGGTAAGCAACTGAACTGGACGATCGAGGCCCGATTTCTTGAAATGGAAGGCGGCCTTGTCCGGATCATAAGGGCGCTGCTCGATATCGGTCGGCGCAAGCGCGTAGTTTGAGTTGACCGGATAGTCGTTGCCGATCGTACCGTAGCCGCCCAGAACCTTGTCGAGGATCGACTGGCGATCGATGGCATATTTCAACGCAAGCCGTAGATCGGCGTTGTCGAAGGGCGCCGTGTCGCAATGCATCAGGAAGCAGTAGAAGCCCTTGCCGGCATTGCGGACGATCTCGACGGTCGGTGCCCGCTGCAGCATCGGGACGGTCTTCGGGTCGACATTGTTGACGAAATGAACCTGGCCGGAGGCAAGTGCTGCAATGCGGGCGGTGTTGTCGTTGATGACGAGGATTTCAACGCTGTCGACAAAGCCTCGGTCGGAGCGCCAATCCCTAGGGTTCTTCTCAAAGGTGGCGCGAACGCCCGGCTCAAAGCTTTTCAGAATGTAAGGGCCGGTGCCGATGGCGGCCGCCGGCTTGTCGACGCCACCCTTCGGCTGGATAATCAGGTGATAGTCGGTGAGAAGAAGAGGTAGGTCCGCATTGCCTTCGGAAAGCGTTAGGACAAGATCACCCGCCTTTTCCTCAATCCCGGTGATGGAGGCCATGAGCCCGAGAGCGCCCGACTGCGAGTTCTTGTCCGCATGCCGCTTCAGCGTCGCGACGATATCGGCGACGGTCATCTTGCTGCCGTCGTGAAATTGCACATCGTTCCTGATCTTGAAGGTCCAGACGGACGCATCAGCCGATGGTGTCCAGGACGTTGCCAGCGACGGCAGGGGTGCGCCGGTCTTGGGATCGGATTCCACGAGCGTATCGCCCCAGAGGCGGCCAATAACGAACAAGACGGAGGCGCTATAGGTCGCCGGATCGAGCGCATCGCTGGTCGCGCCGCCTTTGAGACCGAGCTTCAGATGACCACCACGCTTTGCTTCCTGCGCGCGGGCATCGCGCGGCATCAGGAGGCTGGAGGCGAGGGCAGGCAAAGCACCCAGTGCGACGGCACCGCCCAGGAAGTGGCGGCGGCCGATGCTCAGAGGCGATGATTGATCTTTTTCACGCGTCATTGCAGTTCCCTTTTTCAACTTTGTTGGGAGGGAACGTAGAGGTCAGGCTGCTTCACGCAATTTCGCGACTTGACGCATCTTTAAGCGAGTTTACGCTAGTTCATTCCAAGACGGAGTTACGGATGCCTCACCTGGCCGAGAACCTCAAAATTGCCTGCGCAACGCAACGTTCCATTTCGCATCTGTGCCGTGCAATCGATATCAACCGGCAACAATTCAACCGATATATCAATGGTCAGACGCGGCCGTCTGCCCATAATCTCGCGCGTATAGCCAAGTATTTCGATCTCGACGCAGCCGACTTTGGTCTCGCTCCGCGGCTCTTTCGCGAGCGGCTTCGCAAACCTAACCTGGACCTCAATCAAAGTTCCGAACTCTTGAAGGCGTTTCCCGGGGATCTGACCGCTCTCCGACGCCATATCGGTTATTTCCAGACCTACCATCGCTCACCGTCCTGGCCTGGAATGGTCGTCTGTTCCTGCAGCCGCATTGTCGAGCAGGGCGGGCTGATGCATGTCAAATCGATGGAGCGTCTGCGCGACCCTGGAAACGGCATCCAGCAGTTTTCCAAATATGTCGGCTTGGCAGCCTTCTATCGAAACCGGATCTTCATTACCGAGCGTGTGGTCGGCCCGAATCCCATACTGTCACAGACGATCCTCCTGCCATTCGACGAGTATCAGCGCGTCTACTTACGCGGAACGACAATGGGCGTTTCCTGGCGAAAGGAAAACCTTCCCTATGCCTCGCGGATGATCTGGCGTCACGTCGGCACTGAGCCGGATCTTCGTGAACTTCTCTCGCGTTGCGGACCTGTGCCGCTATCCTCGCGCAGATTGCCGCCGACGGTGCGCTCGTTCCTCGCCGATCCATCCGCAGAAGTCTATGCGATACCGGCAGAGTATTGAAAACCTCGATTGTCCGCTTCGCCTGCTCATGGCCGTTAGGTCGGGGACGATGCGGCTGGCCAATGGAGAAAGCTCTCAAATGCAAGAAAAAGTTGTGTCTTTACAGAATATATTAAGGGTCCCTTTATAAGATTGCAGTCTATCTCAACGTTGGTGACGCATGCTTTGACATTCGGGGGCGGTTAGATGCTTTTCTCTGCGAGGACGGATGCAGATCCCAGTGCGTGTACCTATGTCAGCGATCTGCTTCGCCGGGAAGCAAAGATTAATTTGGACCGCGACGCCGACATTCCCGATGCCGTTTCAGTCAACCGGGTCTTGAATTTCATCAAGCATTTGTGGAGCGAAACCGGGGAGGAGTTGGATGTCAATGTCTTCTATCGTCATCGCACTCTTGATGCCCTCGGCCTTGCAATTTCCAATCACGAAGATCTTTCAGTCTCGCCGAAAATCATAGAGCTCCGCGGCGGCGAAGGTAGTGCACCCTTGCTGCTATTTGCCGGCGGAGCAAGCTGCTTCCTGGAAATGCAGCAGCTCATCAAGGAAATCCGCTTTCCCGGGCCAATTCTCGGCGTAGCATTGACGGCCTTCAACCGCGATCGTCACCAACCGGCAAGGGTGGAAGACGAGGTTCAAAGCACGCTGAAAGCGTTGCAGGCAGCCGGGATCGAGGGACCCTATCGATTGCTCGGCTATTCCTTCGGCGGTGTTTTTGCCTTGGAGCTTGCGCGTGCGTTGAGGGCACAAGGGCAAAAGATCGCGTTCCTCGGCATGCTCGATACCCCCTTGGGCGAGCAAGAATGGCCGCTGATGACCTGGGGCAGCTTCATGTGGCAACGCTGGAGGCGAGCTCATACCCGAAAGAAGAATCTGAGGAAGACCGATCCTCAACCACGTCGTCAAACATCGGCTCAGGGCAGTAGGCCGATGATCGAGCGACGGGAATTCCTCGCGAAGAAACTGAAGCCACTTTCCTTCCGCTACGCCGACCCCCACACGGCCTATTATCCGGAACTGGCGCCGCAATGGATGGGCGATTATCCGCCACTTTATGATGCGGCCGCCAGACAACTTCTGCGCATGAAGGGCGTTTACAGGCCAAGCCGTTACGATGGCGAACTGACCTTCTACCGCAGCATGCAGGGCTCACCCGTCGACTGCGATCCCAAGACCATATGGGCGCGCTTTCTTGCGCACGCGGATTGGGTCGATGTTGCCGGCAACCACCAGAGCATGATCGTCGGCCGCAACGCCGGTACGCTCGCGCGCGAACTCAGCGCGCGCCTTACGCGCTGAGCCCACGGGATCGAAATAATCCAGCGCTCAATTGCCGGCGCTCTCCATCTTCCGCGTCGTCAGCACGCGCTCCAGCCACCCGATCTCCATTTCCGGCACGGATTTCAGCAGCAAGTCGGTGTAATCGTCGAAGGGCGGCGAAAGCGCTTGCGATTTCGGGCCGAAGCGAACGAGCTTACCGCGATGCATCACTGCGACGCTGTCGGCGATAGCGCGCACAATGGCAATATCGTGGGTAATGAAGACGTAGGAAAGGTGTGCCTCCTCCTGCAGCTTCAAGAGCAGTTTCAGGATGCCTTCGGCAACCAGCGGATCGAGCGCCGAGGTCGGCTCGTCGCAAAGGATGAGTTCGGGCTTGGCCGCAAGCGCTCTGGCGATGGCGACGCGCTGTTTCTGGCCGCCGGAAAGCTCGGCCGGGTAACGGTCGATGAAGCCGTTGCCCATCTCGATCTGATCCAGCAACTCTTTCACGCGCGCCGTCTTTGCCGAGCCACGCAGGCCGTCATAGAAGGTCAGCGGACGACCGATGATATCGCGCACGGTCTGGCGCGGGTTCATGGCGGTATCGGCCATCTGATAGATGAGCTGGATACGCCGCAGCTCCTGCCGCGAACGGTCTTTCAAGGCAGCCGTCAGCGGCTTGCCGTCGAAGGAAATCCGCCCGTCGCTCGGCGGCAGCAAGCCGGTAATCACGCGAGCAAGCGTGGATTTTCCGGAACCGGACTCGCCGACCACCGCCAGCGTCTGGCCTTTAGGAACATGCAGAGAAACATCGTGCAATACCCTGAAACCATTGGAATATTGCGCGCTGATATTCTCGACTTTCAAAAGCGCGCTCGACTGATCGGTGGCTTCGGCTCGTGCCTCCTGGCGGACGTTGACAAGAGCGCGGGTATAATCCTGCCGCGGCTCTTCGATAATCTGCTGGACGCTGCCATATTCCACGGTCTTGCCGTGTCTCAACACCATGATGTCGTCGGAAATCTGGGCGACGACGGCAAGATCGTGGGTGATATAAAGCGCGGCCGTATGCGTCTCCTCGATGGCGTGCTTTATCGCCGCCAGCACGTCGATCTGCGTGGTGACGTCGAGCGCGGTCGTCGGCTCATCGAAGACGATCAGTTCCGGATTGGAGCAGAGCGCCATGGCGGTCATGGCGCGCTGCAGCTGGCCGCCGGAGACCTGATGCGGATAGCGGTCCCCGAAGGTTTCCGGATTGGGCAAGCCGAGCACGCGGAAGAGATAGAGCGCCCGCTTTCTTGCCTCCTCCTTCGTCATTAGGCCGTGTTTCACAGTCGCTTCAATGACCTGATCACCCAAGCGATGCGCCGGATTGAAGGCGGCTGCTGCCGATTGCGCGACATAACAGACCCGCGCGCCGCGAATCCTGCGGATGCCGGATTTGCCGAGCGGCAGGATGTCTGCGCCATCGAGCAATACCTGGCCGCCGGTAATTTCCGCACCGCCGCGGCCATAGGCGAGGGCAGAGAGGCCGATGGTGGATTTGCCGGCGCCGGACTCGCCGATCAGCCCGAGCACCTTGCCTTTCTGAAGATCAAAGGAGACGCCGTCGACGATGGTGACGCGCTTCGGCGGCTCGCCGGGTGGATAGCTGGTCGCCTCGATCTTGAGACCGCGAACGGAAAGAAGCTCAGGCATCGCCACGCCCTCCCTTGAGGCTGGAGGTACGCCGTAAGAGCCAGTCGACCACCAGATTGACACAGATTGCCAGCGCGGCAATGGCGGAGCCGGGCACAAGCGCGGCGGAAATGCCGAAGATAATGCCATCCTTGTTGTCCTTGACCATGCCGCCCCAGTCGGCCGCCGGCGGCTGGATACCGAGGCCGAGGAAGGAGAGGGTGGAGAGGAACAGGATCGAGAAGGCAAAGCGCAGCCCGAACTCCGCCAATAGCGGCGACAGCGTATTCGGCAAGATTTCGCGGAAGATGATCCAGATCCTGCCTTCGCCGCGAAGCTTGGCGGCTTCCACGAATTCCATGACCGCGACATCGAGTGCTACGGCACGGCCGAGACGATAGACGCGGGTGGAATCGAGGATCGCCATGACGAGGATCAGCACGATCAGGTTCTGTGGCAGAACCGCGAGCACGACCAGCGCGAAGATCAGCGTCGGGATCGACATCATCAGGTCGTTGAAGCGCGAAAAGACCGTGTCGATCCATCCGCGCGAGACGGCGGCGGTAAAGCTGAGGATAATGCCGAGCGAGAAGGAGATGATCGTTGCCGCCAGCGCGACGAAGAGCGTCGTGCGGGTGCCGTAGATCAGACGCGACAGGATATCGCGGCCGAGATTGTCCAGTCCGAAGAAATATTGCGCATCGGCAGGCTGCCAGACATTGCCGACGACTTCGGTCTCGCCGAAAGGGGCGATCCAGGGCGCGAAGATCGCGCAGATGAAGGCAATTAGAATACCGATGATGCCGATCCAGGCGGTGATGGGGATATCTCTTAATCTCATCGCGGATGCCTCAGACGGGGGTTGGCGACGATGGCGAGAATATCGGCCGTCATATTGAGGAAGATGTAGACGGCGGCAAAGATCAGGCCGCAGGCCTGGACCACGGGCATATCGCGCACCGTCACGGCATCGACCATGTACTGGCCCATGCCCGGATAGACGAAGACGACTTCGACGACCACGACGCCAACGATGAGATAGGCAAGGTTCAGCGCGACGACGTTGATAATCGGTGCCAGCGCATTGGGGGCGGCGTGCTTGACGATGGCGCGGAAGGCGGAGAGCCCCTTCAGTTCGGCGGTTTCCATGTAGGCCGAAGACATGACGGAAAGGATGGCCGCCCGTGTCATCCGCATCATATGCGCCAGCACAACCAGAACCAGCGTCGCCGTCGGCAGGGCGATTGCCTTCAACCGGTCGATGAAGCCCATGCCATCGAAGACGGTCGCGGGAAAGGTCGCGACACCGAATTTGACGGAAAAGAACATGATGAGGAGATAGCCGATGAAGAATTCCGGCAGCGAGATCGCCGCCAGCGAAATCACATTGATGATCTTGTCGGGCATACGGTTGCGGAAATGGACCGCGAGCATGCCCAGGCAGACTGCCAGCGGCACCGAGATCACGGCGGCAAAGCCGGCGAGAAACAGGGAGTTGCCGAGCCGCTTGCCGATCTGCTCGCCGACGGAATTCTTGCTGGCCCAGGAGGTGCCGAAATCGCCCCTGACGGCATTGCCGAGCCATTGCACATAGCGGGTAACCACGGGCCGGTTGAGACCGAGTTCCTCGCGGATATTGGCGACGGCCTGCGGCGTTGCCGATTGGCCAAGATAAGTGGTTGCAAAATCGCCTGGCAGGGCTTCGAGCCCGCCAAAGATTAGGACAGAGACGGCAAACAGCAAAATAATGCTGAGAACGCAACGTTCGATAATGAGGGATAGCAGCGGAAAGCGCTGCTTGAACCTCAACCCGGGCAGAACGGTTCCGGGAGGTGAATTGGACATGGCCGATGCCTCGCACTGTGAGCGGCTCCATGTTTCATGGGAATCGCTGAGCCGCTCAATCTTGTTGTTTTACGCAATTCCGGACGAAAAACAGCTGTGCATTTTTCTGGGAATCGCTTGAAACGTCGGGAGGACCGCGAAAGGTTTTCGCGGTCCTGGCTGTGTCAGAGATGAGGGCGTTTTCGCCCGGCTTCGGGCATCAAGCGTCCAGCCAGACGCGGGTCGCGACGTAGCCGTTCGACATGTCGTTGCCGATATCGTGGACGTAGCCCTTCACCTGCTTGGTGGAGGCATTCACGAAATCGTTGAACATCGGCAGGATGACGCCCCCCTCGTCGCGCACCATCATCGCCATGGCGCGGTAGAGCTCCTTGCGCTTGGCCTCGTCCAGTTCGGAGCGAGCCTGAAGCAGGAGCTTGTCGAAGTCGGGGCGCTTGAAGCGCGTATCGTTCCAATCCGCTGTCGAGAGATAGGCGGTGGAGTACATCTGGTCCTGCGTCGGCCGTCCGCCCCAATAGGAGGTGGAGAAGGGCTGAACGTTCCAGACATTCGTCCAGTAGCCATCGCCCGGCTCGCGCTTGACCTCAATGTTGATGCCGGCCTTCTTGCAGCTTTCCTGATAGAGGACGGCTGCATCGACGGCGCCGGGGAAGGCGACTTCGGAGGTGCGCAGCAAGACCGAGCCGCTGTGGCCGGACTTCTTGTAATGGAAGGCGGCCTTGTCGGGATCGTATTTGCGCTGCTCGATGCCTTCAGGGAAGAGCGCATAGGTGCTGTTGATCGGGAAGTCGTTACCGACCTTGCCGTAGCCGCCGAGGATCTTCTTGACCATGGTCTCGCGGTCCATGGCGTATTTCAGCGCCAGACGCAGGTCGTTGTTGTCGAAAGGCGCCTTGTCACAATGCATGATGAAGACGTAGTGACCGCGGCCGGCGGTGGCCAGGATCTCGACATTCGGCGCGCGTTTCAGAAGATCCACAGTCTTCGGGTCGACGCGGTTGATGTAATGGACCTGGCCGGATGAGAGCGCCGCGATGCGGGCTGTGGCATCGTTCATGCAGATGATTTCGATGCTGTCGACGAAACCGCGGTCGGTACGCCAGTCGTCCTTGTTACGCTCGAACGTGGCGCGCACGCCGGGCTCGAAGCTGACCTGTTTGTAGGGACCGGTGCCGATCGAGGCGAGGGGATCGTCATAGCCGCCATTCGGCTGGATAACGAGGTGGTAATCGGTCAAAAGCAACGGCAAGTCGGCGTTGCCCTCGGTCAGCGTCAGGACGAGATTGTCGCCGTCGGCCTTGATCTCCTTGATCGACTTCACGACGCCGAGCGCGCCCGATTCCGATTTCGCATCGGTATGGCGCTTGAGCGTGGCGACCACGTCGTCGATCGTCAGTTCCTTGCCGTTGTGAAACTTGACGCCCTTGCGGATCTTGAAGGTCCAGGTGGCCGCATCTTTCGACGGCTCCCAGGATTCTGCGAGCGACGGAACGGCGGCACCCGTCAGCGGATGGGATTCCACCAGCATGTCACCCCAGCAGCGGCCGATGCAGAACATGACCTGCGACAGGAATTTTGCCGGGTCTTTTGAATCGGTTGCAGCGCCGCCTTCAAGGCCAAGTTTCAGATGACCGCCGCGCTTCGGTTCGGCCGCCATTGCACTTTCGGTAAAGAGTTTGTCGGCGAGCGTCAAAGTCACGCCCGCTGCCATTGCGCGTCCCATGAATTCGCGGCGGCTGAGACCGCCCGCGGTGACGCGGCTTGCAAGATATTTCGTATAGTCGTTCATTCCCCTGTTCCTTCTTCTTGCCGTGTTGACAAAGCTATCGAGCAAGCCACCTCAGGTCACGGTTCCTCTTCCGCCTGAAGCCTGTCGCCCGCGAGCATGCGGGAAATTCAGCGGTTGCCGCCGCCTCCTACCTTCCTCTCCAGATGGGGGCTCGCTTCTCGGCAAAAGCCCGTGCGCCTTCCAATTGATCTTCGCTTGAATAGAGGAGATCGACGGTTGCAAACTGCCGTTTGGTGATCTTGTTCATGGCAGTCTGAAACGTCGAACCCTCCGCTTCACGAACGATTTCCTTGATCGCTGCGTAGACCAGGGGCGGTCCGCTTGCCAGCAGGCGAGCGAGTTCCCAGGCCCTGTCCATCAGCTTGTCGGCCGTGACAATCTCGTTGACGAAGCCCCAGCGATGCGCCTCTTCGACATTGAGCCACCGGCCGGTCAGGAGCATGTCCATAGCGATATGGTAGGGGATCCGTTTCGGAAGTTTAATCGACGCCGCATCGGCGACGGTGCCCGAGCGGATCTCGGGCAACGCGAAGGTGGCGTGTGCTGCCGCGATTATGAGATCGGTGGACAGCGCGATCTCCAGCCCGCCGCCGCAACAGATGCCGTTGACGGCGCAGATGATCGGCTTGTTGAGATCGCGCAGTTCCTGCATGCCACCGAAACCGCCAACCCCATAGTCACCGTCTACGGCGTCGCCATCAGCCGCAGCCTTCAAATCCCAACCGGCGGAAAAGAATTTCTCGCCGGCACCGGTTACGATGGCGACGCGCAGATCCCGGTTGTCGCGAAAGTCGCGAAAGATCAGCCCCATCTCGCGGCTGGTCGCCAGGTCGATGGCATTCGCCTTGGGCCGGTCGATGATGACCTCGAGGATGCCGTCTTCGGAGCGGGTTCGAATGGGGTCTTGCAACTTCCGCTACCTCCTTCGCCGGATGAGAGCATCCGCAGCAACAACGCCCCGGGATTCTGCTAGGACCATCAATGGATTAATGTCTAGTTCTTCAAGATGTGCGGCGTTCGTTACGACATATTCTGCCGCTGATAGGACGGCGTCGGCTACAATCTCCAGGTTGCTTGCCGCGCCACCGCGATAGCCTTCGATCAATTTGTGAACCTTCAGCCGCGAAATCCGCTCAAGAACCTCGGCTTTCGTTACGGGGAGCGGCAAAACGACGGAATCCTCAAGCAATTCCACGAGGATTCCGCCCGCGCCGACTGTCAGGGTCAAGCCGACGACCGGATCGCGTACTGCGCCGATGATGAGCTCGGCGACAGGGCGCTCGACCATCTTTTCGACGAGGAAGCCACGTGCCACGGAAGCCATGCCTTCCGCCGCGTCCGTGACGGCATTCCTATCCCATAGGTTGAGCTCGACGGCGCCGACATCGGACTTGTGCTCGACACCTAGCGCCTTGAGTGCGACGGGAAAGCCGAGCTGCTCCGCGCACTCGGCCGCCTCGCTTGCTGTGGCAGCAGTCTTGCCACGGGGTATCGCAACGCCAAAGGCTGCAAGTTCGGCCTTGGCCTCGGCCTCGCTCAAGGTCTCGATTTCGCCTGCCTCCGTCCGCGTGCTGAGAAGCGGCAATGGTTGCGGTTTCTTCCAGGCACTGGCGATGCCGCTGGCAATATCTGCCGCCGCAAGCGCTTCGCTGATGCCGCAGAGCGGCACGATGCCGGCTTGGATCAATTGCTCAGCGATCGCTTCCGGCATGTTTTCCGGCAGCGTCGCCAGAATGCCGGCGCGCGCGCCCGTCTGCGTCGCAGCCGCGGCAACCGCCGCAACAGTAATCATCCAGTCGGCGCCATCGCAACGATCCTCGCGCGGGAAGTCGAGAACGAGGAGATTGAGGGCATAGCCGCCCGCGAACATGGCGCTGAAAGCCTCCGTCTGCCGGGCCAGATCGCCCCAGACGAAGGTGTGATAGTCGAGCGGATTGGAGAGCGTCACCATCGGGCCGAGAGTTGCGCGCAAGGCGGGCAGCTGTTCGCCTTTCAGCGCGCGGAATTCGACATTGCGGCCGACGGCGGCATCGGCCATCAGCGATGCCTCGCCGCCTGAACAGCTCATCGAGGAGATCGCATCGCTTTCGAGAGGGCCGGCAACATGCAGGAGTTTCAGCGTTTCGATGAGTTCCGGTAAAGTCGCGACGCGGCCGATGCCGAGGCGATCGAGAACGGCATCAGCAACTGCGTCGCTGCCGGCAAGCGAGGCCGTATGCGAGACGGCGGCGCGCTGCGCCTGTTCGGATTTTCCGACCTTCAGCGCGACGACGGGCTTCTTCAGTTCACGGGCGCGCATGGCGAGTGCTTCCAGCGCCCTTATATCGCCGAAGCCTTCGATATGCAGGCCGACCGCTGTGACGCGCGGGTCTTCAAGGACGGCGCGGGCGAGATCCGAGAGGCCGGTCTGCGCCTGGTTGCCCGCCGTCATCAGGTAGCTGATCGGCAGGCCGCGCCTCTGCATGCTGAGATTGATGGCGATATTGGAAGATTGTGTGAGGATGGCAACGCCGCGCTCGGTTCTGACGATGCCATGCTGGTCCGGCCAAAGCAGGGCGCCGTCGAGCCCGTTGATCATGCCATAGCAGTTCGGGCCGACGATCGGCATGCTACCTGCCGCTTCGACTAGCGCGCGCTGCAAGTCCGCGCCATCAGCCAGTTCCGCCACGGCCTCGCTGAAGCCCGAGGCATAACAAACGGCGCCGCCGGCGCCTCTGGCTGCGAGATCACGAACAATCTCGACGGTGAGCGTCCGGTTGACGCCGACGAAAGCGGCGTCCGGCGCGTCAGGCAGGCCGGCAACCGACCGGTAGCAGCGGCGGCCGAGGACGCTTTCCTGTGTCGGATGTACGGGCCAGATCTCGCCGGCGAACCCCATGCGGTCGCATTGCTCGATGACGCGCCGTGCCTCTCTGCCGCCGAAGACGGCGATCGTTCTGGGGCGAATGAGGCGGTCGAGCGAGCGTTGCGTCATGGGCTCATGCTCCGAACGGCCGAAGCAGGTCGCGGCTGATGATGTGGCGCTGTATTTCAGACGTGCCGTCCCAGATACGCTCGACACGGGCGTCACGCCAGAAGCGAGCGAGCGGCAAGTCGTCCATCAATCCCATGCCGCCGAAGATCTGGATCGCCTCGTCGGTGACGCGGGCAAGCATTTCCGAGGCGTAGAGTTTCGCGGACGCAATTTCGCGATTGGCCGGAATGCCGGCATCGAGCTTCCACGCGGCTGACAGCGTCAGCAGGTCGGCGGCATCGATCTCGGTAATCATGTCGGCAAGCTTGAACGATACGCCCTGATTGGCGCCGATCGGCTTGCCGAATTGTTTGCGCTCGGCCGCATAGGGCAGGGCGAGATCGAAGACACGGTGTGCCCGGCCGATACAGGTGGCGGCGACCGTCAGGCGCGTCCCGTAGAGCCACTGATTGGCGAGATCGAAGCCGCGATGCACCTCTCCGAGCACCTGCGATTTCGGCAGGCGGCAATCGGTGAAGTTCAATATGGAATTGTGGTAGCCGCGGTGGGAAACGGAATCGTAGCCTTTAAGGATATCGAAGCCCGGCGTGCCGCGATCGACCAGGAAGGCGGTGATCTTCTTCTTGACGCCCTTGTGCGTGTCCTCCTCGCCGGTCGCCGCAAAGACGATGACGAAATCGGCGACATCGGCGTGCGAGATGAAGTGCTTCGTGCCGTTGAGCACGAAGTCGCCACCATCCTGCCGTGCTGCGCATTTCATACCGCGCATGTCGGAGCCGGCATCCGGCTCGGTAATGGCGAGCGCATCGATTTTCTCGCCGCGCACCGCCGGCAGGAGATAGCGCTCTCTCTGCTCGCCCTCGCAGGCCATCAGAATACCGGAAGGGCGTCCGAAGAAGACGGTGAGCCCCATTGAGCCGCGGCCAAGCTCACGTTCGACGAGCGTAAAGGTGACGTGGTCGAGTCCGGCGCCACCGATTTCCTCAGGAAAATTGCAGGCATAGAAGCCGAGCTCGATACATTTGCGTCGGATCTCGTCTCCGATTTCAGGCGGCACGATGCCGGTGCGCTCGACCTCGTTTTCGTGCGGATAGATCTCCGTCTCGACGAAGTCTCTGACCGTCTTGACGATCATTTCCTGTTCTTCGCTGAGCCCGAAATTCACGATCGCTTCCTCCTAACGTTTTTGTCCCACATGACGGCCGGCTCCCTCCGGCATGGTCAAGGCTGCGTGCGCGGCAGAAATCGGCCTGAGCTTCGCCAACACCTCCTCCGGTGCGGCCGTGGCTCTGCCTGCTTTCGCGTCGACATGCAGCAGCATTTGTTCTGCGGTGGCGATCACGTCGCCGTTCGCGCTATCGTGCAGCGCATGGAAGACATGCAACCGCTTTTCGTCGGATGCGAGGATCTGCGCCGTCGAATGGATGGTCTGTCCGAGCTTGGCCTCGCCGAGATGGCGGATATGGGTTTCTACCGTGTAGTAGCTATGACCGCGCTCAACATAATCGAGATCGACGCCGATCAGCCGCAGCAGTGCATCCGAGGTGTCGCCGAAGACCTGCAGGTAGCGATGCTCGGTCATATGGCCGTTATAGTCGACCCAGGCCGGGCTGACCTCGGTGTCGATCAGGCGCAGCGGCTTTGTGACGTCGAGCGTCTCTTTCTTGTCCCCGCCCGCGGCCCAAAGCTGCTGCTCGAAATCCTTCAGCAGCTTGCCGGCGCCCCAGCCCTTGCCGCCATGGCTTCCCTTCAGGCTTTGAAGGATGCCGACGAGGTTCTCGTCGCGGATACGCTCGAGTTCGCGGATCGACAGACCATCTGCCTGTTCGTCCGACTGCTGGCCGATCTTTTCGACAAGGGCATCGTCGAGGTCGACGACATCCATCAGCTTCGTCCAGTTCCACTGCAGGGCAGGGCCGAACTGCGCGAGGAAGTGACGCATGCCCGCTTCGCCGCCAGCGATACGATAGGTCTGGAACAGGCCCATCTGCGCCCAGCGCAGGCCGAAGGAATAGCGGATGACATCATCAAGCGTCTCGACGGTGCAGATATCGTCCTTGATCAGCCACAGCGCCTCGCGCCACAGCGCTTCCAGCAGGCGGTCGCCGACGAAAGCCTCGATTTCCTTGGCGATATGCACGCCCTTCATGCCGATGGGCGGCAAGCGCTCCATCGCCGCCTGGATGGTCGCGGCGCTGGTCTTTTCGCCGCCGACGATCTCGACGAGGGGCAGGAGATAGACGGGATTATAGGGATGGGCGACAAACAGGCGCTCGGGATGGAGCATGTCGCGTTGCAGGTCGGTCGGTAACAGGCCGGAGGTGGATGAGCCGATCAAGGTATCGGGCCTTGCGGCTGCATCGATCTGCGTCAGCACGTTGCGCTTGAGATCCAGCCGCTCGGGCACGCTTTCCTGGATCCAGTCGGCGCCAGCGACGGCGGCTTGCAGCGTGTCCCTGAATGTGAGCTTGCCGCGCGGCGGAAGCGGAGCGCCGGTCAGCATCGCATAGGCTTTTTCCGCATTAGCCAGAACTTCGCCGACGATGCGTTTCGCCTCCGGATGCGGGTCGTAGACATCGACATCGATGCCGGCGAGCAGAAACCGGGCGATCCATCCGCCACCGATGACGCCGCCGCCAATGCAGGCCGCCTTGTTGATCTTCGTCATCGGGGCCTCAGCGCTTCGTCAGTTTCAATTTCTTGCGGACATCTTCGGGGCCGATAATGCGGGCGCCCATGCCTTCGACCACTTGCACCGCCTTTTCGACGAGCTGGGCATTGGTCGCCAACATGCCCTTTCCGGCATAGAGATTGTCTTCCAGCCCGACGCGGACATTGCCGCCGGCAAGGATCGCCGCTGCCGGATAGGCCATGGCGTTGCGACCGATGGAAAAGGCCGAGAAGGTCCAGCTTTTGGGAACGTTATTGACCATCGCCATAAAGGTGTTGAGGTCATCGGGTGCCCCCCAGGGGATACCCATGCAGAGCTGGATGAGAACCGGGTCCTCGATCAAGCCCTCCTCGGCAAGCTGCTTGGCAAACCAGAGGTGACCGGTATCGAAGGCCTCGATCTCCGGCCGGACGCCGAGATCGGTCATCTTCTTCGCCATGGCTCGCAGCATCGAGGGCGTGTTGGTCATGACGTAGTCGCCAAGATTGAAATTCATCGTGCCGCAGTCAAGCGTGCAGATTTCCGGCAGGCATTCGGCAACGTGGCTGACGCGCTCGGTGGCGCCTGCCATGTCGGTACCCCTATCATTCAGCGGCAGGGGGCTCTCGACATCGCCGAAAATCAAGTCGCCGCCCATGCCGGCGGTCAGGTTCAGCACGACATCGATGTCTGCCGAACGGATGCGGTCCGTGACTTCCCTGTAGAGCTCGTTGCGGCGGCTGGCAGCGCCCGTTTCCGGATCGCGGACATGGCAGTGAACCACTGCCGCCCCAGCCTTGGCGGCATCGATCGCGGAGTCGGCGATCTGCTTGGGAGTGATCGGAACATGGCTGGATTTGGAAACCGTATCGCCGGCGCCGGTCACGGCACAGGTGATGAAAACATCACGATTCATCGCAAGAGGCATTTTTTGTTCTCCCTCGTATTGAGGACATTACGAGCCATGCGACGCCCATATGCTTTGCATTATCAGAAGCATTCGATACAGTTTCGGAACGACCGGAGGATTGCTAAATGCTCACATCGGCCAATGAGACGCTCGACATCGACCTCCTGATCCTTCCGGAGACGAACCTGATCCTGATCGCGTCGGTGATCGAACCCTTGCGCGGGGCAAACCGCATTTCCGGAGCCGAGCTTTATCGCTGGCGGCTTTTCACGCCGGACGGCTCTCCCGCTGAGACGACGAGCCTTATCCCGGTGCCTGCCTGCGCCGGCTTTCGCCCTGCATCGGATGCGACACCGCTTTTCGTGCTCGCCAGCTACAATTGGCGGCGCAGCGCCACGCAAGCACTGAAAATGCAATTGTCGCAAACCGCCCGTCACCGCTCGATGGTTGCCGGCATCGAGTCCGGTACCTGGCTGCTTGCCGAGGCGAGCCTGCTCGACAATGTCTCTGCTGCCGTCCACTGGGAGGATTACGACGATTTCGCGCTCGCCTATCCGCAGGTGCGCGCCGTCAAGGACCGCTACGTCATCGACGGCAAGCGGATCACCACGGCCGGCTCCCTGCCGACGGTCGATCTGATGCTGGAGATCATCCGGCGACGGCAAGGCTATTCGCTGGCACTCGAGGTCAGCCGCCTTTTCATCTACGAGCCAGCGAGCATGCCGAGCGCAGCAGAACTTTCACCATCGACGGCCGGTCTGCGTATGCGCGATCCGCGAGTTGCCCAAGCCATCCGTCTGATGGAGGACCATATCGAGCAGCCGCTGGTTCTCGCGCGTCTAGCGCGCCGTGTCGGCGTCAGTGCACGCCATCTGCAGGCCCTTTTCCAGGAGAGCATCGGCGCGCCGCCGCATGTGCATTATCTGGCGTTGAGGCTCAACGCGGCGCGGCGAAAGGTCATCGAGACGAAGGCTTCGTTCACCGAGATCGCGGCCGCGACCGGCTTCAATTCGGCATCAGCCTTTTCGCGCAGCTATCGTGCCAGCTTTTCCGAAAGCCCGTCCGGCACACGACGTCGGCTACGGCGCCGCACTACGCCTGCAGGAGAGCCGACATAGGCCGGAAAGCCTCGCGCACCATTTCTGCCAGTTCCCGGATCGCTTCGCTCGAATGATAGGGGTTGCGGCGAAGCACCACGCGGGACGAATCGACCGGCGGGAAACCGTCGTCGCTCGTCAATTCGCGGCAGCCATGCGGAATGTTGCTGCGCGACAGCGTCGTCACGGCGAGGCCAGCGGAGACAGCATTCTTCAAGCCGGAACTCGTGTCGGCGATGAAGGCGATACGATAACTCCGCCCGATTTGCTCCAATGACTTCAGCGCGAAATCGCGACACCATGTCGAATCCCGATAAACAGCGATGGGTAGAGGTGCAACCTCATGCACACGATGCACCAACGATGTCACCCAGACCGTTGGATCGATACAGAGAACTTCGCCTTTGCTCTGGTTGTTCCAATCGAAGACTACGGCGAGGTCCAGTTCGTCTTTCTCGAGAGCGGCCAGATTATGCGCCGTGTAATCGCAGGAGACAGTGACTTCGACGGCCGGATGCCTGATAGCGAAGGCGGCCAGTGCCGCGGGCAGAACAGTCTGGCTGTATTCCTCCGGAATTCCAATCCGGACCGGCCCGTCGAGCGGTTTGGTGCGAATATTCGCTGCTGCCTCGTTCAGAAGCTCGATCACGCGCTGTGCATAGGGAAGCAATTGAGTGCCGGCTCGGGTGAGAACGGCCCCGCGGGCGCTTCTTTCGAAGAGCGTTTCGCCGATCGTATCTTCGAGCCGCTTGATCTGGGCGCTGACGGCCGATTGCGTGCGGCCGATCCTTTGAGCGGCCGTGGAAAAATTGGACGTCTCGGTGATGACGAGGAACGTCCGCAGAAGGTCGCTCTCAATGGGGTCGCGCATTGGGGTCACAAATATTTCTGATAGCTACTATCTCTACTATTCGTTTGCCTGATGTCAAATATCGGCGCACACAGAGGCGTTCCTTCTGCTTCGTTCCTCGAGTCCATACATGACATTCCAGCTTCCAACCCGCTCCGCTCTTGCCAGCGATTATGAGAGGGGCGTCGTACTCGTGGCAACGGCAATGCTGGCGTGGAGCTGCAGCGGCATCTACGCCCGCCTGCTAACCGCGGACATATGGACGGCGATCGCCTGGCGGTCGCTGTTCGGCGGCCTGTTTCTGCTGATTCCCAGCTTTTTCCTCGAAGGCGGGTTTTCCAGGCGGCAATGGGCATCGATCTTTCATCCTGCCGGGCTGGCGATGCTGGTCTGCCAGACGATCAGCCAGGCCTGCTTCATTGGCGCGCTCTATATGACGACGGTCGCCAATGTGACCATGATCTACGCGACCGCGCCGTTCATCGCCGCGTTTCTCAGCTGGACCATGCTGAAGGAGCGGGTCGCGAAGCGGACCTTGATCGCTGGCGGCATCTGCCTCATCGGCGTGGCGGTCATCGTTGCCTCATCGATCGGCGGCGGTACGGGCATCGGCGATCTGCTGGCGCTCGGCATGACGGTCACTTTCGCTCTCATCATCGTCATCCCGCGCATGGACCCCAGCATTCCGATCCTGCCATCGAGCGTTGTTAGCGGGCTTTTGACATTCGTTGTCTTTGTGCCCTTCGCCTCGACGAGCTCGGTGGATGTTCAAAATTGGCTTCTGCTGGCGGCCTTCGGCGCAACCAATTTCGCGCTCGCCTTCGTCCTCTTCCTGTTCGGATCAAGGAAGATGCCCGCCGCCGACGCCGCTCTCATCAGTTCGATGGAAATCGTGCTGACGCCCTTCTGGGTCTGGCTCTTCTTCTCGGAGATGCCACCGGTTGCCACTTTCATCGGCGGAGCGATCATCTTCGCGACGATCGTTTGGCATACTGCGATAGACCTGCGGCATAGCCGCCGCCGTCGAGCGCCTATGAATGCGCTATAGCCATAACCTCTCGTCTCAGCAAAGATAGCGGCTTGGGCCTAGATCTCACAAAAGCGATGAAAGCGACATGACTTCCAACGATCCCTTGCTCCAGCCCTATCAGCTCAAGCATCTGACGCTGAAGAACCGCATCATGTCGACGGCTCATGAGCCGGCCTATTCGGAAGGCGGTATGCCGACGGATCGATACCGGCTCTACCATCGCGAGAAGGCAAAGGGCGGCATCGCGCTGACGATGACGGCGGGCTCGGCGATTGTCTCGGCGGATTCGCCGCCGGCCTTCGGCAATCTCCATGCCTATCGCGATGAGATCGTGCCCTGGCTGAAGAAGCTTGCCGACGACTGTCACGAGTTCGGGGCTGCCGTCATGATCCAGCTGACCCACCTCGGTCGTCGCACCGGCTGGAACAAAGGTGACTGGCTGCCGGTATTGGCGCCATCGCCAATCCGCGAGCCGGCGCATCGCGCTTTTCCGAAGGCGGCTGAAGATTGGGATATCGAACGGATCATCGGCGACTTTGCCGCGGCGGCGCAACGCATGCAGGCAGCCGGCCTGGACGGTATCGAGATCGAGGCCTATGGCCACCTGACGGATGGCTTCTGGTCGCCGGCAACGAATCGGCGCGACGATGAGTTCGGTGGTTCGCTTGAAAACCGCATGCGGTTCTCGATGATGGTGACAGAAGCTATTCGCAAGGCTGTCGGCCCGGATTTCATCGTCGGCATGCGGATGGTAGCCGACGAGGACTGGGAGAAGGGGCTTTCTCGGGAAGAAGGCGTCGAGATCGCCAGGCGGCTGGTGGCCTCGGGCAATGTCGATTTCCTCAATATCATTCGCGGCCATATCGATAGCGATGCGGCGCTCAACAATGTCATCCCGATCCAGGGCATGGCCTCGGCGCCGCATCTCGATTTTGCCGGCGAGGTGAGGGCAGCGACGAAATTCCCCGTCTTCCATGCGGCCCGCATCGCCGATGTCGCCACGGCGCGTCATGCGATCGCGGAAGGCAAGCTCGATATGGTCGGCATGACGCGCGCCCATATCGCCGACCCGCATATCGTCAACAAGGTAATGTCCGGGCAGGAGGCCAATATCCGCCCCTGCGTCGGCGCGACCTACTGTCTTGACCGTATTTATGAGGGCGGCGAGGCGCTCTGCATTCACAATGCGGCTACCGGCCGCGAGGCCGAGATGCCGCACCGGATCGAGCGCGCAACAGCATCACGCAAGGCCGTCGTCATCGGTGCCGGCCCTGCGGGGTTGGAAGCGGCGCGCGTGCTGGCGGAGCGCGGTCACAAGGTCGATGTGCTGGAGGCGAGCAGCAAGGCCGGCGGACAGGTGAATCTGCTCACGCGCAATCCGCGCCGCAAGGAGATGATCGGCATCATCGACTGGCGGCTGGCAGAGCTGGAGCGGTTGAGCGTCACGATCCACTACGACGTCTATGCGGGAGCTGACGATGTCCTCGCGTTCGAGCCTGATCTCGTCATCGTGGCAACGGGTGGCATCGCGCAATCCCCCGAGCTGGAGAGCGGCGACAACCTCGTCACCTCCTCTTGGGACATTCTGGCCGGCGCGGTTAAGCCCGAGGGCCAGGTGCTGCTTTACGACGACAATGGCGGACATCCGGGCATGTCGGCGGCAGAAGTCATTGCCAATGGCGGCGCTGAACTAGAACTCGTCTCGCCGGAGCGCTTCTTCGCCCCCGAGATGGGCGGCATGAACCATGTGCCCTATGCCAAGACCTTCGCCGAGAAGAATGTCCGAGTCACCATCAATACGCGCCTGAAATCGGTGCGCCGCGACGGCAATGCATTAGTTGCAGTTCTAGGGTCCGACTTCTCGGAGGAAACGCAATGGGAGCGGCGGGTGTCCCAGGTGGTCGTCGAGCATGGCACGGTGGCGAATGATGAACTTTACCTTGAGCTAAAGGCCTCGTCGCGCAATCTCGGTGCCGTCGATTATCCCGCATTGATCGCCAGGCGATCGCCGCTGCCCGTCAAGAACGAAGCCGGTTCGTTCGATCTGATCCGCATCGGTGATGCGATCGCAAGCCGCAATATACATGCCGCGATTTACGACGCGCTGCGCTATTGCTCGCTTCTGTGAGATCATCGGGATTGTCGACTTTGACCGCGTTATCACGCCAGACATTTTTGCGGTTGCCAATAAAATTCATGATGTCAATGCAATATCTTGGGTGTCTTAAGTGATATGTGAGGTTCCGCCGCCGCGACATGGCTGTGGGAACTGCCTTAATTTTGAAACAAAATGTAACAACTTATAACACCCCGTTACCTGCCGAATCATTATATTCGGCATGTGAGTGAACGAGAGGTTGTTTGATGCTGGCTAACCATGCGCCGTCCCCTTCGCAGACTGATGTGCTGATCTGTCTGGATAATCAGCAGATTGCCTCGCGCATCAGTTCGCTTTTGTCGCAACAGGGATTGACGGTCGCAGCCATACCGACGACCGGTCTTCAGGAATGGTTCGATCCAACCGGCTGTCACCTGGTGGTGACGCATACCGCGATGATCGGGGACGTGCGGACGCGATTGAACTTGCCGATCGTCAACATCGAGACGTTCATATTCGATCGCCCTGATCATGTGACCGAGGGAGCTGCGCGGCAGTTCGACGGCGATGCCTTCGTCAAACGCGTTTTTTCGGTCATGAATGGTACCCAAAGGCGCGCAGCTGAGTGATTTAGGTCCGCCAGGCGCTATCTCCTACAGTCGTTGCTGGCTGGTCTTGTCGAAGAAGTGCAGGTTTGGCGTCTTGAGCGATATCTGAATCGTTTGCCCCGGTGCGAGTTCGGCGCGCTCCCGCATGACCCACGTCAATTCCTTGCCTTCCAACTCAAGCGCCACGTGCGTTTCCGAGCCAGTGGGTTCGACGACGGTCACGGTTGCGGTAACGCCAGCCTCCGATGCGAAGGAAATATCTTCCGGACGTATGCCGAGAATAACCTCCCGACCCTCCGATTGAGCCGGAGCGTTGGCGAGTTGGATGGGTGTGCCGGTTGGCAATACCAATTCCGGCAAGGCACCGCCGGTAAGCTTGCCTTCGAGAAAATTCATGGCCGGAGAGCCGAGGAAGCCTGCGACAAAGACATTTCTCGGGCGGTCGTAAAGCTCGAGCGGCGAGCCGACCTGCTCGACCTTTCCGCCCTGTAGCACGACGATCTTGTCGGCCATGGTCATGGCCTCGATCTGATCGTGGGTGACGTAGACGATCGTGGTCTTCAAGCGCTGATGCAGTGCCTTGATTTCGGCGCGCATCTTCACGCGCAGCTTGGCATCGAGATTGGAAAGCGGTTCATCGAAGAGGAAGACCTTGGGGTCGCGCACGATGGCGCGCCCCATGGCGACGCGTTGGCGCTGGCCACCGGAAAGCTGGGCGGGCTTGCGATCCAATAATGGCTGTAGGCCTAAGATCTTGGCGGCTTCGCCGACCTTCTGATCGATTTCGGCGCGCTTCGCCCCGGCAAGCTGCAGCGCAAAGCCCATGTTCTGCGCTACCGTCATTTGCGGATAGAGCGCGTAGTTCTGGAACACCATGGCGATGTCGCGATCTTTCGGTGGCAGATCGTTGACGACCCGTCCGCCGATGGAGATCTCACCGCCGGTGATGTCTTCCAGCCCGGCGATCATGCGCAGCAGTGTGGACTTGCCGCAGCCCGAAGGGCCGACGAGGATGACGAATTCGCCGTCCGAGATCTCGACATCGACGCCATGGATGATGTTTACCGCGCCGTAGGACTTCCTGACGTTCTTGATGGTCAATCCGGACATGACATTCTTTCCCTGAAGATCGATCAATGCTTCTTGCGTATGCGCAGCGCCTGGTATGGCTTGCCCGGCAGTTCCACGCCGAAGGCGGCATCCGCCTTGCCGCCGCGCACGATCGCGCCATGGCGCGTCGGATGCGGGATGGGCGCTTCCACCTTCTTTGCAGGCGTGATCGTCATCTCCCATGTGTCGATGATGTCGACGTCATAGTCGGTTCCGTCCTTGGGCAGGCCGGTAGACCAGATGACCGGCTGGTGTTCGCCGAGATAGATGTAGCTGACATCACCGTCTCGCGCGCCGGAAACGCGCGTCCACGGCCATTCGCCGTAGGAGGACATGGGTTCGAGGCCGTTGACGACATCCTGCTCCAGCAGGTCGCGCAGGAAGCCGATGCGCTTCCAGGCTTTGCCGCGCAGTTCGCCGCCCTTCGCCCACCAGATCAGGTCTTGCGGATGCGAATAGGTTTCGCCGTGGCCGGCATAGCCGCCGCGCGTCACCGTGATCCAGAAGCGATGCACCAGCTCCTGCGCCGTCAAGTTGCCCCAGGACTGGATAATGTTGCCTTCATATTCCGGCTCGTCGTTGACAACAGGCTTGCCATAGGCCTCGCGCCATTCCTGTGTGCGCTTCACGTCCCAGTTCTGGATGCAGGTATGTGTCACCCATGGCTTGCGATGATCGAAGTTCATCGTCGGCTCGCCGTTGTGGATCGACTTCAGATGGCCGTAGGGATCGTTCTCCTCGAGAATGTGGAAATAGCGATCCCATTGCTGCAGCGGTTTGGTGTCGAGAAGGAAGTCGTACTCATTGGCGAGCGCCCACCAGACGTTGCGATAGGCGGCAAGCCGCGCCGCGAGATAGGCGACATAGCGGAAATCCTGCTCGGCCGACATGTCGGCGTATCCCCAGCGATCGTAGGGGTGGAACATGATGATATCGGCCTCGATGCCGAGTTCGCAAAGAGCTGCGACCTGGCGCTCGAAATGGCGAAAGAGAACCGGGTTCGGGCGATCGAAGTCCTCCTTGCCGTCCGCACCCTTTTCAAAGCAGGCGTAGAGTGGCTCGTTGACATTATAAGGATAGTCCTTCGGGAACACGCCCATGCGGATCTTGTTGAAGCGGGATTTTTTCAGCGTTTCGAGCGTCTGGGTCTGCATCTCGAGCGGCTGATGCGTCCAGGCATAGCAGGTCGTTCCGAACGACAGGAAGGGCTTGCCGTCGGCATAGGCGAAGTGGAATTTGTTATGGACGTGCACGGGCCCGTGGTTGCTCTCGGAAGGCTTGGTCGCGAAGAAAGAGCCGGTTTTGCCATCTAGTTCCGATGTCTTCGAGCGCGTGCGGAACGACCAATCGCCTTCATTGTCCGGCATGAAGCGAACGCGATAGACGCCGTCGCCATCGTAGAAGCCGGGTACGCGGATCTCGCGGCTGTTCTGGCTGAAGACGGCATCGAATGCCACATCGAGATAGGGATTGCCGCTCGAAGGACCGTTGAAGGCCGCTTCGAAGACACCCCATTTTTCGACGGACGCGTTGGACATGATGTTCTCCTCGGAAGATGTATAGATGGTTCGACCGCTCAGCCCTTGACCGCGCCGGAAGTGAGACCGGAGACGAAGTAGCGCTGGAAGATCAGATAAACGATGGTTGCCGGCAGCACGGTCATGACAATTGCGGCATTCAACTGCCCGTAATCATTGGAAAACTGGCCCTGGAAGGACATGAGCCCCAGCGGCAGCGTCCACATATGCTGGTCCTGCAGCAGCACGAGCGCCATGGCGAACTCATTCCATGTCGAGACGAAGTCCAGGATCAGTAGCGCGGCAAGCACCGGCAGGCAGACGGGCAGGAAAATCCGGCGGAAGATGGTGAAATGGCTTGCGCCGTCGATCAGGGCTGCCTCTGACAGTTCCTTCGGAATGCCTTTGAAGAAGCCGTGGAGAATGAAGACCTGATAGGGCACGCCGAAGGCGATGTAAGGCAGGATCACGCCGGGATAGGTGTCGATCAGTCCGAGCGAATTGACCAGCGTAAACAGCGGCGCCAGCATGACCTGAAAAGGGATCATCGTGCCGAAAACGACGAGGAGTAGCAGCAACTTGCTGAACCTCAGCCTGATCTTGGCGAGCGCATAGGCGGCCATTGCCGAGAGGATAAGCCCGAGCGGCACTTTGATCACGGTGATGATGGTGCTGTTCAGGAAGGCGCTGGCGAAATTGCCACGACCCCAGGCGCTCGAATAATTTTCGAAGGCCGGATCGAGCGGCGGCATGAAGGCACCGGTCGATGTCACATCGGCCTGCGTTTTCAGCGAGGTGAAGACGATGAAGACGAAAGGCGCAAGCCAGATCGCGGCGACGACCAGCAGTGCGATCCATAGGCCGATAAGGACGGGATCGCGCTTGCGCTTTGCCGGTGTGACGGTTTCGAAGTCGTCCGACATGGATGTGGCCGATGTTGCCGTCATTGTTCGGCCTCCTCATGCTTCTGCGTCCAGCGCAGATAGGGAATGACGATGGCGATGGTGATGAGCAGCAGGACGACGGAGATCGCAGCACCGCGGCCGAAATCGAAGATCTGCATGGCCTGCGTGAAGGCCCAAAGCGCCAGCATTTGGGTCGATTGCGCAGGACCGCCGCCGGTCAGGCCGTAGACGATATCGAAGGCCTTCAGTGAGGAAATGACCGACAGCACCAGCACGATGGTCAGCGTCGCGCGCAGTGCGGGCAGGGTCACGTAGCGGAAGATGTTCCAGCGCCCGGCGCCGTCGATGCGGGCGGCTTCCACCAGCGTCTGCGAGACATTCTGCAGGCCCGCGAGAAACAGAACCATGGAAAAGCCGACGGATTGCCAGAGATAGGCGATAAAGACGGAATAGAGCGCGATATCCTTGTCGCCGAGCCAGTCCTGGATCCAGTCCTGCAGGCCCATCGATGTCAGGATTTCGGTGAAGAGACCGAAGAAGGGATCATACATCCATTTCCACATGGTCGCGACCGCGATCGGGGCGATGATGACCGGGAGATAGAAGATGGCGCGGAAGGTATTGCGGGCAAAGAGCTTCTGATTGAGGCTCAGCGCCAGCAGCAGCCCGACCATGGGCGGAAAGATCACGCACATGATCGTCCAGATCACTGTATTGCGGAAGGCGACCCAGAAGACGGGATCCTGTGTGAAGATATATTGATAGTTCGCCAAGCCGACGAATGGGCGCTGCGGGTCGAGGCCGTTCCATTTCTGGAAGCTCAGCACCACCACGTTCAGCATCGGGTAAAGCGCGAAAATCGCGTAGATCAGCATGGCCGGCGCAAGCAGTATCGCTGCCTGAAAGCGGGGATCATGAGTACGATTGCGGAATGACATTCTGCTTGCTCCCGGCGGCAGCTGGCACGTGGGCATGAAGGTGAGGGAGCCGTCCGCTACAACTGGCATTGGCGGCCCCTCGATCGATCAGGTGCGGCCGGAGATGAAGGTCTGCAGCTGCTTGGCAGCATCGGCCGGCTGGACATTGCCGGAGGCGACATCGTTGATCACCCGGAAGTATTCGGTTGTCACGTCAAGCGGGAAGGCCTGGTCGCCATTCATGTAGACCTTGCTGTAGGTCTTGAAGATCTCAAGCCACTTCGCTTCGAGTGGCTTCTGGTTGGTGTACTGGACATTCTTGTTGACCGAGATCGAGCTGATCTGGCCGACGAGATCCTGCTGCACCTTCGTCGACAGGAAGTAGTCGAGGAATTTTGCCGCAAGATCCGGATTCTTGCTCTTGGTGCTGACATAATTGTACTCGGCAAAGCCATAGAGGCGATTGGTGTTCGTCGGGAACGGCAGGACGCCGTAGTCGTCGAGATTGACCTTACTGCCGCTCAGCTGGCTGACCAGCCAGTCGCCTTCGAGCATCATCGCGGCGCGGCCGGCGACGAACAGCGTATAGGACTGCTGGTTGCTGATCCCCATGAAGGGCTTCAGGGTATAATCCTTCGTCCATTTGGCGAATTCGGTGAAGGCGTCGGTCGCGCAGGGCTCCTTCGTCCAATCGGCCTTCATCGCCATCAGCGCGTCATGCTTGTCGGCGCCGCACTTGGTTTCGAGCAGCACGTCCATCAGGCGCATGACATGCCAGTTGACCGAACCGCCGAAGGTGAAGGCCGGAATGCCTGCCGCCTTGAGCTTGTCGGCTGCCGCCAACAGTTCCTCGTAGGTCTTCGGTTCCCCGGTGATACCAGCCTTCTGGAAGAGCTTCTTGTTGTAGTAGATCGCTTCACCCTTGAAGGTGAAGGGAACGCCATGCTTGCCGCCCGGATAGAGATCGGCAAAAGCGGCAGCTGAGGGAAGCAGCTCGTCGTTCCACTTGTATTGGGTGTAGTATTTGTCGAGCGGCAGGGAGAGGCCCGCCTTCACATATTCGCCACCGAGGCCAAGGCCGGCCCAGCTGAAATAGATATCCGGGCCTTTGCTGGAGCCCGCGGCTACGCGAAGTGCGGTCTTGTGTTCATCGACGCCGCGCTGGACGATTTCGACATGGGTGCCGGGATTGGCGGCCTCGAAGTCTTTCGCCACCTTCTTCAGCGCGCCGTTTGCCGCACCATTGTCGAAGTTCAGCGTCCATAGCGTCAGGTCTTCCGCGGCAACATTGGTTGCCGAAAAGGCCGCCGCTGCCATAGCAGCTGCCCCGAACCAACGCGCATATTTGAAGTTGCCAGCCATCTCCCGTCCTCCTCTGAGCAAAGCTGAGGGCGGTTTTGACAAATCGTTGTCAACATGTCAACTGGTATGATGAGCTTATCAGCAGTATCACATGAAGTGATCGTGAAAGCAGGCGATGACGACAACGGCGGACGCCGCGCCGGGGTCCATGTGCCCCAGGGCTCGATCGCCGAGGCGCGACGAACGGCCCTTTGCCGCGACCATATCTTTAGTGGCTTCTGCACCCGCTTCACCGGCTTTGAGGGCGGCGGCAAAACAGCCGGCAAGTGAAAGCCCTTGATCCCGGGCGGCGCGGCAGGCCGCGGCGGCGGGCGCCCAGGCATCGACCATGGTTTTTTCGCCGACCTCTGCTTTGCCCCGATCCTGAATGCCCTTGGCGAGGGCTGCGAATATCTCGACCATATCGTCGTCGTTCAGAGTGCTCTTCCCCTTGGCGACCGCGCCTGCACGCATCAGGGCTGTCGCATAGAGCGGCCCGGACGAGGCGCCGACTGCATTGAGGAAGGATTTTGCCGCCGTATTGAAGACCAGCGTTGGATCGGCTGCTGTCGTGTCCAGCTCCGAAACCGCCTTGGCTGCGGCGGCAAAGCCCAGCTCCATGGCGATGCCGTGATCGGCATCGCCGATGACGCCGTCCAGTTCGCAGAGGTGATCCTTTTCACGTTCCATCGCCTCCGCGATTCGCGCGAAAAGCGCCTTCAGATCTTCCGTTGTAACCGTCGTCATTGCAGAGCCTCGCCGGAGCGGAACATGGCGCAATCGCAGGGATGATCGATCAGCCGCTGCAGTTCGTCGTCCAGATGCATGAGCGTAATCGAGGCGCCGGCCATCTCCAGCGACGTGCAGTAATTGCCGACCAATGACAGATGGATAACAAGGCCGGCATCGTCGAGCATACTCTTGAGTTTGCGCATCATGATGTAGAGCTCCATGAGCGGCGTCGAGCCAAGTGAATTGACAAGCACGGCGACCCGGTCGCCGCGCGCCGGCTTCATCTCATCGAGAATTTTGCCGACGAGCTCACTCGTCACCTCATCCGCCGATCGCATCGGCCCGCGTGCGACGCCGGGCTCGCCATGGATACCCATGCCGATCTCCATCTCGTCGGGACCGATCTCGAAATTCGGCTTGCGTGTCTGCGGCAGCGAGCAGGGCGAAAGCGCCACCCCCATGGTATAGGTGCGCTCATTCGCCCAGCGTGCCAGCCGTTCCACGTCGTCGAAACTGTACATCAGATCACAGGCGGCACCGGCGGCCTTGAAGATGAAGACGTTGCCGGCAACCCCGCGACGGCGCTCCTTCTGATCGACTGGCGCGGAAGCGATGTCGTCCGTCGTCAGTACGGTACGCACCTCGATATCGTCCATGGCCAGCATTTCCGCCGCCATGTCGAAATTCATGACGTCGCCGGCATAGTTGCCGTACATGAACAGCACGCCTGCACCGCCATCGACGGCCTTGGCGCATTCGATGATCGGATCGGGCGGCGGCGAGGCAAAGACATTGCCGATCGCGGCGGCATCGGCCAGCCCCTTGCCGACGAAGCCGAGAAATGTCGGCTCGTGCCCGGAACCACCGCCGATGACCAGACCGACCTTGCCGGCTCGCGGGCCATGGTTTGCCACGATCGAGCGTGGCGATCCTTCAACGGCGCGGAGATGGCGCGGATGAGCCGCCAATATCCCGGCCAGCATCTCATCCACGGCGGCCGCGCCTTCGTTGATCAGCTTCTTCGTCTTCACGCAGTCCTCCAAATCATTGCGATTATTGGGACTAACATGCGCGTCTGCGATTGAAGGTCAATCCATCAACTCAGCCGAAACAGTGCTATAGGCATCAAGCATAAGCCTCTTGCTTCCGCTCTGTTCCTTAAGCCGAAACTCCCCCAGCTCCACCAGTTGTGGAATGGGCGTTATGTTGACCAGCTGGAGCGAACGCAATCCGTTGGATCGTGCCGTGATGAAGCTGAGTACGGCGCTCGGATCGGACGACAGGCACTCTTGCCATTGCTGGCCGGCGAGGCGTGACAGCGTCGCAATCGTATTGAACAATGGCCGTTCGGCGCCTGCCGCCGCCGGCTCGTTCGCTCCGGCGATCAGCCCGAAGGACCCCGTCAGTGCCGAAAGCGTCAGGCACTCCAATCCGGCATCGAGGACGCGGGCGGCATAGCCAAACGCAAAGGCCTCGCCGAAGCGGGCGTTGTGCCGTGGATCGATATTGGCCATGGCAATGCGACCGCCGTGAGGATTGTCCATCGTCCGGCTGCCATAGGGGTTCTGCCGCATCGGAATGGTCGATGGGCCAATATGATAGGGTTTGTCGCCGTAGATGGCGCGCACGGAGCGCGTGATGAACGGCAGTGCTTCCAGCGTCTGCATGACGCTGAGATCGTCAGCCGCATGCACGATGGGATTGGTGCAATGGCTGATGAAATCGAGAGTGTCGGCGGGAATCCGTTTGCGATTGAGTTCGGTGAAATAGCTCAGCATGCCGCCGCCGACACGCATATCGGGGAAGGCCGCATGCGCGGCGGCGTAGACCTCCTCGACCGGCGGACATTCCGGCCATTTGCTGCCCGGCGGCGTCGATTGCCGGTCGACGGAAGGCGAGATCATGATTGCATCGGGTTTGAAGCCGGCCGCCTGCATCCAGTCTGCTATTTGCTGTGTCTCGACAGGAGGTGCCTGGCGGCAGGGCAATGCGATTTCGAGCGTCGAATTGCCTGGATGGAGTGCGGCAACGGCGGCGAAGCGCCTGAAGGCGTCAGCACCGTGGCCGGCATCGGGATCGAAGTGAAACAGCAGCTCCTGCGGTCCGATTTCAGCCAGCCGGTCGCGCGCAGCTAGCGTCGCATCCGCCTCCTCCGGTGTAATGACAAGGCCGATGGACGGCATGATTCCGGACCTTGCTCCAGCGCTAAGCCCGACCGGGGGCGCTTCTTCCGAACCATAGGTGGAGGCGGGAGGCAGGCGGCGCATATCCCCGATGGTCAGAACGATGCGCTGCCGCATCGGCTTTCCAGCCGGAATTCGATAAGGCCAGGGCAGGGCAAGCGGGCGAACGTAGGTCTTGTAGGAAGCATCAGACCAGTTGCGCTGATCTTCCATCTCGAAGGTGTCGCCTTCCATGCGGCATTCGGCTGTCACGTTCGCCACCACGCTATGCGTAATCGCCCGCATATCCTTGAAGGGCTGCCAGGGTTCGATGAGGTCGGGAAAATGCGTGCTCTCGCGGCTGCCGTCGACATGCTCAACCGAGACGGGCATCCCGGCGACGCCGACGATCGGATGCAGGATACAGAAGCCGCAGCGGTTGGTTTCGAAGCCGGTCGTCGAGAGCGCCGTCGCTTCGAAGATCAGGGCCTCATCGACTTGAGCCGTTATCCGAACGTCGACTGTAAGCTCGGTGTTCTCGGGGCCGGCGCAGCGCGCTCGATAGCTGACGAAAAAACCATCGTGACGCTGCTCGATCCGTAGATCGTCGATACCGGGCGAATAGGTGCCCCAATCGCGATCGCGGATCAGATAAGAAACAGCCCGCAGAACCTCGATGCCATCATAGCGAATGGTCCGGAGATTGCCGTCCTTGAAATCGACATCCAGCCTGCCCGCAGTCAGTCGCATCGGCGGCGTTTCGAGCTCGTGCGTGCCGTAAAGCTGAAACGGATCGATCTCGGTCTTCATTGCAGCGTCGCTCCGATATCGATGGGATTCCCGTTGGCGGCACTCTCATAGGCGGCTTCGACAAGTGCCAGAGTTTTGAGATTGTCGGCACCTGACGTGGAAGTCTCGCCGCCATAGGCAAGACGGTCGATCCAATGCTGCTGGATCGCCAGAACGCTTTCCTGGATATTGTGCCAGGGACGCGAAGCCCAGGACAGAAGCCGCGGCGATGCATCGGAGACGCGCACGCCCTCGGGGCCGGTTACCTCGAGACGATACCCCTGCGACAGCCGAATGCTACCCTTCGTACCGTCGAGCTCGATAAGGGTCTCCGGGAAAGGTTCGGTCGCAAGCTTGGAGGCATAGCTGACATCGACGATCGATGTCGTGCCATTCTCATGATCGAGCAGGATGGTTGCGACATCCTCGCCCTTGATTTTCGGGTTGACCCGTTTGGTGCGGGCCGTCAGTGAAGAAACGTCGCCGAGGATGAAGCGGGCGATATCGAGCGTGTGGATACCGAGGTCCTCGATAATGAACCGTTCGCCTTCCGCCAGGTAAGGCTGGCCGGAAAAGACGTCATAGCCCGAGCGGAAAGAGAAACGTCCCCAGAAGGGCTCGCCGATTGCGCCGGATTGCAGAGCAGTCTTGACGGCTTGAATAGGTGTCTGCCAGCGAAAATTCTCATGCACCATCAGCTGCACGCCGGCCGCGGCACAGGTCGCGACCATGGCCTTGGCATCGCTCAGCGTTTCTGCGAAAGGCTTCTGGCAGATTGCGGGGATCTTGTGAGATGCGGCCATCTGCACCAGGGCGCGATGGCTTGCCACCGTTGTTGCGATGTCGACGAAATCGAAGCCACCATCGGCGAACATGGCGGCTGCATCCGTATAGCGACGCTCGATGCCGAACTGGTCGCCGACGATCTTCAGCCGCTCCGGGTCGCGGTCGCAGATCGCAGCGATGCTGGCGCCTTTGACGTCTCGCCATGCATGCATCTGATTGATCGCGAAAAAGCCGCAACCGATCAATGCGCCCTTGAGTTCTGCCATTTCAGCCTGCCTTTGCCATTTGCATGAGAGTTACGCGCTGCTGGAGACGCCGCTGCGCCTGATCCACGACCACAGCGATGATAATGACACATCCCTTGATCACCATCTGCCAGAAGGATGATACGCCCATCATCACGAGCCCGTCCGAAAGAATGCCGATGACGAAGGCGCCGATGATCGTTCCGCCGATAGTGCCGCGCCCGCCGGACATGGAGGTGCCGCCAAGCACGGCTGCTGCAATGGCGTTCAGCTCGAAGCTCTCGCCGGTTGCCGGATGCGCCGCCATCAGCTCCGACGATATGACGATACCGACGATGGCGGCGCAGAGGCCTGAGAACATATAGACGAAGATCTTGACCACATCGACACGGATGCCGGACATGCGTGCGGCGCGCTCGTTTCCGCCGACAGCGAAGATGTGCCGGCCAATCGGCGTCGAGCGGGCGACGTAAGCGGCGAGCAGCGCCAACACGATCAGGATCCAGATGGAAACCGGAAGACCGAGCATACGGCCGGCGCCGAAGACGTCGAAGCCCGTCGTGTCATATTCCGGCCGCCCGACCAGGTTCGGGAAGGTCTGACCGTCAGAAGACAGGAGTGCGAGGCCGCGGGCGATATAGAGCGTTCCGAGCGTGGCGATGAAGGGGGCGACGTTGAGCTTGGTGATCAGCAGGCCGTTGATGAGTCCAATCCCCAGGCCGACGGCCAGTGTGATGAGGATGATCTCGTAGATGTTGAAGTAGACCGTATATCCGATCGGCAGTTCGACGCCGTTCAGGATGAGGGCACCGGCCACCATGCCGCAAAGGCCGACGATCGAACCGACCGATAGATCGATCCCGCCGGTGACGATCACAAAGGTCATCCCCATGGCGAGAAAGGCGTTGAGCGCGACATGCTTCGACATCAGGATGATGTTGGCGGTCGAGGTGAAGTTCGGTGCAAAGATCGCAAAGAAGATGACGACGGCGAACAGCGCGATGAAGGTCCTGAGCTTCATCAGCGTCAGGAGAACGGAGCCGTTCGAGCGATTGGTCGCAAAGGCGGAGGACGTATCTGCGGTCATGACGCGAGTTTCCCTGTATGTCCGTGTCCCTTGGCGGATGCCGCGATGATGGCCTCTTCCGTCGCTTCGCTTCGGTCGAGAACGGTGACGAGCTTGCCGTTGCTGAGCACTGCGATGCGGTCCGAAAGTGCCATGACCTCTTCAAGGTCCGATGTTGAAAACAAGATTGCCAGGCCCTTGCCGGCGAGCCTGCGCATGGTGCGAAAAACGTCCGCCTTGGCGCCGACATCGATGCCGCGGCTCGGCTCGTCCATCAAAAGCACCTTCGGATCGGTCATCAGCGCCTTGCCGATGACGACCTTCTGCTGGTTGCCGCCGGACATGGAGGTAACCTCGAAGTCCGGATTGGGCGCCTTAATGGAAAGATCACGGATCATGTCGCGAATGGCGTTCTTTTCGGCACCTGGATCGATATGGAAAAACAGCCGGGCGAAGCGGCCGAGGCTCGCAAGCGTCAAATTGCTGGCGATCGACAGCACCTGCACCAATCCTTCGCGCTGACGGTCCTCTGGAATCAAGGCGAGGCCATGCCGGATGCGCCGGGTGGTGTCGCGGGCGCGAACCTCCACGCCATCGATGTAGATCCGCCCGGTCGAATGCATATGCCGGCCCATCACGCATTCGAAGAATTCGCTGCGCCCGGCACCCATGAGGCCATAGATGCCGAGAATTTCGCCGGCGCGCACCGACAGCGAGACATGATCGACGGCAAGGCCGCCCGTACGTCTCGGCAGGCTGATCTCCTCGGCGCGGAAGGCTTCCTTACCGATGGCATGGCCTCCGTCCCTTGCGAAATCCTTGGCATCCGATCCGATCATCGACCGGACGATCCATTTCGTGTCGATATTACAAACCCTGGCCTGGCCGGTGATCTGCCCATCCCGCAGTACGGTGATATAGTCGCCGATACGCATCAGCTCTTCCAGCCGGTGCGAGATATAGACGATCGCAACACCCTGAGCCTTCAGTTCCGCAATCACCTTGAACAGAATGTCGACTTCCGCAGCAGACAGCGCCGATGTCGGCTCGTCCATGATGAGGATGCGGGCATCAAGTGAGATGGCCTTGGCGATCTCGACAAGCTGCTGCTGCCCAATCGGCAGGTCCTCCACCATGGTTTCGGCGCTTATGCCGGCATCGAGCCGATCCAGAAACTCGTTGGCCCTTGCGATCTGTGCCTTGTGATCGATGCCGAAGATGCCGCGGGTGATTTCGCGCGTCGCAAAGATGTTTTCGGCCACCGTCATATTGGCAAAGAGATTGAGCTCCTGGAAGATCATGCCGATTCCGCGCGCCTGCGCGTCGGCGGGGCTGCTGAAGGAGACTTCCTCGCCCTCGAGCTGGATGCGGCCGGAGGTTGGCCGTTCGACCCCGGCGATGATCTTCATCAAGGTAGACTTGCCGGCACCGTTTTCGCCGACGAGCACGTTGACCGCGCCGCGGTGCAGCTCGAGGTTGGCGTGCTTGACGGCAACGATGCCGGAATAGACCTTGGAAACGTCCTCCAGGCGCAGGATGATATCGTTGCTTGGGGTTTCGCTCATGGTCATTGCCCCAATGTCAGGGCCGAAGGGGTGATTAAGGGAAGCTGGCCGGATGGAGGCAGCGGAAACGCGCCGGTCACCGTGATCGTCTTTCCAATCAGCCCGTCCCGGGGTAGTGCCGCCAGAAAGGACGAGTTTGCCTTTTCATTGAAGGCTTTGCCGAATTGGGCCCACTCGATCTGGTTCCTGAATTCGTTGAAGTCCAGGAAATCCAGCGCGTCGCGCAGCGCCGTGCCGCGGACCGCCGGGCCGATCTGCACCTTCGCATCCACCTTGCCGTCGCCATCCACGTCGACGTCGAGAGTGCCCGCGCGGGAGGCTGTATCGGCAGCCACGATCTTACCGCTCAGCTTGACGGCATAGGTCCAGGGCGAGGAGCTCTGCTTGCGTGGATTTCCGTATTTCGCGCCGGCATCATCGGGATTAGTTGCTACCGCCTGCAACACAGTCTTGAGGTCACTCGCGCGCTTTTCGACGCCGGGCACCACTTTCGATTGCCAAATCGCCTCGACCTTTGCCGCTGGATCGAAGGCGCTCCTGGCCGCCGCCGCTGCCTTCTCCTCGGGCGTTGGTGTCTTGATAATCTTGCAGCCGGGCAATGCCGCGGCCAATACAAAGGCCACGAGCGCGCCTCTGATCCTCAACATGCAATGCACCTCGATCTTGCAGAAAAGCTCCGGAGAGCGCGGTTTTCCCACGCCCTCCAACGTATCTGGCCCGCCATCAGTTTTTCAGTGCGAAAGTCTCGAGCTTGTCGGCGTTGTCGGCATTGATGAGGACGCAATCCATCAATTGCTTCTCATCCTTAGGCGGCGTCTTGTTCTTGATATAGGCGTCGGCCTGTTCGACCGCCTTCTGGGCCTGGGCGTAGGCCGGCTGCATGACCGTCGCCTTGATGCCGCCCGCCTTGATCGAGTCGCGCACGTCGTTGGAACCATCGAAGCCGACGACGATCACGTCCTTGCGACCGGCGGCCTGCAGGGCGGCAATCGCACCCATCGCCATGGTGTCGTTGCCCGAGATCACGCCCTTGATGTCGGGATTTGCCTGAAGAATAGTCTCCATCTTGGCATAGGCCTCAGTCTGGCTCCAGTTCGCCGATTGCTTGGCGACCAGCTTCAGGTCCGGATAGTCGTCGATGACGTCGTGATAGCCTTGCGAACGGATGCCGGCATTAGTATCGGCTTCGCGGCCGACGAGTTCGGCATAATTGCCCTTCTCGCCCATCAGTTTGACAAACTCCTGCGCGCCGAGCTGTGCGCCCTGATAGTTGTTGGAAACGATCTGGGCGACGGCGATGCCGGTGACGTTGATTTCGCGGTCGATGAGGAAGGAAGGGATGCCCGCATCCTTGGCCTTCTTCAGGGCAGCGACCGTCGCATCCGCGCCGGCATTGTCGAGGATGATGGCTTTGGCGCCACGTCCGATGGCGGTGTCGATGACTTCCGATTGCTTGTTGGCATCGTCGTCATGCGTCATGACGAGCGTCTCGTAGCCCAGTTCCTTTGCCTTGGCCTCGGCGCCGACGGCCTCCGCCTTGAAGAAAGGATTGTCGAAGGCCGGCGTGATGATGGCGATCAGGTCAGCCGCGAAGGCCGGCATTGCCGTGCCCAGCGCCAGTGCGCCGGTGAAGGCTGCAAGTGTCAGTCTGCGTCTCAGTTTCATGGTCTCCTCCCAGTTATGAAACAGGCCCTGTTCCCGGCAGGGCGGCAAAGGGAGGGCGACGCCCTCCCGGGGACGTCGATCAGGTGATGCGACGGATGCTTTCTGCGATCTCCTGTGGCTCGAAGACCTTCTTCCAGTCGTCGCGCATGAGGGCAGGGATGCCGAATTCGATCGCCTTGTTGCAGGCATCGGAGAACACGCCATCGACTTCCTTGAAGATGACGGCGCCGAGCACGTTCATGTGGCCGAGCAGGAAGTCGCGGGCGGCTTCCGCCGGGACGCCGCGGGCGACGCACTCATCCATGGCCTGACGCATGACGACGAGCAGCGAGGCGCAGACCGTTTCTGAAAGACCCGGCTCCAGCATTGCCATCTGCTCGACGGTGACGCGGTGCGAGCGCATGACGGGCGCCCAGATGACCTTGGCGATTTCCTCGCCGAGAGCATAGGCACTTTCCGGACCCTGCATCAGTGCCGAAACGATATGCTGCTTGGCAAAAAGACCGCCGAAATGATCCTTCTTGGCCTGCATGTCGGTCTCGTCGTTGAAGATCGGCGGATGGCAGGGGTGAGTAACGAAGTAGGTAAGATCTTCACGGTGCGGCAGATGGCCGGCGAAGGGGGCGGCGGCGTCGAGTGCGACGACCATCGTGCCGGGCTTCAGCTCGTCGACGATGCCGGCGGCAACCTTGCCGATAGCGGTATCCGGTACTGCAAGGATCACGACGTCCGCGCCATCCAGCGCGGCATCGACCGGGACGCAATCGACAGAAAGATCATTCTTCAGGCGCGCCTTGCCGGCATCGCTGACTTCGACGTGGCGCACATCGAAGCGCGAGCCTTTCAGGTTCTTGGCGAGCCGGTAGCCCATTTTGCCTCCGGCGCCGAAAAGAGCAATTGCAGTCATGTTAGTACCTCGTTCACTTCCAGAATGTGGTATCGCAAGTGGTATAATGAGTCAATGAGTATGCCAATGAATGCTGAAGAATGACGCCGCTACGATCCCCTGCCGTCGCGGATCTGTGTGAAATAATCATCGGTGCCGACCTGGCCGCCCTTCAGCGCGATCTGCAGACCATTGGTGGGCGCGTAGCTGCCGTGGGCCGTGCAAAGCGGCGAGCCGGGGGTTTGCGGCAATGGAAGAAGCGTTGTCAGCGCTTCGACACGCAATTCCTTGAGCGCGTGGCTCGACGTGTCGCCGCCGGCGATGACGGCGCGGCCGAGATTTTCCTGTTCGATCAACCGTCGCAGGATCGTGCCGAGAGCCTGCCCCAGGCGATGGCGGGCGCCGGGAATACGGTCTATATCGCCGCCGCGATCCGCCGATGGGCCGAGTGCTGTGTGAAGGATGACGCTGCGTCCGACCTTGAGGCTGGCCACGCCCGCGGCGACCGCTGTCTCCAGCGCCTGCTCGGCATTTTCTCCGACAAGCGCCAATGGATCGAGATCGATGCCGTCAAATCCGCCGGCCGCAGCCCGGCGGATTTGACGTTCGGTCGTAGGCGATACGCTGCCGGAGACGACCGCCAGGCGATCGACCCTACCCGGAGGAGCGAAATCCGGCTTCTCTCCGATCAATCCTTCGTTGCGCCAGGCATCGAGAAGGGCATATTCGACACCGGATGAACCTGCGATGAAGGCGTTGCCCTTGCTTGCGAGACGCCATAGCTGGTGACCGGCGGCGGCCTGGGTTTCCGCACTGTCGACGTCAAGCAGCAGGATACCCTCATTGCCTCCCGTCAGCGCATCGATCCGTGCGTCGGCATCGGTTGCCCGGAGTGCGACGAGATCGGCGAGGCTGACGGGAAGGGACGTCTGCCTGCTCAGATGCACGGCCAGATCGGCCTCATCCATCGGGGTGACGGGATGCCGGCTCATGACCGGGTGCCGGTCGATGCGGAAGACCTGGCCCTGATAGGCCGCGAAAAGGTGGCCGAAAGCGGTATAGCGCTTGAGCTGCGGCGCACCGACCATGACCGGGACGACGGATTGCTCAAAGAGTGCCTTGCCGATCTCGATCGCCTTGCCGATGTTGCCGATCCTGGGGCTGGAATCGAAGGTCGAGCAGACCTTGTAATGGCATATCGCGGCATTGAGGCTCTTCAGCCATTCGAATGCGGGCGTCAGATGTTCATGCATCCACTGCGGTGTTTCGCTGCGGCTGGTGCCGGCAATGCCAATGGCGCGGCAATCCTTGAACCGCTCCAGCATGGTTTTGCTCGGAACGCCGAGAAAGAGAGCCGTCGGCACGCCGTTCGAGGCAAGCGCCTCCATGACGTCGGTGGAGCCAGTGAAATCATCGCCGTAATAGCTGAGAAGAAGATTGGACATTGCTGGAAGACTGGACATTGCTGTTAGGCGTCCTTGCCGTCACTGAATTTTGCGATCGAGGCGGCAAGCTCCGGATGGTCCTTGGCATAGTCGGCAAGCGGTATGTCCGAAACCGCCGCTTGCCAGGCCTGCTGGATTGCACGAACGCCGGCAGCGGGTCCGAAGGGGTGGCTGACGATGCCGCCGCCGCAGAGATAGAGAAGGTCGGTCGTCCGGCCGGTGCGCTGGTAGGTTTCGGGCGCCTGGCCGCCCCATTGACCGGAACCGGCAACGGGAAGCGGACAGTCGGATGGATCGAAAAGCGGTGTGCGGATCGCCTTGAAGGATTCGACGAAGCTGTCATCTGGTTCCCAATATTTGACCCTGATGCCGTTGATCTGGAACTGGTCGACCCCGAGCAGGCGCCAGAATTGCTGATACACCTTGAAATCCATCCCGGCGCCGGGATGACGGGTCAGGATATCCCAGCCATTGCGATGCGCATGCAGCACCAGTCCGGAACGCTTGCGCAGGAAGCTCATGCCGCCGAAGCCGATGGAATTGATGTTGACGACGGCGCAATTGCCGCCGGCCTTCAGCACCAGATCGTGGTTGCGCATCATCTCGTCGGGGTCGGCATGCGAGATGCCGAAGGCATACATGACCTTCTTGCCGGTCTTCTGTTCGTGATCGAGGATCAGGGGCATGATGGCCTCGACGCGCTCTTTGAGCGGCGAATAGGCCGGGCTCATCAGCTTCTCATCGTCCTTGATGAAATCGACACCGGAGCCGATCAGCTCGCCGACAAGGGCGGCCGTTTCCTTCGGCCGAAGGCCGAGCGCCGGCTTGACGATCGTGCCGATGATCGGGCGACCGCTGACGCCGGTCAGGCGCATGCTGCCAGCAACGCCGAATTGCGGGCCGGGATGCGCGTCGCGAAAGGCCTCGGGCAGCTTCAGATCGACAATGCGGATGCCGGTCATGCCCTTGATGGAGAAGACGCCGCCGATCGCGATTGTCATCAGCGCCGCAAGATCGGTGCCGATCGCATCCAGCGGGAAGGCGATGTCGACATCGGCCCGATGGATCGGGTCATAGCCCTCGGCCACCTCCGGCCAAGTCGCACGCTCCGCGTCAGCAAGAGGGTGGATCGCGACGACACGCGCGGCCACACGCGCCTTGAGTTCTTCCGTCTCGCCCGGCACAGCGACGAAGGTGCCTGTCGACTGATCGCTGGCGATCTTGCGAGCCATCGCCTCGACGCTGCCTGGCGTTTCGATGCGGTAGGTGATGGTAATAGTCATGAGTGGGTGAATGCTCCTCTCGCCGACGATTTTCCGCGTGGCACAAACTGGTGATCTGGTATAATGAGTATTCCAACTTCTGCAAACTATTTTTTGCCCGGTTGTCGGTAGGGTGGGGCTTCCGCCATGGCGGCCAAAAATGCATAAGGGGTAAAAGCTTTGGGAAAGCGGGATTCCATGGGCGAGCCAGTCGAACAAATTGTACGCCGAAAGCTATCCGATGAAGTATTCGATCGGCTGGAACGGTTGATCACGTCGGGAGAGCTCAAGCCGGGTGATGAGATGCCGTCCGAGCGTGTCCTCATGGAGCGCTTCGGTGTCGGACGTCCGGCGATCCGGGAGGCCATGCAGGCCCTTGCCAATATGGGGCTGGTCAACATTTCCCATGGCGAACGTGCCAAGGTGCTTCAGCTCACAGCGAAGTCGATCTTTCGGCAGGTCGACCTGACCGCAAAGATCATGTTGTCGCAATCACCTGATTCCCTTGAGCAGCTGAAGAGCGCCCGCATCTTCTTCGAGCGCGGCATGGCACGCGAGGCCGCACAGCGCGCGAGCAAGAAAGATGTTGCCGATCTCAGTGAAATCATCGACCGGCAGCGCGCATCTCTCGGTCATGCCGAGGACTTCATTTCTGCTGATATGCAGTTCCATACGCGCATCGCCCAGATTTCCGGCAATCCAATCTTTGCTGCCGTCAGCGAAGCGATGCTCGCATGGCTGAAAGCCTATCATACCGACATGCTGATCTGGACCGGCAAGGAAAAGTTCACGCTGGTCGAACATGAGGAAATCCTCGCGCGCCTGGCTGAAAACGATGCAGATGGCGCCGAGCAGGCGATGCTCAAGCATCTGGAAAGATCGCGTGCGCTCTATACGAAATGAACCCGTCGGCATTCGCCCGCCACGGTGCCACGGCTCTGTGCCTTTGTCGTAATTCCTCCCCAATCCTTATGGAATCTGTTGGCACTCAAAAGAGGTGTGCGTGATGATTGATTTCTTTCAGCGAAACATGGCGCTATTCCTGGCCGCTCTCATGACGGCGGTGGCCATAACCCTTTATAATTTAAGCTGCCTTCTGCTCAGGCATCACCATACGATGCTGCACAATCTGCATCATGCGGCAGGCGCGTTGGTCCTCCTCGCCGGCTTCTACACCATGATCCGCTACATGCAGGCGTTGCCGGAGGATGACGGCTAGAAATACGCCAAACTCCAAAATTCGAGCCGGCAATTTCAGATAGAGTTCAGCCTGCGCGGCTATATCCTCAGCTTGCCCCGATGTGAAATTGGCGACACCTTCGCCAGGTGTTGTCGATTTCAAATTGGGAACCAGTTTCACAGCTAGTTCGTCGCACCACTCGGTGCAAAGCCCCCTGAACAACTGAGGATATCAAAACGTGGCTGATGTTTGTACGCAAGGCGTGGATACGGGCTTTGTTGCCCTGGGCTATGCCAAGATCGCAATTCTGGGCATCGTGCAGGGATTGACCGAGCTACTGCCGGTCTCGTCCACTGCCCATATGCGCGTGGTGCCCGCCTTGCTGGGCTGGCAGGACCCTGGTTCTGCCTTCTCGGCTACGATGCAGCTTGCAGCACTTGCAGCGATCGTCTCCTATTTCTGGAGCGACGTCCGCTACGTCACCTTTGGATCGCTCGATGCGATCAGGCAAAGGGACTGGAACTCTCCTTCCATCCGGCTTGCGATCGCCATCGTGATTGCCACCATACCGATCGTGATCGCCGGCCTGCTGCTGTCATCCTCCCTGAACGCTTGCGGCACGTCTTTCCGCAGCCTCTGGGTCATCGGCATCGCCTGCGTGGTCATGGGCTTGCTCTTGGCGGTCGCTGAGCTTTACAGCCGCCATAGGAAGGATATCGGACAGATGACGCTGATGGATGCCCTTTTTGTCGGCATCACGCAGGTCGGTGCTCTTATCCCCGGTGTCTCGCGCTCGGGGTCGACCCTAACCGGCGCACTGTTCCTCGGCTTAAAAAGAGAGGAGGCGGCACGGTTCTCCTTCCTGCTCGGCTTACCGGCCATCGCTCTTGCCGGCTTGAAGGAGCTTTATGAGCTTCACAAGGCGCATCTTCCGATGGAAGCCTGGTCGGTACTGCTCGTTGGCCTGATTGTCGGCAGCATATCGTCCTTCATCACCATCTGGGGGCTGATGCGCTTTCTCGAACGCTTTTCGACCTGGCCTTTCGTCATCTACCGTATCGGTCTTGGCGCCGTCATCCTTTTTGGCGTGTTGACCATGGGCTGGGCCTGAGCCGCCCGTACCATTCGATCGCCAATGAAGAGGAGGCGCCGCCCATCAGGACGGCGCTTTTTGTCTTATGCCCGATCGAGGCCGCGGCCGGCACCAGAAACGGCGACCCTTGAGTAACAGGCTCGCTACTCCTTATTTGTGGCCCACAGTGCATGGAAATGCTGAACAGGCCCATGGCCGCTTCCGACGGAAAGCTGGCCTGCGGCAGCAACCGCGGCGGCGAGATAGGCCTTGCCGACGGCGATAGCTTCGGGGAGCGGCAGGCCCTTGGCGATCTCTGCCGCGATAGCGCTGGAGAGCGTGCAGCCCGTTCCATGCGTATTCTTGGTCGGCAACCGCTGAGCTTCGAACCAGGCCACATGACCGCCGCTTGCGAGCACATCCGGGCTTTCGTCACCCTCCAGATGACCACCCTTGACGAGGACTGCTGAAGGCCCGAGCGCTGCCAGCGCACGCGCCTGGCGCGCCATGTCTTCGCGGTTCGTCGCCTCGGCGTCATGCAACAGCGCAGCCGCCTCGGGTAGGTTCGGGGTAATGACGGTCGCAAGCGGCAGCAGCCGCGTGGTCAGCACGTCAACGGCATCGGCAGCCAGCAGGGCTGCGCCACCCTTGGCGATCATGACCGGGTCGAGGACGACGGGTACATCGCGATGTCGCGCCAGAATGTCCGCGACGGCACTGGCGATGGCGGCATTAGCGATCATGCCGATCTTCACGGCATCCACACGGATGTCGGCAAAGATCGCATTGATCTGGTCTGCCACGAAATGAGGGGGCACGGGATGGACGCCGGAGACGCCCTGAGTGTTTTGCGCGGTTAAGGCGGTCAGAGCCGCCATTCCATAAACGCCGCGGGCGGAGAAAGCCTTCAGGTCGGCTTGAATGCCAGCACCGCCGGAGGGATCGGAGCCGGCGATAGATAGAACGTTGCGGATCATTGGCGAGCCTCCTTGATGGCTTTCGCGATGATGATTGTCGCCGCTTGCGGGTCCGGTTGTCCGCATATGGCCGAGACGACCGCGAGGCCATCTGCGCCGCACGAAAGGACATCGGCGGTATGAACAGCCTTCAGGCCGCCGATTGCCACTGAAGGAACCGGGCAAAGCCTGACGATGCGGGCAAGCCCGTCAAAGCCGATCGGTTGCTTGTGGTCGGGCTTGGTGGATGTGGCAAAGACCGGACCGATCCCGGCATAGTCGATGATTCCGGCATCTATGGAGGAGGCGAGAGCCTCCGTTTCCACCGAGAGGCCGAGGATCATGTCCGGGCCGATCAGGCGGCGGGCGTCGGCGGCATTCATATCTTCCTGGCCGATGTGAAGGCCATCGGCGCCGATGGCGATGGCAGCCTCGACATTGTCGTTGACGATCAGCCGGACATTCGTTCCGTGCAGGATTTGCTTGAGGGCACGGCCGGTTTCGATCATGGCGGGGATCGAAGCCTCCTTGTCGCGAAGCTGGATCATGGTGGCGCCGCCCGCCACCGCCGCCCGCGTTGTCTCCACCATACCGAGATCACGGCATAGCAGCGGATCGAGGACGAGATAGAGCGAGAGATCGAAGTCTGTGTTCATGCTGCCGATATCCTTGCGTCGTGATCCAGTGTTTCCGGGGTTAGGGCGGCAAGGGCATCGAGGAAGCGCCAGGAGAAGGAGCCTGGCCCCTCTGCAGCCGCTCCTGCCTGTTGGCCGGCAACGGCAAAGACCGTAAGCGCCGTTATGGTCGCATGGAACGGATCATCCGGAGCTACCGCCGCAAACGCACCGACGAGGCAGGTTAGCGAGCATCCAAGTGCGGTTACTTGCGGCATCAATGGCGAACCGCCTGCAATGCGCTTCGCCTTCTGCCCATCCGTCACGAAATCCGTAACGCCTGTGACTGCCACTACGCAGCTGTGCTTTTCCGCGAGTTGAAGGGCGGAATCTTCCGCCTGCTCGACGGCATCGCGGCTATCGACGCCTTGGCCGCGGCTCGTCCCGCCGGCAAGCGCGATGATCTCGGATGCGTTGCCGCGAATGATTGTCGGCTTTAGTTCCAGCAAGCGCGTGATGGCATCGCGACGAAACGCGGTCGCATAATGGGCGACGGGATCGAGGACCCAGGGCTTGCCGGCATTGTTTGCCGACTGTGCGGCCTTCAGCATGCCCCTAAGCCAACCCGCGGAAAGCGTACCGATATTGATCGTCAGTGCGCCGGAGATAGCGGCAAACTCACCGGCCTCCTCTTCGGCATGTACCATTGCCGGCGATGCGCCGGCGGCAAGCATCACATTGGCCGCGATATTCATGGCGACGAAATTGGTGATGCATTGCACCAGGGGAGGGTTCGCCCGCATGGTGCGAAGTAGATTGCCTGGTGTGATTTGGTCTTGCATATCGCCCCTTTCAGGCGGCGAGACGCGTAGGGACGACGTGCTTCAGCTTCGCGAGGTCCCGAGCGACTTCCTCCGCCAGCATGATCTGGTTCAGGTTCGAAGGGTGCTTCTCAGCCCGCCGGATAGCGGACGCCCCTGTCTCTCATCTCTTTTCTTTTCGCAGACAAAGGCGGCGCTGTCATCAGCGAATCGTCAAGGTAGGCGCGACCGACGAATGAAGATCGCCTGCTTTTCGGGCGACGCATGCAGTAGACGCATAGGTGCGGTGATTCCTTAGCTCTGCAAAAAGCCAATGGGTTCGACTATATAGTTCTTATCGAAGCGACGGGAGCGCCAAGCACGGCTGCTCAGCTTCGAAAGCCCAAGGAAAGGGGATCATCATGAACGTAGCACGCTCTTTCAACAACTGGCGCAAGTATCGTCAGACGGTCGCCGAACTGGGCCGTATGTCCACGCGCGAACTGCACGACCTGGGTATCGATCGCGGCGAGATCCGCAATGTTGCCCGTGCAGCGATCGCTCGCTAACGGCCGCGACGGCTCCTTATACGCGACGGCTCCTTATAAAAGCTGCATTATACCAGCGCCTGTTCCCCCGAGCAGGCGCTTTTGCTTTATAGGCATCCCGCTCATTCTTCACCGCCCTGGCTGAAGATTACGATCGACCCAGCTGCCCGATTTTCGCATAGCGCATAACTGCCTTGCAAAGAAATGCCTATGAACTGAGCAAAAGACTGGTATGTTCGTCTTCATCGAAGCGATGCATCTCCTCCCGCATCCCTTCGCTTGGCAGACGTCCTTATCCTCCTCCCAGGGACGGCTGCAGGAATAGCGGAACTCCTCCTCCCATCCGCTGTTCGGTTCTTGTAAAAAGCCTGCCGCTCCTCCTCCCGCGGCAGGCTTTTTCGTTTCATGAACCTCCAGGCATTTGCCAATGGCCTAACGCGATCGAAGAGTCCGCGCCCTAACCCAGGCGGCAAGAGCGCTTCCGCGTTAAAGAGTGCGCATTCTCCTCTCGCAAAAATGAAGAGCGGCCTCTATGTGCGATCTATGTAGCGCGCTACATCGAAGATCGCCCAAATTCGATTCCCGAAAAAGGAGGATGCCCATGACCGGCCCTGCCGAATATACCCCGCCGAAAATCTGGACCTGGAACAAGGCCAATGGCGGCCAGTTCGCCAATATCAATCGCCCGATTGCCGGCCCGACTCACGAGAAGGAACTGCCGGTAGGACGCCATCCCCTTCAGCTCTATTCGCTTGGAACGCCCAACGGCGTGAAGGTCACGATTATGCTCGAAGAGCTGCTGGCGCTTGGTCACAGCGGTGCGGAATATGATGCCTGGCTGATCAAAATCGGTGAGGGCGATCAATTCGGCAGCGGTTTCGTTGACATCAATCCGAATTCGAAGATCCCGGCTTTGCTCGACCGCAGTGGCCCGAAGCCGGTTCGCGTTTTCGAATCGGCCTCGATTTTGATGTATCTCGCCGAAAAATTCGGCGCCTTCCTGCCGACCGAGCAGCCGGCTCGGGCCGAATGCATCTCCTGGCTGTTCTGGCAGATGGGCAGCGCGCCCTATCTCGGCGGCGGTTTCGGTCATTTCTACGCCTATGCGCCGACGAAGATCGAATATGCGATCGATCGCTTTGCCATGGAGGTGAAGCGTCAGCTCGATGTTCTCGATCGTCGCCTGGCCGAAAGCGAATATATCGCCGGCAGCGACTATACGATCGCCGATATCGCCATCTGGCCGTGGTACGGCGGTTTGGCCAAGGGGTGGCAATACGGCGCGGCCGAGTTCCTGCAGGTGCAGGAATACAAGAACGTGCAGCGCTGGGCCGAGCAAATCTACTCGCGTCCTGCCGTCAAGCGCGGCCGCATGGTCAACCGCATGTCGGGCGATCCATCCGAGCAGCTGCGTGAGCGCCACGATGCCAGCGACTTCGAGACGAAGACGCAGGATAAGCTGGAAGCTGCAGGCTGATCCAACAATTCGCTTTGCAGAAATGAGCTCGCGGCCCTCCGGATCGCGAGCTCTTTTATTGCGCTTACTGCGGGTGCTGTCGGTCTCGGCAAGTCAGCCTCGCTCCATCTTGTGAAGCGTAATGTTCGGCTGCCGAGGCTCCCCCGCTCGGCGTAGACCGCAGCGCGATTCTGCAAAGCGTGTCGACATTGGCGAAAGAGGAATGCTTCTCCATGCAGCAAGTTGCTGACGACCGTACCCTGGATAAAAATGCGACTACGGGTGCGTTGTCGAAGCAACAAAGCGAGGCGAGGGATGCGCTGCTGAAACACCTGGTGTCGGGTGGCGATGAACGGCTGGATTGCGATCCGCTCACCGGGCTCAACATGTATGGCTATGGTCCGGCACCCCGGCCCGAAGATCTCGCTTTCGGCTCGTCGACGGCATCGACCATATCCGCCGCCGCCTTTGCCACGGTCGAATCCTTTTACGCGGATCTGAGGCGGGAGATGGAAACAAGCTCGCCGTCGGCTGTCTATGACCGCGAAATCGGGCGCATGCGTGACGATCTGTTGCGCTTGCTCGGCCTCAACCAAGCGTCGGCACCCCGGATCGATGTAATCCTGGCCACATCGGGCACGGACATTCATCTCTTTTCGGCAGCACTGCTGGCGGGCGAGGACGAGCGTGCCCTGATGACCATCACGCTGATGGGGAATGAAACGGGCAGCGGCGTCATGATGGCGTCAGCCGGGCGGCATTTCATGAGCCGCGTCAGCAGCGCACGGTCTGTCGCCAAGGGCGAAGAATTGCGGCCAGGGGACGCAACACGCAACGCCACCATTGCCGTGCGCAACAAGGATGGTTCCCTTCGCGCCGATAGCGAGGTGGAAGAGGAGCTGCGCGGCCTCATCGAGCTTGCCCGCGCAGCCGGCCTCAGGTGCCTTCTCGTCGTAACAGACGTATCGAAGACCAGCCTGCTGGCGCCGAGCCTTGAGACCGTCATGCGTCTGAAGGAGCGTTTCGGCACCGTGCTGGATATCATGATCGATGCCTGCCAGTTTCGCTTGTCAGCGGCAACGATCCGCGCCTATCTCGCCCATGGCTTCATGGTCGCGCTCACGGGTTCGAAATTCCTTGCCGGGCCGATTTTCAGCGGCGCGCTTTTGTGCCCGCCGCAAATGTCGGAACGCTTCAAATCGCGTGCGCTGCCCGGAGCCTTGGCCGACTATTGCGGGAAGGCAGAGTGGCCGGAAGACTGGGCCGCTCGCGACATTTTGCCGGACCGCGCCAATCTCGGCCTGCTGCTGCGCTGGAAAGCCGCGCTGTTCGAACTCGGATGCTTCCTCGATATTCCTGAAGACCGTGTAGTCAAGGTCTTGTCCATTTTTGCCGAGGCAGTCTCCGATCGTCTTGCGAACGATCCGGCTTTCGAGCCTTTGCAGAGCCGGCCGTTGGAGCGGCGTGAGCTGTGGGGCGCATCATCGGCTCTTCGCTGGGATGAAATTCCCTCCATCTTTTCGTTTTACCTGCGCAATTGCACAGATGGCGCCATGCTGACCGCAGCGGAAATGGCAGCGGTCTACAAGGAGCTGGCCGTCGAAGGCGATGGAGTTGCCCTGGTGCGTCTCGGCCAGCCCGTTCGCTGTGCCGATTTTGGTGATGTACCGGCAAGTGCTCTTAGAATTTGCCTGAGCGCGCCGCTGGTCGTGGCCGCTTCCAGGAGCGATGAAGCGCTCGCAGCGGTGGTTGCGCAAGCGATGCTGGTTCTGGATCGCACCGCCGAGGCAGCGGCCCGGCAAAGGCAAGGCAATGCCAGGGACATGCGCCGCAGCGCCTGAAGTTCACACGACGGCTTCAGCTGGCGCGGTGGCTCATCGGCAGCGGATCATGAGCCTCGGCGATCATCCCCATCAAAGCCGGCGAAATCGCCTCTGACGATGCCGTGTCGCTGGAGCTTGTCGTAGAAGGTCTTCCTGGGAATGCCGAGCGCTTCGATGGTACGGCGCACATCTCCATTGTGCTGTGACAGGGTTTCGCGGATGAGTTCGGCTTCGTAGCGCTCTACTCGAGCGGGCAACGGCAAACCTTCGTCCGCCGCCGGCGCCTCGTCGGATTTTGCCATTGTCGTCGATTCGAGACCGAGCACGAAGCGCTCGGCAAAATGCGAGAGTTCGCGAACGTTGCCCGGCCAGTCGTGCTGCTGCAGATGGCGGCGCACCGTTGTCGATAGGGCCGGCACCTCGCGTTTGAAGCGGCCGGCGGCGCGATCGGCGAAATGGCCGAAGAGCAACGGAATGTCATCGCGCCGTTCACGCAATGGCGGAATGGAAAGCGTGACGACGTTGAGGCGATAGTAGAGATCCTCGCGAAAATCGCCGCGTTGGCGAGGATCGGCAAGATCGACCTTCGCTGCCGCGACGACGCGAAGATCGACGGGACGAACTTCATTGGTGCCGAGCGGCGTCACCTCGCGCATTTCCAGCACGCGCAGCATCTGCACCTGGATCGCCGGCGGCATGCTTTCGATCTCGTCGAGAAACAGGGTGCCGGCGCTTGAATGTTCGATGCGCCCAACGCGCTTCTTCTGGGCGCCGGTAAAAGCGCCCGGTTCGTGGCCGAAAAGCTCGCTCTCGATCACGGTTTCGGGCAGGGCACCACAATTCAACGCAACGAAATTGCCCTTCGCTCGCCGACTCCACCGATGCAGCAGGCTCGCCACCACTTCCTTGCCGCTGCCAGTCTCGCCCGTGACAAGCACATCGACATCCGTATCGGCGATCTGCCGCAATGTATGGCGCAGCCGCTCGATCGCGGGGGTCTGTCCAATCAGCGGCAGATCGCCCTGCGCCTGCTCCGCCGCCTGCCGCAACGCCCTATTTTCCAGCACAAGGCGTCGCTTCTCGGCCGCGCGTCGCACGCTTTGCACCAGCCGGTCCGTGGCGAAGGGCTTCGCGATGAAATCATAGGCGCCATCCTGGATTGCCTGAACTGCCATCGGAATATCACCATGACCCGTCACCAGAATGACCGGCAGATCGGCGTCGAGCGCCTTGATGCGGGCAAAGAGCTGCTGCCCGTCCATCTGCGGCATGCGGATATCGGAAACGACGACACCGGCAAAATCGGCCTTGAGAGCATGGAGCGCTTCGCTTGCGGCAGAAAAGGCGGAGACGCCAAAGCCAGCCAGTTCAAGCGTCTGCTTCGTCGCTCTCAACAGATCCTTGTCGTCGTCGATTAGGAAAACGGGGGAACTCTCATTCATGGCATGGCCTTGCGCAAATGGACGGTGAAGCGGGTGCCGCTGTCATTGCTCTCGACATCGATCCGGCCGCCATAATCGACGACGATATCCTTCGAAATGACGAGACCAAGGCCGAGGCCTTTTTCCTTGGACGTGTTGAAGGGTGTAAACAGCGAGTCGAGGATCGCCGCGGGAATGCCGGGGCCGTTGTCAGAAACCACAATCTCGACTTCCTCTGAAGTTTCGCGCACTGACACCTCCACCTTGGCCTCATCGCGACCTTCAAGGGCCTCCAGAGCATTTTGAAAGAGGTTGATCAGCACTTGCTCCAGCCGGATACGGGTCCCGACAACGCCGAGCCCCGTTGGTGGCAACTCGATCTTCAGCGCATCCAGGCGGCCGGCAAAGCGGCTCCTCAGCAGGACCACGGCGCCCTCTATCACGCTTCTGAGATCAACCGGCTCCGGTGCGGTCCTTCCCTTACGGGCGAAGGCTTTCAGTTCTTCGGTGATCGTGCCGATACGCTCCGTCAGCGCCGCGATTGCCGAAAGGTTTTCCTTCACCGGCTCCGTCTGATGCCTGTCGAGGAAGACATTGGCATTCTCAGCATAGGCACGGATTGTCGCCACCGGCTGATTGATTTCATGGGCGACGCCGGCGGCGACCTGACCCAGGATGGCAAGGCGATTGGCCTGTACGAGATCCTGCTGCACACCTTGCAGCTTGGCTTCCGTCGCACGGTGGTCTGCAATTTCCGCCTCCAGCCGGTCGCGGGCCTGGCTTAAGTCTTCCGTGCGCTCAAGAACCCGGCGTTCCAGCTCATCACGCGCGATCCTGCTCACGGCGATCTGCATGGCGGAAACATCGCGGCGGCGCAGCAGGAAAGCGGCGAATGCGAGGATCGGCAGAAGGATGGTCAAGGCGAGGAAGCGTGTCTCGCGCACGGACGAGGCGATCGCCTGATCGGTCGGGATCAGATAGCCGAGCTGCCAGGGCGTCGATGGAACCGCGACCGCCAGCCGCAAATATTCCGCAGCGCTGCTTCCAGGCAGAATGGCACGCACGATGGTTGCATCCGGGCCAATTTCTTCGGGATGGCTGACCGGAAGGGGCGAAAGCGGTGCTGCGCCGAATTGCAGACTTTTTCGAATCGCGTCGGCCTCCTCGCGCGCAAGCGGAGCGGTCGTCATGAAGCGCCATGAGGGCAGGCTGGTGATGAGGACGACACCGCGTTCGTCGGTCACGTAAGCGGGGCGGCCGGTCTCGCTCCAGTCAGCCTCCAGCTGATCGAACTCCATCTTCACCACAACGACACCAAGCGCAGAGCCGACATCGCCGACACGGCGGGAAATGTAGAGGCCGGGGCGATTGCTGACGGTGCCGAGTGCATAATGCTCAGCGGTTCCCGTTTCCATGGCTTTGCGGAAATAGTCGCGAAAGGAATAGTCGTTGCCGACGAAACTCAACGGTTCTCGCCAGTTGCTGGAAGCCATGGCAACGCCGTCCTTGCCGGTGACGTAAAGGACGGATGCGCTGGTGCCCGAGACGAGACTTTCAAGCTTACGGTCCAGGGCGACAACATCGTCGATGTGCTTCTCGGCGAGCGCATCTCGCACCTGCTGATCGTCGGCCAGCAAGAGCGGCAGGGCGCGCGGACGTTCGAGGACTGCGCGCAGCAGGGCAACCTTGAGGTTCGCATCCGTGTGCCCCTGCCTCTGCAGCGTTTCTATTGCCGAGAGCCGACCATAGAAATTCGCGCCATAAAGACCAGCCGCAATGACAGCCGCACTTAGAAACGCAAACACGAGCCAGACCCGGCGTGAGCGCCGGCCCAGTTGCTCGGGCGTTAGAAATCGTTCGTTGGCCGGGCGCTGCAGCATTGCCGCATTGTGCATGATTTCGCGCGCGCCGCAATTCGATCTGTGCGAATAATCGCACAGATCGATGATCTTCGATCCGGGTCGGAAATTAAAATTCAACAAAAGCAATGTGTTAAAATCATGGCGCGCATTTGGCACGGTCATTGCAACGGATGATGAAACAGTCGGAGGCTGTTGAATTCTAGTCGTCGCCCGGAGGGCCGAGAGATCGGTTGGGCTTAACGGAGGACATCATGATTGCTCCCATCGCTGCCGCGGAAACGCGCGCCAAAGTTCCCTTCTACCGGCATCTCTATGTGCAGGTTCTCACCGCCATCGCTGCCGGCATCCTGCTTGGTCACTATTATCCGCAGCTCGGCACGTCGTTGCAGCCGCTCGGCGATGCCTTCATCAAGCTGGTGCGCATGGTCATCGCGCCCGTCATCTTCCTGACGGTCACGACCGGCATCGCCGGCATGTCGGACTTGAAGAAATTCGGTCGCGTCGTCGGCAAGTCGTTCATCTACTTCCTGACCTTCTCGACTTTGGCGCTGATCGTCGGTCTCATCATTGCCAACGTCGTGCAGCCGGGTGCCGGCATGCACATCAATCCGGCGACGCTGGATACGAAGGCCGTCAACAACTATGCGGCACAGGCCCATGACGCGTCGGTCGTCGGCTTCCTGATGAACATCATTCCGGATACGATCGTCGGCGCCTTCGCCAAGGGCGATATTCTCCAGGTGCTGTTCTTCTCGGTCGTCTTCGGCATTGCGCTTGGCGCTGCCGGCGAACGCGGCCGCCCGGTGACGGATTTCCTGCAGGCACTGACCACGCCGATCTTCCGCATGGTTGCCCTGCTGATGAAGTTCGCTCCCATCGGTGCCTTCGGCGCCATGGCGTTTACCATCGGCAAATATGGTATCGGCACGATCGCCAATCTGGCCTTCCTGATCGGCACCTTCTACGCCACGTCGCTGCTGTTCGTGCTCGTCGTGCTCGGCGCCGTCGCTCGCTATAACGGCTTCTCGATCCTGGCGCTGATCCGCTACATCAAGGAAGAGCTGCTACTCGTTCTCGGCACCTCGTCGTCCGAAGCTGCATTGCCGGGCCTGATGAATAAGATGGAGCGTGCCGGCTGCAAACGCTCCGTCGTCGGCCTCGTCATCCCCACGGGTTACTCCTTCAACCTGGACGGCACTAATATCTATATGACGCTGGCGGCGCTGTTCATCGCTCAGGCAACCGATACGCCGCTGACCTTCGGCGACCAGATCCTGCTGCTGCTCGTCGCCATGTTGAGCTCCAAGGGTGCTGCCGGCATCACCGGTGCAGGCTTCATCACGCTTGCCGCGACGCTCGCAGTCGTGCCTTCGGTTCCGATCGCCGGCATGGCGCTGATCCTCGGCATCGACCGTTTCATGTCGGAGTGCCGCGCCTTGACCAATTTCGTCGGCAATGCGGTAGCCACGGTCGTCGTCGCCCGCTGGGAAAACGAACTCGACCAAACCAAGTTTGCCGCCGCCATGGCGGGGCAATTGAGCGAAGAAATCGAGATGCCTGCCCTGCAGGCCGCCGAGTAAACTTCGCATTATCCTCCCAAGGATGAAACGGCCCTTTCGAGGGCCGTTTTTCCACTTCCGTTCCGTTCGATCACAGTTTCGTGTAGCACCGCGAGGCGGCTACTCCCTCCAGCATCATCAACAGCCGCCTTCATAAAACTGTCACTGCAACAGCTCACAGCATCATGCTGACAGTTGTGAATTTCGACGAAACCCAAGCGGACAGGAGGGCAGCGTGTCACAGACGATTTTTGTGAGCACAAGCCAGCCAGCTTCGAGGAGCATGTGCGTCGATCGACCATGTCGCGAGTAGCGCACATGGCTTCCTCACTCTCAGCGCAGCAAAAAGCCTTGCGACGGTCGGAGAGCTTTCTGTCCGAGCTTGCCTCTCATGCGGACGAGTTGCTGCACGGCCAGGTCCATGAGCAATATGCCGCCATCTGTTATAGGAAGACGCCCGACTGCGATGAAGCCGAGATGCTCGTCGTCACCAGCCGGGAAAGCGGCCGATGGGTCGTGCCCAAGGGCTGGCCGATCAAGGGCAAGAAGCCGCATGAGGTTGCTGCCATCGAGGCTTACGAAGAAGCCGGCGTACGCGGCAAGGTTAAGAAAAAGCCGTTCGGCTATTTCACCTATTTAAAGCAGCTTGCCGACGGCAATCGCGTTCCCTGCATTGTCGGATTACATCTGCTTGAGGTTGATCAGACCTTTCAGGACTTCCCGGAGCGAGGCCAGCGCCGTGTCGAGTGGGTTTCCTTCGTCGAAGCAGCCAACCGTGTGCGTGAACCGGAACTCAAGGGACTTTTGCTTGCGGCCGAGCGGAAGGTGCGCAAGGCAAAAGGCAAGAAATGATCTTCATCGTTACTGAGTGGGTTCGCAGCCGGCCGGCGGCTGTCGTCGCAAGACGGCGCGCGCTGCAGCGCTCGTTCCTCTGTAACCGTGACGTGTTGTCGCTATCACAGAATATTAAATCGCGAAATGAGCCGAGAGCCAGGCGATTGGCAGCTATGCGCTTCCGTGCTTGCCCTCGCCGCATTGATGCCTATATTGACGCAGCGTTCGGCCGTGTCTGTTTAGGTCGATATGCCTCATGGCTGCAATAGCTGCCTTCACCCGGCAACGATTTGGCCGGCGGACTTTGGAAGGAGAAATTTCATGTCCATTACTCCGAATAATATCGATAATTCAAAGGTTTTTACGGTTCCTGATGGTGAGATTGCTGCTGCTGTGCGGCAGGCGCGTGAAGCCATTGGCTACACCGTTGACGACCTCTCGGAGACCTGCGGCCTCACCAGTGAGGAAATCATTGAAATTGAGGCTGGAGCCGAGGCCGATCCGGCAAAACTTCGCCGTATTGCCACCGCATTACAGGTTCCGCCATCGACTTTCTTCATCGTCTGAGCAGGCGGCGCACTTCGGTGCGCCCCTTCAACGTTCCGACGGCACTTTTCGTCGCAAAACACCGCAGATCTTGACGCGACATGCACCGGGTCGGCGCGACGATTTCCGAAGAGCGCCGGTTGCGCTCATGCATGTCTATCGGCTTTTTAAGCGAAAACTCCCATAATTATACATCGAAAATAAGCCAATATTCGCGTGATTTTATGAGTATTCGCTCTTTTTCCTGTCGCGATACTGGTCAAAATCGTTTCAAAGCTTTAACCTGTACCAATCAAATACGTTTTATTAGTCGTACTTTTATCGAAGCAGCATGATACGGCACGCCTGCCGTAAGTGAGATGTATTCGATGACGCTCATTGGGACGTACAACATGCGGCGGAATGATGAGAATGGCGGCGCCGACCTCGATCATGGTGAGCAGCTCGTTAATTCAATCCCTGTTGAAATTCCCAGTCCTCAGACGAACGCGGATGACCGCACGCCATTACCCCAGGAGCGAACGCAAGCTGAAGGGAGTAGTTTGGATCGAGCGCCAGCTAAAGAGGACAAACTAGCAGCCCTGGACCAGATCGCTCGGGACATGACATTGCTCGCTACGCTCGTGACGAGGCGGCGACACGCGAAATCCGAAAACGCCGGGGATCAAGATCAGGCGCCGCCATTTGACGCCTCCAGCGATCCGGAAGAACTGGCGTTCGCGCCTATCGGCATTGCATCGCGTGATGGTGACGAGCTTCAATTCATCGCTTCAATTGGCCAGGCGATCGAGTATCTTACCAGGCAATGGCCGATCCGCAGCGGGGATGCCTTCGAAGAAGCGCTGCAAGCCTGTATCGACGGCGTCAAAGGCAGAGCCTCACCTGAGCAGGTTCGCTCTGCTTTCCTGAAGGCCGCAGATGCGGTGAGTATACGCGTTGTTATCTCCGGCGATTAAAGCCCGGTCTGTTAAACCTTCCCGTCCCCTGAAATCACAGAGCACCATCGCGTGTGCAAGAAAAGACGCAACTGCACGTGAGCCGCGCATGGTGCAAACGAGGAGGCCCGACCGGTGCTTGAAGCAAGGCGACCGGGCCTCCCGTCCATCGCAAATTGGCGGTTGCGATAGCTACAAAGATGTGGCTTTTCACCGTCCTGTCGTCCATACGCAAAGCGACAGCGGAGGTCCGATTGCGCCTGACGTTGGAAAGCCGGTTTTAAAGTAAGCCGATACCTAACACCGACACGCCGCTTGTCTCGCAATGCTGCAGCCCGAGATGCCCAGTTCTTCTCCCGTTTGAATGCTATGGCAAGCACAGACCATATACGTCTGTTTTCGCGCATGCGCTGCCGGCAGGTTCTTTCCGAAAGGGATGTTGGGGCAGGGCATTGAGCGCAGTTGGGAGGCCAGACGTTACTTCAAAGGGTCCGCCCCGTCAGGCCTCCCGGCGCAGCAGATTGGTATCTGCGGTAGCGCTCGAAACCTGCAGAACGGTGCGTGGACTGTCTATATCGAAAGCGACAGGTTGCATCCAATTACGTCAGCGGAAATTGACAGCGGCCTTTTGCCGACGAAACAAGTTATTCGCATGCAGCGACGCGAAGCCCGCCTTCCGATTCTAAACCGTGTTGATCAACAACGGTAGATTCCGGAATATTTGGGTGATCCAAAAGTATAGAATCACCATTACCTCAATACATATTGCGACAGCGTTATACAAATAATGTATAGTTTATGAAAATATTTATTAGCGATCACGTATTTACAGCTATAATCACGCCGATATTATGGCTTCAACGTGAACTTTCACAAGTTACATGTTGAATCTCGTGAATTCCTTTAAGGAGAATTTTCGAATGCGCAAGTTTTTGGGATCCACCGTTTTTCTGATGGCGGCGGTTGCGGGGAGTACCGTTTATGCAGCGGATCTTGCGGTTTCCACACCGCCTCAAGCTCCTGTTGAAGCGGCGCCGGTATTTTCGTGGACCGGCTTCTATGTGGGTGTGAACGCCGGCGGCGGTTTCGGCGGCAACGACACTGTCGGTTTCCATTCGTTCGGAGATTATCTTGGCAGGTTTGGCAAGCTTGAGGGATCCGGTTTTCTCGGTGGTGGTCAAATCGGCTACAACTATCAGTTCGATCCTAACTGGGTAGTCGGCCTTGAAGCTGATTTCCAGGGTGCTGACATCAGCGATTCCTTCAGAACCGACATCGCAAGCGCATCTTCCAAGATCGATTGGTACGGCACCGTTCGTCCTCGCATCGGTTATGCCTATGACAACACCTTGTTCTACGGAACCGGCGGCTTCGCCTATGGACACGTTAAATACAAGGGCGCGTTGGCCGGCGTAAGCTTCGACGATGACAAGACCGAGGCCGGCTGGACTATCGGTGCCGGTGTCGAACATGCTTTCACCGACCATCTGACGGCAAAACTCGAATATCAGTATGTTGATTTCGGCAGCAGCAACATGGGTGGGGATCTCCTCAACTCCAAGGCCAGCCTTGATTTTCATGCTGTCCGAGTAGGTCTGAACTACAAATTCTGACAGCAGATTTGCCTTGAAAGACAACGTGTTAATCCAATGGAGAGGGTAATAACATGGCTTTGATTGACGTAAATCTAGTCAACGGCGGTACAACCACTATCAACAGTAGCAATGCCGGCGGCCCGTCAGACACGCTCCAGCTGAACCTGGTTTCCAACGGCACGGTCATAGTGGACGGTGTTAATGTCGATATCAGCAGTTTCGTCGGTACGGGTGCGCTTTCGAGCACGACGATCGAGGCGATCAACGGCGCGAACGTGACGATCAATGCAGGTCTTGCGAACATCGGCGCGGGCTCGACCTATACTTATGCGATCGGGGCGGGCTCCAGCATCAATATCGATGCTAGCGCGGTCAATGTCGGTTTGCTGAACGGCGTCACCGTGGATTTTGCCAATGCCAATGGCACTGGCTTGTTCTCATACAATCCCGGTCTCGTCAATTTGAACATTTCGACGCCACCGAACGTGACAAACGTTCAGTCCGGCGACAAAATCGAGATCGTCGGTTCGAACTTTGTCGGCCAGTCGGGAAATACCGTCACCTTCTATACCGATGCGCTTCATCTCATCTCGCTTGGCTCCTATACGATCCCGGCCGGCGTCACGTATACCTATGACGGAAACACCGACACGCTGACCTTCACGAGCTGCTTCCTGCGCGGCACGCTTATTCGTACGCCGGAGGGAGATACGCCGATCGAGGATTTGCGAGTCGGCGATCTCGTGGTCACGCACAAGGGCGTCGCGGAAATCAAATGGGTCGGTCGTCGGCGCCTTGATCCGAAAGCCATCGACAAGCCGCGCGATACCCTTCCTATCCGTATCCAGGCCGGGGCATTTGCCGAAAACGTCCCCTCGCAGGATCTCTATGTCTCTCCGGATCACTGCATGTTCCTGGAGGAGTCCCTGATCCCCGCCAAGTTCCTCGTCAACGGCACCACCGTTACCCAAGAGGCGACGCTAGCACCTTTCGAATATTTCCATATCGAACTGGAGCAGCACTCGATCATTCTCGCCGAAGGCGCTCCAACGGAAACCTACCTGGATCTCGGTGGCCGCTTGTCCTTCCTTGAACCGGGCGTGCTGCGGTTCGGCGCGATGTCGGGCACGGCGACGCGCGGTTGGAACGACTGGTGCTATCCTCCGGTCTATGCCGGCAAGGTGCTGGAGCAAGCCCGCGCGATCCTTGAACAACGAGCCGAGGAATTGGGTTACATCGTTCAGGATGCGCAAGCATCCTGACACTCGAATGCAAAACGAACTGCGGGCGGTTAAGACCGCCCGCAGGCGATTGAAGCGAGATGTTGAGGTGTCGGTCCCGTCTCGACTTTCGTTTGGCCGAGAAACTCTTAGCCCCAAAAAATATCGTTCATTTTTTTGTTTTCAGCGCTTGGGAGTACTGAATGCGCCATGACGATGCTGTCTCGCCCTACTTGCTCGATGCAGACCGCATCAATGAGCGATCGCTGATCGAAGAATTCGCCGGCAAGACAGTTTTCTTCGACGGAGTGTTCAAAGGCGATTACAGCCTGGCGATCGTCAATCGCCACCTTGCGCAGGCGCTCATCGATTTGGGCATCAATCTCACTTGTCATACGGCCGAGGACGATTGGCAGAGCGATGTCAATCTGGCGACAGCACCGGATGTCATCCGCCGAATGCGCGATGACTACCCGTTCAAAGAGACCTTTGACATCCATCTTCGCAATACCTGGCCCCCGGTGACCCATAACATGGTCGGACGGCAGAATGCCTATGTTGCCTTTGCCTGGGAGGAGCTCGAATTTCCGCAATACCTGGTGGATCGCTTTAACCGCGATCTCGACCTTGTAACTGTCATTTCGAATTTCGTTCGCGACAGTTTCGCCCGGTCCGGCGTTACAATACCGGTGGAAGTCACCGGAAATGGCTGTGATCATCTCTCGGCGCTTGCTGATGACGTGCCATCCCCATTACCCGAAAGCAGACGCAGACGCATTCTGCATGTCTCTTCCTGCTTTCCGCGCAAGGGTGTCGACGTCCTGATCGATGCGTTCCTGGACAGCTTCCGTGCGGATGATCCGGTCGAACTGGTAATCAAGACTTTTCCGAATCCGAATAATATCTCGGCATCTGTTCTGGCCGACAGGCGTGACAGACTCGCCGATGCTCCCCCCATCACCATCATCGACAAGCATTACAATCCGAGCCAGCTCCGCGCGCTCTATCGATCGGCCGCGATGTTAGTGGCGCCGAGCAGGGGCGAGGGTTTCGGCTTGCCGTTGGCGGAAGCTATGCTGCTCGATGTTCCCGTTGTCACCACGAATTACAGCGGCCAGCTCGATTTCTGCCGTCCCGACACGGCTTGGCTGGTCGATTGCCATATGTCGGCATCTCAGGCTCATGTGGCCGGCTCTCATAGTCTTTGGGCCGAACCCTCTGTGCAGCATCTGGGAACGCAGATGCGCGCCGTGCTCGACCATCCCGACGAGGCTCAAAGCCGAACGCAAAAGGCGAAATCACTGTTGAAAGCGCATTTCAGCTGGAGATCGGTCGCTATCCGTACCCTAAGCGCTCTTGCAAAATCCGTGCGGACAGCGGCTCAACCACGGCAGGATTGGACCATCGATCTCATCTCCTCCTGGCAACAGCAGTGCGGTATCGCCACCTATTCGCAGCACCTCTATAGCACGCCCGCATTCGAGGGCAGGATCGAGCATATCTTTGCCCGGCGGATCATGGACGATGCGCTGCCCGAAGCGCCCGTTGATATGATCGAGGCAACACCGCGCAGCATGTCGAGGCTGTGGGGCTATGATCTTGCTTCGCTGAAACGCCTGGCTGGACGGCTGGAGCAGGCACGCGGCGATGTCTTATGGATGCAACATCATCCGGGGCATTTCTCAACACCGGATATGGAATTACTGGCCCAGCCGATCGCAGCAACCAGTCATCGGCTGCGCGTGCTGACCATGCATAGCGTGAAAGAGGCGCTGCGCGGTGGGTCACTCGACTGGACACGCGCATTCGACATCATCTTCTTACATTCGGCAGAGGATGCGGCAGCCGTTTCGGCTGCCGGCCACCCGAACCCGATCGTCATACCGCACGGTGTCCTCTTGGTGCCGGAAGATGCACCCGCACCGGACCCGTCGCATTTCACCATCGGTTCCTTTGGGTTCCTGATGCCACACAAGAATATCGACCGTCTGGTATTGGCCTTTGCGGAGGCATTGAACTACGAGCCGAGACTGCGCCTCAAGTTGTTCAACTGCACGGTGCCCAACGACGAATCGCGTGCGGCACGCGCCATGATCGAAAATCTGATCGCCTATCTCGGACTATCCGACAAGATCACCGCACGTTTCGACTTCATTCCGGAAAGAGAGCTGCGTCGCGAACTTATGACCTGCGACGTGCTTTCCTTCCTGTATGGCCACTCGACCGAAACGGCGACCGGGGCAGCGCGTATCGCAATGAGCGTTGACCGCCCGCTGCTTTGCTCTCGCTCGCCAGTTCTGCGCGACTTGTGGCCGTTCAGTCACGTCGTGAGGAGTACCGAGATAGAGTGCATCGCGGAAGCGCTTCTCAGCCTTGCTCAAAATCCCTCGCTGCTCTCGATGTTGGATCGAGACCGCAGCCAGGCCGCCCACTGGTATTCCTATCCGCGCACTGCCGCGCGGCATGTCACAGCCATCGAGAAGATGTTGGGGGAAAATATTGACCATCGCCGAGTTGCATAGGCAGCCTTTGAGCTCGCTGCCGAAAGACGTGTTCTCCTTGCCCGCGGAATCCTTCATCGACGCCTGGGCAAAGGCATTGGACCTGACGGAGGTCGATCTGACAGCGGACGATCGTCTTTCGCTTGCAAACGCCATTCGCGGCGGCACCAGTCGGCTGCGTGTGGTGGACGCGCTGAAGGCTCGCCGTCCCGTCCCACAATCATTGAACGGCCTGTCCGGCCTGCATGCATTGCGTCGGGAACCGGACCAGTTCGCCATGGTGGAGAATTTCGTTCGATTCGCGAAAGACGATGACCCGGCTTTCCTGCGCCATGCATTTTCGCGGATCTGCGGCCGCGATCCGACATCCGCCGAGCGGTTAGGGATGGAGTTCGACCTTAGGCGCGGCGTCCTTAAGCGAAGAGACGTGGTGAAGCGGATTGTCGCCATTGCGCGCCGGGATGGCAAGACAGCGTATTGGGATACGCTGCTGCCTGAAGATGACGATGACACGCATGATCTGCCCGATGCCTCCAACGCAAACATCACGCCGTCGGGGCTGCTGGTCAATCCGGATGGTCAGGCGATGCTCGTCCTTGTGCGTGAGGTCGAAAACGTCGGCTGGATGATCGCTCCAGATCTCCTGTGCCAGCCGCTGCAGATCAATGACGGCAACTGGACGGTGCAATCGGGCTGGCTGTTGACAGGTCCCAAGCGCAGTATGGCGGAAGGCGACTGGTTGCTGGATCTCGACATTATCCAACCGCAAACGGCCAAGCTCGATATCGAGATCGTCGCCAATTCAGGTCTCGATTTTCTACAGGTCATGACGCTGGTCGGTTCGTTCTCCGGAACCGTGTGTATGGCCATCAAGCGGGAGCATCGTTTCATCGAATTGCGTGTTCGCATTCACGAGCGCTCTCCCGAAGACCGCTGGCTGCGTCCCCGAAACATTTCGATGCGGCGCGTATCATGAGACGAGAACTGAGATTTGCATCGACGCTCCTGCGCGTCGGCCAGGCGGAGAAAGAGGCAGCCGAAGCCGATACGCCAGTCAATGCTCTCGCCGCGGCGGATGCCGCGCGCGATCGGCGCGATTGGGCGGCGGCCGCCTTCTATTATCAGCAAGCGCTGAAGCAAAATCCCGCGCGAGTATCGCTATTCGTTCAGCTTGGGCATGCTCACAAGGAGAATGGCGATTTCGATGCGGCGCTTGAGGCGTACCAGCACTTCCTCGCGGAAGAGCCCGACGATGTCGACATTTACCTCCAGCTCGGGCACCTCTACAATCGGATGAATGAGTGGGAATCCGCACTTCAATGGTACGAGCAAGCCCATGTTCTCGCGCCCGATAATGCTGACATCGCCGCTCATCTGGAGTCGGCACGTCTTCGATTTTCGCGCATCGATATAGAGCGCAAACGCCAGAACGCGATGGAATTGCTTCAATCACGGCGCTGGCATCAGGCACGGGCGCAATTGTACGATCTGGTGGAGACGGATGGCGAAATCGATTTGATTGCCGTTTACGCTAACGCGACCAAGGAAGCCGGCGATTTCGACGAAGCGCTGAGGCTCTACGATGTCTATCGTGAATACGCACAAAACCTCGATGCAGCCTCAGTGATCGACGTCGAAATCCAGACTGCGCATCTATACAAGGCCATGCGGGATATCGATGCTGCCTTGCGATATTACATTCGCGCACGCGATGCGGAATTCAGTCTCTATGGCCATGTTACGCCGGATTCGATCGCCAGCCGAGAAATCCGCGCCTGCATGGCGGAGATTTATACCTGCTTCTGGCATCCTGATTGATTTCTGGATCAGCCGCTTTCGTGATCCCTGATGGCGGTGACCATGAGCCAGCCCAACAGGTAGCAAAGGCTCAAGGACAGAAAAACGACTGCAATGTTCTTGAGCTCATAAGGCATCTCTGCCTCGTCGGGCATCTGCGGTGGAACGACGACCTCGAGATACAGCTGCTGGCGGCGCGCATCAGCCCTGGCTGCTTCGAGTGCATCGAGTGAGGCAACGAGCGCCTTGTTGGCAAACTCCCGCATCAGGACGAGACTTTCGTAATCGGCAATTCTGGGCGCGACGGATTTATCCGATCCGACCATTTTGGCTCGTTCACTCTCGATTTGCTGTTCCAGTGCAGCAGCCTGACTCGTCAAAAACGGGATGGAGTTACTGTCCGGCGCAGTCTTGCGTGTTTCTGCAAGGCGTGCCCGCGTGTTGGCGAGAGCCGACGTCAGATTGCTGATGAGATCGATCATCGACATGGAGCTGGCATTCGGGTCGATCATCAGCTCCTTGTTCCTAAATGTGGTTATGCTTTTCTGCGCATCGATGACCCGCTGCTGCGCCTGCTGCACCTCGCCATCGGCAAAGCGAACCGCATCGCCGCGAGCGCGATTGTTGAGCCGGTCGAGAAGGTCGCCGCCGAGCGCCAGGAGTGAGGCGTTCATGTCCGCGGCATCCTGCGCGTGAAAGGCCGTCGTCCGCAGGACGGTGATACCCGTGGTGTCGTTGTGAATGACGGACACCCGGTTTGAATAATAGTTATAGAGTTGCTCCTCACTATTGGTTTCCCAGAAGCGTGGAAAGCGCGTCAGCCAGTCCGCCTGCGGGCTACCGAAAATAGCACGTACGGGAAGCCGTTCGGCAAGTTCCTTCAGCGCCTGACGCGAGTGGATATATTCCTGCACGGAAAAAGTATCGTCCTGCGAGCGCGTAATCCCGCTGTTCTGCAACAGAGAGCCGAAGACGCTGGATGATGGTGGCGCCGCCATACGAACGACGAAGGAGGATTCCGATACATAGATTGGGGCGGCGATAAACGCGTAATAGGCGCTGACGGCAAGGGTAGGGGCGACAACTGCCAGTAAATAAACGCGCATACGGCCAAGGCGCTTGCGATGCCTGCGGGCTTTTGTCGGTCCGCTGATCGATTTTGCGACCATTTGACGTAAAGATTGCGAGCGCTGCTCAGTATCCACTTTCTTATTTTCGTTCTCGGAGTTTATCAGAGCCATGGCCATGCCCTTTCTGATGATCGCCTGTCGTTGGATATCCGCAAGCGGACCCTATGGACGGTAATTGTCCAAGTCCGGCGCAATGAAGGTTGAGCGGTCGCACTCCGCCGGTATCGTTGACCGACCGTCTGATGGAGACGGCGTAGCGACCAGGAGGGCTTCGAGTGCATCAGGTATCGGCAGGCACGCGTGGGAATTCGCAGTTCATTACCGGATTGAAGATTCAGGGACGCGTCCTCGGTGCGCTGATCATGCGCGAAATGCTCATACGCTACGGGCGGGAAAACATCGGATTTCTCTGGCTTGCGCTGGAACCGATGATCCTGACCACGGGCGTCATGATCATGTGGACGGTGCTCAATCACGAGGCGCACGGATTGACGGTCGCGGCCTTCGTTTTGAGCGGCTACATGCCGCTGACACTCTGGCGCCACATAAGTGGTCACGCGGTCTCTTGTCTTCGTCAGAATATGCCTCTGATGTATCATCGTCAGATCCGCTTCGCGGATGCGCTGATTGCTCGTGCGCTTCTGGAGATTGCCGGCACGACCGCAGCGCTCATCATCGTCTATACGGTTGCGCGTTTGGCTGGCATCATACCGCCGTTCCAGGATCTCGGCCTGCTTTTGACGGGCTGGCTGTTCATGGCCTGGTTTTCGTTCGGAGTAGGGCTTATCTTTGCCGCGAGTTCCGAGCGATTCGAGTTCGTCGAGAAGTTCATACCGCCGTTCCAGTATCTGACGCTGCCGATCTGCGGCATGTTCTTCATGGTGGCCTGGCTTCCCAGTGGCGCCCAGAAGCTGGCGCTTTATGTCCCAACCGTCCACTGCTTTGAGCTTTTCCGCGCCGGCGTATTTGGCGACACGGTGCAGACCTTCTACGACGTCAGCTATCTTTTGAAATGCTGCCTGTTCACCACCGCCGTCGGCCTCTTTCTGGTCAACATAGCACGCAGCCACATCAAGTTCGAATGATGCGATGATCGTCCGGTTTCCCGCCACGCTACTGCTGCTTGGCATAGTGAGGCACCTGGCTCTGGAATTCGAAGGAACGCAGCAGCGTTTCACGCAACTCGCCGCGATTGGGTAGTGCGTAGTGGTTGAGAAAGGTTTCTGCGGATTCCGGCTCACGGCCAAGAATCCAACGAAAGGCGGCAACGACATCGTGGGAATCGATTGGATCGCCGAAATGGCTGTGAGCGGGACTGCTGATTTTGGCGAAAAGATAGGGTAGTGCCCCATGCAGAATATCGAGGCTGAACCGGTGAAGGTTCTGGTTCGACAACGCGGTCCTGGTGAACGCATCCATAAGGCCGGAATAATTAGTGAGGATCGAGAGCAGGTCGCTGGAGCGAGGCAGGCCTTCGAAACCGCCATCCGCATGGAAGCGCCCCGCCATCTCTTTCCAGACCTCGGCAGAATAGTGCATCGGCGCAGGTCCATAGAGGGCGGTGTCGTCAGAATAGAGGTCGGTGCGCGGCGTTAGCACCCGACTGTTTTCGATATGCTCCAGGCAAAAGTCGACGAGCATGCGCGACATCGGATAGCGCATCTGCCAGCGGCAGAAGTCGATCATGTAGGTATTGCTGTCGATGAGCGTGCCGCGATAATCGGCGGTGGGCGGAACGTCGAGCAGAATCAGCCTCGTATCGGGAATTTCTGTGTTCACGAAATCGCAAAATGCCTTCATTGCCGCGATCACGTGCGTCCAAAATTCACGACAGCCGAAGGGGATGATCTTGAAGATACCGAAAGCTTCCCGCTGCAAATCCGGTCCCGCCTCCAGTAGCTCATAGGGTACTGTCAGCAAGGTGTTCCTGTAGCGCATGAGCGAGGCGCGCGTGATGCGGCTGAAATCGACGACAAGCATTTTCGGGGCTGCCTGCCTCAGTCGCTCTCGGAAACCCTTACGTGCTTCGAAGTGCAGCCTTTTCTTGATCGGCTCCGGCCACGCCTCGATCGCTCTGAGGTTTGCTTTCCGCTCGTCCATGAAGCTGGCGACATTGATGCCGTAGCAGAAGAACGGGATTCTGCTATTCGGAAAGGCATGGCGAACGAACTCCTCGCTCGGGCACGAGCCGTAGTAGGCGACCTCAGCTATGTCATCGATCTGCTTGCGCAATCATGTCTCCGTATAGGATGCGGACATGCCGGTGTTTCGCACCGACATCGCACAATCGGGCACTGATGGGGCTAAAGCGCCGGTTCCCGCTGACGTTGTTTCTTTACCTTCGTCGACCCAAGTGTCAGCTCAAGCCGCTGAAGGCTTTCGTTGACGTTCTCGGCGCGATCGTCGTGGACGGCCAGGATGTTCGCGACCGCGCCGATCTGAAAATTCAAATCGAGTTCCTCGGGTGAGGTCATCCGGGTCAATTTATTTTGTGCGCTGTTCCAGATGCGGTAGCCGCGTTCGGTGAGTTGCTGATGGATTGCACCGGGCGTCGTTTTCGACAGGACGGAGAGCATGTCGCGGTTGATCTCCATCAAGAGCGAGGGCTTATGTGCCGAGAGCGTTTTTTTCGCGCCTTTCAGGAACAAGCCTTCCGCACCCTCGATATCGACCTTCATAACATCGGGCCGCAGGTCACCGACGACGCGGTCGAGTGTCTCGACCTTGGTCATGCGCCCGACCTTGGTGTCGGTCGAATTCGTGACTAGCCGCGTCGCCCCGGCGTTGACGGTATCCTCGGCATTATTGAGTTGTAGCTCGCCTGGCACATCGGCAAGCGCGAGCTGGCGAACGCTAACGCGATCTTCAAAGCCGTTCTCCAGGATTGACCGGTTGAACAGATCCCAGAGCTTCGGTAGCGGCTCGAAGGCAAGGACCGTTCCTTTGAATGTCGGATGGGCCGCAATGGAGAGTGAGTAGTATCCGACATTGCCACCGACATCGATGAACTGCCCGGTCTCGGGCAGAATGGCCTTGACGAGATCGACATCGAATTTCTCATATTCGCCGCTCATGATGCCAAAAGATATGTGATACTGGCGCAGATCGAGATACAATTTAAAATTGTATTTGGTCTCGAACAGAACGAAAATCGATTTCGGCACGAAATTGTTGAAAAGAAGCTCGCTATGGCGGTGATGGAATTCGTATGAGCTGAGGAAACGCCGACGATGCTCCTCAAGAGAAACATCCGTCAGCTGCAATAGATTCTGTCCGATGACGTTACGTTCATCCTCGTTCATTGCGCGGCCGAGGATGAATTTGTAGCAGTTCTCGATGTCGTAAAAGCTTGTCACTTTGCTGCTCCCAGATCTTTGATCAACCGTATTTGTGTTGTTACTGTCTTTTGCCTGCACTGTTGCCTCTCACTGCAAAACCGGCGAGGTCGATATTCTCTCGATGCGCCGCGGAGCCCGTTGGGCAGCGTGGTGTCGCGCCGAAAAATCGGCTTCGATCAGCGTCTCCAAATCATCGAAATGCGTGTCCCACCCGCTCGATAGGCCGGGTTTCATTCGGCGTTGTGGCGAGGCGGCGATCATGTCGAGCGCGGCTCTCCAACTCAGCCCATCAAGCGGGTCGAGGAAGATGGCGGGCTGTCCGGCGGCGGCTTCACGATGGGCACTGATGTTGGAGGCGATGACCGGTGTGCCGAGCGCGATCGCCTCGGCGACGGGCATGCCGTAACCCTCGGTAAAGGATGGTGCCAAAAGACCAGCTGCGCCGGCGACCAACCGCGCCAAAGCCGCATCCTCGAGCCCCGGCACCTCGATGACGAGCCCGGGCAGGGCAGGGCACCGCTCCAGCATTGCTAGGATGTGACTGTTTTCCCACCCTCTCTTGCCGACAATTACGAGCCGCGGGGCCATCGCCCCATCACGTTCGGCCAGATATTGCCACAGATGCAGCAATAGCATGTGGTTCTTGCGCGGTTCGATCGTTCCGAGCGTCACGAAGTAAGGCATCCGGGGGCGCGGCATGTCGTTTGGCGGAGAGAGGAAGCAACGCTCGATGCCTGGAGGCAGGACTGCGATCGAGGGGGGTGTCCTGTCGCTCTGCTGAGCAAACGTGCGCAGGGCCCGTGCGGTTACCTGCGAATTGCAAAGCACCAGCGATGCATGTTTCAGCACCGTCTCCATCCTGCGGCGATGCCGCTCAGGCTCCTCCGGTCGGACGAATTCCGGATGCGATAGCGGGATAAGGTCGTGGACGTAAAAGACGCCGTTGCGACCGGTTTCTCCAAGCCAGGAGAAGGCGGATGTTCGATCCAGCCGGCTGTGCGACACGTGGACAAAGGAAGCCCTGGGCGGCAGCAGCAGGCCATGCGTGAAATGGCTGGCGACAGCATGCGCGATCTTGCGCAGCTTTTGCGTATGGGCTTCGCCTGCCCTTACTTCCGCTGTGGCCTGCCACCTGATCTTGCCGTCGATAGCGGCGAAAATCCGTTCGAGAAGAGCGGCCTGCGTTGGCGATATATCTGTCGCCGACCAGCGACTATTGAGGATGGAGACCAGCCTGTCCGCCCGTTCGGACGGAATGGCAACGGCGCTGTTGCGACCGGTCTCTACAAACCAGGACGGCTGCGAAAACGCATCGAAATCTGTCAAGGCAGTCCGTTTGCGGCGTTCGTTCAGCCAGTTGGCGTAATGAAGCTCATAGCGATCGATACCGGTGGGCGTCGAGCAATGCGCCCGTTCCATCAATCGAGAAATATCCATGACGACGGGCTTGGTCATAATTTTCTGGCCTCAAGCATATGGATAGCCTGCGCCAGCCAGCGCCGCCGCGATGGATTTGGAGCAATGCCCTGGCGGGAGCGATAGAGTTCGGCGACGACGTCTTCCGCCTCGCATGGAAGATTGGTGATATTCGACCAGTATCGGGGATAGAGGATGAGCGTGCCTGCAACCAGTGCATCAAGCGTTAGCACCCGCTTTCGCCGCAAGGAGACGACCGCATCATGCGTAAGACCCCAGCCCGCGTAAAAGGGGAGACCATGGCACCATACCGGTCTTTCGCGCAGCAGCGCCTCGAATCCGATCTGCGAGGTCGCGACATGAACTTCGTCGACCACACTCAGAAGGTTGCCCAGATCGACATTGCCGATCACCAGATCGGCGGCCTCCGCTGGCGGGGATGGAGTTGGGTAACGGCCGGTCGCCTTCGCTAGAAGATCCGGATGCTGCTTATAGACGATGAACGCCTTGGGCCTGGCGCGTCGGACGGCCCTCAGCAGTTCGATATCGGAGGAATGGCTTGCCATGCCGAAGCGCAATGAGGCGTCGTTCGGAACTTGGCCGGCCACCAAAACGATGGTGCGGCCTTCGGCCAGTGCACGATAATCCGGTGCAGGCTGCGGCGGCAGATTGTATTTGGTGATGCCCATGGAAACGATGGCTTGCCGCAAGCGTTGCGCCCGCTCGAGAAGTGCATCATCGAAATTCGTCCTGTTCAGGATTGTTTCGAGCTGGCTCGGCGCGGAGGCATCAAAATAGATGCCTTCCTCATCGAAGCAGAGCGAGGATGGCGGCACGAGCGAGCTGCCAAGGCCGGAAGAGCGGATAAACCCGTCTTCAACCCGCATGACCGGCAATCTCTTGCCATGCTTCCATAGAACTCCTTCCTCGGGAGCGGGAGCATTGCCCCAAAGAACGATCGTGTCGGCGCTTTGGATTTCCGAAGCGCTCGGATTGTTGGCGAAATGAACTTGCGACCGGGGACTGCTCAGATATCGGCGCATGACCGCGCGTTTATGAAGCGAGAAATTGACGCAAAGGTAACGGCCCGTGAGCGAGCGGGCGCGAGCGCGCCATTCAAGGAGCCGTTCCACCGCCTGCTCGGCCGTGATCGGACTGCGTGAGACGGGATCAACATAGCGCGAGTATTGAAAAAATGAAGCCGCGGCAAACTCGTCTATGCTGACATGGCGCCCTCGACGGGAGCGTGCCGTAGCCGCTACCGTGCCTTCGGCACGGTCTGCGGTCAGTCCCCAGCCGGCATAGGCGGGCATGCCGAAGGTAACGACGGGTATTTCCCGCAGGAGAGCTTCGAGGCCGAGCTGGCTTGATACCGTCCAGACCTCATCCACCATATCCAGAAGAGAGTGCGTTGAAATCGCCTTGTCCACGAATTGCACATCCACGGTTTGCGCAAGAGGCTGAAGAAAACCTCGCGCGCGGCCAGCGACGACGTCGGGATGGCATTTTACGATGATGTCGGCATTTGCCTCCGCCAGAGCCGCCGTCCACATTCTCGCGAAGGTCTCTGCATTGGCGCCGGCGCTTTCGACGGCGCTATTTCCGACCACTTCGTCGACGAGCAGGATGCGCCTGCGATGGCTTCGGCGAAGACGAAACGTTCCTTCGGGGACGTGGCCATCTTGGGAAAGTCTCTCGCGGTTGATCCAGCGCCGCAGGTCCCGCGCTCGCCGAACATCCGCATCGGAGGACGCGTCTTGAAGCAGTGCCTCGAGCCGCGAAGGTTGGCGTGCGGAAAAATGAATGCCGAGGTCGTCGGCGATAACGGAGATCGGTGAAGCAGCGTCCGGGTCGGTCGATTGCAGGAAGCCACCTTCCACCGTCCAGAAAGGCAGGCGCAGCACCTGCGCATAGAGGCGCGCCAGGCGGGAAAGCGGACCGTTTCCCCAGCTGACGACGCCATCTGCCGCACCCATCGTCAATTCGATCGGCCTGAGGGATGCGGAAAAGGCGGGACCGATAAGGGGAAAGCGCTGACGCGTCGGAAGGAAAGCAAGCAGCCGCGCGTTGATTGGCGGTAACCAGGACGGCTGCTCATTTGGTTTTACGACCGAAGATTGCGCTCCTTCGGGAAAGACCGTCGAATCCCTGTACATATAAATCCCCCCGAGATGCCGCTAGGAGCAATCACCCGTGCCGGAGCGGCGGGGCCTGCGATATCCGACCACGGCCAGCTGTATGAGCGGAACCGCTTTCGGGGGCACGAAAAGCAGTTGCAGCCGGATGACATCCGCAAATATTCCGCTTGCTGATTTGCGCCGGCGGCGGGCGAGAAATTTCAGGAGGCTTCGCTGAAGCCGGCCGAACAGCAGGTCTTCATGACCATGCGTCGCAACGTTACTGCCGACTTGCCTCAAGGTGCCTCCGAGCTTTCCCATTCCGAATTCCTTGAACCAGCAATGAGGGAAAAACAGCTAATCGAATGGCAGTTATTGCCGTCGCAATCTCGCCTCGCCATACGGATCGCGTCGTCAAAGTATTAATTGCGACAGAAGGGAAATTATTCTTGCATACCCATGTAAAAATTTTCAAACGTCGGAATTATATTTGACTTTTGAAGGATATATGGGAATCTCTTGCGAGTAAATTTCCGCCTAAATCGTCCCCGCGCATTGTCGCAGAAGGCGATGCTGAACGGCGCAAGCCGCGAGATTCACGAGAGCCGATGGAATTTCGGAGAGGCAGCCAGTGGAATGGTCTTGGCAATTCCGAGAGAGATTTGATGGTCCCAGATGAGCCGCATCGAGAATAATAAGGAATTTACCGACTTCATTACACTGGTGGATGCTCGTTCGTCCGGCGTCATCATAGGCCAACCGGTTTCCTGGCCCTATTCCGTTGTGCGGTGGGTTCGATCGCAGCTGCTGCTATTGCTGATCGTCGTCTTCCCCGGCGTGTTCGGGGCGATCTATTATGGTTTCATCTGCGCCGATCAATATGCCTCGGAAACGCAATTTGTCGTGCGCAGCCCTAATAGAAATGCTGCCGGCCTGCTCAGCGGGTTCCTTCAGAGCACTGGGTTCGTTCGCGCACAGGACGATAGCTACATCGTCACCGAGTTCATCAAGTCGCGCGCAGCCGCCGACGCGCTGGCGAGCAGGGACGATCTGAAAGCGATTCTTTCCCGACCGGAAGGCGACTTCCTCAGCCGCTATCCGCTACCCTGGGCTGAGGCCAATAATGAGGAGCTGTATCAGCATTATCTTCGTTTCATCAATGTGCACACCGACAGCGGCAGCGGCGTGACCACGCTGGATGTGCGTGCATTTCGCGCTGACGATGCTTATCGCCTCGCCAATGCCCTGGTGCAGCATGCGGAAGAGCTCATCAACCGGCTCAACGATCGCGCCCGTGAGGATGCCATTCGCTATGCTCAGATCGAGGTAAATGACAGCCAAACGAGACTGTCCAAGATGCAGACAAGCCTGACCGATTTTCGCAATCGCGAGGCGCTCGTCGACCCGAACAAGCAATCAGCGGCCGCTCTGGATATGATCGCCAGGCTCTCGGACGGTCTCGCCGACAACAAGGCACGGCTTTCAGCGCTTGAGGAGCAAGCGCCGCAAAGCCCGCAGGGTGAGGCGCTGAGGGCGCGGGTGGCGGCGATGGAACGGCAGATCAGCGATGAGCGGACAAGGATCGTCGGCAGCGACGGATCAATGGCGCCCCGCATCGCACAATATGAACAATTGCTGCTGGAGCGGGAAATGGCTGCGAAGATGCTGACATCGGCGACCACCTCCCTGGAAAACGCCAGGATCGATGCGCAACGCCAGCAACTGTATCTCGAACGAATCGCTGACCCGAATTTGCCCGACCATGCATTGTACCCAAAACGGCTGACTTCGTTTCTGCTTCTGGTTGCGGTTTGCTTTGCAACCTTCTGGATCGTGCGCTTTTTCGTGATCCAGGTCTACGAGCATGCGGCCCAGCAATGACTATTCTTCCTTCCAGTCTTGCGCGAATCGCGCCGTCAGACGCGCCGGGGTCGAAGGCAGAAATTCCCTGGCATGAAGATGGCATCGTCGGGGTATTCGATCTCGTCAAAGAGTATGAAGTAAATGGCCGGATGCGCCGCGTAGTTGATGGTGTGTCATTCAAGATCGGCCGAGGCGAGAAGATCGCCGTGCTTGGGAACAATGGCGCCGGCAAATCGACCCTGGTGCGCATGATTGCGGGGATAGAGGAGCCGACCTCGGGTAAGGTCGTGCGCAACATGTCGATGTCGTGGCCAATCGCCCTGAGCGGTGGCTTCGGCGGTTCGATGACCGGATTCGACTGCATGCGCTTCCTGTCGCGCATCTATGATAAGCCATTCAACGAAATTCGTGATCTGGTAGAGGATTTCAGCGAACTTGGCCGCTATCTGCGCATGCCTCTCAGAACCTATTCCTCGGGCATGCGGGCCCGGCTGGCGTTTGGAATGTCGCTTGCCATCGATTTTGATTGCTATCTCATCGATGAGGTGCTGGCCGTCGGGGACAAACGCTTCCAAACGCGTAGCTTCGAGGAGCTTTTCGTCAAGCGCAAGGATCGCTCGATGATCATTGTGGGACATAATCTCAACGTGATCGGTGATTTATGCACGTCGGCGCTTGTGTTGAAGAACGGTCGCGGTCGCGTGTTCAACGATATTGAGGCAGCGTTTCGCATCTACTCCACATTGTAGGCTGGATCGGTGTCTTGGTTGCGTTGATTGGCAACAATAGTGCATGCGACCATTGCAAATTGACACAATAACGGACGGCAGCCGGCGGCATTTCGCTACCTTTGCGTGCTCCGCCAAAGGAGAGGCGAGAGCTTCGCGTGTCGTCAGAGGCTTGCACATCTAAACCTCTAGATAAATTAGGATAATTGAAAATACCGTGATGAAGCAATCGACCCATCGGCCACGGCACCATCAAGTTCCATCGCCCCCTGCAATCCAAAGGACAAGGCCGAGTTAACTGTCTTACGGCAAGTCTATTCGTAGAAGCAGGTGGCTACCTTTGCAACCTAAAACCGTAGGGCTCCGGTTATATTGTTCGGTAGGGCTGTATTTTGTCCGATCTCGTCGCTTTGGGAATTCAACGTTCAGTCGAGCTGTGAACTGGTAGGATTCTGTATAACATCGTCACTATCTGTACTGTTGCGCTAAAATTCGTCGTGCTAATTTAAAGACAGATAATGCAACTTGCGCTAAACGATCCCGCAACTTCGTAGCCGCGGGAACGGGATGATGGAGTCGTCATAACGAACGCTGGAAAAAGTGTAGCCTAGATAGAAATCACGTGTTAGCAATTGCTAATATGCAACTTGAGATTTTGAGTAGGAATAGCGGATGGCGATGTTGGAAAGAGTTGTCGAGCAATGCGTGGGTACTTTCGAGGTGTATTCCCGTGATGCAATCATTCGTAATCTCGACATGCTTGAGCCAAACTGGAAATGGTCTGTTCCCTCAGAAACTTCTGGCGACTATTCCTTCAAATTCAGCAAGCAACCCCTTCAGTCAGCATCGATCATAAGCGCCGAGCATTCGGCGGGCCTGGAAGGTATCGCCAAACAGGATTTGCCGCGCGTCAGCATCGTCTTCGTTCTCGCCGGAGAAATAGAGATCAATCACCGGCGAATGCATAAATCACTGCGCATTCCCGCCAACTATGTCGCGAGCATCAGTGATCGTGCCGGCAAGCGCATCGAAATCAAGCCGCGCAGCTCCTGGCTGCTGTTTCAGATCCCGGAAGCGGTTATTCGGCAGCACTTTGAAGAGTTGACCGGCAAGCCCTACGTGCAGGAATTCGCGCTGGCACCGGTAAGCTTCCGCCAAGGTGGTGCGCAGGGGCTCTATCAGACATTGCGCCAGGCCGAAAAGGATCTGACGACTGCGCGCCAGACGGAGCGAATGATGCTCGCCAAGGCCTACGGCGAGCTCCTGCTGGTGAAGCTGTTTGCCAAGTTGCCGCACAATCTGTCCGATGCCTTCAATCGCGGCACCTTGGATAACGCGCCGCGACAGCTCCTGAGGGCAGAGGCGTTCATGCGCGACAATCTGCATAATGCCATCATGCTGGAGGATCTCGCGCACGCCGCGAGCTGCAGCCCGCGAGCGCTGCAACGCATGTTCAAGACCTATCGCGGCGATACGCCGATGGGAATCCTTTGCAATTACCGGCTGGCCGCGGCACATGGCGCCATCAAGGGTGGTCAGGCCGAAAGCATCACCGATCTTGCCATGAGCCTGCAATTCTCCAATCCCGGGCGATTCTCCGTGCTCTACAAACACGCCTACGGCTCCAGCCCATCGTCGATCCTTCGTTTTTCCCGGGAGCGTAGCGACAATGCCGGAACGGCCTAGCCTGCTTGGCACGATGTTGCCTCGTCAAAACTGCCTCCATGCCAATCAGGATCATCGATGCCGTTGAAGTTCGGATTATTGTGCGTTCTTGCCTGCGTTCTTACGGGCTGTGGATTACCGGAGGCCGGCCCCAAGGCCTCCCGCATATTGGAGGAGGCAGCTGCGCGCGCCATGCCGCCATTCGCGGTGGTCGATGTGGCATCGACGGCGATGGTCAAGAGCGTTGCACGACCTGAAGCCAGCTTTGCCGCCTATTTCGGCCAGGGCGCACGTGATCCTGGCTTAAGGATCGCGGTGGGGGACGTTGTCTCGGTCAGCCTCTGGGAAGCACCACCCGGAAGTTTGTTCGGGATGGCCTCGAGCGCTTCGGGTCAGCAACAGGCGACCGGCAGTTCGGTGACGATCCCGCCGCAAACCATCAACAGCGATGGCACGATCAGTATTCCCTATGTGGGCCGGATCACGGCTGCCGGCCGCACGCCAGCTTCGGTGGAAAAGGCGGTGGTTTCCGGCCTGACGGGCAAGGCGGTGCAGCCACAGGCATTGGTGACCGTCCAGCAAAGCTCATCGAACACCGTCACGGTTACGGGCGAGGTGGCCGGCGGTGCACGCGTCGCACTTTCGCCCGCCGGCAGCCGGGTGCTCGATGCTATTGCCGCGGCGGGAGGATTGCGCGCCGGCGTCAACGATAGCGTCGTCTACCTGACGCGCGGCGGACGAACCATGCATCTGCCTTTTACCGCGATTGTTCAAAATCCGCGCGAAAACGTGAGATTGCGGCCCGAAGACGTCGTTACGGTGGTGCGCGAGCCGGTTACCTACACGATTCTTGGCGCCTCAGGTCAGAGTGGCGAAGTCCCCTTCAGTGTTCAGCATTTGACCATGGCGAACGCCGTTGCACGTGCGGGAGGCTTGCAGGATAGCCGCGCCGATGCTTCTGGCGTCTTCCTTTTCCGCTACGAGCCGATTGAGGTTGCCCGCCGCATCGTTGCGCCGAGCAATCCGTTGCTGCGCCGTGGTGGACCTGTCCCGATCGTCTACCGGTTCAACCTGAAGAACGGCTCGACGCTGCTTGCAATGCAGAACTTCGAGGTTCAGCCGCGAGATATAATTTATATCTCCAATGCCTCGTCGGTCGATATTCAGAAGTTCATGGGCCTCTTCCAGGGGGTTACCGGGACGGCTCTGTCGGCGGCATCGGTCGGCATCTCCGCGTCGGCAGCAAACTGAAGACGACGGAGCAAGTGCCTGGAACGGCCGGAGGCGGATGATCTCGCTGCGATCGAGGGAGCTTCCTGATGCTGCCCGGCTTGCGGAATGCGTTACGGGCATGCTGGAACGAGAGAGGTACGATGAGTTCTTCTGCACTGCTACATCTTCATGAATTGATGGCGTTCGATCGGCATCAGGCCGAAACGGCCATCTTGCAGCGCGTGAACAGCGCCTACCTTGGAAACCACACCGCTTTGGTGCGCGTACTCGGTCGCTACAAGCTCTATGTGGACACCCGAGATAGAGGTTTCGGATCTCATGTTCTTCTGGACGGCTTTTGGGAAATCTGGCTGACGTTGTTTTGTGCGCGCAACGTCAAGCGCGGCATGACCGCGATCGATGTCGGCGCGAATTTTGGCTATTACTCCCTTCTGCTTGCCGAACTCGTCGGCACAAGGGGCGAACTGATCGCCGTCGAACCCAATCCCCATGCCGCCGATTTCCTGCGTCGCAGCGTCGAGCTCAACGGGCTGCTCGGACGGACGAGGATCGAAACATCGGCGCTCGGTGCAACAATATCGGGAGAAGCCTCTTTATATGTTCCCCATAGCGAGCCGAAGAATGCGCAGATCGTTTCGGAAATGTTTCAACCTCGCCCACAAGACGGCGTTGTCATCAAGGTCCCCGTGACAACCCTCGACGGGATGAGCGCAGCCTGCTCGCGTGTCGATTTCATCAAGATCGACGCGGAGGGGGCGGAGGAGGTGATACTCGAAGGAATGGCCGAGACCATTGCCCGCCATAAGCCAATGCTCGTGGTCGAATTCAATCCTGCCCGCTATGCCGACGCATCCGGTTTTCTCGAACGGCTTGCTGGCATCTACGGAGCAATGCGGCGTCTCGATTTCAGCGGCGAGGCAGTTCCCATCACCAGCCAAGACCTGCTTTCGAAATACGGGGCCGACGATTCGCTGCTCGTTCTTTCGCGCGACAAGCCGGCTTGATCGAGAGTGGTGAGAGTTCCCAAATGCTGAGGGAGAGATAGGAATGAGCCAGACGATCCTTTACGACGGTCTCAATCTTTCCCTCAAGAAGGGCACCGGGGTTGCGACCTATACCCGTGGTCTGATGGCGACGGCACAGTCCCTCGGCTATCGGACGGGCGTGGTCCATGGAATTCCCGGAAACGTTCCGACGGACCCAGTTTTGCGGGAAGTGCTCCTCTTCGATGACGCCAGTGCTCAAGTCCCCGGAACGATTTCGGTAGCAAAGCGCTGGCTGCGGCGCCGCATCGCCGCCCCGTTCGGCATCACTCCGGTTCCGATCCCTTTGAGCGGCACCGTCATTGTGAAATCCCTTCAATCGCAACTTGGTGCGGCCGACACCATTTATGCCGCCAACGATTTGTTCCAGCTCGCGCGCTATCATTTCAAGCGTTACGGCAACAATCTGACCATGAAGTTCGAGACGCAGCCCGATCTTCTTCATTGCACCTATCCGATGCCGATCGCGGCAAAACGGGCATTGAATGTCTACACGATCCACGATTTGGTCCCCTTGCGGCTGCCTTATCTGACTGAGGACAACAAGCGCTATCACTACAAGATGCTGCGCTCTCTGGTCCGGCGAGCGGATCACATCGTGACGGTATCGGAAACGTCGCGGGCCGATATCATCAAGGTTCTCGGCGTCGACGAGGCGCGGGTCAGCAATACCTACCAGGCCGTTCAGGTGCCGGAGCGGCTTCGCGAGAAGCCGGACGATGTTGTGGCGGACGAGGTTGCCGGCATCTTCCATCTCGATTGGAAGGGCTATTTCCTTTTCTTCGGTGCCTTCGAGCCGAAAAAGAACATCTCTCGGTTGATCGAAGCCTATCTTGCCGCAAAGACGGACAAGCCGCTCATCATTGTCGGTGCCCCCGGCTGGAAGGGTGCCGAGACGCAGCAGCTGATCGATGACGACCGCTTCCGCTTCTATCTTCGCGCGGAGGACCGCATCCTGCCTCAACGACAGATCCAGCGTTTCGACTTCGTGTCCTATCCCTTGCTGATCAGCCTGATCAGGGGAGCGCGTGCGGTGCTATTTCCTTCGCTTTATGAAGGCTTCGGGCTGCCCGTACTTGAATCCATGCAGCTTGGAACGCCTGTTCTGAGTTCCACGGAGGGATCAATTCCCGAGATAGCCGGGAATGCGGCGCTGCTGGTCGATCCCTATGATACGGAAGAGATGCGCAAGGCGATCGTCAGCCTGGATCAGGACGACGGGTTGTGCGCCTCATTTGCCAAATCCGGGCCCAGGCAGGCAGCGCGTTTTTCGCCGGATCGATATCAACAGAAGGTTGGCTCGCTTTATGACAGCCTCTTCAACGGATAATCAAACGAGGAGTGCGTCGTGACCATCCTCTTTGCATTCGGAATGCCGGGGGTCATGTCCTCCTGGGGCGTTGCAGCGGTTCACGCCCTGGCCCGCGAAGCCTTCGGCGATTATGCGGTCATTGCCACCGATACTGTGGAGGATCTCAAGCAGCACGTCCTCGCGCGATCGGGCGCGCATGCCGTTCTCGTCTCGCAGTTTCCCGAAGCACGGCTATCGGAACTGATCCTCAGGGTCAACGTGCCGTTTCTGTTATTTCTCGAAGATCCCCTCGACGCTGTTTCCTACCTCGCTCGTGCGACCGGGCAGCGAGATATCGGTTTGGTCAGGGCTGTTTCGGCAAGCCTTGCCTGCCTCGAGCCGCTTGCGGGCGCTTCCGGGGCGTTGGTCTTACGTCGCGGCGATGTCGATCAAAAGGGCAGCATAGATCTATTGCTGAAGACCATAGACCGGCATTTCAGCACCGATCTTAAACTGGAGCAGATAGCCAACGCGCTGCTGCATGTCGGCATGGCGCCTGCCGGACAACCACCGCATAAAGCACCGAAACTGGAGGAAGCCGCCGCGGCTGTCATTGCGGGCTATCTGACACCGCAGGAGGCGGTTCCGGAGGTCAGCGAGGGACTGCGCGAGACGGCAAGGAAGGTTCTCCGTCCCCTTGAATTCGACCGCCGTAAAGTTCCGAGCACCGTCTTCTGGCCGCAAGAAGCGTTCCTATCAGGCGATAGTTTGGGGCAGGCTCTGGACGATCTTGTCGATCTCACCGGTGGCGCTCGCTGCCTCATCTATGGCCCCTATCTTCACCTGCCGACGGGGCGCTGGAATGCGAAATTCATTTTCGATGTCGACGAAGATTGCCAGGGGCAGATCTTCACCGTAGAGGTACATGCTGCCGAATTGCTCGGTCGCCTGCGTGTGTGCCCGCAAGGCACCGGCTCATTCGAAGCGGCAGTGCCGATCGATGTTGTCGATCCGCGTGCGCCGATCGAAATCCGATTGATGATGGATAGCGGCGCCATCGAGGGGCGTCTTTCCGCCTGGAGCGTCGAGTGGCTGCGAGCGGCCTGACAATCGGCTCTCGTCGTTGACAGCTGCATGCGAGCAGGGCTGCTGCGCCGCCCGCGGGCCAATGGATTCACTTTATCACCCGTTATTTTGTTGCTCAGCGTTTCTGACGCCCGGAATTTTGTAAACCAATGTTTCGCGGCGGAAATTTCCGTATTGGTGCCGCAAAGTCCTTCTTTTCTGGGAAGTCATAGTTTGTATAAGGATTGAGAAAACGGAATGAAGCCTATGAACGCGAGCGCCGCACCGGATATTCTGATAGTCGATGACGATCATGAAATACGCTCGCTCCTGAGCCGATATCTCGAGGAACAGGGCTTTCGCGTATCGACGGCGAGCGATCTTCGCTGGTGCAACGACGCGCTCAACCGGCGGAACCCCGATCTTCTCGTTCTTGACGTTATGCTGCCGGATGGGTCGGGTCTCGATCTTTGCCGCGATCTGCGAAACCGGCGCCCTCGCGTGCCCGTCATTCTGCTGACCGCCTTGAAGGAGGACATCGATCGCATTCTTGGCCTGGAGATCGGTGCTGACGACTACCTCGGCAAGCCTTTCAATCCACGCGAATTGGCTGCGCGCATCCGCGCCGTCCTGCGTCGGACGAATGAGGATTCGTCCTCGGAGCCCGAACAGAGGCGCTATCGATTTGCGAACATGATGCTCGATCCACAGCTTCGCAGGGTTAGTAGAGACAGCGGCGAGGCGATTTCGCTGACTGGCGCCGAATTCGATCTTCTCAAGGCGTTTCTGGAGCGTGCAGGCCGGCTCCTGTCGCGCGATCAATTGCTTGATCTCACGCAAGGGCGTGATCGCGACCCCGCCGACCGTTCCATCGATGTCCTGATGAGCCGACTGCGCCGCAAGCTCGGCGAGACAGCGGGAGATCCGATCTTCAGAACGATCCGCAACGGTGGTTATCAGCTGGTTGTCCCGGTGATGGCCAGTAAAGGCGATTCATGAGGTCGCTTGGTGCGCGGCTGGCGCTGCTTTTAATGACGGCGATTGTGCTGGTTGTCATTTCCTCGTCCTTCGTGGCAAGCCTTGTCATGCGCGGGCCACGTCCGGATATGACCGTCGAACGGATGGCGCGGCAGCTTTCCATTCTCGCCACCTTTGCCGAGAAGGACAGAACCACAACGGCATCGGCGGGGTTGGTCGTTGCTCACAAGCCGGCTGAAGGCCAGCGCGACGAAGAGCTGTCGCGCTTTCTGATGGAGGCGCTGCTTCGAATAGCGGGCATGCGCGAAGCCACCATAGTGCGCCAATCGACAGGCGAGATGATTGCGTCCCTGAAGCTCTCCGACGGTAATTGGCTGATCATGCCGCTGCCGGAGCATGGACCCCCGCCGGGCGGATGGAAGATCCTGGTAGGCTGGCTCGGTCTCATCATAGTCGGCAGCGTGCTGGTTTCCATCTTTGCCGCCTCGAAAATCATGAAGCCGCTACGTCTGCTGGAGGAGGCCATTGCGGCGGTCAATCCCGACGGCACCCTGCCTCATATAGCGGAAAGCGGGCCAGGTGAAATTCGCGCGACGGCCCAGGCGCTTAACGGCCTGTCGGCCCGGGTGAAGGCGGCAACGGAAAGCCGCATGCGCCTTGTTGCTGCCGCCGGACACGATCTGCGGACGCCAATGACCCGCATGCGCCTGCGGGCAGAATTCATCCGGGACGACGAAGAGCGTCGCAAATGGCTTGCCGATCTCGCGGAGCTCGACAGGATCGCCGACAGCGCAATCGGGCTGGTCCGAGAAGAGATCTCCAGGGACAGCTCGGAGCAGGTCAGGCTTGACCAGATCGTCGACGATATCGTTACCGAGCTGAAGGCGATCGATATGAATGTCGCGAGCGGCGAACTGGAGCAGGCAACGATCTGCGCCGGCCCGCTCGCCATCACAAGAGCCCTGCGAAACTTGCTCATCAATGCCGCGACCCACGGCCAGTCGGCCATGGTGACGGTGACGCATCTTGGCGATAGAGCCGTTGTGCGCATTGTCGATACCGGCCCCGGCATTCCGGAGGACCGGCTGAACCAGGTGTTCGAACCCTTCTTCAGGATCGATATCGCAAGACAAAGGTCTTTTCCGGGGGCCGGTCTCGGGATGGCTATTGCGCGCGAAATCATCAACCGGTTCGGAGGCGAGATCAAGGTACGCAACCGCCAGCCACGCGGCTTGGAGCAGGTCGTATCGTTCAAAAACGCCGAGGCCAAGGTCGTCAGCTAGCGCGCGGCTCGAGCCGATTCATTGTTGCAGCGCCATCTTTTGCGAAGCCGCGAGCAGCTGGCGGTACATTCGCGCTATCACAAGGTTTTACTTGGGTAAAACACCCGGGAACTTTACTTGAAGCAATATTGAAAATAAGGTTACAGAACTTATCAAATAATTTGCCGCAGTGGAAAAGCCAAGACATTAAATTTCGTAGAAATGCCTCATTTCAGCAATCTTCCGAAATGTTCTGGCCGGCAACTGATGTAAAATTGCAGCCGATCAGCCGCTTGACTCGAGCAAGCTTTGGTCGCCCCGCATACCCGGCTTCGCCATTACGCCCCCAACACGAATGGCGAAGCCGGATTCGCTCTCGGCCACGGTCATCAATTTTTCTCGAAAATATCAGTTTCTTGATAATGTCGCTGCGAAGTCCAGCAAGACGCGTTGTGGACCCGCAGGTGCGGGAACATTGAGATGCCATAGTGTTCGGCATCCTGTTCTCAGGAAGCGGGCGATCCCAGCCTTATTGAGCGTGGAGGCAAGTTCCGGCCCGTTGATGGGGATCTATCGAAGCCATCGTTTCTTCCCTCGAAGAACGACCACAGTGCTCACACGCCATTGGTCCGGGAGCGCCGGGCGGGGCGTTCCCGGACCGTTCGGCCCATTGTCGGGCCGCTCCTTCCAGCCAGCTGAGGCGTCCGGGGGGATCTCAATTGGATGGAAGCGGAGAGGACATAGTCCGCCGTAGCAAGGCGAGGGGGGCTTTTCGCCCCATCTCCTCATCGATCAATGGAATGGATGCGGACCTGCGACGAGTGATCGCTCAGCATCTTCCAGCTTGGCGAGCTGATCGGCATTCAGCACGTTGCGCAGAGCAGCAGCCTTGTCCTTCAGAGCCTTGGCTTTGGTAGCGCGATCCAGCATGTGATCGGCTAGGCGCTCTCCGAAAAGCAGAACTTGGCCGTCGCCGCCACCGGCCGTCGGGGGAGCCGCAGCCCCATCCGCAGCCCGCTGCTCGGGCGGCTCATGCTTCGGAGGGGTGAGAAGATCGATCAGAGCACCGGTATAATCCCTCCATGCGTCGAGCTGGTTGCCGCGGACACCGATGAGCGTTTCGAGCGCTGATAACTCACCGGCAATCATCACGGCGGGATTCGGCCCATGCGGGAAACCGGGCGGCATTGGCATGCCGCCGCCGAAGCCGATCATTGGCCCTTCGGGATGACGGCCCCAGAAATCCCGGCCGTCCGGTGGCGGGCCAGCTGGATCCGGCTGAGCGATCTGGACGTCCACAGGCTTTTGCTGGTCGCATGCGATATCCGGACCTGCGGCATAAGCCGAAGCGGCAGTACCGCCAATTGCCGTTGCAACCAATGCAGCAGCGATAAGTCGTTTCCTCATGATCAATGCCTTCGCTATGAGCAACTGCTGCGAAAGCTAGGGCGCTCGTATGAATGCAATACGTCGCTATATTTCTGAGTTTTTCCCGCGAAAGGAATGTTGCGAATGAATTTTGCTGATGGGTCAACAGCAATACTTTATTACAATTTCCTCTATTCTCGCCTTAATTTCACGTCCCGATGTCATGACGAACAGGCGCAGCCATTTGCAGCTTGCAGATGGGGAGGGCCTCCTTTTGATTAGAAGCTCTCCCCTGGTGTCTTATTCCTTGGCTCCGGAAGTTGCTGACGTCGATTGCCCGGCTTCCTTCAAGGCAGCCGCACATTCCTCGCAGCATACCTCGACCGATTTGCCGCCAAGGTTGACCTTGATCGTATCTGCGCCGAGTTCACAATCACAGGCAGCACATGTTGTTTTCTTCATATCATGATCCTTTCCTGATCGATCCCCTTGCCGGGGTAGGATCATAAGAGCACCGATCATTATGTCGGCGCTGTCGGAATCTTTAGCGAACCGCGTAGCGCTTCGGCTTCAGCTGCGCCGAACGCTGAAATTCCGCCGGTGTCTGCGCGTAGGTCTGTTTAAACGCAGCACTGAAATGGCTGTGGCTGGAAAAGCCGAGATCGAGCCCGAGCATGGTCAGGTCGTCATAGGCGCCGAGGAGATCGAGCGCGCGTGCCAGCCGCAGGCGCAGCTGATAGCGATAAAGCGGAATGGCTTCTACCTGTTGGAAGACTTGCGTCAGATAGACGGGCGAGACGCCGACTTCTTTTGCGATCTCTGCAAGCGTCCAGCGGCGGGCAAGATCGGAGGACAGAACGAGCTTTGCCCGGTCGACAAGCTTCTGCCGACCGTAACTTGCGCCCGCCGCATGCGACGTCCGCTCGCCGAGAGAACGGCGCACCAGGGTCAACGCCAGCGTTTCGGCTTCAAGGCTCTCGGCTATATTGCGGCTGAGCCCATGGCGAAGCATCGCCACGAGTGCCTGCGCACGTGGATCTATGCGTCGGCGCTGCCGACGGAAGATGACGCTTTCGCCGGACTGAACCTGCTCTTTCGGCGCGAGCTCGTGAAGGACGCTCTCATCTATACTGAAATCGAGACAGGAATCGCCACCATCAACGGGATGACTGATCCGATATCCCTGTCCCTTATTGAAGAATAATACCTGATTTGCTTCCGCAACGGTATCACTCTGGTCGACGTGGCGCTTGAAAACGCCACGATAGGGATAGACGAGGCTTGTCTTGTGGGCGCATTCCTCACCGCTCTTATGTCGGCATTCGCCATTGCAGACGATATCGCGGATGAGGACGGTTTTCGTCTTCAGCAGCAAGGCGGTCGTAATTTCTGACATGCCGAACTTCCCCATCCCGGCGTTGACGCCCGCCACACCAGTGAAGCCTAACACATCCTGCGCCATCTTTTTAGTAGCGGCTATAAATATGGACATCGCTTCCATTCTGGCCGCGGGAAAGGCCAATATCTTTCAATTGATCGTCCGACAGCCCGAGAAGCGCATTGCGGTTCCTGCGCTCGACCATTTTGCGTACGAGCATACGTACAAGGTCCAGCAAGGTCGAGAAAGACGCGAGTCGAGTCTTGCGGAAGGTGCTGGCCTGTTCGGAAGAAGTGATGATGCTTGTGGCTTGCATGGTGATACTCCATCGGTTGCTTCGATGAGAGCAGTGAACCACTGGAGCCGTATTCGCGCTGTCAAATAATTTAGCTATCGAACGGGGCGGCGACCTTCGGAAAGGCAGTAGTTGTATTTTCCTTGTCGACATACGTCTTGCAGGAGCGATAGTGTCGGTACCGCTCCACATGGCGGGACGATAAGCTGTGCAGGGCGAAGAGTATTGAGGAGAGTAGGAATGTCGTGGCAACACCCAGTACCCCGGATTTCAGCGGAGGAAAGACAACAGCGCCTTTCAAGGCTTCGAAAGCTGCTTGATGCGAATGGATGGGCCGGCATGCTGCTCGGGCCGACCGAAAGCCTCCGCTATTTCACCGGCCTAGTCTGGCATGCAAGCGAGCGGTTTCTCGGCGCATTGGTGACGCCGACAGACCTCTACTACATTGTGCCGGGCTTCGAGCGCAGCAGGGTTGAAACCCTGCCGCATCTGCCCGCCGAAATTCTTGAATGGCAGGAGGAAGAGAGCAGCGCGGCATTCATAGCCCGCGTGCTGGGAGATAAGGGCATCTTGGCGCTCGACGACAACATGCCGCTTTACTTCTACAACGCGCTGGCCGCCGAGCTTGGAGCTGAAAGGCTTGTGAACGGCGGGCCGATCATCAATGGCCTGCGCCGGATCAAGTCCCCAGCCGAAATCGCGCTCATTCAATATGCCATGAACCTGACACTAGACGTGCATAAGCAGGCGCATGCCCTGCTCAAGCCAGGGATTCTCGCATCGGAAGTGGTCGAATTCATCGACCGGCGTCATCGCGAGGCAGGCGCCGATGGCGGCTCGACCTTCTGCATCGTATCCTTCGGCGAAGCCACGTCCCTGCCGCACGGCGCGGATGGCGACCAGACGCTTGGCGAAGACGACGTCATTCTCGTGGATACGGGCGCTCGCATCGACGGCTATCATTCCGACTTGACGCGGACATACAAGCTGAAGAGCGGCGACAGCGCCTTCGAAGATGCGTGGGCGATCGAGCGGGAGGCGCAGCAGGCCGTTTTCGACGCGGCAAAGCTGGGCGCTGCCTGCTCCAGCCTGGATGATGCGGCCCGCGCGGTGCTTGCCAGGCATTCGCTTGGCCCCGACTACAAGCTGCCGGGACTGCCGCATCGTGCCGGTCACGGCCTTGGTTTGGAGATTCATGAGGAGCCCTACATCGTGCGCGGCAACGCGACGGTGCTTGAGGCCGGCATGTGCTTCTCAAACGAGCCGATGATCGTCTTTCCGAAGAAATTCGGCATCCGACTGGAGGACCACATCTATATGGCGTCGGATGGGCCGCACTGGTTCACGCAGCCGTCCAGCGGGCCGACCGAACCGTTTGCGAGCTGAAGTCTTAGTCGGGCGGCCGTCAAGCCGCCCTTTTTCCATCCTCATCGAAGACATGCAGATGCTGCGCCGGGAAGGCGACGTGGACCTGCGTGCCCGCGCTCAAAGCGGTGCGATCCAAGGTGAACACCTTGAACGGCAGGCCGTGCAGCGAAAGATGCAGGATGATGCCGAAGCCGGTAGGCTCAATCAGCTCGACATTGGCGGCCATGTCGGACGGGTTGGACGACAGCACGACATGCTCCGGCCGAATGCCGAGCGTGACCTTCGCAGCGGTTGCCAATTTTAGCGGCTCCGGAAGCGAAACGAGTGTGCCATCCTTGAGCTGGACAGCATTGCCCTCGTAAGTCGCATCAAGGAAGTTCATGCCGGGTGAACCAATGAAGCCGGCCACGAAGAGATTGGCGGGGCGGTCGTAGAGTTCGAGCGGGCTGCCGACCTGCTGAACGACCCCGCCATGCATAGCGACGATGCGATCCGCCAGCGTCATCGCCTCGATCTGATCGTGAGTGACATAGATCGACGTCGCTTTAAGATCGCCATGCAACTTCTTGATTTCAGCGCGCATCTGCTCGCGCAGGCGCGCATCGAGATTCGATAGCGGCTCATCGAAGAGAAAGGCCTTCGGCTGGCGAACGATGGCGCGGCCCATGGCGACGCGCTGGCGTTGGCCACCGGAGAGGGCCTTCGGCCGGCGCTCCAATAGCGGATCGAGACCGAGCTTGGATGCCGCGCCGGCGACAGCCTTGGCAATGCCATCCTTGGCCACCTTCCGCAACCGCAGGCTGTAGCTCATATTGCCGGCGACATTCATATGCGGATAGAGCGCATAGGACTGGAAGACCATGGCAATGTCGCGGTCTTTCGGATGCAGCTCGTTGACACGATTGTCGGCAATGCGGATTTCGCCGCCGCTGATGTCCTCAAGGCCGGCAATCATCCTGAGAAGCGTAGATTTGCCACATCCGGAAGGACCGACGAGGACGACAAACTCGCCGTCCTTGATCCTGAGATCGATGTCATGCAGCACCTGCACGTGGCCGTAGGCTTTCTTGACGTTCTGAATATCGATCGATGCCATGTGACTAACCCTTGACCGCGCCGGCCGTCAGGCCCTGCACGAGATAGCGTTGGATGAGCAGGAAGAAGAGGGCCGCGGGAATGAGCGCCATGACGCCCGCCGCCATCATCTGTCCGAAATCCACCGAGAATTTCGAGACGAAGGTGAGAAGCCCGACCGGGAAGGTCGCAGCCTGATTGCCGTTGATGAGCATCAGCGCAAAGAGAAGCTCGCTCCATGCCGCCGTGAAGACGAAGCCGAGGGTGGCTGCGATACCGGGCAGCGTCAGCGGCAGGATGATTTGCCGGAAAGCCGTGAACTGCGTTGCGCCGTCGATCATGGCTGCCTCTTCCAGATCCTTCGGAATACCGTCGAAGAAGGACTGCATCAGGAAGGTGGCGAAGGGCACGTTGAAGGCCGTGTAGACGATGACGAGGCCGGTTAGGCTGTTGGTCAGATGCAGCGGCGTCAGGATCTTGAAGATCGGTGCCACAAGCATGACCAGCGGAAACATCTGCGTCAGCAGCATCAGCGCCACGATCCAGTATTTGGCGCGGAAATTGAAGCGCGAGAGAGCATAGCCGGAGAGCGACGCACAGATGGTCACGGCAATTGCCGTCGAGCCGGAGACGATGAGGCTGTTCTTGAAGAAGGTCGGGAAGTCGCTGTGCTGCAGCACGAAGGCATAGTGTTCCCAGGTCGTGCGCGACGGCCACATGCGCACGCCTTCGGTATAGAGCAGATCGTTCGGCGTCACCGACACTTTCAGCAGCCAGAAGAGCGGGAAGAGCGCGAAGGCGACGTAGCAAAGAATTGCCAGGCGATGCGCGACGGTTGGGAGGACGGATCGTCTCATGGCTCAATCCTTGTTCAGCAGGGTCTGCCGCAGCAGGATGATCAGCATCGAATAGCTGAGAAGGAGAACCAGCAGAACCAGGGCGATGGCCGAGGCATAGCCGAAATCCAGCCGTTTGAATGCCTGCGTGAAGATGTAGCTGGCAACGATCTGCGTGCGGTCCGCGGGTCCGCCGCCCGTCATGACGACAATCAGATCGGCGAAGTTGGACACCCAGACAGTGCGCAGGAGGACCGTGATGGCGATGGTCGGTGCGAGGAAGGGAAGCGTGATCGAGCGGAAGCGCTCGAACCAGCCGGCGCCGTCGATCGAAGCGGCCTCATAGAGATCGCGCGGGATCGCCTGAAGGGCCGCCAGAAGCGTGATCGCGAAGAAGGGAATACCCCACCAGACATTGGCGATGATCGGCCCCCACATCGCATAGTTCGGATCGGAGAGAATGTTGCCCGGCTCGCTCGTCAGGCCCATACCATAGAGCCAATGCGGTATCGGGCCTATAACCGGATTGAAGAGCCACGACCAGTTGAGGCCGGCGAGGAAAGAAGGAACAGCCCAAGGCAGGAACACCAGCGCCTGAACGATCGATCTGCCGAAAAAGGGCTTGTCCAACAGAAGTGCCAGGATCAGCCCAAAGATGAACTGCAGCACCACGGAGGCGCCGGTCCACCAAAGTGTATTCTTCAGCGCCCAGTAGAAGGCCTTATCCTTGGACAGATCGCGAAAGTGCTCGAGGCCGATAAAGCCGCCGGAAAATGGATTGAGCAGCTGAATATCGCGAAAGGCGTAGGATATGCCGATCGCCAGCGGCACCAACATCACGGCGATGATCAGAATGAGGGCAGGGGCGCTGTAGAGATAGGGTTCCGAGGCGTCGGCGAGGCGCTTCAGCCACGGCCTACGGTCGTGACGCCTGTCGAGCGTGTCGGTGATCGAAGTCATCTGCAAGAGTTCCCATTCGCGGCGTTCGAACGCCATCTGTTTCAAGTGGGCAGAGATGGCGGCGGATCGCTCCGCCGCCGCATGTACGTTCTATTTCTTCGCGAGGAATTTCTGCTGGGCCTTGGTCAGGTAATCGGCCCATTGATCGGCCAGATCCTTAGCCGAGATATCGCCGAGCAGCGCCTGCTGCGACGTCTTGATCGCCAGCGAATCCTTGAAGAAGGCGAATTCCTCAAGATAGGTCGGCATTACGGTTGGCACCGTGTCCTTGTCGGCCAGTTCTTGGAACCAGCCCTTGAACTGATCGCCGGCATAGAAGGGGTCCTTTTCCGCCGCCGTGTAGGCCGGGAGCGCACCGATCTTCTTGTTCCACTCGAGATTGCCTTCCTTGCCTTCAAGGGTTGCAATCAGCTTCCAGGACAGATCCTTGTTCTGGCTCGTCGAGAACATCGACCAGCCGGCATAGCCAATAGTCGGGAAGGACTTGCCATCCGGACCCTTCGGCAGCGGTGCAACGCCGAAATCATCCTTTTTCATGCGTTCCGCAACGGCGATCAGAGCATCCGGATCCTGGTCGAGGAAGGCACAGGTGCCGGAATAGAAGCCGGCGACGACTTCGTTGAAGCCCCAGTTGACGCTATCCTTCGGCGCATAGCCCTTCTTGTAGAGATCGACCATCCACTCGATGCCCTTCGCCCAGCCCGGGCTGTTCATCGTCGACGTGCCGTCATCCTTGAAGTATTTGTTGTCGCCGGCCATGGAGGCAGCAAAGATCATCCAGCCGTTGAGACCGCCCGGACCGCCGCGCATGCAGTAGCCGTATTTGCCGGGCAATTTCGAGATGGCCTCGGATGCCTTGACGAATTCGTCCAACGTCTTTGGCGGTTCGGCGACGCCGGCATCCTTCAAGATCTTCTTGTTGTAGAACATGGCGCGCAGATAGAAGCCGTAGGGCAGCATATAGGCGGTGTTCTTGACATCGCGACCGAGTTGAAGCGCGCGCGGCGTCAGTTCACTCGTATGCTCCCACTTCGCGAGGTAGGGCTCGAGGCTTTCGAGCATGCCGTTATTGCCGTAGAGCGACAGCCAGGTATCAGGCATTTCCATCACGTCGGGCGTATCGCCGGCCGAAACCATGGTGGCGAACTTTTGGAAGGCTTCGTTCCAGGGCAGGGAGATGATGTCGACCTTGGTACCGGGATTCGCGGCCTCGAATTTGGCAACGATCGACTTCAGCGTCTCGGTACGCTCCGGGCTTGTGATGACTTCCACGAGTTTCAGCGTCGTATCGGCGAAGGCTGTGCCGCCCATCAAGGCGGTAAAGAGTACTGCTGTTATCAGTCTTTTCATGTTGGTTCCCCTTTTTAGGTTTTCCTCTCAGATTGACGATGTCACGAGGCGGCGGCGATTGCCTCCTCGAGTTCCTTCCACAAAGCCTCGGTTCCTTCGAGACCGACATGCAGACGTACGGAGCGCGGGTTGATGCCGAAGGTATGCGCAGAATTCGGCTGTGCCTTTTGCTGCAGCACGACTTCGCCTGGCACGATCAAGCTCTCATGCCCGCCCCAGCTCACCCCCAGCTTGAAGAGCGTGAGGTGATCCGCGAATGCGCGCACGTCCACGCCTTCGCGGAAGATGAATGAAAACAGGCCCGAAGTGCCGTTCAGGCCGGCAGGCAGCCGGTTGGCGAGACCCGGATGGCAGACCTGCTCGACGACATCGAGCTCCTGCAGCCGCTTGGCGATCGTCATCGCCGCCGCCTCATGCGCCTTCATGCGGATCGGCAGCGTGCGCAGGCCGCGGATCAGGAGCCATGCGTCGAAGGGCGAAAGCTTGCCGCCGAGATAAGGATAGGCTTCGGCTCTCAGCCGCGCGATCATCTCCTTCGAACCGGCGACGACACCGGCGACCACGTCGCTGTGCCCACCGAGATATTTCGAGGCGGAATGGATGACGAGATCGACACCGAGTTTCAAAGGCTGCTGGAAAAAGGGGGTTGCCCAGCTGTTGTCGATCATCGAGACGACGCCGTGCTGTTTGGCGAGTGCGGCAAGTGCACCGACATCATGCGCTTCCATGACCCAGCTCGTCGGGCTTTCCATGTAGAAAACCTTGGCGCCGGGAAGCGCCTTGGCGACAGCCTCCTCATCGCGGCCATCGACATAGGTCACCTCGACCTTCATGCGTTTCAGAACCGTGCCGAAGAGGCGGAAGGCATCGGGATAGACGTGCTTGACTGCAACGATACGGTCGCCCGGCTCGACAAAGCTTAAAACGGCCGACGATATCGCGGCCATGCCGCTGGCAAAACCGAGCGCATCCTCGGCACCCTCGAGCTTTGCCAGCATTTCCTCGAACAGACGCACCGTCGGGTTGAGGCCACGCGTATAGGTCGGTCGCACCTTTTCGCCGCGATAGGAGGCGATCATCTCGTCATAGCTGGAAAAGGTGAAAAGCGAGGTCTGGAAGATCGGCGGCACTACGGCATCGGCGAAGTTGCCGTCGTCATGGGCAGTGATAAGGGAGGCAAGTTCGAACGGCTCTAACCCGTCAGTCATTTGGACATTTCCTTGATGTCTTCCTCGACCACGTCGAGAATTTTCAATGTTTCGACGCGCGCAGCCTCGGGATCCTGGTCGGCGATCGCGTTGAACAGCGTGCGATGATAGGGGAAGGACCGGCGGGCAAAATCCTGCCGGTCGAAAGGATGCTCCCAGAAGCGCTCGAAGGTTTCGCGCATCTGTTCGAGAAGTTGCCGGAACAGCGGATTGTGGGTGGCGTCATAGACGGCAAGATGGAAGGCGAGGTCCTCAGGCCCGGATGTGCCCTTGGCCATGTGCACGCGCTCCATCTCGTTGAGCTTCTCTTCGATGATGACGAGGTCTTCGTCGGTTCGCTTTCTCGCAGCCACCATGCCGGCTTCACATTCGATGCCGCGGCGGACCTCCAGCGTCTGCAACAGCGCATCGCGCAGGTGTGACGGGTTGAAGGAAAGCGGCATATGGATCGTCGCCTTCGAAACCGGCTTCAGCAGGTAGGTGCCGCTGCCTTTGCGCGTTTCCATGACGCCGAGCGCCTGGAAGTAGGTGATTACCTCGCGAATGGTGGAGCGTCCTACCGAAAGGGCGGCCATCAGCTCGCGCTCGGTCGGAAGCCGGTCGCCGGCCTGTAGCTTGGACGATTCGATGAAGGTCGACAGCGCCTCGATGACTTGCTGCGTCCGGTCGATGGAAGGAAGAGGGCTAAGCATGGGTTTCGTCATGGATGGTAAATTGGTCTGACATCTGCCATCTGGTCAATCCCTTTTTCTCGGCCCGGTCATTTTTCCGGCCCTTAAATTTTTAAGGGCGCAATGTGAGCGGCAACGAAGGTTGTTTGCGACCTTCAAGACTGCCGACAGCGCTGATAGAAGGAACGTGTTGTGAGTCCCGGGCTGGAAGAGAATGGCCGCAAGAGATCGATATTCACGGAAGCTGGAATGCGCGAAATGCGACCATACCGGCTTTGCCGAAGTCTCCGAAACTGACGATCGTCGGGCGATGAGCCGCGATTTCAAGATAGACGAGATGCCGCGCGGCTTTTCCACGGAACGGCCGTCGACCGATCCGCGCAAGCATATGGTCCGCTGCCGATGCGGCTCGGTGTTTCCTTTCGAGCAGGACACGGTCTATGCACCGGGCGGCGAGCCGCGGCGCTGAGTAAGCGTATCCAGAAAAGAAAAAAGCCCCGCACAGGCGAGGCTAAGCTTGTGCCGCTCCGGGGAAATCGGAAGCGACGCGGCATTGTCTAACGGGCGCCTTCTCTCCCGACTAGGTCAGTTTTGGCGATAGCGGTACGCTCAAGGAAAAAAGCATTTATTTGTAAAGCGCGGTCAGTTTGCAGACTTCCCTCACTGGCTGCAAAGCCATGGCCGAACCATCGTGCCGTGCAATCTGTTCAGCTGGCATTCATTTTCACGCGGGCAAAAAGCAATGACCGCAACGCCTTGCGGTCGTCGAGGCCCGGCTTCCATTGGTTTTCGGGCCAAGTTGCCGGGCCTCGCAGACACTGAGAACCTTGGATACCCACATGCGCCTGCTTCGTGCCTTCATCGATTGGATTTGCCGGAAGCGGCAGCCGGAACAGGAAACGCTCCAGCACTCCGCCGATGATCCGTGGGTCCTGCAGCAGATCGAAAAATTCGAACGTGAGTTGAAGCGCTAGCAGCGCTTGCCGATTCGTAGCACTAGTGCTCGGTCAGCGCCGCAGGACGGCCCCGTCTCTGGCGACGAGCTTGCCCGCCTTGTAGACAGCGCGTCCTTTCGGCACAGCAACGACGGCCTCCGGAACGTGGTCTGCCTTCAGGGTAACGAAATCGGCTTTGGCACCGATTTTCAAGCCATAGCCCTCCAGGCGCAAGGCCTTGGCGCCGCCTTCCGTCACCACATCGAAGGCGGTCTTCAATTCGTCGTCGGTATAGAAGCCGGACCGATAGCCAATCATCATGGCGCGGCCCAGCATGTCGCCATCGCCATAGGGCCACCATGAATCGCGGATATTGTCGCTGCCGCTGAAAACGGTGGCACCGGCAGTCCGAAGCGGGGCGACGGGCGGGAAGGTGTGGGCGCCGGGTGCGTTGGTCATGATGGAGACACCGCTCTCGGCGATGAGAGCCGCGGCACGCTTAGCCGCCTCGATCGAGAGATCGCCAAGACCATAGGCGTGGCTGATCGCGACATGTCCGCCCATGGAGAGCGCGCGGGTGCGAGCGCAGATCTGCTCGATGGTGAAGAGCCCGAGCGTGCCGCCGTCATGAAGATGGATGTCGACATCGACGCCATGCTTCTCGGCGACGCCGAAAACGACATCGAGATGTTTTTCGACATCACGATCGAAGCTTGCAGGATCGAGCCCACCGACGAGATCGGCACCCATGGCGATCGCCTGATCCAGAAGCTCGGGCGTGCCGGGGCTTTTCAAAATGCCGCTTTGCGGAAAGGCAACGAGCTGGATGTCGATCAATCCGCGGTATTCTTCGCGTACGGCAAGCACAGTCTCCAGCGACTTCAATCCAACGGAACCGTCCACCATGACATGGCTGCGCATATATGTGCTGCCATTGGCGATGCAGAGGTCGAGCTGGTTTCTGGCCCTTTCGTCCATCGGTGCGGCCTGCGCCATGTTTTGCGCCTGGAAGGCGACGCGCTCGTGGACATCGAAGCCGTTGGTGCAGGGCTTGTGCGGTATCCAGGCGTCACCGTAGAAGCTGGTGTCGAGATGAATGTGCCCTTCGACGAAGCCCGGCACCACGAGGGCGCCTTCGAGGTCGATGAGCTCGGAGGCAGAGATCGGCGCTCCGGTCTCCGTGATCGACACGATCCGCCCGCCCGTGACGCCGATATCCTTGATAGTGCCATCGGCAAGCTTGGCCCGGGTGAAGAGCGTTTCGATCGTGCTCAATTTTTTCTCCTTGAATCCATGGCTACCGGTCGGGCGCGAACCGTCTGGATGACGGATATCTTACCGCTCGAACGCTTCTTTCAGGCCGAAGCTCTTGCGCTCACGTAGGTCGAGATCGGCCTCGATATGGGCGATATGATGAAGCATTAGGTTACAGGCTGTGTCGACATCCTTGCGCTCCAGTGCGGTGATGATATCGCCATGCTCGGCATGGCCGCAACTGGAGGCGCTTGATTGTCCGTAGAGCGCGATTACCAGCGAGGAGCGGGCGACAAGCTCCTCCATGAAGCGCTGCATGATAAGATTGCCCGATATCGACGCGAGCATGAGATGAAAGTCGCCCGAGGCCTTGATCTCGGCCCGGCGCGCGGGTTGACCGCGCTCTCCCATCAAGCGGCCTTCTTCCACGAGGAGCTGCCGGAGCTGTGCGAGCTGAGGTGCGGTGATACGTTCGGCTGCCGATCTCAGTATCCCCGGCTCGACCAGGCGACGCGCAGCGAATATCTGTCGCGCCTCCTCGGGCGATGGATAGGCGACGAAAGCGCCTCGGTTCTTTTCGACGCTGACGAGTCCTTCATAGGAAAGAGCCTGCAGGGCGGCACGTGCCAGAGTCCGGCTGACGCTGAAGAGAGCGCCGACATCGCTTTCGGACAGTTTCGTTCCGGGTGCGAGCCGGCGCTCGACGATCGCGTCGCGAATGGCCTCGCGGATCTGTTGCGCGCCGCTGTCGGTAGCGTCGCCGGGCGTCAAAAGCGCATCTGCTGAAGAATTCATGATCGGTAGCCTGAGTAACTGGCTGCAATGATAGACAGGTTTCGCGCGGAAGTTAAACGAAATCTGATGCAAACGGAGCCAAAATTGTATACGATATTTTGCATAAATCGCGCACAATAGCCTATTTCCTGTGCAGATTCATGACTGCCTATTGGGAAGCACAATTTCTCTCTCGGGCTAAAATTAAGTAAATTCAGTCTGTTAGTCATTCTCCGCAAAACTGGCACGATTGATGCAATGTCTTTCCCAAACCACAGGGGAAGATGATGTCGAAAGCGGCAGAGATCGATATAGTGTCCGTTTCGAAGGTCTACGGCACGACTACGGCAGTCCATGCGATCAGTCTGAAGATACCGGCGGGCTCCTATTGCTGTTTCCTCGGCCCATCCGGTTGCGGCAAGACATCGACCTTGCGCATGATTGCGGGTCACGAGGGGATTTCCTCGGGCGACATCAGGCTTGGCAATACCGTCGTCACCGACTTCCCGCCCGCCAGACGTGGCACGGCGATGATGTTCCAGTCCTATGCGCTGTTTCCCCATCTGGACCTTATCGACAATGTCGCCTTCAGCCTGAAGATGAAGGGTGTCGACAAGGAGGAGCGCCGCGCGAAGGCGCTCGACATGCTGAAGCTCATGCAGATGGAAGCCTATGCGACCCGCCGTCCGGCTCAGCTCTCAGGCGGACAGCAACAGCGTGTCGCGCTGGCCCGCGCCCTGATCACCGATCCGGAAGCTCTGCTGTTGGACGAGCCGCTGTCAGCGCTCGATCCCTTCCTGAAGATCCGCATGCGAGCAGAACTGAAGAAGCTGCAGAAGTCGCTCGGTATAACTTTCGTCCATGTCACGCACAGTCAGGAAGAGGCCATGGCGCTCGCCGATATCATGGTCATCATGAATGACGGCCGGATCGAGCAGGCGGGATCGCCACGGGAGGTTTTCGAACATCCCGCGACGGCTTTCGTTGCCCGCTTCATGGGTGACCATAACGTCTTGTCCGGTCGCATAACGTCGAGCGAAGACGGCGTGATCACCATGACCGCGCCGGAAGGGCAGGGCTTCTCGGTGAAAGGGGCAGGTCGCGCCGTCGGCGAAGCCGTAGACATCGCCGTGCGCACCGACCGCGTTCGGCTTTCGCAGCCATCGGAAAAAGGGCTGGGCTTCAACGGCGTCGTCTCCAATGTCGAATATCGCGGCGCAACGCTGAAGATCACCGTCATCGGCGCCGGTAGCGACGATTTCACCGTCATCGCAAGCAACGACGATGCTGCCGCCAGATCGATCGCCGTCGGCGACGCCGTCTCACTGAGTTGGGCTCAGGAGGATGCAATCCTTCTCGGCCGTGTATCCGCATGAATCCAAACTATCAAAAAAGGGGAACTGACATGACGACTGAAACCAAGACTACCAAGACGACGAAAGGCATTTCCCGCCGCTCGCTGCTGAAGACCGGCGCTGCCGCTCTCGGCGCCATGGCCGGCTCCGGCGCCATCACCGGCTTTCCGACCATCTGGGCGCAATCGAACATCACGTTGCGCCAGTTCGGTACCGGCGTTTCGAACATCAATGCCATTGCGGAGAAGTGCAAGGCCGATCTCGGCATTACGCTCGAGATGACGGCGACCGATTCGGATGCCGCGGCACAGCGAGCCGTGACGCAGCCGAACAGCTACGATATCGCCGACATCGAATACTGGATCGCCAAGAAGGTTTTCCCGACCGGCGTCATGCAGCCGATGGACGTCAAGAAGCTCAAATATTACGACAAGATCGTGCCGCTCTTCATCAACGGCAAGCTGAAGCCCGACAGCGTCATCGCGCAGGGCACGGCGCCGCACACGGTGGGCTTTGTCGAAGGGCAGGGCTCGAAGAAATTCGCCAAGGAGCCGACGCAGTGGATGACGATGGTTCCGACCATCTATAACGCCGACACGCTCGGTATCCGTCCCGATCTCACCGGTCGTCCGATCACCAGCTGGGCCGACATTCTCGATCCGGCCTTCAAGGGCAAGACCGCGATCCTCAATATCCCGTCCATCGGCATCATGGACGCCGCGATGATCATGGAAGCTGCCGGCAAGATCAAATATGCCGACAAGGGCAACATGACGAAGGCGGAAATCGACAAGACCATCGACTTCCTGATCAAGACCAAGGGCGATGGCCAGTTCCGCGCTTTCTGGAAGTCCTTCGACGAGAGCGTCAATCTGATGGCATCGGGCGAAGTGGTCATCCAGTCCATGTGGTCGCCGGCGGTTGCCGCAGTCCGCTCCAAGGGTATTGCCTGCACCTTCCAGCCGCTTAAGGAAGGCTATCGTGCCTGGGGCGGCGGCCTCGGCCTCGCCTCGCATCTCAAGGGCGCACAGCTCGATGCGGCTTATGAATATATCAATTGGTACACCTCCGGCTGGGTCGGCGGCTACCTCAACCGTCAGGGCTATTACTCCGCCTGCATGGAAACGGCCAAGAACTTCATGTCGGCCGACGAATGGGGCTACTGGATCGAAGGCAAACCGGCGCAGGGCGATATCCTCTCTCCGGAAGGCAAGGTGATGGAGAAGGCGGGTGCCGTTCGCGATGGCGGCTCCTTCGAAACCCGCATGGGTGCCGTCGCCTGCTGGAACTCGGTCATGGACGAGGACCGCTACATGGTTCGTCGCTGGAACGAATTCATCGCTGCCTAAGCTGCGATCGATCATTTCCTCTCCCCTTCAAAAACGGGGAGAGGATCCTTGCAATGGAGAGGCCGGACTATGGCGACAATCGCTTCCTCGGATGCGGAGCAGGAAACTCAGAAGCCCGGGCGTGGATTTGCCGTGCCCGGCTGGGCCGTCGCCTATCTGCAGGCAACGCCGCTGTTTCTCATTCTCGGCTTCTTCTTCCTGTTGCCGATCGCCATGATCGGCATCGTCAGTTTCTGGGATTATGATTTCGCTGGCCTCTATCCGGCATTCCTGACCGCCAATTACACCGATACGCTCGGTTCGTGGGTTACATGGAAAACCTACCTCAACACATTGAAATTCACAGCAATTGTCTGGGCGCTGACGCTCTTCATCGGCTTCTGGGTCGCCTATTTTCTGGCTTTCCATATTCGGCGCACCTCGACCCAGATGATCCTTTTCCTCGTCTGCACCGTGCCTTTCATGACCTCCAACATCATTCGCATGATCTCGTGGATACCCGTCCTCGGGCGCAACGGACTTGTCAATTCGACGCTGATCGAAATGGGCCTGATCCCAAAGCCGATAGAATGGCTGCTTTATTCCGATTTCGCTGTCGTACTTGCTATGGTGCATCTCTACACGCTGTTTATGGTGACACCGATCTTCAACACGCTGATGCGTATCGACCGTTCTCTGTTCGAAGCGGCGCGGGATGCCGGCGCCAGCGGATGGCAGGTGCTGTGGAATGTCGTCATCCCGCTTGCCAAGCCGGGCATGGCGATCGGCAGCATCTTCGTCGTCACGCTCGTCATGGCGGATTTCTCCACCGTGCAGGTGATGTCGGGTGGCCAGAGCGCATCCATTGCGCTGATGATGAAGAACCAGATGTCGCTGCTGCAATATCCCGCCGCCGCCGCCAATGCGGTCGTGCTTCTGATTGTCGTATTGCTGATGGTCGCTGCCATCCTGCGCATCGTCGACATCCGCAAGGAACTCTAAGATGAACAGTGAAAAGCGCGGCCTGGAATTCTATCTTCTCGCAATCTTCTTCACGATTTTCGTGCTGTTTCTCTATGGTCCGCTCTCGGCGGTCATCATTCTGTCTTTCCAGGGGCCTGACGGCGGCCTGACCTTCCCGTTGAATGGCGTCTCGCTGCATTGGTTCGCCAACCTCTTCGAGAAGCAGGCGGTCGGAGACTTCGGCGCATCGTTCCAGCGTTCCTTGATCCTCGGCGTGATGGTCATGATCGTAACCGTCGTCGTCTCGCTGCTTGCCGGGCTTGCCTTCCGTCGCCGTTTTCGCGGCTCTACATTCCTGTTCTATGCGACTGTCGCCAGCCTCGTCGTGCCGTCGATCATCATCTCGCTTGGGATCGGCGTCGTCTTTCAGCAGGGTGGCATCGCGCCGGCGTGGTATTCCTCCGCCTTCGGCGCGCATCTCACCTGGACCTTGCCGTTCGGCGTGCTGATTATGTTTGCCGTCTTCAACCGGTTTTCGCCGGCCTATGAGGAGGCAGCCCGCGATCTTGGCGCCAGCTCTTGGCAAACCTTCCGCCATGTGGTGTTGCCGATGATTGCTCCGAGCCTGATCGGCGTCGGCCTCTTCGGCTTCACGCTATCCTATGACGAGTTTGCCCGCACCCTAATGACATCAGGCACCTACAATACCCTGCCGCTCGAAATCTACGGCATGACGACGAATGTCACGACGCCGGTGCTTTATGCGCTTGGAACAGTGACCACGCTCTTTTCCTTTACAATTATCCTGTTGGCGCTTGCGATCATGACCATGCTCGGCCGCCGCCAAGCCAAGAAAAGTTGAGATCATGCGCCTGCTGCTTATCAATCCGAATACGACCGTTTCCATGACGGAAAAGGCGGCAATAGCTGCACGCGCGGTGGCAGGTCCCGGCACGGAGATCATCGCCGCCACATCGCAGATGGGACCGGCTTCGATCGAGGGCTATTACGACGGTGCGATAGCCGTGCCGGGCATGCTGCGCGAGCTGAAGGAGAGGCAGGCCGAAGGCTATGACGCCGCGATCATCTGCTGTTTCGACGACACCGGTCTGGAAGCCGCACGCATGTTCTGCGATGTACCTGTCGTCGGTCTGTGTGAAGCAGCCGTAGCCACGGCCGGCTTCCTGGCACAGCGCTTCAGCGTGGTGACGACGCTCGAACGCTCGCGCATCCTCATCGACAATCTTGTCCATCGTTATGGCATGGGCGCGCGGGCGAAGGTTCGCGCCTCCGATATCCCCGTGCTCGAGCTTGAAGATTCGTCTTCGAGTGCAATCGGAAAGCTGCGGGCGGAAATCGAGCGAGCGCTCGCTGAAGACGGGGCGGAGGCCATTGTCCTCGGCTGCGCCGGCATGACGGATCTCGCAAGACAGCTGCAATCGATCTACGGCATCCCGGTCGTGGATGGTGTCGCCGCAGCGGTCAAACAGGCCGAAGCTTTGGTGTCGCTGGGCCTATCCACCAGCAAGCGCAGTTCCTACGCCTCCCCATTGCCCAAGTCTTTTTCAGGTGCGATGCAGGATTTTGCGCCGGCTGCGGCGTCGGCTTAACCTCATCACAATTCATATTTCGTGCCTCTGCTGATCGCTGCACCTTGCGAATGGCATATCTCGGCTACCGGGACTATAATGCCGCGGTAAAGTACGAGAGTTGTGGATTTGGCACAGAGAGCCGGCAAAGCTGATCTTCCCCTGCATGGCGGTCGCGTGCCGCGCTGGCTTGGGGACCGCATGACGCGCCTGGGCGCCGTCATCACCGAGGCGATCGTGCAGCATTACGGTCGCGACGAGCTCTTTCGCCGCCTCGCCAATCCCTTCTGGTTCCAGTCTTTCGGCGCCGTCATGGGCATGGATTGGCATTCCTCGGGGATCACGACGAGTGTCCTTGGCGCCCTGAAGCGCGGCCTGACGCCGCTATCCGGCGAACTTGGCATCCATGTCTGCGGCGGCCGCGGCGCGCAATCGCGCAAGACGCCGGGCGAACTGCTTGATATCGGCGATCGCGTCGGTATCGACGGCGCGTCCCTTGCCATGAAGAGCCGGCTGATCGCGAAGGTGGACAGCGCAGCCGTGCAAGATGGCTTCGACCTCTACCTGCATGGCTTCATCGTCGCCGACGACGGCAAGTGGGTCGTCATCCAGCAGGGCATGAACGACGAACGCCGGCAAGCACGCCGATATCACTGGCTATCGGAGGGTTTGACGAGCTTCCTGGATTCGCCGCACGCGGCTATCGAGGGGCGCGAGCAGGGCGAGATCGTCAATCTTGCCGATCGGCGTGCCGAGCGTTCCCGCGACGGTCAGCTGGATCTGCTTGCCTCATTAGGACCAGATAAAATCATTCGTGAATTCAATGCACTGGAAGGGAAATCTCCAGTAATTGACAAACAAGAAGCACAGCCGATGCTGCCATACCTCGTCATGCCGGCACATCATGATGTGCGCCAGGAAGACGTGAACATGCGGCGCCTGCATGGAAATCTTGCCGCCGCGGTCGAGCGCGGTCCGGTGGATTTCGAGGAGCTGCTGCTGACGCCTGGGGTTGGCGCGCGCACGGTGAAGGCTTTGGCGATGGTCGCCGAAGTGGTTCACGGCGCACCTTGCCGCTTCTCCGACCCCGCGCGCTTCTCGCTCGCCCATGGTGGCAAGGACCGGCATCCTTTTCCGGTGCCGCTGAAGGTCTATGACGAGACGATCAACGTGATGAAATCCGCCGTCAGGAAGGGGCGTCTCGGTCGTGACGAGGAATTGTCGGCGCTGAAGCGCCTGGATGACCAGTCGAGAATGCTGGAACGTTACGTGACAGGCCCCGATCTCAAGGAAATCGTTGCCGGCGAGTTCGACCGCTCCTTCTCCTATGGCGGCCGCAGCGTGTTTGGTTGGGAACCTGCAACGGATTCCGAAAGCAACGTCGCCGAGGGTAACCGCCGCTCTTCAAAGAGCTAGACTGCGTGTGGCAGAAGGGATCGGCTTAGCGCCGCTCCATCATCGGGTCATGGTAGCGTATAGCCGATCACATAGTCGCCCGGTTTCGTTCCCACGGAACCGTGACCACCGGCCACCATCACGACATATTGCTTGTTGTCGCTGGCCGTATAGGTCATCGGCGTCGCTTGACCGCCTGCCGGTAGGCGTGCCTGCCAAAGCTGCCTGCCTGTCGTCACGTCATAGGCCCTGAGATAATCGTCCACGGCTGCCCCCAGGAACGCCACTCCGCCCTTGGTGATGATCGGGCCGCCGATGCCGGGAACCCCGACCTTGAAGGGAAGGGGCAGGGGCGTCATGTCGTGGACGGTACCGTTCTTGTGCTTGTAGGCGATCTTGCCGGTCTTCAGATCGACACCGGCGACATAGCCCCAAGGCGGTGCCTGGCAGGGAATGCCGAGCGGGCTGACGAATGGACCCATATAGACGCCATAGGGTGAGCCTTCATTTCGGTTGAGTCCCTGTTCGCTGCCCTTGTCGCCGGCTCCCTTTGGGGCGATCTCGGCGCGCGGCACCAGTCGGGAGGTAAAGGCGAGATAGGTCGGCATGCCGAACATGATCTGCCGTTCGGGGTCGACGGCGACGCTGCCCCAGTTGAAGGTGCCGAAATTGCCGGGAAAGATGATGGAGCCGCGCAGCGATGGTGGCGTGTAGCGGCCTTCATATTGATGCTGGTGAAAAGAGATACGGCAGGCGAGCTGATCGAACAGCGAGACGCCCCACATGTCCTTTTCCTGCAAGGGCGGCGGCGAGAAGGTCAAATCGGAGATGGGCTGGGTCGGGGAGGCGTGGTCCTCGGGAATGGTGCCGCTCGGCGCCGGTATTTCCTTGAAAGGAATGATGGGCGCACCCGTGCGGCGATCGAGCACGTATATGTCGCCCTGCTTGGTGGAAGCGACCAATGCGGGAACCGTGCTGCCGTCGGCCTTTGTCAGATCGACCAGCACGGGTTGGGCCGGCACGTCCATATCCCAGAGATCGTGATGGACGAATTGCTGCACCCATTTGAGCTGGCCGGTATTGATGTCGAGCGCGACCACAGAGGAGGAGAAGCGTTCGACATTGGCGCTGCGGCCCATGCCAAGCTGGTCTGGCGTCTGGTTGCCAAGCGGAACGTAAACCATGCCGAGCTTTTCGTCGGCGCTGGAAACCGACCAGCTGTTCGGTGAGTTGGTCGTATAGGTCTGCCCGGCGGGCAGCGGCGCTGTCTGATCGGGATTGCCCGAATCCCAGTTCCAGAGCAGCGCGCCGGTCCGGGCGTCGAACGCGCGGATGACGCCGGATTGCTCCTGCGTGGAATAATTGTCGTTCACCGCGCCGCCGATGATGATCTTGTCGGCGACGATGACGGGCGGCGAGGTCGAATAATAATAGCCAGCCGGATTGTATTTCATCCCGGTTTCAAGATGCAGGATGCCCTGGTCGGCAAAGCTCGGACAAACCTTGCCGTTGGCAGCATCGAGCGCGATCAGCCGGGCATCCGAGGTCGGCAGATAGACACGATCGGCGCACGATACCCCGGCGGCAGCCGCCTTGTCATGATAATAAGAGACGCCGCGGCAGGTCTGATGCTGTCGGTTGGGGTTCATGCCGGCATTGGCATCGTAACGCCATTTTTCCTTGCCGTCCGTCGCACCGATGGCGATCGCCAGGCTATGGGGCGTGCAGATATAAAGCGTGTCGCCGATCTTGAGCGGCGTAACCTGATAAGTCGTCTCGCCGATGTCATCGGGGCGCTTCACATCACCTGTCTGATATCGCCAGGCCTCCTTCAGGTTCGCGACGTTCTGCGCATTGATCTGGTCGAGAGGCGAGTAACGCTGACCAAACGAGGTTCGACCATATTGATGCCACTCACCATCGGGCACATCGCCGCCCATCGGGGCATTCGCAGCCATTGTCGTCGGCAAATCGCCGGAGAGATCGTGCGGATCGGTCGTCATCGAATAGACGGCAACGAGAATGGCGATGATCAATGGGATCGCGAGCGGCCATGGATTGGCTCCATAGTGAACACCGTCGAGGCTTCGAAAGCCCAGCGGCCGCCGGACCCACGGCGTCAATAGCCAGAGACCGATCAGAATGATCAACCCGCCGCGCGGACCGAGTTGCCACCAGTCGAAACCGACCTCCCATATCGCCCATCCAAGCGCTGCCAGCACGAAGATCGCGTAGAGCCAGAGCGCGGCCTCTTTGCGCATATAAAGCAGGATCGCCGTTAGGAGGAAGGCGATGCCGGCCAAAAGATAGAAGGGGCTTCCGCCAAGTAGCACAAGCCAAAGGCCACCGCCGCCAAGCGCCAGACCGATGAGTGCAAGGATGATCGATGTGATGATGACGGCCATGATCTGCTCCAGTCTATCCGCTGATTGGACAGTGATTGATCGAAGGCATGCGAACCCGGCCAAGATCCCTTCGGACCTCAACGTCGAAGTTAAAGTCTAAACCGATATCAGTTGCTTCGCCGGCAACGAGAAGAACCGCGCCCTGGGCGATTTGGATCGATACATCAAGCCCCCCAATCAAATCAGAGACTGAACGTCATGATTGCAAGAATGTTCCAATCCGGCCAGCCATTCAAGTTCGATGCCGTGGCGCCCGATTTGATTAACGGACGTAGTTAATTTTTTAACAATTTTCCGGAATACTAATGGAACAGATATTGGAATCAAGGGTTTCCGTGCAGAGCCGGAGGACTAGAGATGAATATGAAGATCGTTACCGCTCAGTCGGAAGTCGAAACGAACGACACCGGAACCTATCCGGATGGCATGATGGAGCGTATTCTTATCGAGTTTTCCGCAAGCTCCGAGCGGCAACACCGCAAATCCCACGAGCGTGATTATGGCGCACACAAGGTGCTCCGACCCATACCAGCCGGACTTGCCTGAACGGCCCGAAACTTACTGCCTTCGTCAGATGTACAGCGGCGCCATTCGCCGCCATGCACCTGCCTGATGGGCGCGCCCATCCCACACATGCAGCCGATGATCGATCCGCTTGTCGGCGAGCAGTCGGCTCAGATGGCGATTATTGTCGAAGAAGGGATCGGCGTCTCCGATCGTCATGACGATATCGATCTGACGCAGCCTCTCCAAATGCCACTCGCAGACAAGTCCCGGCAGAAAATGCGTCGGGATGTGAAAATAGATCTCGTCGTCGTAATAGCCATCGAATAGATCCGTGAAGGATTCGACCTTCATCGTCAGGTCGTAGCGGCCGGAAAAGACGACCAGCTTGCGGAAGAGGTGAGGGTGGCGGAAAACCAGGCTCGCCGCCTGGAAGGCGCCGAGGCTGCAGCCGTGAACTATGGTGCACTCATGCCCGTTATTCTGCGCCATCAGCGGCAGGACTTCCTTGAGAATATATTCCTCGAAAGCATTGTGCCTGCGAATGCGCTCGGCCGGATGGCGATGGAAAGCATAGAAGGTTTCGGCTGCCAGTCCCTCGATGCAATAGAGCTGAAGCTGTCCGGCATTCAGCTTGTCCGCGAGGCTGGCGACGATGCCGACCTGCTCATACTCCCAGAAGCGACCGTCGCGGGTGGGAAATACTAATACCTTGGCGCCGGCATGGCCGAACACCAGCAATTCCATGTCTCGATGCAGCCGAGGACTGTACCAGCATAGATATTCGCGGTTCATAGCACCTTGAAGAATTGCCCGACCTTGTCTCGCAGAATCGCATTCTGCTGCTCGCTGCCAGCATAATCGAAGTGACCGGCATCCAGAATGAAGATTTCGTTAATTTTCTGCAGCGCATTTGCGACAGCGAACTGGCAGGGTGGTGCGACGGCGGGATCAAAAAGCGCGGGTGCGACAAGCATCGGCACGGTGATGCGCTGCGCGGCGATCGCAGCATCGAAGTACCGCAGTGTTTCGAGAACACTACCGTGCTTTTCTTGATAAGCCTGCACCGATTGGGCGCTGCCGCCGGTTGGCAGTGTCAGCCATAGTTGCCGGTGGCCGAAAGTCGGAACGATGAGGTGGCCGCGCCTGATCCGCGCATCAAAAGGAATTGCCAGGGCGCCAATGCCGCCGCCGAAACTGATGCCGCTATAGCCGATATGGCCAGCAAGCCACGGATAGAGGGTCTCCAATGTCGAGACGGCAAGCCAGATGTCTTCCACACAGCCGCCGATGACATAGGTATCGCGGCTTTCGATACCGCAAAGGACATGGCCCGATGCATCCGAAGGGATTTTGGGGCTGGCGCTGAGGGAGAGCCCGCGGCAGCAGGGAAAAAGGATAGCCGTCTCTTCTACCGGCCAATCGAATTCCGGTTGGTCTCTTCCGCCATATCCGTGTCCGACGACCAGGCCGCGCCGCACCTGTCCGCTACGGGGGATAAGCAGCCAGCCATTGATCTGAAACGACCCTGTCGACATGTAGCTGACATCGAAGACGTGCCAGTTGTCGTGAGGCTGCTTGCTGTGGCGAAGCTTGGGTTGCGGATTGATGGCCAGGGCTGCTCTGTAGCGCTGCTGCCAGAAGTCGTCGAAGCCCGCCGGAGCTTCCGGTGTCTCTATCGCCTGCAATTGCGCGAGCTGCATGCCATAGGTCGGATCGAAGTCGAAGGGGTGAGATGTCGGGATACTCATGGCAAGTTTTTCGCGTGAAAGCACGCCTAAGGCAAGAAGCAAGATTACCGATCCACTGGGCTCTCGTCGCGGCTTACTCCCTTTTCATTCATGAATTTCTTGTTTGGGACGATCGATGCGATAGAGTACGTGCGGCCGCAGAATATTGCCTGGCGGCACGGTGATATCATCGAAATCGCCACCGTCGACGTGGATCATGCCGATCTTCTCCATCACGCGGCGGGAAGGAGTGTTGATCGCTGAGGTATAACCGATCACGCAATGAGTCCGTAGCTCCTGCCACGCGAAATCCAGGCAGTGTTGGCTAATTTCCGTCGCATAGCCCTGCCGCCAATAGGCACGCCCTAGAATCCAACCGATCTCCAATGGAAATTCACCCGGAACTTCCGGCCCTGGTCGTGAAAGGCCCGCGCCGCCAATCAGCGCGCCATCAGCTTTCCGCTCCACGGCCAGGAAGCCGAAACCTTCCTTGGCGAACTGCTCGTTGGCTTCATCGATCAGTTCGTTCGTCTCAGCCGCCGTGAGCAGGCTCGGATAGTAATATTTGCGAACCTGCGCATCTGCATTTACGACGGCAAACGGAACACGGTCGCTATTCTGCCAAGGCCTGAGAACGAGCCGGGAGGTTTCGAGAATAGGCATCCTACTCCTTAGGGCAAACGGGTTGATCTCGATGGCGTGCAATCTCTGGCGGGGCGGCAGGCCACGCCAGATCTCCCTCCATGAATTCGCCATGAAAGTCCACGGTTACCGGCCAATATTAGCCTCTGTGATTTCTGCCGCACAGCAGAAAAGATGAGGCGCATAGACTTGGTTTGTTGCGAACCGCTGTCACCTTCTGCCAAACTAAATTTGGCGCCAGCAAGACCCGCGGGTCGAAACAGGCGGCGGTCTGACGCGCCGTCCAGTCAGCCAGAGCATCACGCGGCAGCTTGAAATTCGAAGTCAGTAGGTGAGCGTCACAACGACCGTATCCACGTAAGTGCCTGGAGAGGGCGTCGTCTGTGGCGGGACGCGGCCATAGACCGTCAAAAGCTGCGCCGTGCCCGTTCCCGTTCCAGCAACCGTGCTGCCCGGTGTGTTGACATCGCCCCAGGGCTGCGACCGGTTGATATCCTTGTAAAGACCGTAGGTCACCGTCTCCGATCCCTTCGTCATCTTTCGCGCCGTCGGTGCCGCGTTCGTTGTGCCGCCATTCAACGAGATCGTGTAGGTCGTACCTGGCGTACAGGTTGCCGTCACCGATCCGGAGGCATCGGTATTCGCACTCAGAACACCCTGCGTTCCGAAATTGATGTTTTGGACGCTCACCAGGCAATTGGCGGCAACGCTTGCGTTGACGGTAAACGGCGCGGTTCCTGTCGTTCCGGTGGGTGCATTACAGTTCGTTGCGCTGCTGTAGCTGTAATAGAATGATGTGCCGGATGCGAAGCTGGAGGTATACGACCCGGGCAGCGCCGTCGATGGCGTTCCAAGCGCCGTGCCGTAGACCGTCAGGTTACCGGTTGCGCCCACCAGCGAGCCATTCAATAGGGACATTGTCAGCGCATAGACCGGTGCCCGCGATGGATAGGGCCAGCTGCTCGATCCCCACACCACACTCCGGCCATTATCGGAATAAAGCTGATAGTTCAAAGAACTGGCACCGTTCAGCATCTGACGTGCCGCAGCCGAAGATGCGCCACCACTGCCGGCGCCGATATCCGGGCAAATGAGCAGCCGCTTCCCCAGGTCCAGGACTCCCCCGGAACAATTTACACTTATCGTGGATGTCGAAGTGACCGGGGTAGCGGACAAGATATCAACTGCCCCGAAGTTCATATTGGTGGCACTGAAGCTACAGCTTTGCGCCAGGCAAAGCGAAGGCAGCAGCAATACGAGCAAAACAATGATCGAACGCAGCATCCTTTCACCTCTCTTCAGAAGCACCTGACGTCGTCGATGACAACCTGCTCACCCCGCTGCGGCCTATAGGCGAATTCGGCATGGCATTTCGTTCCATCCTCCAGCGAGACATCGATCGCATTCCTCGCATGCAACCCGCGAATATAAGTCTGACCGTCATAGCCGACCACGAAGTCTTCGTTCGATCCTTGTAAGGTGCCGCCGAGCCCGGCACGCAGTGGCGCCCCGTTCTTGTCCTTGATCGTAACCAGGGCTGCTTGCGGTGCTTCGGACACGCCGAACTTGACGACTACGCCGCTGCGGTCTGCCGGCACAACGATTTCCTTCGTCGCGGGCACATCGGCATCGACGGGCAGGTTCTTGGGATCGATGGAGACGGTGTTCGGTTCATAGGAGTTGAGATTGGGCACCAGAATGCGGCCGCTCGAATTGGTCTTGCCGGCCGGCCGGTTCTGCTGCTGAACCTCGACATCGGGAGCGCCGACATCGACGACGGCAAATGCATCGTCGATCCGATTGGTGGCAAAGACGCCGCCGCCCGCAACGGCAATGGCACCATCGAGCCGGGCGGTGGCGCTGGTCTGATGATCCTGCTGCTGGAGGCCAGCTTCGACCTGGGCAAAGGGCGCCCGATAGCGGATTGCCGCCTCGCGATTGGTGTCTTCGCCTTCGGAGGTGCGCAGCCGCCAGCCGAAACTGCCATCCTCCTGCTGCATCGACTTGGAAACGTCGGCGACGACGTCGAGGCCGTTAGGCCCGCCCTGTACGCCGGTATTGGCCGTGATATTGCCACCGAAGGGAATGGAAAGGCCGGCAAAGAACCCGAAATTGCTTCGGTTGTCGAGGTCGGTGAAGGCGCTCGCATAGACTGTCGCATGCTTGAACGTCTGACTGTAGGAAAGACCCGCGATCTTGTTCCTGGTGCCGTCCGCGCTTTCGAGGTTCGTGTAAGACAGGTTGAGACTGGAAAGATCGAGCGGCGTTGGTACGCTGAGCGTAACCTGATCGATGGCGCGCGGCACACCGGCGCTGAGAATGCTTACATCTCCGGCAATGCTGGTTGTGGGCCGCGCGGAAACCGAAGCGATGTCGTCATAATCGCCAAAGGTCCGTTGCACCCGGGCATAGAGGGCCCATCTGTCATAGCTGAGCTCGAATGCGGCGTTCATCAGCGCGCCGGAACGCGACCCGCTTTTGCTTGCTGCGCCCGCTATGGAAGCGACGCCGAATGAGCCGACCGGAAAAGCGGTCCCAGCGCCGCCATTCAAAAGATCGGCGCCGCCTTCGAAGTGGCCTTCCAGTGTCAGCCAATCGGTCAGGCCGTACCTAGCGGTGGCGGCGCCCATGATACGACCGTCGTAGTCATTGGAATCAGTTCCGAAATTGAGACGCGGAGTGCCGAGTTCGGCGGAAAAGTCCAAAAGGCCCTGACGCAGAAGCCAATTGGAGGAATAAAACGGCAAGGTCTGCGTGGTTTCGCGCCCGAGGCTGTCGCGCAGCACGATGGTTGCTTGCCCACCTCCGGAAAAGACAGGAAGGTTGGTCACCTGGAAAGGCCCGGCGGGAACATCGCTGGAATAGGTGCGCACGTTCTGCGTATAGATATCGAGCGTCGAAGGAACCGCGGCCGTCCCGGCAAATGAGGGCAGCGGTTCCGTCACCAGGTCCGAGCGCAGCGCAAAATTGCGCTGAAACTGAATACCGCCGAAATAGACTGGCCGAGTCCATGACAGGCCGCCGGTGGTCAGGTCACCGGCGCGATAGGTAACAAGGTTCTTCGGATCGGAGTAGCTCCAGGTCGTGTTGAGGCGGGTTATGCCGTCAAGACTGCCTTCGGAATATCCGGCGAGGAAGGACTGGCTGAGCGTGCCATAGGGGCTGAAGAGGCGTGCATCGAAAGATCCGGATATTCCCTGGAACATGTTCGAATTGCCTTGAAAGAGACCGTTGGAACTTGCGTAGAGGGAATAGTTGAGGACGGCGCCATAGCCGGACTGGGGTGCAGGGACTGCATTGTCCTGCTGTTGCCTGACATTGATGACGCGAGCTGCGCGCCCTTCGTCGGTCGTCTGCACGTAAAGACGCTGCGTCTCTATGTCGACCTGATATGACAGGCCGGGCAAGGTGCTGAGCTCGATCAGCTTATCGTCAGCGCCGGCCGGCGGCTTAATGCCGACTTCGCGCAGCTCTTCTGCGGTTGCAGCGAGCGAGCCATTCGGACGCTGTTTGAAATTGCCGATCATCTTCATCGACGCGTTGTTGATGAATACTTCGAGGTAGACGTCCAGCGTGGCCACCGGTTGGCCTGCCATGGCTGTGCTTGCCGGCAAATCGGGCACTTCCTGAGCACGCAGCGCCGAAACTGAGAAAAGCATGCATATGCAAACGGCGCTGGCACTACCGTTGATTAACGGCAACTTCAGCATCGAACGGCCCAAGATCGCTCTGGCCATGGAGTGTTACGACGCTGCCGGTGAGGGACTTTGCGGTTCCCATCAGCCATTGCATCGTCGCGCCAGCAAGTACGTATCCGACCAGCCCGTTACGGCTGCTGATCTTCGTTGGGCCTTGTATCAGAGTTACGTTCGACAGACGGAAGCGGCTGCCGCCATTGTTCTTGCCGGTCAGAGAGAGGCTGTTGCCCTGTCGTTTGAGGCTCCAGACGATATCGGCGGGCTTTACGTCCGGCCGCTTGAAGAAGACCGGAATGGACTGACGCATGATGAGCGTGACCGTGCCGGCGCGCGCACGGGCAGGGTCGGGGAGTTCATCAACGATGACCCGATAGGTCTCCTCCGCCTTGACGGGCGCCTTGCTCGTACGAACCACTCTGACCACATACTGTGCGTTCGGATTCATCCGCGTCGCGGGAGGACTGGCAACGACATCCCTGGTCGGTTCCAAGGTCTCTATCCCGCCCGCCTGGCTCCACTTGAAGACACGTATCTGGACGTTGATTGGATGGTCTCCGTCATTAGCCAGATTCAAGACGGTGGCAGCAGCCGGCGCTACAAGCTCCAGGCTTGTGGGCGCTACCCGCAGCGAGGCTGCGTTTATTTCGTAAGCACTGAACAGCAAAAGCATAGTCGCGGCAATGCATGGCAACATGCGTTGCATGACGGCCTCCCAGATTTGTGAGTTTTCAGTAGGTGACGGTAACCGCTACGGTATCTGTGTAGACGCCCGCAGCCGGTGTGGTTTGCGGAGGTACTCGGCCATAGACATTTATGTTCTGGACCGCGCCGTTTCCTGTCCCCGAGACGGTGTCCGTCCCTATGGTCGTGCCCCAGGTCTGCGTTCGATTGGAGTCGGTATAGATCGCATAATTGATCGTCGCACTTGCTGGTCCTGTCATGACACGGACGGCCGTTGTCGCGCCAGCTCCAGCGCCGGCGCTCAGGCCGACATTATAGGTCTGCCCGGACGTGCATTGCACACCGATGGTGGTTGCTTGATCGATATTGCTGGTGATGACGCCGTTGGTGCCGAAGTTGAGATTATTGGCACTCTGGATCGTGCATTGCGCCTGGATAGTAATGGTAACCGTCATGTTGGCGCTTGTGGTGGCGGCAATTGCGGATGGCGCTGCTACGGTCATTGCGATACCGATAAGGCTGGCGCCGCGGAGCATTCTCAGCATTCACATTCCCCTTCGCATAAGCCCCAAAAAATATCAGAATATAATAAAATAAGCACATATATGATTCGCTGGCAATGCAGGTCGGAACCGCGGCGGCGGCGGCGATAGTCTCGACAGAATACCTCCAAAGTAGAACTTCAATTTATTTAGTTAATACTTATGGATGAGCGGGACTTTTGAGAAACATGGTTAATATTGTCTTTCAGTGGCAGCGCTCCGATCTGATCGACCGTGTTAGCCACGACCCGATGTGCGAAACGCATTCATCAACATTTCTTTGCGAAAAGCCTGCAATTGGCCACGTTTCGGTAAAAGCCGCGCCACAGTTTTCATGAGAATGGCTATTCGAGATTTTCCCAAAGGAGCGGTCGATGGATATGCAGCCCGTGAAATGGTGGAATGGTCAAAGCGAAACGACTCGCAGGCTGGGTTGCGGGCTCGCGGTTTGCGGCACTGTTGTCGGCGCCCTCTATCTGATCGTCCAAACCGGCCCTGCCGACCGCTCGATCCGGCTCATCGACGAGGGTGGCCGCATCGCGATCAATGGCGCGGCATCCGCACAACAATTCGCAATGAACAGATTACAGTTGGCAGTCGACACAAGCCCTACAAGATCGCTGGTGTCGGTGCCAATTCCGCAGCCTTCGCCGCTTGCAGCCATGATCAAGAGCAGCGCGCCGGCAAAGCGTGTTGTTCGCGCCGATGCGGGGAATACGAAGGTCGCGTCATCCGCGGAGGTGGAGCATTTTGACCGCTGCATGCCGCAATGTGAAACGCGGGATCCGCTGATAACAAGCAATCCGGACTATGCAGAGGCTGCTCTGCCTGTTGCAGACGATGCTCCGTCTCCCGTGATGGAAGAAAGGGCCGGATTTCATCCCCTTGCAGACGCACGAAACCTTTTGAGCAAAGCGGTGGATGCGCCAGGCATGATGCTGCGCCGCAGCCGGCAGGTGATCGACAATGTGACCCGCGCGGATTGGTAGGCTGAACAGGCGTCCGCGCCCATTGGCGATATAGCAGCCAGGGCGCGGACCTTAGAACCGAAGCGAAAGAGGGACATCAAGCCCCCTTGACGCCGGCCACCTACAGGCCACCGGCGCTAGCTGTGCTGCGCAGCAGCCGGCAAAGGCTGACAAGGCCTGCATCGAAATTGCCGGATGCCGTCACCTGACGACAGGCAATCAGCATACGTTTCTGCTCGGCACTCGACATGGTACGGAAGGCGGCGAGTGTGCGGGTGCTCGATCCTGTGCCGGAACGTCCCGACCCAAGTCCTGTACCGCCCGTACCGCCCAGGCCGCCGATTGTTGTGCCAATGCCGCCCGAGCCCTTGCCTCCGGACCCGCTGCCGGTGCCACTGCCGCCGGAACCTGTGCCTCCGGATCCGCCAATGCCGACACCAACGCCGACACCCGCTCCGGATCCTCCGAGGGAAACGCCCCCACCGGCATTAATGCCACCCGAACCGCCAACCGAAGCGCCAAGGCCAGCATTGACCCCGGAACCGTTAACCGACGCTCCCAAGCCGGCATTAACGCCATTTGAGCCGCCAACGGAGGCGCCAGCACCGGCATTAATGCCGCTCGTTCCGGATACGGAAGCACCCGCTCCGGCATTGATGCCATTGGAGCCACCAACGGAAGCCCCGACACCTGCGTTAACGCCGCTCGTTCCGGATACCGAAGTACCCGCTCCGGCATTGACGCCGTTCTTTCCGCCTATGGAAGCGCCGAGGCCGGCACCAAGCCCATTTGAACCCAGCCCGGCACCTAAGCCGGCATTGATGCCTCCGACCGATACGCCGACGCCAGCGCCCAGTCCGCCGCTTCCGGACTGGCTGCCGCCGTGATCCGTCCCGCCACCGGGTTCCGCATAGCTCGTCGAGGCCAATAAAAGAAGTGCGGATGCAGCAATTGCCATCCGTGAAGATTGTATTCTCATGACTAAACTCCGTTTCAGCTTAGACTTTGTGACAGTCTGTTTCTGATTGCCGGAGCGCGCGCACCGTAGAGTTGGAATAAAGGGGTTTACCTATTCTCCTTTCCTCCCAAGACTAAATTACAGAATAATCTAATTTAGTAATGCTTCAATATAAAAATTCACGGATGACTTGCATAATGACAACGAGATTAAATTTCGTGCAGGAGAAAATGCGCTATTTCACGACGGGGTTGCTGGTTTCCATGGAGGAAGCAAGGCCTATTCTGGCAAGAATTCAGGAACGTTCTTCCCAGACCTTCGCCAACTCCACGAGCGTCTTGACGGCCTTTTCCATGTCCTGTCGGCTCACCCATTCCAGCGGTGAATGAAAGGCATGACCGCCGGCAAAGATATTGGCGCAAGGCAGGCCTATGAAAGAGAGCCTGGAGCCATCCGTGCCGCCGCGAATACTGCCTCGCACCGGTGCCATGCCGGCACGACGGATAGCCTCCACAGCGTTTTCAACGATTTCCGGATGGCGATCGAGGATCACCTTCATGTTGCGGTACTGATGTCTGACGGTAAACTTATGCGAGGAGCCGGGATAGGCGGCCATGACGTCCTTGACGATCGCTTCCAGCATAGCCTCCTTGTCAGCAAGGCCGGCTTCCTCGAAATCGCGGATGATGAAACCGAGCGAAGCCTTTTCCATCAAGCCGCTGATCCCGGTGGGATGGATAAAGCCGTCGCGTCCGTCCGTCGTTTCCGGCGCCATGTCCTTCGGCAGCCTGTCGATGATCGCGCCGGCTATCTTGATGGCGTTTTCCATTTTGCCTTTGGCGAAGCCCGGATGAATGGCGACGCCCTGGATGACGATCTCGACGCTATCGGCGGAGAAAGTCTCGTCTTCTATATGACCCGCCGTTTCGCCATCGACCGTATAGGCAAATTGTGCTCCCAACTTCTTCAGATCGACCTTGTCGACCCCACGCCCGATCTCTTCGTCCGTCGTGAACAGCAGCTTGATGGTGCCGTGGCGGATATCGGGATTGTCGACGAGATATTGGGCGGCTGCGACAATTTCGGCGAGACCGGCCTTGTCGTCGGCGCCAAGGAGTGTCGTGCCATCCGACGTGATGATGTCGTTGCCGATCTGATCTTGCAGGGCAGGGTGTTCGTCAACCCGAATGACCTGCTGCGCATCGGCGCTAAGGCGAATATCGCCGCCGGCGTAGTTCCGCAGGATTTGCGGCTTGACGTTCGTTCCGGTGAAATCGGGCGCTGTGTCCATATGCGAGCAGAAGCAGATGACGGGGACCGGCTTGTCGACATTCGATGGAATGGTGGCATAGACATAGCCGTGTTCGTCCAGATGGGCATCGGCAAGCCCGATCGCCAGCAATTCCTCAACCAGCATGCGCCCGAGATTCTTCTGCTTCGCAGTGGAAGGCTGCGTAACCGAAGACGGGTCCGATTGCGTATCGACAACAACATAACGAAGAAAACGATCGGTGACGGTATCGGTCATGATTCTGGCTCCGAAGAATCGCTAGGGTTTACATAGCTATAGCGCTGCGAGGGTGCATGGATAAACCGATTTCGCGCTGAAGACGCTGGTGTGCAAAGCTGGCTGTCGCCGCCACGACGGAAAAGGCCGCTCCAGCGCCAGGCAGGAGCGGCCATATCATATTGGTCAGGACTTTAACCGAATACTCAATCGGCAGACGTCAGCGTCACCGATGTACCGGTAGCCGCAACATTCAAGCCGAGCTGACCCGTAACGCTCACGGTCTGCAGCTGGATGGAGCCGGAGGTGCCACCAACGAGAATATTCGTGCCGACGCCGGCACCGACAGTGGCTTCAACGGTAGCGCCCTGATAAAGGCCGCCCAGAGAACCACGATGATAGCCGGCTGTCGGCGCGAAAACCAGCCAGACAAGCCGGCTGCGGGTCGTAAACCCGAGGTCGACACCCATCTTTCTGATCGCGCCGGTATAGTGATCAACGCGAGCGCGCCCGACCGTTGAATGGAAAGTGCAATCCATTTCCTTGGCCGAACCGAGCACATAACCAACGCCGCCGCCGATATCGCACTCGAGATAGCCGATCTTTACGCCATTGCGCTCATCGGGTTCCTCGCTATAGGTCGCCGGCATGTCGGCTGCACGTGCCGCAGCGGTGCCCGCAACGATCAACGATGCCGCTGAAAACGCCAGGGTCAGGATTTTTCTCATCTGTTTTCTCCTTGTCAGAGTATTATGGGTGACTGGCACCCTCGTGGTCGAGCCGATAGAATCAACCCTTAGTTAATGTTCGTACGCGCAGAACGATCCCAAAATTAAGGCAGCTACCGTCATGATCCACCTCACAATATAGGAAGATCTATATACCGGGACACCCCTTTGCCATTTCACGTTTTACTACCGACTGAATCGCGCCGTACCGAATTTACGCCCCGTCGGACCCAATCTTCACCCGGCGGTTGGCTCCGCTTTCTGCGGCAGTTTGTCTTTTGCAGCGAAAGCAAAGACGTCGACGGGTTCGCCGAGACCTTTTAGAGGAAAGGAGCCCAGGCTTTCCATATCGCGTCGGCAACCAGCCATGTCGACAAAAGCCTTGGAAAGAAGCACAGGCCGCTTTACTTCTTTTGTTAGCGATTCAAGCCGTGAGGCGATATTGACAGCCGGGCCGATGACCGTGAAGTCAAGGCGCGTCCGCGAGCCAATGTTACCATACATCACGTCGCCGACATGCACCCCGACGCCATAGCGCAGCACTTCGCGTCCCTGCGCGCGGTTTTCCTCATTGAGCGTTGCAACGGCCGCCTGCGCCTCGGTGATGGCAACGAGAAGATTGTGGCAGGCATTCGGATCACTCAACGGGAAAATGGCCAACAGTCCGTCGCCCATGAATTTGAGGATCTCACCGCCGTGTTTTTCGATGGGTTCGACCATCGCGTCGAAATAACTGTTCAGCAATTCGATGACATCGTCGCGCGGCCACATGTCCGAGATGGTGGTGAAATCACGCAGGTCGCAGATGAGGATTGCGGCCCCGACGGTGGTGCCGCTGCCGCGCGTCGTGGCGCCGGCCAGGATCTTCTCGCTGGCATGCGGCCCGACATAGGTCCGCAGCAGCGTGCGGGCCATGATGTTCTTCAAACGGATTTCGGTCACCATCGTCAAAGCGGGCAGCAGGTCTTTCAGGAAGGTGATATGCTCATCGGTGAAGCCGCCAGGCGCGTCCGAGGCAAAGGTCACGATGTGGCGCTTGCCGAGCGTGTGATAAATTGGCCAGGCGATATAGTCGGTCAGTCCTTCCGCATACATTTCCTTATAAAGCGGATAGTTCAGTTCCGCCTTCTCGCAGACCTCAAGATTTTTCCGGACTTCGGTCGCGCCGTTGAATATCTCATTGATGGGGCTTGCCAGAAATTGAGGCGTATTCTCGACCCCATAGCTGAAGGTCGCAATATCTGCCTCCTTCATGCCGGTGCGCCAAAGAATTCTCGCCCCTAGCCATTGCGGATGCAGCGTTCGGAAGTGCATCGTCGCTCTTGCGACCGGAACTCCGATTGCCTGCATTTTCTCACAAAGTTCCACGAGTATATTGTCGATGAACCGCTGGTCGCGGACATCATTCATAAGCCAATCGAGGATCTTGCTTTGTTTTGTCGGCCAGTTGCCCTGGTCGTCCTGGGTCGAGGCGGCAACGGCCTCAATGGAAGATTGCATTTTCTATACCCCACAGGTTCCGTCATCCGTCCTGGATCGTGAGCGCTATTCGATCCGAATAGAACTATACGCGTCTCGCCAGTGACCTGGAACGGCAATCACTTTTAATTCGCGACTTCGTAAATTATGTGCCGGGTATGGCAGAAGAGCCCTGAATCGGCCATAGGCTTCATATGGTTCCGCGACTCCCGCGTTGCAATATTCGGTCAAAGAGGCAAAGCATTGAGAGCATATCTGGCAGGGCCGGAAGTTTTCCTTCCGAACGCAAGGGAAATCCTCGATCGCAAGATCGCAATGGCACGCAGCTACGGCTTCACGCCCGTTTCACCGGGTGATTTGGTGGTGCCGGAAACCGAGACACGTCGCCAGCGTGGCCTTGCCATCAGCGCCATCAATGAAAAGCTGATGACGAGCGCCGACCTCATCATCGCCAATCTCACGCCGTTTCGCGGCATAGCGGCCGATATCGGCACAGCCTTCGAACTAGGCTTCATGTGCGCCCGCGGCTGCCCGGCATTCGCTTTTTCCAACTGCCTCGATAATCACTTCGAGCGCGTGAGCAGGCTCTATGGCGGCGAGGTACTTCTCGGTGAAGACGGACGCCACCGTGGTCCCGACGGAATGGCGCTGGAAAACTTCGACATGGCTGACAATCTGATGCTCGACGGCGGCATTACGGCACGCGGCGGTGTCATCGTCACGCGCCAGGTCGCGCCGGAGCAGCTCTTTCTCGATCTGACGGCCTTCGAAGAATGCCTGAGCTTCGCGGCGGAGCAATTGTTGAAACAGACCGCCAGCGCACAATAGGCTCGGCTATTGTGCGCGTTCGAGCGTCACCACGCTCCGAGAGCCGCATCGATCGCCCGCGCTCGTATGGGAAGCTGGTCATAGGCGGCAACATCCGGTTTGGCAAAGGCGCTAAGGCCAAGCGATGCGAGGATATCGCTCCCCTCTGGATCCTGGTGCGCGCCGAGAAGAGCGGCGCGTAACGCATCGACGATATCCGCCGACTGCTGCCGCGCGGCCACCAGCAAAGGGAAGGGGGCCGGTTTTGTCGTAGCAACAATGCGCAGTGGCGCGATCATGTCCGGCTCGTGCATTGCCATCAGCTGAAACGCGTAGGCGTCGATGGCGCCGACATCTATGGTGTCTGAACGAATGGCGTCGACTACGCCACGCGGATTGAGGAGCGAGCCGACGGTTTGAGCTGCTGAAGGCCTATTCGCAAGCATGGCAAAGAGTTCACGCGGTGCATTGTAGCCGGACTGAGAGTCCCGCACCGTCCAGCCCCAGCGCGCGCCTGCAAGATCAGCTTCCGTAAGCTGTTTATCGCGCGCGGCGACGATGTGGCTCGCATAGACTGGCTGCCCGTTTGCCCAGTCGGCCAGCGAAACCGGTGCGGCCAATGGTTGCGGGCGCTCCGCCGGCGATAGCTGGGAGAAGGGAAAGCTGCACATGAAAACGGCGCCCATGTCCGGACGTGCCCAAAGCTCGGACAAAGGTGCCGGAGCGGCATGGGCAATGACTTCGAGTTCGACGCCCGATCGGTCGGCAAGCCAATGAAAGAGCTGATCCCAGAGAGCAGATATTCTGGGGCTGAGATTATACATTCGCGAGCAGGCGATAGCGCTCGAAGTCGTCATAGCGCGTCACGCAAACCGAAGTCGTTGGCCGATATTCATGCGTTTTGCCTTTTCGACCATTGCTGCGCCGAGCGCGACGTCGGTGGTGCTCAGGCCGCGATGCCAGAAGAGGATGGTTTCGTCATCGCTTTCGCGGCCCGGCTTGGCGCCGCAGACGATCTGGCCGATTTCAGCATGGAGCGTCTCGGCCGTCACCTTGCCCTCGTCGACATGGCGGCGAAGGGCACCGAAGGGACGCCCCGGTCCGCATTGCCCCCAGTCATCGACGACGACCTTGTCCATGATGTCGGTCAGGTCGAATTCGAGCGCGCTCATGGTGCCGTAAGGCACGACAAAAGCGCCCTTCTTGACCCAGGCGGTCTTGAAGAGTGGCGTCGGCTCCGGCAGCCGGCTTGCCTCGATCATGATATCGGCGCCCTTCAGGCAATCCTCCCAATTGTCCGTCACGATGATTCTCTTGCCGAGATCCTTTTCCAGCCGTGCGGCGAAGGCGTCGCGGCTTTCCGGACGGCGCGAATGCACGCGGATTTCGTCGAAATCGAAGATGTGGTCGAGCAATCGCACGTTCCAGCAGGAAGTGCCGCGTGCGCCGATATGGCCGAGGATCTTGCTATCCTTGCGGGCGAGATGGCGCGCGCCGATAGCGGTGACGGCACCGGTGCGCATGTCGGTGATGGCAGTCGCATCGATGATCGCCTTCGGTACGCCGGTGCGCGGATCGAAGAGATTGAGAACCGCCAGTTCCGAGGGCAAGCCCTGCTTGTAGTTGTCGACGAAATCGCCCACGACCTTGACGCCGGCATAGTCGAGAGGCTTCACATAACCGCGCAGCACGTTGAAATGACCCTTGTCGGAACTCTCGGGGACGAGATGAACGCGAGGCTCGATGACGGTTTCGCCGCGCCCCTGTGCATCGAGCGCCTTGGTCACGGCGTCGAGGATTTCGTCGTTGGAAAGCGCCAGCGCCTTGGCGTCGATGGCATTGAGATAGTCGATCCAGATTTCCTGCATTACCGTTCTCCAGGCATGTCACCGGCTTTCGCCGCGGTCTCTGCGATAAATTCCGACACTCTTTGAAAATCAGGACCTTGCGCACGGTCTTCCTCGAGCGGTGCCACCAGCTGGCGCACCTGTCGATAGGTGCCCAGCGTCCCGCTGCCGAGCTCGCTCGCCACACCGCGCAACTCGACTGCCTGGGCTGACGCGACAAGCTCGATCGCCACGAGATAACGCATTCGCTCGATCATTGCTTCGATCTTGCTCAGGACGCTCGGCGCCATCGACGCCTGATCTTCGACACCATCGGCGACCGCGATCGGCGTGAGCGACACGGGATTGGCCAGATGGCGTATCTCGGCTTCAAGCGCCGAGACCGTTTTCTGCGCGGTGGCAAAACCCGTTCTGCTCTGCGCGCGCGGGGTCAGGAAGCGTGGTAGCTCCGACATGCCCGGAGACATGATTTTCATCGTTCTATAGGCGGTCGCCGCCGCACAATGGGCGATTGCCTGGCCGAGCCGCTCCCATGCGAGAACGAAGGCCGTCATGTCGAAATTGCCATGTGACAAGATAAGCCCTTCGTCGGCCAGTACGATGGGATTGTCGCCGGAACTCGCAAGTTCGATCTCGGTTGCCGCGCGGGCTTCGCCGATCGCATGGAGTAGGGCGCCCCACACCTGCGGGACGCAGCGATAGCTCAGAGGATCCTGCAAGCGCCGGGCGGCACCATCAATAAAAAGAGAACTTCCGGAAAGCAGCTCGCGAAGTCTCGCCGCCGCCTCGCACTGGCCGAAGGCCGGTCTTGCTGCTAGTGCCCGGTCATCGAAAGCCGAGACGTTGGCCCGGAATGCCTCGAAGTTCAGCGCGACGGCAGCAAGCGACCAATCGAACAGCCGTTCGATATCCTCGATGCAGAGGCAGGCCTTGCCAACCGACAGGCTATTGGCGACCACGAGGACATGACCATCCTTCGGAGCGATCGGCAGAGGCTTCAGGTCGGCCTCCAAGAGAGCGTCTAATGCCTGCATGACGGTGCCATCCACTTCGGCCTCGCCATCGCCCAACAAGGCTCGTGCCATGTGCGCCAAAGGCGCGAGATCGGCAGCGCCGATCGAACCGAGCGATGGCACGACCGGATGAAAGCCCGCATTAAGTGCCTCAACGAGGCCGACGAAAACCGGTAGCGACACGCCGGAGCCGCCGGCCGCCATGCCGGCGATGCGAGCCGCCATCATCGCCCTGACGGCTTCGCGGGGAAGGGCAGGCCCAACTCCGACTGCGCGGGCTTGTGGTACACGTAACTGAAAGGCGATCAGGTCGTCCGTGGCAAGGCGAGTATCGACGCCCGCGCCTAACGCTGTCGTCAAACCATAAACTGGCTGGTCGGCCGCCAGGTAGCGTTCAACCACGGCGCGCGCAGCGTTGATTCTGTCTTTGACGTTTGGCGAAATCACTATTGTGGCGTTGCGCCGTGCGATTGCGGCGATATCGCTCACTGTCGGAGGCGCATCGATAAAGGACACGATATTGTCCGCTTTGCTCATTCCTGCTTGCCTCAAAGACGTGCGCTCGGCTTTCCGCGATCTCTGGATAAATGCTCTTCCAGGCGACACTGGAGTCGCTGGAATAGATCGATATCCCCCATAGCACGGCACGTGGCCAGCCACGGTCATATCGATTGAAGAACACCGCTATCTCATTGTGCGGCAATAAGCGATGCTGAGAAAAGCTCAATCAGCACCAGATGGTCATCCGAGATCTTGAAGCAAACAAACAATGCGATCGCGATGACACCTATCGCGATCGCCCTTGTTAAAAAGTTGTAGCGGGTGAGGGATCAGCCGCCGATCATGAGCTTGACGACTTCCTCGTGATTGGTGTCGGCGATGTTGCGCTCGCCTGCCACAATCCCGCGCCGCAGGACGACGATGCGGTCGGAGACCGCGAAGATGTCCTGCAGATTGTGCGAGATGAAGATAACACCGCGTCCCTGTGCCTTCAGCGATTTGATGAGGGCCACGACCTTGCGCTGTTCGGGCACGCCGAGCGCAGCGGTCGGCTCGTCCATGACCAGAATGCGGGCATTCCAATAAACCGCACGCCCGATCGCGACCGCCTGACGCTGGCCGCCGGAGAAGTTGCTGACCGGCGCATCGAGCCGCTTCACATGGAAATCCAGCTCCGCCATCGTCTTGCGCGCTGCTTCGGCCATTGCCTTCCGGTCGAGCACCGGCAGGAAGCCGAAAAGCTTCTTCATCGGTTCGCGCCCGAGGAAGATGTTGGAGCCGATCGTCAGATTGTCGGCAAGCGCCAGATCCTGGTAAATCGTCTCGATGCCTTTCTCCCGCGCATCCTGCGGCGAGGAGAAGGTGACAGGCTTGCCTTCGATCAGGATTTCGCCCGCAGTCGGCGGATAGACGCCGGAGATCGCCTTGATCATCGTCGTCTTGCCCGCACCATTATCACCCGCAAGTGCTACGACTTCACCGGGCCGGACGACCATGGAGCAATTGTCGAGGGCACGCACCGCGCCGAAATAACGTGAGAGATTGCGGACCTCGAGGAGGGGAGTTGCACTATTCATCCTGTTTTGCTCCGCTGAACCGGCGCTGCGCCTGGTCGATGAGCACCGAAATGATGATGACGATGCCGACCGCGATGAACTGCCAGAACGGTTCCACGTTCATGAAAACGAGACCGTATTGGATGACGGCGATAACGAGAGCGCCGGCAACGGTGCCGATGATCGTGCCGGAGCCGCCAAACAGGCTCGCACCGCCGATGACGACGGCAGCCACGCTATCAAGCAACAGCGGTTCGCCGGCTTGGGCCGCGCCTGCGGTAAAACGGGCTGCATAGAGCGCGCCGCCCAAGCCTGCGCAGACGGCCGATAGAATATAGAGCCGCAAGAGATGGGACTTGATGTCGATGCCGGCGCGGCGGGCGGCCTGGGCATTGGCGCCTATGGCGTAGTTATGTTGGCCGAAGCGTGTCTGGCTCAAGAGGTAATGCATGATAATCACGAAGACGAGCGTGACGATGACCAGATAGGGGATACCGTAGAACCGGCCGTTGCCGAGCTCGGCGAAATAGGAATTCTTGACCGGCACGGTGGTGCCGCCGGCAATCAGGAAGGCCGTGCCGCGGGCGACGCCGAACATGCCAAGCGTGCCGATGAATGGCGGAACCTTGAGACGGGAGATCAGGAGACCGTTGATGAAGCCAGGCACCGCGGCAGCCAGCATGGCAACGAGAATGCCGAATACCATCGCGACCGGCAGCGGCATGTAGAGCCCGGCAATATTGGCAATATGTGCAGCGACGACGGCCGCAAGGCCCATGATGAAGCCGGTCGACAGATCGATGCCGCCGGAAATGATGACGAAGGTCTGCCCGATCGCCAGCAGCAGCGGCGCCACCGCGAAGATCGCGACGGACTGCCAGTTGAAGCTTGAGCCGACGAACGTGCCACCAAAATCGATCCGCGCCCAGATCTCGAAACTCACGATAAGTGCGGCAAGAAAGAGCCATGCACGCAATTGCGCGATGCGGTTTAGGATGGTTTTTGCTTGGTCGCCATGGTCCGCCTGCGGCGCCACGTGCTGATCCGCCTTGCGGACCTCTGCATTGTCGATTGTCATGGACTGGTCCAAACTGAAGCGTTGAAGGCGCGAAGATCACGGCGCCGTTCGCTCTATCATCGTTGGATGATGTGCCTCGCCCATCGGCGAGGCACAGACTATCTCCGTATCAATCGGAGTAGATGAACTTCGCGACGTTCTTATCCGTCACGTTCGATTTATCGATGACCGTGAAGCCGGTGCCGATCGCCGTCGGGATCGAATTGCCGGTCAGGTGCGCATAGGCTGCCATCACGCCGAAATAGCCGATTTCCGCCGGGTGCTGTGCGATCGCCAGATCGACGAGACCGGAGTTGATATTGTCGACGATCGATGTCGGCGCATCGAAGGCAACCACGCGGATCTTCCCTGTCTGGCCGGCCTGCTGCACGCCGTTGGCGGCACCGAGAGCAGAGAACAGATTGGCCCCGAAAACGCCGTCTAGATCGGAGTTGCGGGCAAAAACCGCCTGCAGCTGCGATGCCGCCTTGTTGGCGTCGTCGTCGTTATATTGCGTCTCCAGAACAGTGATGTTCGGATACTTCTTCATCTCCTCCTTGAAGCCTTGCTCGCGCTGATCGGTGGTCGAGATGCCGGGCTTGACGTTGGAAACGTAAACCTTGCCCTTTTCTCCGACAGCCTTTGCCAGTGCGCGCGCGGCAATCGCACCGCCGAGCAGGTTGTCGGAAGCGATGTAAGCCAGCGGAAAATCGGCATCGCCCTTGCCGGTCTGGTAGACACCGGTGCCGATGAATGTATCGACAGTGATGATCGGGATGCCGGCATCATTTGCCTTTTTCAGCGGCTGGATCAGCTGATCCTTGTCGGTCGGTGCGATGAGGATCGCATCGGGCTTCTTGGCGATCACCGCATCAAGAACAGGAACTTGCGTTACCGGGTTGAAATCGGGGCCGCCCTGGAACACCAGCGTCGCACCGATGGCCTTGGCCGCTGCCTCGGCGCCTTTGCGCATGGTGATGTAAAAGGCATCGGTCGTCAGGCCCGGAATAAGGGCAATCGTAAATTTCTTATCCGCAGCTTTGGTGGTGCCGGCGACAGCCGCAACACCGGTCGCGAGCGATGCCACGGCCGAAGCCTTCAGAAATGTGCGGCGCTCCATGATTTTCCTCCTCTTGAAACCGAACCTCCCCTGTCCGGCAACGCGATAATCAGTGGGTTACTGCGGCACGTCAAGTAATTTTTTTCTGCAAAGAATTTCTTACATCCAATTGATATAATTGAGCAATTCGACTACAACCGCAATATCGCAATCCGCCGAAGACATAGCGTCGCACGGCGTTCGGCACTATTGTGAATTTGTTCCGACCATTCGGACGGCGACCGATATTATTGGCGGTCGAATACCTGCCAAACCCAAGCCAGAATTACCTCCATGTCCGGCTCTTTGGTCTGCTCGACAGTCATGACTGCACCGCAGCCCATAGGCTCAGCCCGATCCGCCAGCGTTATCAATTCCGGCACATATTCGGCGCCCGGATGCCCAGGCAACCGCTCCTTCAGTCGGCTGGCATAACGCTCGCCCGCGACCGTTCCAGGCACCTTGCACCACAGCTCCGCGACATCCCCGACTTTCGCAGCCTCGATATAGTTTTCGAGCTGCGCTTTCGGCTGGAAGCCGAACCAGGCGTCGATGATGAATGTCGAGCCGGCCGGAGCGTCCGCGATAATGGACCAGATCGCCTGGTAGCTCGCCTTTCCCAAAGTCCGGTTGAAGTCGCGATCGACTGGTCCGATATGCTGCAGGAACGGATTCTTGATGCCGTCGATAGACAGGATCGGCCAGCCGGTCCGCAGCGACAAAGCCTTGGCCAGCCTGCTTTTGCCGGAAGCCGGCACACCGTTGACCATGACAACTCGCTTTCCCTGTGCCCGCTTTTCCTGTGACGGCGCATCGGCAGTGAAAATCGACAGGCCCGCGCCGATGACGCCGGCGTCATCGGCGAGTTTGGCCGGCAATATTGCGGGGCAGAACCATGGCGCTACCGCCGGCAGGTCTGCAAGCGCACGCGCGGCGTCGCAGCCGAGCCCGCCGCCAAGCAGGATGACTTCGGGATCCATCGTCGCCGCGATATTATCGAGTGCCGCTCGTAAAGGGACTGCCCATTGGCGCAAGACGCGCACGGCCGCATCATCTCCGTCGGCAGCCATGTCGAACACCTCCTTGATTGTTACGACCGACAATCCCGCTTCAGCGATGTGTCGGCGCAAAGCGGTTCCCGAACTGAAGGTTTCCACGCAACCGCGCCTGCCGCAGGTGCAGGGTGGACCGTCCTGCGACACACAAATGTGGCCGAGTTGTCCGGCCGCCTTGTGTCCGTGATAGATGCGCCCGGCATGGGCGACCGCGCCGCCAATGCCCGTTCCGATCGTCAGCATCGCAACATTTTGATAGCCCTTGGCGCCGCCGATCCGCATTTCGGCGATGAGTGCCATGCTGCAATCATTCTCGATGGCGACAGGCTTTCCAAGTGCCGCCTCAATCCGCCGCGCGAAATCGAGGCCAGAGAGATTAAGAATGCCGCCAGACAGGATTTCGCGACTGTCGACATCGACACGCCCTGGTATGCCGACACCGATCCCCAGAACGTCAGGAATGTCGAGCGCGCGCGCCATCGCGATGACGCGCTCCAATGCCAACAGCGGATCGGTCGGAGTTCTTTCCGACAGCTTGGCAAGGATCTCGCCCTGAACGGAGACGAGGGCCGCACGAATATTCGTGCCGCCAATATCGACGCCGATGGCGATGTCAGCCATGGGCGCGCTGCCTTTGATCAGCGCCGAGCGAGCCTGTGCCCTTGAAGTGCGTCGCGATGACGGCCTGGATTTCGCGAAGCCTCGGCACTGCGACCGTCTCCAGCCGATCCTTCGTTACCGAACGATCGAGCGAGATGCAGTCTTTCCAGAGCGAGCGGCCGGCGATGACGCCCGAAGCGCCGTTGCGCATGGCATCCTCGACCTGGGTGAGGAAGGTCGCATGGTCGACGCCGGCCGAGAGCACCGCCCACGGCACGTCGCCCGAAAGACGCGTGACTTCGGCACAGGCTTCCGACGAGCCCGGATAAGGGATTTTCAAGACTTTCGCGCCGAGATCGAGGCAGATCCTGCTGCCGCCGACGATCAGAGATGACAGCTTCTCCTTGTACTCGGCCTCATCCTCGTCTTCGAACTTGTAGGTCAGGAATTCAACGACCAGCAGAAGATCTTCATATGCGAAGTCTTCGATGCACTGCTTCAGGATCTGGATATTATGGGCATTCGCCGCATCCCGATCCGAGCGCAGATAGACCATGATCTTGCCGCCGGTTGCTCCCAACTGGCGCACGCGGCGCGCGGAAATGCCGGGAACCAACTTCGACAGACGATAGCCTTCCACCGATGTATCCCAGCCGGAAGCATCGAGGCCGATCAGCAGTGCTGTATCTCGCTGAAGGACACGGTCATCGACCAGCGCCGGCACCGCACAGATGGGATCGACGAGAACACAGGACGCCTTGCTTGCCAGGAAGCGAGCGATATCAGCCTTCGTATCCCCCAGCACCTTGTCGGAGATCGCCGCCTGCTCGGCCGGGTCCTTAGCCAGAAGGCTGCGCATGCCGCCGCGCTGGTCGCAGGCAATCACCATCATGGCACCGTTGCTGCCGCAAATCTGCTGGTAGCCGCGCATCTCCGCTGTCGTCAATTTCGTCATGTGATCCTTCCTCCAACCGTTGCGAAACGGCACCCATACGAGCACGCCTTCCCCACTCCTCGAACAGGGCAATGCTCCTGAAATTGAGGACTCTCATGCGCGGTATAAACGTTGCGAAACCGGGCATTTTAAGCGATAACTCCTCAAGTGCCATACATGTAACACATTGCAGAAAGGAATTTCAACCTGAATTCATCTCAATCGCAGGAGGCTGCGGCAAATCGCGCGTTGCTGCACACGGTCGCCAAATTGCACTACCAATCCGATATGGCGCAGGTGGATATTGCCAGGAAGCTTGGCCTGTCGACGGCGACTGTTTCGCGGTTGCTGCAGCGAGCCCGGGCAGTCGGAATCGTCCGGATCGAAGTCATCGATCTCTCACCTGCCGAGGATCTAAGTGCTGCGCTGATCGACGGCCTGAAGCTGCGCACCGCTGCAGTGATCGATACGCCGTCATCAAACGTGCTGAGCGCGCTTGCCGCGCCTGTCGGCTCGCTTCTGCAGCAGGCGGGCCTGCGTTCGGGTTCGACGCTCGGCATCGGCTGGGGGCGGGCGGTGCGCGAGGTGACATTGGCTGGTCTGCCGCAGTTGCCCGGTATCGTCACGGTCGCGCTGAACGGCGGCATGCAGCATGCAGCGCCTCACTTCCAGATCAATGAATTCGTGCGCCAGGCGGCAGTCCAGATGGGCGGCGTGCCGCATTTCCTGCATGCGCCTTATATTTCTTCGACCGAACTCCGGGATGCATTTCTCGGAGATCCCACGGTCCAGCAGGTGACGTCTCTCTGGGACAGGCTGGACGCGGCAATCGTCGGTGTCGGACTGACACATGCGGCAAACCCCTCGGAAACGGCGTTACCCGGCGAAAAGGCGCTGAGCCACGCGGCCGGCGATGTGCTGCGCCACTACGTCACCGAGGAGGGCGAGATCCTGCACTGGGATGGAGAGGAGAGGATGATTGCAGCCTCTCCCCAACAGTTGCGCAAGGTGCCGCTCTGCATCGCCGTTGCCGCTACTCCCGGCAAGGCAAGCGGCATTATCGGCGCGGCACGATCGGGAATGATCAATGCGCTGGTCACGGACGCCAATACCGCGCAGGCCATTCTCGATCGCCTGTCGTCCCATCAGAAAGCCGAGGATCGATCCTGATGCTCTTCCATGGCTGCTCGTTTGACGCTTTCCTGTTCGACATGGACGAAACCCTCCAAAATTCGATTGAGGTCAACCGAACCGGTCTGGACCGCGTGGGCGGAGAGACGCGGCGTCGACGCGGTCAACCTGCTGGCGACCGTTCATCGTCCTAATGCGATCGAGACGATCGACTTCCTTGGGCTTTCAGGGATCGACCCTATCCCTATGGCAACTTTATGCAAGCAGCCGGTTTTGGCTGCGTGAATTAAGGCAATTCCTTGTCGCAAAACGTCTTTAGGGCCGGGAGGACGTGCCCGTCGCTCGTGGCGAGTTTGACTAGGGTGTCGACGTGTTTTTGAAGATGATTGTCCGCCTCATCCTCGCCCTTGCCTACGGCCTCAAATGAGTTCTGGGCGTCTTTAGATAGCTTCTCGAATCTAGCGTTGTATCTTTGAGCATTATCGGCGTCGTTTCTTTCCTCAGCTATCTTCATCCAGATGCCATACGCAGCCGCGCATCGGAACAAGTTCTCTTGTCTTTCTCTTTTTTCATTGGCTCGGTAATTCGAGAAAGGATTTGCGGTCTTGTCGTCAGCGGCAAGGGCGTTTGAGCAGGTAACGATCGCGGCAGTAAGGAAGAGAATCCTGAACATCGAACATCCGGAATAGTTTGTTGATTTTAGCCTCCGGCATCCTGGGTTTAGTCAACCGGCTGGCGTTTCAATTTTTTTGGTCATCCTCCATTTCATCATTAGGGGAAAGGCGATTCTCGCTGTAACGTTAACAACAACCTTTGATTGATGGCGGTGAGGTGCGAAGCCGCGCGATTATCGCTTAGAAACGGCAAGCACTGTGTGTCTGCTCATGAGTTGACCAGGCAGCAATCTCTTACGCTGCCTTCGGCAAGAGCGATTTCAGGTTCACGCCATCCGTTAAAGCTTCGATCGGCGGCATGATGCGCTTGGCAATCAGCATCTCGCTCAGTTTGATATCCTTGGCGATCTTGTTGCCAGGCCCCACACCGCTCGCAGCGACCAGCCTTTGTTCTGCGTCGAGATGGAACAGGATGACGGCGCCGTCATCCAGATCGCGTCTGATGACCGTGCGCCCCTCGTCGACGAGGCCGGCGATTTGCAGCGTATGATCAAACTGGTCGGACCAAAAATAGGGGACGGCCTGATAGCAGCGAGCCGCACCCATCAAATTGGCCGCCGCGAGAATGCCCTGATCCTGCGCATTGCGCCAGGCTTCAAGACGCAGCCGACGTCCGCCGTAGAGCGGATGCGGAAACGAACAGCAATCGCCGGCGGCAAAGATGTCGGCGATCGAGGTTTCCAGGTGCTCGTTGACTGCAATGCCATTATCGATCGCAATGCCCGATTTTGCAGCAAGTTCGGTGCGTGGCTGCGCGCCGATCCCGACAACAAGCACATCGGCAGCGATCACCTTTCCGTCAGAAAGGGAAATGCCGACATGTCGTTCATCCGCTTCGATCCCGAGAACCGCCATGCCGCATTTTACGGTGACGCCGTTGCGCTGGTGCAGGGCTGTGATCGTTTCCGCGATCAGCTCGGGTACGCCGCGCTTAAGAATACGTTCCTGAGACTCGATGACAGTTACCTTCGCGCCTCGGCTGCGCGCCGATGCGGCAACCTCCAGCCCGATAAAGCCGCCGCCAAGCACGGCTACATGCATATTTGCCCGGATATGGGAGCGAAGCGCAATCGCATCGTCCATCGTCCGCAGATAGAGGATCCGGGAACTGGCGGGCGTGTTCGCCAGCCGCCGGGGTGCAGCCCCCGTCGTCAGCAGCAACTTGTCGTAAGACAAGGCCCGATCATCCGAGAGGATGAGCCGTTTTCCAGCTGCGTCGATGGCGTCAGCCGATACGCCGCCGATATGCCGGATAGCCTTTTCAGCCAGTGCGACATCATTGAGAACGGCGGGCAGCCGAGGCTCCGCGTGATCGAGCAGGACCTGCTTGGAAAGAGGCGGTCGCTCGTAGGGAAGATGAAGCTCTTCGCCGATAAGGGTGATCTCCCGCCGATAGCCGTTCTCCCGCAGGCTCAATGCGGCGCGTGCGCCACATTCGCCGGCACCGACGATGATGATGCCCGCATCGCCGCTCATGCGCCGATCCCGATCATCACGCGATCGCCTTCCACTTTGACCGGATAGGTCTTCAGATTGATGCAGACGGGCGCGCCCCGTGCTTCTCCGGTCTTGTAGCTGAAGCGGCCATTGTGCTTCGGACACTCGATGGTGTCGTCCATCACGAGCCCGTCGGCCAGATGGATTTTCTCATGGGTGCACAGCCCATCTGTGGCGAAATACTCGTCGTCGGGGCTGCGGTAGATCGCGAAGGTTCGCCCGGCGTGATCGAAACGAACCACATCTTCCTGATCGATTTCGTCGGCAGCACAGGCATCAACCCAGTTCGTCATTTCTTCCTCCTCATTGCAATCGCCAAGGCGTGAAAGGCGTTATCGAGTCTTGGGAACAGGTCGACATTACGCTTTGAGCGCGCATCGTTTTTCCTCCCGAGTGGTTCCCAGCATGCGCGAAATAACCCCTCGCATTCCACGTCGATTGTGATCATTTTTCATCATGGAAGAGCTGCATGGAGAAGACACGTCGCTGGGGCGGCTAGGCTATAGGGCCGAAAACGTCGGCTTCACATCCACATATCGATAGACAATTAAGCCGGAGCCTGCGGAAGGAGGCCGCAGGCTCCGGCATTTGCCGCCATCGCCGGTCGTGAGATTACGGTCCCAGCAGCCCAGCCGGGCCTTCGATCCGCTTTAGCTCGGTGTGCCGGAGCGGCGCGCCTGCTTTTCGGCATATTTCTTGGCGCGCTCCATAAAGCGCTTGTTCATGCGGTCCTCGGCCTCCTTCGAGCCGTCATGGAAAGTGCCGAACCACTGGTCGAGCGGGATGACGCCATCGGCATAATTGCATTCGAAGAACTTGTGGTGGAGATAATGGTCATAGGCGTGGGTATCGATCCCGGCTTCCTCGCCGATCACGATCTTGTCGAAGCCGGCATGGCCTGGCGCCGGCGCAAGAGCGGCGTGCGTCAGATGGAACAGGGCGTGGATGGGATTGGAGGGCAAGATCCAATGGATGAGAACGCCCGAGAAATATAAAAGATGCTCGACGGGATGCATGGCGAGGCCTGACCAAGGACCGGGATTGACGTTGTTGTGATGCAGCTTGTGGACCGCATGATAGAGCGGCGGCCAGTGGATCAGACGATGCACGAGATAGAAGTGCAGATCACGGAATGCCGGGATCAACAGCATGATGATGATGCAATAGATGGGGTGCTCGGCAAAGTCGACATAGGGAATGATGCCGTTCGCAAAGGCCCATAGCGTCAGAACTTCGAATGCCGTCCAGAGGGGTACGGCGCTTGCAAAGGTCCAGATCACGTTGTCGACGGTCTGGTTTTTGAAAAGGAAGGCCGAGTTATCCTTCGACGGCCACTTGCTATTATATTTGAAGCGCGTGCCCTGCTTCTTCTGCATGTAGAGGCGGAGATGAAAGGCGCCGAAGAACAGGAAAACCAGCGCGGCATTGCGCAGGAGAAGATAGGCGATCCAGCCCGGCGCCAGTGTCTTCATCGTTTCTATGGAAGGTGTCGCGTAGAGCCACAGCAACGTTGCAACGGCGGCATAGACGGCATTCCAGGGCATCAGATAGCCGGGGTATCCAAAGAACCATTTCAGGAAAGCGATCGGTTTGGCCGGCCAGATGAAGACGGGCGGATAGTGCAGAAGCTTGTTGGGTTTCCAATCGCCGCGTTTGTCGCGGGTGCCATAGAGCGTGTCGTCCATAATGTGCCTCCCGGTGGATGAACTATGCGGTCAGTGTCAGCGACGTCGGCTGGAAACGACAGCATTGATTTGATGAAATTTGCTCACGGCACTGGAACTTTGCTGAGCCGCAATCGGGGAGGGAAGGTGGCAATTTGGCATCCAGAGCGTCTTGATGAAAAACCCTCACGACACCGGCGCCCGGCTCGCGAATACATCCGCTTTGCAATGAAACGCGCCGATGATCAAAAGCCATCATCGCGCCGGCTGGCGAAGATCTCGGATTCATGATCTGAGCAGCGCACTGGCAGGGGAGGAACCATGCAGAACTTGCTCATATTCCAGTCGCTCTGGTCCATGGAGCGACGCAGCGCGCAATATCCGGAGCTTTCTCTGGAAGAAAACATCGAAAAGATCGCGTCTGCGGGCTTCGATGGCATCAGTACCCACTGGTACGACCGCAAGGTCGTTTCCCGCGTCGCAGGGCTGCTCAAGCAGCATGGCTTGCAGGCGGAAGGTCAGTGCTTTCCCAAGACTGTCGACGATCTGAAGCCGGTGCTGGAAATCGCGGCCGAATACAATGTTCATCATATCTGTCTGCAGCCGGACGTGCGGCTACGTCGGCTGGAGGACTGTATTCCATTGCTGGAGGGTTGGCAGCGGCTGGCGGAAGAAGCCGGCATCGACGTCTGGATCGAGACGCATCGCGACCGGATGACGACGGATCTATTCTTCACGCTCGATCTCCTCGATCGGCTGCCGGATCTGCGGCTGTTGGGGGATATCTCCCATTTCCTTGTCGGGCGCGAATTTGCCTGGCCGGTATCCGACGAGAACCATGCGCTCATCCATCGGATACTGGATAGCTCCTGGGCTTTCCATGGCCGCGTTGCCTCGCGCGAACAGGTCCAGATCGAGATTTCCTTCCCGCATCACAGGCCCTGGGTCGACCTTTTCCTCGGCTGGTGGGAATATGGCTTCAAAAGCTGGAAGAAGCGCGCCAACGAGGACGCAACGCTCGCCTTCACCTGCGAGCTCGGACCCAAGCCCTATGCGATCACCGGCAGGGACGGTGAAGATACCACCGACCGCTGGGAGGAATCGCTGCTTATGCGGCAAGAAATATTCGATTTATGGGCAAAGGTGGCCGGCTGATAAGTCGAATTAGATATCGATCATAGGCTATTGATTTTGGAGGAATTTTCGATGGACGTAAGAGCAGCGGTCGCGGTTGCGGCAGGCAAGCCGCTTGAGGTGATGACGGTTCAGCTTGAGGGGCCGAGAGCCGGCGAAGTGCTGATCGAGGTCAAGGCGACCGGCATCTGCCATACCGATGATTTCACGCTGTCGGGTGCCGATCCGGAAGGCCTGTTTCCGGCGATCCTCGGCCATGAGGGTGCCGGCATCGTCGTCGATGTCGGTCCGGGTGTGACCTCGGTCAGGAAGGGCGATCACGTCATTCCGCTCTATACGCCCGAATGCCGCGAATGCCCATCGTGCCTTTCCCGCAAGACCAATCTGTGCACGGCGATCCGCTCGACCCAGGGCCAGGGTCTGATGCCGGACGGCACCTCGCGCTTCTCGATCGGCAAGGACAAGATCCATCACTATATGGGCTGCTCGACCTTCGCCAATTACACCGTGCTGCCGGAGATTGCCGTCGCCAAGGTCAATCCCGACGCTCCCTTCGACAAGATC